>Ga0070735_10002691_pt1 | contig 15925 bp, 17 predicted proteins | sample Coa_R1_FD_66443 | JGI IMG/M metagenome (GOLD analysis project Ga0070735, IMG submission 66443) | Surface soil microbial communities from Centralia Pennsylvania, which are recovering from an underground coalmine fire - Coalmine... | ecosystem: Environmental > Terrestrial > Soil > Unclassified ... | reverse complement strand
GAACGTCACGTAACTCGCCCGCGGCCAAGTCGCTGCCTCGGGCGACTCCGCAACAATTGCCATCAAGGCATCGGCGTCCTCTGTCCGGAACTTTCTCACATTCATAACGCGTGCTTCAGCCTTCAACTTCCACGGCTGGCCCCGCCCTTCCAGTAGACCTCCGCGTCGGGGCGGCGCACATATTCCGCGTCCAATCCCAACGCATCGGTTGAGAGCCCTTCGAGAGCGCGCACGCGTCCAATTCTACCGATAGCCGGAGCAAGAACCTTCGTACTCAGTTCAACGCCCTCGCCACGGTCCACGCGCTCTCGCCAAAACTCTTGCGCGGTCATCTTCTCCGGATCCAACGAAACCCAGCTTACGCGTTCCTTTGAAGCCCGTTGTCTCACCCAATCCATGAATTCCAGAGGTGCCGCAACTATTTCTGTTTCTACTAACTTCAGCGCCGAGCCCTCCCTCCGATACAATCCGCCGTATACCTGATCACGATGCGCGTCCACGAACGCCGCTAGGTATGCGTCCCCGCCCAACACCTGCGAGGCCATTGCCTCGAGCCGCGAAACGCTCGCTGCCGGTTTGCGATACGCCTCGCACCAAGCCTTTACCGTGGCCAACCCAATCCGGACGCCGGTAAACGATCCCGGTCCCGATGCAACTGCGAACATGTCCACGTCTCGAATGGTTATTCCGGTAGCCCTGAGGGCCTTTTCCGCGGTCGGCAATACCCAGGACGAATACTCTCCGGTACCCTGGTGAGGAATAGCTTCTAGAATCAGGTTGTCCCGCAAGACGGCCAAGCTTCCCCGCGGTTCGCAGGTGTCCAGTGCTAGTATGATCACGGGGTGATTCTACCGCACAGCGGTGGCACTTCCGAGGTCCAGGGCTAGAAGGAGCGATTCGGGAGGCATGAAACACACGTTTCACGGCGGAGAGTCTTCCCCATTTTCGAAAATCCTTGGGGTTCGAATTGACGCTCGCGATTTCGAGACCGCGTAGAGCAATTCGGCTGCCAAATGAGCATCTAATTTTCCCTAACTCCATGATTCCACTGGATATACCTTGACTCTTCCAGCACACTACTATAAACTCTGTATGCGTCTCAGGGGGCATCTGAATCCATGGACTACAAAATCGGTGACAAGGTCGTATACCCGAACCACGGCGTCGGACTAGTTGAACAGATTAGTTACGGTGTGTTGAATGGTAGAACCGAACGTTATTTCATGATTCGCATTGTTTCCAGCGGTTTGCGCGTGATGGTGCCACAATCAAACGCAGAAACCGTTGGCCTTCGTTCCGTGATTCGCTCAACGGAATCCACCAAAGTCCTTGGCTTCCTCGAGAAGGGCAAGCTCAATTCGCATCACGACTGGAAACACCGCTTCAAGGAAAACTCTGAGCGCATGCGCACCGGTTCCCTCCTGGAAGTCGCCGTCGTCCTCAAGAGTCTGGTTTCCCTGAGCCGAAGCAAGCCGCTCTCCTTCCGCGAAAAGAAAATGCTGGAACGCGCGAAGTACCTGCTGGTTAGCGAAATGGCGACCTCGCGCAACACCACGGCGGAAAGCGCCGAAGCCATCGTCGTGAAGTCTCTCGCCAAAGCCAAACTGCAGTTCCCTGTGATGACTGAGAAATTCGAATAGCTCCTTTGTTTTGTAGGGCGCAGCGCGCGCCCCAGTTTTGCAAGTCTTAAATCCTTCCGGCGGGCGTTCACCAAGCCCGCCTTTTTCTTTGCCCGGCTTGTCCTGTGAGTTTTTCTAAGCCCCAGTTTCGATTCTGTTCTGTATAACTGCGGCCAACCTGCCGCGGTCTATGCTCACCAAATGAATGTACCTTCACGTCCCGCAATTTCGTCGTATACTCAGAGGCGCTAGCAGAGTCCCCCCGCTACTCCTTCACGGATTAATCAAAGGTCCTCCTGAGTGTATGAAGGGAGGCACGCTAGGAGAAAGCGCATGAAATCCAGCGTTTTGCTCGTAGGTCTCTTGTTGATGGCCTGTGCCACTCAAGCCCAACACTCCCATTCGCCGAGCACGGGCGGTAGCGGTGCTGGCCTCGGAAACGGCCAGGGGAATTGGGGTTACGGGTGGGGATCAAGCAGCTTTGGCTACAGCGGGCGGCCGGTCCGCTACGAAGACCCGCGAACCTTTTCCGTCGAGTACGCGCGAAACGATGGTCCCTTCATTCCCTCGACGTATATGAATTACGCGGACGCCGTCGCTCTCGGGCAGCAGCAACTTGCGGCCGGGGCGTTGGCCGAACAGGGGGATGCCACTCCTTCGCTGGGAGATGTGGCGCGCTCCCTCAGAGCCGTCAAGGTACCTACTCTGAGGCTGCGGTCTCGAGTTGTTCAGGACAATGCAGGTAAGCTGGCAATCTGCGATTTGAACGGCAACAATTGCCACCGGCCTTGACGCTTTAACACGACAATCTCAATACTTCGTCTGCTCTATCCCTCGGTCAGGCCACAGAGTTTGACGCCCGAATCTCGCAATACCCGCGCCACCTCCGACGCAATCGCCGTTGCGCCAGGGGTGTCTCCGTGGATACAAATCGTCTGAGGCGCAACCGCAACTTCGGTGCCATCGCTGGACTTCACAATGCCTCGTTCCACCATCGCCAACGCTTGCCGACCCGCTTCCTCAGGATCCGTGATCAAAGCGTCGGCGAACTTACGCGAACGCAATGTCCCGTCCGGTTCATACCGCCGGTCCGCAAAGGCCTCCGCCGCGATCGCGAATCCTGCATCGCGAAACACATCCAGCATCGGCGAGCCTGCCAGCCCAACGAGCACTACGTCACGCCTCCATCGCGCAACACCCTGAGCAATCGCCTCCGCAAGCTCACGGCTCCGCACCGCCTGGTTGTACAGCGCGCCGTGCGGCTTAACATGCACCACTGGAGCTTCACAACTTTCCGCGACTTGCGCGAGCGCTAGCACTTGCTCGAACACGGACTCGGCAACTTCCGCCGGCGACAACTTCAGCTCCAGCCTGCCGAAATTTTTGGGATCAGCGTAACCGGGATGCGCGCCGACCGCCACGCCGGCCCTCAGGGCCTGCTCGATCGTCTCGCGCATTGTGACTGCATCGCCTGCGTGGCCGCCGCATGCGACGTTTGCCGAGGTGATCGAGCGCATTAACGCGGACTGCGTGCCGTCGGCGATTGCTTCGGGCAGCTCGCCCATATCGCAATTCAGGTCAATCTTCAGCTGTGAGCTTTTCATTCTAGAATCAACTCCTTCGACGCCAGCAGCTTCTCTTGCTCCACCAAAAGCGAGCGCGCCGTTTCCATGTCTACCCGTTCGAATCGAATTTCATCTCTCGGTCGAAGCTGGCCCAGGCTGCCGAGATCTGCGGAAATCACATTCGCGATTTTTGGATATCCCCCGGTGGTCTGCTGCTCCACGAACAAAATAATTGGCAGGCCGGATGATGGGATCTGCACCGCTCCCAACGAGACCCCCTCGGATGTCATTTCTCCACCGGCGTCCGCCGAGATAGGCAGACCTTCGAGCCGCAAGCCCATGCGATTCGATTCCTCGGTGATGCGATAGGTGGACCGGTAGAAAACTTCCCGCGCGGCTTGCGAAAACCAATCGCTCTGTGGTCCCACCGTAACGCGCAATGTTTTTCGCGGCGCCAGCTTTTCTAGCGCCTTCGCGGCGACTTTTCTCTTTCGGAACGTCCGAAAACCGCCGCCCGCCGTTCCAATCTTAACGACATCTCCCTTGCGTAGCGCCCTTCCTTCAAAACCGCCCAGCCCGCTCAACAAGTGTGTAGATGCACTTCCCAAAAACAATTTCACGGCAATGCCGCCTCGCACGCACAGATAACAACGGGCTCCGGTACGCGTCGCCTCCAGTCGTAGGGTTTGTCCCGCGCGAACCTCAGCGGAACTCCATAGGTCGATGCACTGAGTGTCCAGCGTTGCCCTAAAATCAGCGCCGGTTAGCGCGATCTCCGCATGCTCGGGAAAAATAAATGTTCCGCCGAAGAGAGTCATTTCCAGGCCCGCCGCCCCCTCGACATTCCCAACCAACCGATTCCCGATACGCAGCGCGACGGGGTCTGCCGCTCCCGAAGGCGATACGCCCATTGGCCCAAAACCCTCTCGCCCCAAATCCTGCACCGTGGTCAGCATTCCCGGAGAACGCACTTCGATTAGGCTCATGCGTTCTCCAGCTTCGCAAATTGTTCCCGTGAAATCGGCGCGAAGCGCACGCGATCTCCGATCGCGAGCAGACTCATTTCTGCTCTGTCAGGCCGGAACATCGCCGCTGGTGTTCGGCCCAGCAATCTCCACCCACCCGGCGTGGCAATCGGATACACGCCGGTTTGATTTCCTGCAATACCGAGACTCCCCGCCGGCACACTTCGCCTTGGCGTCGCCAATCGCGGCGTGACCAGCGCGTCCGGCAACTCACCCAGATAGGCAAATCCAGGCGCAAACCCCAAAAAATAAACACGATAGGTGGTGGAAGCGTGCAGGTTGATAACCGATTCAGGCGTCATCCCGTGCAACTCGGCAACATCTTTCAAGTCCGGGCCGAATTCTCCGCCATAGCAGACGGGTATTTCCACCAGGCGTGGCTCGGGAAGCGCCACTTTTTTCATCCGCTCAATGTAGCCAAGTAAAGTTTCTTGCAACGCCTCATGCCGCAGCGACATGCCATCAAATTTAATCAAGATGGAAGAATATGCGGGATGCAGATTGCGCACTCCGGCGATCGGCTCGGACTCCAAAAGGCGCAACAGCTTCCGCACCTGTTCGTGATTCTCCGCTGTGATTTGTCTCTGTAGGTGCGGGGCACCAACGACGCTTTTACCGGCGAGAGTTTCAAAATAAACGAGCAGGGCCTGATCGCTGGCAACGCGAAATTGTACGCCGCGGCTCGAAGAGGTCCCCATGGCGGCGAGAGTATACCTCACGCGGCGCGGCGCCGCGGTCACTCCGGTGCGCCGCGCTCCCGCAAGAAGGCCACAGTTTTGTATTCATTCTTATGCTCGTTACCGGGAAACTGCAGGGCGTACCCGAGCGGCGTACACTCGACAACTTCACCTGGCCGCTCGTAGTGACCAGGCAGTTTCACGCGCACCGACAGGTCTGCGCCGCGTTCCACCAAGAATTGCGTCATCGCCAAGCCGCCGTCGAAAAACTGGGTTACTGCGTGAAAAATCGGCGTCTGCCCTCCGACGGCCGCCTCATCCACGGCGGCGCGCGCATTGACGTCCGCGCCACGCTCTAGCAGGAGCTTTGCGGCTCCGATGTTGCCGTACTCCGCGGCCACGTGGAGCAGCGTCGCTCCTTGCAGCTTGAGGAGTCGCGCACCCGTCGAGCCAAAGTCCAACTCAGGGAATCGCCGATGAACCAGCGTGCGATCCGCATCCAGGTGTCCCGCCAGAAGATCGAGGCGGCCACGAAGCAAATCCAGCACAGGGGGCACGTTGTATTTCGTGACGCCGCCCGCTTCGACAAGAACATCCATGCACTCGCCGAGTTGCGGCGAGCGCCCATACGTTCCGATGACATAATCCAATGCCGTTCCCGGATACTTTCGGCCCTCGCGCGCGCAATTCGGATTCGCTCCGTGCTCTAGCAGCCATCGAATCGGGGCTGGTTCTACTGTTTCGCATGGCGCGAAAATAATCGGGAAGTACCCATTCCACTCCGCGTTGACGTCTGCGCCGCGCCTCAAAAGCAGTTCCATCATTGGAATCCGATAGCCCATCAGTGCGGCTCGCATCAACGGGCCGTCCCCGCCCTGATGGACATCTGAGCCGTGCGCGATCATCCATTCCGCTATCGCGAGTCTCGCGGGGCCCGGCGCCTCCCACGGCACGCGGCACTCCGCAACCCAAGTGAGCGGCCCATTTTTGTTATAGCCGAGCGGCGCTCGATGCAGCGCGGGGTTGCGGGTCATTAAACTCTTGACGCGCTCCAGGTCATTTGTGTCGATGGCGAGTCTGAGTCTTCCAGTCTCCTCTAGCGAATCCACGTGCTCTTTCAACTTTGGCCAGCTCGCGAATCCATACAGCCGCGCGATTTTGAAATGGGCATCGGTAAGCGATTCAGCCTCACGGGCCCTCAGCAGATCCTTGGCTTGGTCCTTCAAATGGCGGAGATTGGGTCGTTCGGGAAGCGGACGCGGAGCATCCTCGGAATGGGTCGGCATAGCGACCTCCTTTCAGTAAACCGCCCGTAGTCCGCACATCGGGCCGAAAGAAGGTTCGCAAAACGCAAATTAGAACAGGTGGGCTTCTACCCTTTCCGCGGACCGGATGCGTCCTTAACGCACCGGCATCGTATCACAAACATTGCGAAGCGGACCGCTAGCAATGCGCGCTCTAGAAAATTTCACCAGTACGCCGGGCGCTTCTCTGGGCTTTTCTTCCCTCACCCAATGGCCGCAATCCCTAGGCACAGCCATTGTCGCTTCCGTGGCACAAGCTTCATATGCTGTTGGTGAAGGCGCGTTTCATCTCCGACTCGCAGCCTCTGTCATTCTTCAAGCTAACGCCAGACTCGGGTCGGCATTGAGGGACGCGTCGCCAAACACGCCTGCTCGAAAGCGTTCATAGGCCGCGGCCGCGATCATCGCCGCATTGTCCGTGGAGAGCGCCCGGCTTGGAAAAAACACTTCGATGCCCTTGGTTTTGCCGCGTTCTTCGAACGTCGCGCGCAACTGGCTGTTTGCCGCAACGCCCCCCGAAATTAGCACGCTCTCCACTGCTAACTCTTCCGCAGCCAGCATTGTGCGATCCACCAAATCGCGAACTACCGCGTTCTGGAATTCGCGCACTAGCGCCAGGGTCTGCGGTGAGCACAGCGGCAGCAATTGCTCGAATTTCCGCTCGCCACGCAACAAGGCCTCTTCACGCGTTCGAATTTCAGCCGAATATTCCGGATGTTCGCGCACGTGATACAGAACAGCCGTCTTCAGGCCGCTAAAGCTGAAATCCAGCGGGTTCCCTCGCGTCTTCGTGGGACCGAATTTCACGGGAACAGCCGCACCGTTCGAAGCCGCCGCCAAGCGATCCAAGATTGGCCCGCCTGGATAACCCAGCCCCAGCAATTTCGCGACTTTGTCGTAGGCTTCTCCTGCCGCATCGTCGCGCGTTTGCCCGATTTTTCGATATTGCAAAAGTTCGCTGGAAACTGACCCCGATAAATCTCCGGCTTTCACCTCATACAGCACGGTGTGGCCGCCCGAAACAATCAAGCAAACAGCGGGCAATTTCGCAGTGCGACCCGCTTTGTGCGCTTCCAAAAAGACCGCGTGCACATGTCCCGCCAAATGATTCACTGGCACCAGCGGCTTCCCGAGCGCCGCCGCCAACGTTTTGCTATACGTAATGCCTACGAGCAGCGCTCCAACCAGCCCGGGCCCTTGTGTCACGCCAACCGCATCCACATCGGCAAGATTCATCCCGGCCTGCGTCAGCGCTTCGCGCACGACAGGCACAATCTGCCGCAAATGTTCGCGCGACGCCAATTCCGGCACCACGCCGCCGTATTTTCGGTGGATATCGATCTGCGACGCGACCACACTGGACAAAATTTCGCGCCCGTCCACGACAACCGCGGCTGCGGTCTCATCGCATGAAGATTCAATGCCCAAAATGCGCGTCATTTTTGAACACTCACCGGTTCAGACACTCGCCGAACGAAATCAAAGTTTCAAAGTCTTCAAGTATTCGCGGAAGGGCCCGCCCAATTCATTGTTCTTCAGTGCGATTTCGACGGTCGCTTTCAGGAATCCCAGTTTGTCGCCGGCATCGTACGATATGCCCTCATAGATGTAGGCCCAGAGCCCCTGTTCCTGCGCCAGAATGCGCAGCGCGTCGGTTAACTGGATTTCATTTCCCGCTCCGGGTTTGGTGCGCTCCAGGCAATCAAAAATCTGCGGCGGCAAAACATACCGTCCGGTGATCGCCAGGTTGGAGGGAGCCTTGTCCGGTTGCGGTTTCTCCACGAGGTCGCGAATTCGCAACAGCCGCGCGCCGAAAGGCGGCTGTGGAGCGGCCACTCCATCAACGATGCCATAAAGATGCGTTTTTTCCCGCGGCACTTCCTCCACGGCAATCGCTCCAACGCCAGTGGCAACGTAGACGTCAATGAGTTGTTTGGTCGCCGGATTTTCTCCGGGAATCAGGACGTCTCCGAGCAAAACCGCAAAAGGCTCGTCGCCCACGAGGTCTTTTGCCACCAACACGGCGTGTCCCAAACCGAGCGGCTCCTTCTGCCGCGTGTAACTTACCTGCACCATGTCGCTAATTCGTCTGACCATCGCCGCTTGATCGTGTTTCCCTTTTTCCTCCAGGAAGCGCTCAAGCATAGGCGCATGGTCGAAGTGGTCTTCAATCGAGTTCTTTCCCTTCCCGGTCACGATGATGATGTGTTCGATCCCTGAAGCAACGCACTCTTCCACGACGTACTGGATCTGCGGCTTGTCCACAACCGTCAGCATTTCTTTGGGTTGCGCTTTGGTGGCGGGCAAAAAGCGAGTGCCAAGGCCTGCGGCAGGAAGAACGGCCTTGCGAACTTTTCGCCCTGCGCTCGCTAATTGCGGTCTGTCAGCCATGTGTTTCCTCGCTGGAGTTATTTTTTCTTTGCGGGCTTTTTCTCTTTCGAGGAACTTTCTCTGGAACTCGATTCCTTTGCCGACGAATCCTTAGCCACGGCTTCTTTGCTTCCGGCGTCTTTCGAATCTTTCGCGCCGGCATCCTTGCCGCCACTGTCTTTGCCTTCCGCCACGGGCTTGTTTTCCTTGCTGCCTCCGTCCGTGGACTTTCCGGCATAATCCGTGACGTACCAACCTGAGCCCTTAAACTGGATCGCCGGCGCGGTAATTACCGATTCCACTTTGCCGCCGCAGTGAGGGCACTTCTTCAGGTGTGGCCCTGCGACCGGCTCGATTTTTTCCGTGTTGCGGCCGCACTTCAAGCACTTGTATTCATACAGTGGCACAGCGACTCCTCCGCTCTATCTCCAAACAAAAAAGTATAACATGCGCGACAAATTGTCCCGGTAGCGCGTGCTAGACTCAGATGCATGAGCGGACCCGCAGCAATCAAGACCGAAAGCGCCCTGGGCTGTCTCTATCTAGTGGGTACGCCTATTGGCAATCTCGAAGATATCACTCTGCGTGCCCTGCGTATCCTGAAAGAAGTCGACCAGATCGCCTGCGAGGACACGCGGCACACGCAGAAACTCCTCACCCACTACGAAATTCGCAAGGCCCTCATCAGCTACCACGAGCACAATGAAATGACGCGGGCGCCCGAATTACTGATTTCTCTCGAGCAAGGCGCCAAAATTGCCCTCGTCAGTGACGCCGGAATGCCCCTGGTTTCCGATCCCGGCCATCGGCTCGTCACGCTCTGCCTGCGCCATCATGTTCCCGTGGTTCCTATTCCCGGTCCATCCGCTCTTCTGGCGTCGCTAGCCGCCAGCGGCTTGCCTAACGAAGAATTTCTGTTTGTGGGTTTTCTGCCGAATCGCAGCGGCGAACGCCGCCGCGCCCTCGAACGCCTGCGCATCGAGGATCGCACCATCATTTTTTACGAAGCCCCGCACCGCATCGCTGAATGCGTCGCCGACGCGCGCGAAGTTCTCGGCAATCGCACGGCCTGCATCGCTCGGGAAGTCACGAAGCTGCACGAAGAATTTCGCCGCGGCAAACTTTCCGAACTTTTCGACTCGCTCGAAGAGCGTCCGGCCAAAGGCGAAATTACGCTGCTAATCGGCGCTGAAGATCCCGCGGATGCGCGTACCCCGGCGAATTCCATGCAAAGCCTGGCAGAGCGTGTTGAAGAACTGATCCACCAAGCCAAACTGGATCGCAAGGAAGCTTTGAAGCTCGCAGCCAAAGAACGCGGCCTTACTCGCCGCGAAGCTTACGACAAGATGGTCGCCGCGCAAAAACCGGATCGCACTGACTCGTAATAGATAGGCCTCGCCCCAATCTCTGTAAGGACATTCGATTACTTTCGCAAATCGGCGAATGAGGGTCGCGCAGAGTCGCGACGTTAAACTGGCCTGCGGCCCTGGAAGACCCGAATCAAGATCACGATGATGGCCAGCACTAGAAGGATGTGCACGAAACCACCGAGCGTGTACGACGTAACCAATCCCAGCAGCCACAGAATGATCAAAATCACCGCCACGGTCCAGAGCAGATCCATAATGTTCTCCTTAAAGAACTGAGGGAGTCGGGCTGGGCTTATAACCCGATGGTTCGCGGGGATTATTCGACTACTTCTCGCAGGATTCGCCGACCATCCTAAGCGAAGTTATCGTCAAGTGCCCGTGCTCGGCGTCATTCTTCTTTACCCCACTGTCGACCGCCGTGTCCTTCGCATCTTCCTTCATGTTATGCAGTTTGGCATGAGACACCACGCCATGCGCGCTGACGGTGTGTCCGACATGATCGCCCAACGCGACCTTGGTGCTCCTTACCTCCCACGTGCTGCCGTCCTTGCCGGTCAGCAGATACTCGCCGGCGCCGTCGCCTTTCGAGAGGCAACCTCGAATCGTCCGGACTTCGGACTTCGGTTTCGGCGTGCTCGTCGTATCCTGAGCGAAACTGCACGTTGCGCCAAACCCCATTGCTAGTGCCAACAGACCAATGGCCTTGATCTTCACAGTTCCTCCTTAGCGTTAGCCCGACACGCATTCGCGATTCAAATTCCTTAGCGCGTCGTTGCTATATGATTCGCGGGCCGAGGTAAACCGAGGGATACTCAATGAGGCATAAATCCCTCCGTGACATCACGGTATGGCGAGGTGCCCTACGCCAGCCATCGGGTAAACCTCGTACCCATTCGGAGGAGTTCGTGTAGGCACTTTCAGAAGAAAAACAAATACAGCCAGCGGTATCCACTTCGCGCTAGTGCAGCCACTATCACGGCCAAGTGGGGCTCGCCAACTCGATCCGCCACGACGGCCCACCTTCAAACTGCGGCCCTTCTGATTTGAGGAAAGTCGGCGCTTTGCCGCCCATGATCCAGACGTTGGAATCCTGGGGCTGCTTCCCGACAATCGGTGCAACCACGCCGGCGACGCCGCCTAGCTCTACCCTCACGATGTAGTGAATGCCTTTGTAGTTGCTGGAGCCGACTGAAAAACGCTCCTCTCCCGCCGCCGATATTGCGAGTTTTATCAGGCGCGGCTTTGGCGTCGCCACGACCATGGAAAGGCTCACCTGTGTTGGACTACTGGGCAGGTTTTTTAACAGAATGGGAACCATCCCGTTGGCCAGATCCGCCGGAAGATCAAGGTGGTCGGTCGACTCGCTTGGTTTCCCCTTGCCATCCACATAGCGAACAGTCACATTGCCGCTGACGCCGTCCACAGTAATATCGATCGGAGTTTTGAAAGCCGGGCCACTCTGAATAAGGTGGTTGCTCAGCAGCCGGAACTGCTTGCGCTGCGAAAAAACGGTGGTCTCGTCCTGTAGTGAGCCGTCTTTGAAATGAAAAACCAAGCGAGTGGTTACTTTATCGCCGTGAACGGTTTGCAGCCAGTCGCCTTCAGCGATGATGTTGCCGTCCATGGTGCGCATCAGCAGGAAACCATGGACGAGTCCCTCTACATAGCGCACGGTTACCAGCGTGGGCGGCGGCGTGTCTGGCACAGCGCGCGCAGAACAGAACAGCAAGACGCACGCGAGGTCAAGCCAAACAAGAACACGATAGATACGCTTCCACATTTGAGCTGTGCCTCCCTCAGATCACTTGGCCATCTAAGTCAAATCTCACAACGACGCGGTCGCTCGTATCCTCTAAACGCTGTAGGCCCGCAAGAATCTTGGTTTAGCCAAAAAGCGAACGTTAAAGCAAGCAGATGCTCGGTTGAAACGACAACGCCAGAGTGTGAACGCTCGCATCGTATGTAAACCGTCCGCGAACCATCTTGGACGGTTCCGGGAAGTACCGTCGCACCAACGTATTGGATTCATGCATCGGAACAAAGTGATACATTGTTCGCATTAAAAAACCACTCGCGGGAGTTGCACCTGCTGCCGGATCCGAAGATGCGAATCGAGACGCGTTGTTGCATAGCGGGTGGCGGCCCGGCGGGAATGGTGCTTGGGTACCTGCTGGCGCGGGCTGGGGTCCGCGTGGTTGTCCTTGAAAAGCACTCCGATTTTCTTCGCGATTTTCGGGGCGATACGGTGCATCCATCAACGCTCGAAATAATGCATGAGCTTGGTCTGCTCGACTCTTTCCTGAAGCGCCCCCACCAGGAAATCAGGGAATTGTCCGGTATTGTGAACGGCGAACAAGTGAAAATGGTGGATTTTTCTCACCTGCCCACGCAGTGCAAATTTATCGCGCTGATGCCGCAGTGGGATTTTTTGAACTTTTTATCGGAAGAAGCCAAGAAATTTCCGACGTTCGACTTGCGCATGGAGGCGCGCGCCACCGGCCCGATCGAAATCGACGGGCGTGTGGCCGGCGTACAAGCCCAGACAAAAGACGGACCGCTGGAGGTCCTTGCCGATTTAGTCGTTGCCGCGGATGGCAGGCATTCCGATCTGCGGCAAGCGGCGCACCTCGAATTGATTGATCTTGGCTCGCCCATCGACGTCCTGTGGATGAGAATGTCTCGCCAGCCGGACGATCCCGAAGCCACCGCCGGCCGATTTGCCGCGGGCCACATTCTGGTGATGATCAACCGTGGTGATTATTGGCAATGCGCATTTGTCGTGCCGAAGGGCGGACATAACGAGATACGCGCCGCCGGCCTCGAAGCGTTTCGCGAGCAAATCGTGCGCCTCGCTCCGTTTCTGCGCAGCCGCATCGGCGAGTTGGACGGCTGGGACAAGATCAAGCTTCTCACCGTCGCAGTGAACCGCCTGCGCCACTGGGCAAAGCCCGGCTTCCTGTGCATCGGTGACGCAGCGCACGCCATGTCGCCTGTCGGCGGAGTCGGAATCAACTTAGCGGTACAGGATGCCGTGGCCGCGGCGAACTTGCTGGCGAAGCCATTGCTCACCGGCAGGCCTACCCTGCAGCAACTCGAAGATGTTCAACGCCGCCGCGAGTGGCCCACGCAAATGACCCAGCGCGTGCAGCTATTCATTCATGACAATGTCTTGCGCCGCGCTCTCGCGAGCGCCGACACAGTCGATGAGCACCGAGGGCTCCCACTCGTCTTAAAAGTGGTCCGCCGCTTCACAGTGCTACGGCGAATTCCTGCACGACTCTTTGGTCTAGGATTTCGACCCGAGCACGTTTCGCCAGACATCATTGGCGCCACCCGATCGCAGAGCGTCTGACGTCACGCATGCCATGCGCTGACTTTGCGCACCATGTCCCACACCATATTGTCGAGCGCGAGCCCAATGTCCGGCTGGCCCGGCTTGCGAGTATTTGCGAGGGCGGCCCAACAAAACCCGGAGGCGGTGCGCACCATGATGGTGGTCGTCCCTGGAAAGCTCCCGTTATGCCACCAGTTGGGCGCATTGTTGACGGCCCATCCGCGCGCGTAGCTGGAATTGACGGGACCAGGCGTAGTCATGGCCTTGATCGTGTCGGGCTTGAGAATGTTGGGCGTTGACTTGAACCCATCCACATGATTCAGAAATAGAACGAGATCGCGCGGAGCTGCAAGCCAACCGCCGTGTGAGTCCATGCGCGTGACGTTCATATCGTACGGATTCTCGCCGTTCTGGCCGTAGTAGATCACCTCCTCGGGGAGACGCTCCTCGAGCGTGTTGCCGGCAATGCGCATGTCTCGGACGCCGCAGCGGCCGAGAATCTCTTCTTGAGCGAAGTCGCGGTAAGGTCGGCCGCTAATTTGTTCGATGACGCGTCCGAGAACACAGTAGCCAAAGTTCGAGTATGCATAATGCATCCCCGGAGGATTTTTCAGCGCCTTGGTGTCGAGCGTCCAGGTTATAAGCTGAGCGTGGCCCATCCCCGGATTCTCGAACATGGGATCGTCGTTCGAGTTGTCCCAGCCTCCGCACGTGTGCGTCAGCAGCTGGTCGATCGTGATTTCCTCGACCCACTTTTCATAAGGGACCGTACCGAACCTTGTTCCGAGCACGCCACCGTCGCCAAATACTTTGTCGTGCTGCCCAAGTTTCCCGCGCTCGATCAGCGCGAAGATGCTCGTCGCGGTGATTGGCTTCGTGACGCTCGCAATGCGAAAGAGATTCGAAACGGTAAGCCGCTCAGCAGATTCTCGGTTGGACTCGCCGAACGGATTCTCATAGACAACGCGGCCGTTTCGCGCGATGGCCACCGAGAGGCCAGGCACGTCGAACTTGCGCATGAACGCGGTGGCAACTGCGGCCATCTCCTCGCGCTCGGGCGCCGAGACTTCGTCCTCGGCCGGCGATTTGCCACATCCCGACACACCGGAAAACGGCACGGCGAGCACCGAAGCGGAAAGAATACGCTTTATCGCAACTCTTCTCGTGACGTCAGGCATGAAACGCCTTCCAAAACAAACGCAAGTCGATGCAACGTCTGGCGACATCGAATCGCGCGGAAATATAACAATGCGGCCCAGCGCCGTCAAACAAGAAGGGAATATATAAGATACTTCCTTGGTCTCAGCCATCAGTCAAAGGCCGTTGCGGCTTGCGAGAGTTCGGTGTAGCGTAACGCGGCTGGGAAATCTCAAAGTGGACGAACTAAACCTTATCGGGGGTAGTGAATATGTCTGGCGAACTGGAAAAAGACCGACTCAGCAGGCGCGGATTCTTGGGAGTAAGTTCTGCGGCGATTGCGGCCGCCAGCGTTCTGGGGCCTGATCGGATCCGAGCGCAGGAGCAGAGTCCCGCGCAAAATCCCACAGGAGACCGCAGCGCCAGCGATCCCGGCCCAACAAATGCCGCGCTGGACGCCGCCAACCCGGATTCGAACCACCCTCTCCCAACCGACGCGGGCGGAGTGCAAACGTTCAAATATCCGTTTTCATTCGCGCACAAGCGGTTTCAGGAAGGCGGATGGTCCCGCGAAATTACCGTGCGCGAGCTGGCCGTTTCGAAGTCCCTGGCCGGTGTGGATATGCGGCTGACCGCCGGCGGCGTGCGCGAATTGCATTGGCATACCGCGGCGGAATGGGCCTTCATGCTGTACGGCAGCGCGCGCATCACTTGCATCGACGCGGACGGCAAGAGCTTCGTGACCGACGTGAAAGAAGGCGACCTCTGGTATTTCCCGCCGGGAATTCCTCACTCAATTCAGGGCCTCCCACCCGACGGCACCGAGTTTCTCCTGGTATTCGACGACGGCAACTTCTCCGAATTCGAGACGGTTCTTCTGACCGACTGGATGGCGCACACTCCGACCGACGTGGTGGCCAAGAATTTCGGCGTCGCGCAATCGGCCTTGGCAAAGATGCCCAAGCGCGAGAAGTTCATTTTCCAAGCGGAAGTTCCTGGGTCGCTGGCAGACGATCAGCGCGCCGCGGCAGGAGCGCTCGGTCCCTCCCCCATCGATTTTGCATTTCGCACCACGCAGCATCCTTCTCCAACGAAGTTAAAGAACGGAGAAGTTCGCGTAATCGATTCGAGCAATTTTAAAGTCGCCACGACCATCGCCGCGGCCATCGTAACCGTCAAACCCGGAGGGATGCGCGAGCTGCACTGGCATCCCAATGCCGATGAATGGCAGTTCTACATCAGCGGAAAGGCCCGCATGACCGTCTTTGCCACCGGCGCGCGCGCCAGGACGATGGATTTTGAAATGGGAGACGTCGGCTACATCCAAAAAACGCTTCCGCACTACGTCGAAAACACGGGCACGACGGACTTAAAATTTCTCGAAATGTTCAAAACCAGCTACTACCAGGACCTCGCGCTCTCCGAATGGCTCGCGCACACTCCCCCGGAGCTAGTCGCCGCTCACTTAAATTTGGACAAGGCGACTCTCGACGCGCTGCCAAAAGACAAGCCGCTCATCGTGCC
>Ga0070735_10002690_pt1 | contig 15927 bp, 11 predicted proteins | sample Coa_R1_FD_66443 | JGI IMG/M metagenome (GOLD analysis project Ga0070735, IMG submission 66443) | Surface soil microbial communities from Centralia Pennsylvania, which are recovering from an underground coalmine fire - Coalmine... | ecosystem: Environmental > Terrestrial > Soil > Unclassified ... | reverse complement strand
GCCAATCGACCGTGAGGACTATCCAAGCGGCTCGGCCTGCTTGCTGAAGCGCGGCGTTCGGATTCTGCGGATTCCGAACTGCAACCGCGGGCTCTACGCCTCCATCCTTTCCCATGCAGCACTTCTTGAAGTTTTCCCGCAGCCGCAACAGCAAGGCAAATTTCGCTTCGGCCAGTCTTCGGCTCGAATTCTCAGAGAATGCTATTCCACTCCCAAGCCGGCTAAAGACTCTGCCAGCAGTTCGGAATCAATCGCCAAACGACGACCTTCTACTTTGAGGTCCGTTAGTTCATCGAAGGCACGAAACAGCCGGAGTTTTGCCGCCGCGTAGCGTTCCGGTTCGCTCAGCGGGCGACCATGCCTTGCCGCCCATTCCGTCACCGCGCTTTCCTGCAGGAATACGCTGACGGCGTAAGTCGATTTGCGGTCGGAGGTCACATCGAAGACGAATTCCGTGGCCGGAGCCTCGGGATCATCTGCAAGCGCCGGACGTTGGCCCACGAAATAATACTGATACACGTATCCTTGAGCGCCCGCATAGGTTTTCAGCCGGCGGATGGTCTTCTCCGGGAGCATAGCAACATTATGAATGCGGGAGGCGCGTTTGTCCTCTGAAAGAGGAACAAGCCAAGAGCCTGCGAAGCCCGCATCGATTTTGCAGGCCTTAGACCGCGCTGTAAGGGTGACTCTTCCAAGCCGATTCCGGCTTGGGACTCGGCCCAAATTGCGCACTAAATTTCCTCGCCGATTCGCCGATAGATCCCCTGAAGTTCTGACCTCGGCCCATGATGATCGAAAATTGGCAAAGCTTGGCACTAACCACCCTCGCCGTCTTCGCTATGGGTGAAGAAATCCGCATTTTCATAATTCGGCGCGAGGCGAAGAAGCGCGACGAGTTGTTCAAAATTGTTACGGAAAATGCGGCAGACATGATCGCCCTGGTCGATGTTAAGGGCAACCGGCTTTACAACAGTCCAGCCTATAAGCGAATTTTAGGTTACTCATCTGCCGAACTAGGCGAGACTTCGGCGTTTGAGCAGATTCATCCGGATGATCGTTTCAAGGTCCTGCAAGCGGCGCGCGAGGCCCGTGCCACCGGAATCGGAAGAAAACTCGAGTATCGCATCCGCCACAAAGACAGAAGCTGGCGCGTACTGGAGTCGGTAGCCGGAACCATTCGCAATGAAAAAGGTGAAGTTGTAAAGCTGGTCATCGTCAATCGCGACATCACCGAGCGAAAACGAGCCGAAGAACTCGCCGAGCACAACTCCTTTCATGATGGCTTGACGGGTCTGCCAAATCGCCAGTTGTTTCTCGATCGGTTGCAGCACCTGTTTGAACGGGCGCAGCGCCACGCCGAACATCAGTTCGCGGTTCTGTTTGTAGATCTGGATGGCTTCAAGGTATTCAACGACACCATGGGACCGACAGTTGGCGATCATGTAATCGTGGAAATCGGGCAGCGGCTGGGATCGTGCCTTCGGAGTGAGGATACGGTTTCGCGGCCCCAAGATGAGTTAGTCACGCGAAACGCTGTACTCTCGCGCATGGGCGGGGATGAATTCACCGTCCTGCTGGAAAATGTCACGGATCCGAGCGGGCCCATGCGCGTCGCCAATCGCATTTTGGCCTCGATTGCGGCGATCCTGATCGTAGAGGGTCGAGAAGTGACAACTTCGGCCAGTATCGGCGTCGCCTTGAGTACGCCGTCGCACAAATGTGCGGAAGACCTGTTGCAGGATGCGGATGTGGCGATGCGGCGCGCCAAGGCGCTTGGCGGCGGGCGCTGCGAGGTGTTCGATGAGGCTATGCATACTCGTGCTGTGCATCGCCTCAAGCTGGAGGCTGAACTGTTGGAAGCGCTGCATCAAAAAGAGTTCCGAGTTTGCTACCAGCCGGTTGTCGACTTGCAGACAAAGCATATTGTCGCTTTCGAAGCCTTGCTGCGCTGGCAGCATCCCGAGCAGGGTCTGATTTCTCCTTTTAAGTTTATTAACACGGCGGAAGATACGGGTCTGCTGCTCGCCATCGGCGAGTGGTTGATCCTAGAGGCTTGCCGGCAATTGCGCATATGGAGAGTCGAGCATCCATCGCATGCAACCGTAGGAATCAGCGTTAATCTATCGGCAAAGCAATTTGCCGATGTTCGATTGATTCCCCAGCTGCAATCGATTTTGCGCGACACCGATATCGAACCGGCACGTCTACAACTGGAAATTTCTGAGGCTATTGCATCGAACGATTTCAAGCTCGCTGTCGAAGTTCTCTCGCATTTGAAGCACGTGGGAATTGGAATCGTTCTCGATGATTTTGGAAAAGGAAATTCTTCCTTAAGCGAACTGCGGAGGCTTCCGGTTGACACGCTGAAGATCGACCGGTCGCTGATCGGCGAAATGCTGGCTGACCGCACTGCCTATGACACCGTCGACTTGATTCTCGTCCTGGCGCAAAAGTTGAAGGTTAAAGTGGTGGCGACAGGGGTTGAACAATCGAAGCAACTGGAAGCCCTACGCGAACTGGGATGCAATTTTGGGCAGGGTTATCTCTTCTCGGAACCGGTCGATGCCGAAGCGGCGGGAAAGCTGTTTGGCAGACAGAATGCCGTCTTACAAGCGAAGGGAGCGGGGACATGACGGCACTGTCATCTGTCGTACCTTTTCTCCAGCCATCTTCGTGGACTGCGGTTTTTTCTTCCGATTGCGGAGCCAATGTTTATACTCATGTGTCTGCCGGTACAACATGGCCACACCGACGATGCTCCGCTCTACGCTCCCACGCCGCCGACGCTCCCTTTGGCCATTGACCGCTTTGCAAACCGGCGCCGTTATGTTTGCGCTGGGCTTGACTCTGCTGTATCTGAATCCCTTCTGGCAGTTCGACGAAAGCGGCTTATTGGATGCGCGCGTGCACTGGTGGAATATCTCCTGCATAGTACTGATCGCCGCCGGCTATCTGGTGGGAGCAGCCTCTTTGATAGGGTTTGTTGCCCTCATCGCCTCCCGGCTCGCAGGACGCCGAAACTGGCCCTACGTTGTAGCGGTTTTATTTTTTCTTGGTATAGCCGCATGGGCGGCGGTGAACGGGTTTGTGAAGGACGTCAATGCTCACTTCGAGTGGAATTCTGCCGAGGGCCTCAGCGCCTTCGCTTTCCAAACCTGGGATAACGCTGCCGGGGTCTGGCGGCCCGCACAAAGCTCAAAGTTCCAGCGAGAGATGGTGGAGCTGCAAATTCAGCCCTTACTACGAGGCTATTTCAAACTCAACGACTGGCAGAGGATGAACGGCGATATCCGCTTGGCAGTAGGCAGAATTTTCCCTATAGCCTGGCCGGTTGCGCTCGGAAGCGGGGGTGAAACGCTGGAAGATCCGGACCGGACTCCGCTCATGCGTGCCGTTGCAGATGGAGATCTGAAAACCGTGCAACAGATTCTCGCATCCGGAGCGGATGCCAACGTGAATGCGCTCGATCAAGCCGGACAGTCCGCTCTGATCGTTGCCTGCCAGAGTCAGAAGGCCAATGCGGACGTGGTAAAAGCGCTGCTCAGCAGCGGCGCGAATGTGAATTTGCGCAGCCGCAACGGCTATACCGCGCTGACCTGGGCGCAAGCTCGCAATCGCACGGAAATTGTCCGCTTACTGCGCCGCGCCGGCGGCCGCCCCTGAATCTTGCGACTTTGAAAAAGCCAGGCCAGTCCCTCACTTCTATGTCTTCATCTATCGAGATCTATCCATCGATCTTTGCTTCGCGCAGTTGTTTCACTGCTTTTTCAGAACTCACTGGCGAGTAATACACCTCCTTGAATGTGTAGGAACGCGCCTTGGCCTCAATGACGGGCATGATTTCGATGTGCCAGTGATAGTCATCATCAATGGTCTTCCAATAACCGAGAGTTTTCGACTGATGCAAGCTGTTTGGCGAGGTGTGCAGCACCAGATGAAAAGCCTCGGTCACACTTCGAATCCGCTGCAGCGTGCGGCGCAGCAATGCTGCTAGATTTACCCGCAGCCCTGGCTTGGCGAGACCCGTGCGCTCGAATGACGCTTCGTGGTTGCGAGGCAAGATCCAGGTTTCGTAAGGTACGCGCGGGGCGTAGGGGCCTATAGCAACATAATCTCCGCGTGCTTCAAGAACGCGTGCCGCCTGCCGTTCTTCCTGGGCCAGAATGTCGCAAAATACGCAACGTTCTTTCGCCTGAAAATATTCGCGCCCCGCTCGCAATTCATAGAGTACTCGCCTGGGCACGAAGGTCGTCGCCGTAATTTGAGAAGTGGGATGCTTGAACTCCTGGCCGGCGTTTGGTCCGTAATCCTTAAACAAACTTACATATTTGATACGCGGGTCGCGCTTGAGGTCCATGATGCGCTCCGCGGCAAGCCGCAGAAACTGGCCAATCTCTTCGTCGCTGGCCTGCCACAGATCCCGATCGTGGCGGGGATTTTCCACGAGAACCTCATGCGCTCCGACGGAACTCATGCGGTCGTAGATTCCATCGCCCCGGCGCTCGGGCTCGCCTTCAATGTGATAGAGGGGCGCGGGATGAACCACTGCGCGCGTCGACCAAGAACCGACATTCGGAATTGCGGCGATCACCTGGGGAACATTGGCCGCGTCGGGACAAAAGCGACATGAACTTTCGGCCCGCGAACTCGACTCGATTGGATCGTCACCGGTGATGACCCAGGAGCGTGTAATGGGATCCTTGCGGAGTTCCATGCACTAGGAAAGCACTGTGGGAGAGGAGAGTCAAGGCGAAGACTTCAAAGTAGCAACGTTTTTCAAGGTAAGAGCGAACGCGTCTTTGAGAACGTTGAACGGAGAACCACGAAACTTTGAAACCTTTGCCCTGTTATAATCCGCGCCAAGCCCTCAATTTTCTGACGCGATGACCGAGTCGTCCACTCCGCTGATGCGGCAATATGCCGCGGTCAAGAAAGAGCATCCAACGGCGTTGCTGTTCTTCCGCTTGGGCGATTTTTACGAACTCTTTTTCGATGATGCCATCGTTGCGGCGAAAGAGCTGCAGATCACGCTGACCTCGCGCAATAAGGAAAAGGGCATTGCCGTACCGATGTGCGGCGTGCCCCACCATGCCGCAGAAAACTACATTGGCAAGCTCATTAGAAAGGGATTCAAAGTAGCGATCTGCGAACAGATGGAAGACCCGCGGCTGGCCAAGAAGTTGGTGCGCCGGGAAGTGACACGCGTAGTTACACCCGGGACGGCGGCCGACGCCCTGCTGGGGTCGGAGGAGAATAACTATCTTGCTGCGCTGGCGCAGGCAGGAGATCGCGTCGGCTTTGCCGCGCTCGATCTTTCCACAGGAGAGTTTCGAGCCACCGAATTTTCCGGCGATGGAGCGTTGCGGCGCGTACAGGAAGAGCTTGAGCAGTTGCGTCCGAAAGAGTTGCTCTACGGTTCGGATGCTCCTCTATTTGACAGCAAGGCGCGGACGCTATCTTCTCATTCTTCGGCCCGGATGGCGAATTGCACAGAAACTCCCCTCGACGACTGGATTTTCGCGCCCGATCACGCGATTCCGCTACTGGAAAATCATTTTGGTGTCTTGTCGCTGGAAGGATTTGGCCTGGCCGGACGCACCGCAGCTGCCGCGGCCGCCGGGGCGATTCTTTATTACGTGCGTTCTACCCAGCGTGGATCGCTCGATCACGTGGATCGGATCGGCTGGTACGAGCGGCAAAACTGCCTGGTGTTGGATGCCGTCACGGTTCGAAATCTGGAGTTGATCGAGCCGTTGTTCGCCGGGGCGGACGCCGAAGTTACATTGCTTCGCTGCCTTGATGCTGCAATCACTCCAATGGGCAAGCGGCTGTTGCGCGCTTGGTTGTTGCGGCCGTCGCTCGATCTCGCGGAAATCAATGCTCGCCTGGACGCAGTGGACGCGGGGGTCAACAATACAATCGCGCGCGAAGAGCTGCGGCGTGCATTCGATGGCGTCTACGACCTGGAACGCCTGTTGAGCCGGGTGACACTTGAGGCGGCGAATCCGCGCGATGTCCTGGCACTGGCGGCATCGCTGGCGAAGATTCCGGCGATCAAAGCCGCAACTTGGCGGCTTACTGCGGAACGCCTGAAAATACTGCACGCCTCGCTTGATGAACTGACGGACCTTCGCGAGCGAATTGAGAAAACCATTGTGCCGGAACCTCCATTGAGCTTTTCCGATGGAGGGGTGATTGCCGCGGGTGTCGATCACGGCCTGGATGAACTTCGAGAACTTTCCCGCAATAGCAAGCAGGTACTTGCGCAGATTGAGCACCGCGAGCGCGGTCGCACCGGCATTACTTCTCTGAAGGTCAAGTTTAATTCGATATTTGGCTATTACCTTGAAGTCTCGAAGGCGAATCTGCATCTTGTTCCGCAGGATTACGATCGCAAGCAAACGCTGGTCGGGGCGGAGCGCTTCACTACGCCCGAGTTGAAAGAGTATGAGGCGAAAATTCTCGATGCTCAGGAAAAGATTGTCGAGATCGAGCGGCGTTTCTTTACTGAACTGCGGACTGCAATCGCGTCCGAAGCGAAGCGCATCCGCCAAACCGCGCTGGCATTGGCCGAAGTGGATGTGCTGGCCTCGCTGGCGCACATTTCAGCGCTGAGAAATTATTCTCGCCCGCAATTCATCGAACCACCTCAGGCTGGTTGTGGCGATCTGGAGATCGTCGAAGGCCGGCATCCGGTCGTTGAGCAACAGGAGATGGCGGGAGGCAGCGAGCGTTTCGTGCCCAACGATCTCCATCTGAATTCCACTACGCACACAATTTTGCTGTTGACCGGCCCGAATATGGGCGGCAAGTCGACTTACCTGCGGCAGGCGGCGCTGATTGTGATCATGGCGCAGATGGGCTCGTTCGTGCCAGCGCGCTCGGCGCGGCTGAGCGTTATTGATCGCATTTTTACCCGCATCGGCGCGAGCGATAACCTTGCCCGGGGACGCTCGACCTTCATGGTTGAGATGACGGAGACTGCGGCCATCCTGCACACGGCTACTTCCCGCTCGCTGATTCTGCTCGACGAAGTAGGGCGGGGCACTTCGACCTATGACGGGCTCGCGATTGCCTGGGCGGCCGTCGAGTATCTTCATGCCCGCGTGCGGGCGAAAACTCTGTTCGCGACACATTACTTTGAACTCACCGAACTGGCTGAGCAGCTTCCGGGAGTGAAGAACTATCACGTATCGGTAAAAGAGACTGGCGGTGGCATCGCCTTTTTGCGTAAGGTCGAACCTGGCGCTGCCGACCGCAGTTACGGCATCGAGGTGGCCAAGCTGGCAGGCCTGCCGAACGAGGTGATCGCACGAGCTTGCGAAGTGCTGGCGGAACACGAGACAGCGGAGCACGAAGTCACCGAACATCTTTCGCCCGGCGCCACTCCTCCCACCACACAGCTGACGATTTTCACCGCGCTTTCGCAACCAGTGGTCGATAAACTGCGGGAGGTCGACTTAAACCGCCTCACCCCACTTGAAGCGTTGAATCTGCTCGCGGAGTTGAAGAAAGAAATCTGAATGCCCCAGCGAAAGAGAGAAGACTTAGGCCAACTCCTGATCATTGGCTTCGATGGCGCGGAGATGACGGCTCGCATAGAATCCTTGCTCGCCAAAATCCAGCCGGCAGGAGTAATCTTGTTCGCCCGCAACATCAAAACGCCGGAGCAAACCTGGCGTCTCCTGCGCGATTGTCGGACCTGCAGTTCGGCGCCCTCATTCACGTGCGTCGATCTCGAAGGTGGGCACGTGGACCGCTTTCGCGATGTGCTGGCGCCTGCGCCTTCGCCCGCTGAGGTTTTTTCAACCTCCGATCGCAAACTTTTCCACAAGCACGGACAGATTATCGGAAGCAGCTGCCGCGCTCTTGGATTCAATGTCGACTTCGCGCCTGTGCTCGATCTGGCCTTTGATGCTTCACGCGCCGTGATGAGTTCACGCGCGGTATCAATGGACCCACGGCTGGCCTCGGTGTACGGTCGCGAATTTCTCGCGGGCCTGAGCTCCTCACGGGTCCTCGGATGCGGCAAACATTTCCCCGGCCTCGGCGAGGGAAAACTTGATAGTCATCGCAAATTGCCCGTGATCCGGAAACCTTTGAACAGACTGTGGAGCGAAGACCTGCTGCCTTACCGTACGCTGCGGGCGCAATTGCCGATGGTGATGGTCTCTCACGCGGCTTTTCCGCTCGTAACGGGAGATCGAACTCCGGCTTCCCTCTCGGAAAAATGGATTTCCGAAATCTTGCGCAAGCGCATCGGATATCGCAATCTGATCGTATCTGACGATTTGGAAATGGGCGCGGTGCGGGCTGCTGCGTCGGTGGGCGAAGCTGCAGTGGCTCACATTCGCGCGGGCGGAGACCTGGGATTGATCTGCCATCGCGAAGAATATGTCGAAGAAGCTTATGAGAAGCTGACCGCTGCAGCGCAGAACGATCCTCGCTTTGCGAGGCGGGCATCAGAATCAATCAAACGAGTTCTGACATTCAAGAAGAAATCAGCCGCGATGTTGCGCATTTCAAAATCGCCATCACCTTTGTCGATCGAAAAGCTCTCCCGCAATCTTTGGGAATTTGGCGAGCAAGTGCGACTGCAATCGCTTAGCCACGTCGAGGATACGCGCCAGCCGGCATGAAGAACGCAGCAATGATTGTAGCCGGGGTGATGAGCGGAACTTCCGCTGATGGCATTGATGTAGCTTTGGTGCGGGTGGGTGGCCGGGCCGGCGCATTTGAACTGATCGGCCACGCGGAATTTCCGTATCCGAAAAAAGTTCGGGCTGCGGTGCTGGATGCGATGAACGCTTCGCAAGCCAGGGTCGCCGATCTCGCGCGACTGAATTTTCTTCTGGGCGAGCTTTATGCGGAATCCGTTTTGGCGACCCAGCATAGGTTCCGGAAGAAAGTTGAATTGGTCGGATGCCACGGGCAGACTCTTTATCACCAAGGGGAAGCACAGCATTTTCTTGGACGAAGGGTTGCTGCCACCTGGCAAACTGGCGAAGCATCAATCATCGCCCCGCGCGTAGGCGCGCCCGTCATCTCCGATTTTCGTCCAGCTGACATGGCTGCTGGCGGCAAAGGCGCGCCGCTCGTGCCTTTTCTCGATTATCTCCTGTTTCGCGATCGGCGAGTCGGACGCATCGTGCAGAATATCGGCGGCATCGCGAACCTTACCGCGATTCCCGCGAGAGCAACAGTCGATGAAGTCGTTGCGTTCGATACTGGACCGGGGAATATGGTGATCGATGCGGTTACCGAGAAGCTCTTTGGCAAATCCTTTGACCGCGGCGGAAAGATTGCGGCCTCGGGCAAACCGGTTGACGCGGTGATTCGCAAAGTCTTGCGGCGTCGCTTTTTCCGCCAGCAGCCCCCAAAGACAGCTGGCCGTGAAGAGTTCGGTCGCGAGTTTGTTCAGCAATTTCTGCGGATGTGCAAAGGCCATGGCCAGCCGGATATCGTAGCCACAGCGACCGCAATGACTGCCAAGTCAATCGCCAATGCCATTGCGCGTCACGTAATGAGGAACTCAGGGTCGAAACCCGCCGCTTTCCATGAAATGGTTCTCTCCGGAGGAGGTACGCGGAATGCCACGCTGGTCTCGATGCTGCGAAGCGAGCTTAAACCGCTCGGATTGAAGCTGCGTTTTTCTGACGAGTTCGGTTTGCCATCCGCGGCAAAGGAGGCGGTCGCTTTCGCCGTTCTGGCCTACGAAACTTGGCACCGCCGAGCTTCGAACGTGCCTGCCGTGACTGGAGCAAATCGTCCGGTCGTGCTGGGCAAGATCTCGTATCCTTAGAATTCAAAAGAATTCAAATTCATCCCATGCCGGTTTACGTCTCCACGCTTCGCGGAATCGATGTGAGCAGCGACAAGAAAATTAAAATGGAGCTGAGGAACGGTGATCACTACTCACCAAATGTACGTGGACTGTCACTGATGCGCCGGGCTCTGCCGGTCGTCGCTTGTGTGCCGCTCATGTTGTGCTCGCTTTCGTGCTCCAGAAAACCGGACCCGAACACCTTCGTTATGCTTATCGAGTCGAGTCCGACCAACCTCGATCCCCGCATTGGGGTGGATGCGCAGTCAGAACGCATCGACAGCCTCATCTTTGACGACCTGCTAACGCGCGGCACCAATCTTGACGTCGCTCCCGGACTGGCGGAGCGATGGGAGGTTCCCGATCCGTTTACCTATATTTTCCATCTGCATCACGGGGTGACGTTTCACGATGGCCGCGCGCTTACATCGCGCGATGTGAAATGGACGTTTGATTCTTTGCGCGCCGGAAAGATACGCAGCACCAAAGCGGCGACATATCGTTTTGTCGATCGCATCGATGTCCCGGATGATTTCACCGTGATTTTTCATATGAAGGAACCGGACGCAGCTTTGCTATGGAACGTTTCGGATGGCGCCATCGGCATCGTTCCTTACGGCAGCAGCAATGAGATGACCACGCATCCAGTCGGCTCTGGGCCATTTATATTCGTCAGCGCCGAGACCGATAAAGACGTCATCGTGGAGCGCAATAATAACTATTGGGGCGAACGGGCCCAACTAGCTCGCGTACGGTTCGCCGTCGTGCCGGACGCGACAACACGTGCCCTGGAATTGCGCAAAGGCAGTGCCGACGCTGCCATCAACGCGCTGACCCCGGATACGGTCCTCACACTCCAGCGCGATCCATCAATCGCCGTCGAGCGCGCGTCAGGAACGGTGCTGGCCTACCTGGGATTCAACTTGCGCGATCCGATTCTCAAGGATGTACGCGTGCGCCAGGCGATTGCCTATGCTCTCGACCGTAGGCCAATGATCGAATATTTATGGCGTGACGAAGCTGAGCCGGCACGCAGCATTCTGCCTCCCCAAAGTTGGGCTTACGACGGAGACGTTCAATCCTATGAGCACAATCCCGAGCGGGCGCGGCAGTTACTTGATGCTGCGGGCTATCTGGTCCAGAACGGCGTACGCTTCCACCTCACGATGAAAACATCCACGGACGAGAATACTCGCTTGATGGTGGCCGTGATGCAACAGCAGTTGCGAGAGGTGGGTATCGCGCTCGACATTCGTACCTTCGAATTTGCCACTTTTTTTTCCGATGTCACACGAGGAGAGTTCCAGATGTACAGCCTGCGCTGGATCGGCGGCAATGAGGATCCAGATATCTTCGGCTATGCCTTCGACTCCGCCAAGTTCCCGCCGAATGGTGCCAATCGCGGCTATTATTCAAACGCAAAGGTCGATGAGCTGATCAGCCGGGGACGCAGCGAGGTCGATCGGGCTGTGCGCAAATCAACCTATGCCGAATTGCAGCGCATTCTTGCCGACGAGCTGCCTTACATCGACTTGTGGTATTTCGACAACGTTCTGGTACACAACAAGCGTGTCAGCAATCTGCAGTTGAATCCAGCAGGCAACTACGATTTTCTGCGGACAGCCGAGTTGAATGACTGAACGTGCGGGGTGGACGCCTCCTGACGCGGTCAGCAACTGGGCGCTGTTTCATAATTTACGCAGGCCGAGCTGTCGCTGCCGACATACCACCGCGCCGACATGTTTTTCTGATTAGCAAATCGATCGAACCAGAAGGTATAGCCGTAGCCGCCGAAACCCAGTTTTTCCCCGTTTCCGATCTGATCGGCCATGTCGTTCGGATTACAAGTCGTGCCGTGATAAAGATAGGCGTTGAATGCGTAGGTCCCTGGAGTACCCACCGAGAGATCGACTGCCTGATAATGGCTCTTTCCCTGCTTGAACCAGCAGCCCTTGAATGTCGCATTAGGATTGGAGGGTTGGTTCTCGGGCGCGGCCGCTCTTTCCGCGGCTCCAGCGCCAGCCTGTCTCGAAGCGAGCATTCCAAAACCTCTGGAATTGCTCGGGGCGCTTGGCGTGCCGCATCCGGCGAGCGCAAGCAAACCTGCCACACACACGATTTCCATGGATTTCATGCCGGTTTCCTCCTATCGCGCATCACTCTCTCACTTCCTGGACCATCGAGAAAGGGCTTGGAGGTTTGGGAACCATTGACTCTATCGGCGCCTGCCGTGGCCACTTTCAGCACGGATACCTGCTCAGGAAGATAGTGTTACCATCGAATCTCCGCTCTTAAACCACGAAATTCTGCAGAGCGGATAGCAAGCATGCGAATTCTTTTCATTGGCGATATTTTTGGCCGTCCGGGACGCACAATTGTGAAAGAACGATTGCCAGAAATTGTTCGCGGCCATTCCATCGATCTTGTGATCGCTAATGGAGAGAATGCCGCCGCCGGCTTTGGCATTACACCCGCGCTCGCCGAAGAACTCTTCGAGCTGAATATCGACGTAATCACTACTGGGAATCACGTCTGGGATAAGCGAGAGATCCTCGATTACTTTCAGCAGGTGGAAGGCAATGGACACGGGCCACAGCGGCGTGTACTGCGGCCGGCCAATTACCCTTCGGATATGCCCGGCTGGGGATTATACGAGGGCCAGAGAGGCAAATTTCCCTATGCGGTGATGAACCTGCAAGGGCGCGTATTCATGGCTTCGAATGACGATCCCTTCCGAGTTGCCGACCAGCTTTTGAAAAAGGTCGAAGCGAAGGTCATCCTCGTTGACTTCCATGCCGAAGCCACGTCGGAAAAAATTTCCATCGGCTGGTATCTCGATGGTCGCGTGACGGCCGTCGTCGGCACCCACACCCACGTTCCTACCGCGGATGAACGCGTTCTTCCGAATGGTACCGCCTACGTCACAGATGTGGGCATGACTGGTCCTTATGACGGCGTGATCGGTGTGAAAAAGGAGCTTGTGGTGGGCAAATTTCTGAATGGCATGCCGGTGCGCTTTGAGCCTGCAAGCGGCGACGTGCGGCTCTGCGCCGTAGTGATCGACTGCGATGAGAGAACCGGCAAAGCCCGCACCATTCACCGGCTGATGCTGACTTGAGGGGGGCGCAAGAAGCAAAGGCGTTGCCGTTCTATTAACGCTCTACGGCGGCGCGGTCATCCGATCGTTTGACCGAAGGTACCCTGCACCTTTAGCGGTCTGCGGGCGTGCCCAGCCAAGGTAAAATCAACCGAATGCGTTGGGCCCGATTCATTTGCGTCTTTTGTGTAGCTCTCACATCGGCCGCACCTTTTTCCGCCGCAGCCGATGAGTTGGCCGATCTGCCCATGATTTCCTGCGGCCATGGCGTGCCGGGTGGGGTTAACTGCGTTGCATCGAAGAAAGACCTCAAAGAAGCCCACGGCGCTTACGAGCGAGGGCTCAAACTGGAGGCCCACCAGGAATATGACCAGGCTTTCGCGGCCTTCGATGAAGCCTCGCGCCTGGCGCCTGAGGAAATGAAATATTTCTCCGCCCGCGAGGTCGCGAAATCGCAGCTCGTATATCGCCACACCGAGCTCGGAGACGCCTTCCTCGCGAACGCCCAGAATCAACCGGCGGCAGCCGAGTTCCGCGCCGCGCTCAGGCTCGATCCCGATAACGATTACATGCAGGGACGCCTTGCCGATGCCCTGCGTGAGGTGGCCCATCCGGGACCAGCCGGATTGCCGGAGTTGCTGGAGGAATCGGGCGAAATCCATTTGCAGCCAAAGTCACTGCAAGCCACGTTTCACTACACTGGAGATGTTCATAATCTGTTTACTGAACTTGCCTCCGCCTTTGGGATGACGGTTCAATTTGACGATTCTGTGCAATCGCGTCAGGTCCGCTTCTATGTGGATAATGTCGATTTCTTCACCGCCCTGAATCTTGCCTGCCGCGTAAGCAAGACGATGTGGACGGTGCTGGACCCTCATCAATTTCTATTGGCGGCGGATAACCCCGAAAATCACAAGCACTTCGACCGCATGTCTCTGGCTACGTTCGCGGTGCCGGGAGCCACCAGCCCGCAGGATGTGACTGAAGTCGTTACGTCGTTGCGCAATGTCTGTGAGTTTCAGAAGATAAGCCCGGGGCAGACTGGCACGGTGGAAGTGCGGGCACCGCAAGCCATGTTGGAGGCATGCACAAAGCTGTTGCGCCAGTTGGAGTCCGATCGACCCCAGGTTTCTCTGGACGTCAGGATTTATCAGATCGACCATAATTTCGCGCGCGACATCGGCTTGCACATACCCGACACGTTCAATCTTTACAACATTCCAGTCGCGGCACTTGCGGCGCTGGGCGGGCAAAGCATTTCGTCGCTCGTCAACCAGTTGATTTCTTCCGGAGGTATCAATGCGGCGGGAAGTTCGGCACTTTCGGGCTTGCTCGCGCAACTTCAAGGCCAGACGAGCGGCATCTTCAGCCAGCCGCTCGCCACCTTCGGCGGAGGGCTTACGTTCTCGGGATTGAGCCTCGATCATTTAACCGCGGCCCTCTCGCTCAACGAATCCTGGGAGCAAAGCTTGAGCGTTGCGACTTTGCGCGCGGGACAAGGCAAAGAAGCAACCCTGCACATCGGAGAGCGGTATCCCATCCTGAATGCCTCCTACGCGCCGATTTACAATTCTCCCCAAATTTCGCAGGTCCTGGGAAATCAAAGCTACGTCGCCCCGTTTCCTTCCGTCAGCTACGAAGATCTGGGGCTGGAAATCAAGACGACGACGGCCATTCACGGCGATGACGACGTCAGCATGAAGCTATCGCTCCAGTTGCGCTCGCTGACCGGCAGCAGCGCAAACGGAATTCCGGTAATCTCCAATGAGCAATATGAGGGAAGCATCCGTCTGAAAGACGGAGAGCCGGCGGTGATTGCGGGAGAAATCACCACTAACGATCAATACGCGATCGCCGGAATCCCGGGACTAGCGGCCATTCCAGGGCTGAATCAGGTGCTGGTCGATAACAACAAGACTAAGGAATACGACGAACTCTTGATCGTCCTTACGCCGCACGTGGTAGCCAAGCGCGACCGCCCATTCGCGGATGAGATCTGGATCTCGACAAAATAGCCGCCTAGCTTCCCTGCTTCGCGGCGAAATCCACCAGCGCTTTTAGCGTCTCCGGCTTCACCTGGCTTACATTTCCGATAGCGCGCCCATTGATGAACAGAGTTGGTGTGCCAGTCACGTTCACGGATTTTCCCAGCGCGATGGAGGCGTCGATGTGAGCCTTGGTTACCGGTGTGGCGGCGCAAGCGGCAATGTCGGCGCCTTTAACGCCGGCGTCGTTTGCCAGGGCGGTCAGCTTCTCGTCGGCATTCTCGGCGGTAATATCGGACTGGGTCTCGTAGGTCTTGGAAACGAATTTCCAGAATGCTGCATTTGAAGCGTCGCCCACACACTCGGCATAAGCCGCGCCCTTCGCCGCCCAGTTGTGCATTTCAAGCGGAAAATTCTGGAACACAAAGCGGGCATTCGGCTCCGCCGCTACCAGCGCTTCAATCGCAGGCTGCGCGGCCTTGCAGGCGGGACATTGCAGGTCGCCAAACTCCACAATGGTTACGGGAGCATCCTTGGGGCCTTTTGCAGGACCGTTAATTCCCTTTTCCAGCATCTTGTTGGTGGGATCGTAGGGCCGCGCGCCGAAGGGAATAATATCGCCGACGACTGCATGTTCTCCATCCGGAGTTACATAAAAGCGGCTCACTTGCTGCCCTTGGCCATTGGCTAATATGACGTCGACCTGCGCCAAACCTGGTACAGGCGCGGGCTTGATGCTCGAAATCTTCCAACTGACAGTAGGCTCGTATCCAAAAGTCTGCTGCATGAAAGAGTCGACTGTGGCTTCCGACGGCAGATTGACTGCCGGCACAGTCTTATCCGCGGATTTAGCCGTATTAGAAGTTTGTGCAGCCAGGCTGCACGCGAGCAGAGAAATAAAGATCAGGCTCAACAAATTACGCATAGTCCCTTTCTGTGTACTTGCAGGCTGGAAATGCCCGTTTACTTTTTCAAACTTCGCTCTTTGCCGCGATTGGAAAACGGCGGCCGTAGCCAAATGC
>Ga0070735_10002689_pt1 | contig 15927 bp, 12 predicted proteins | sample Coa_R1_FD_66443 | JGI IMG/M metagenome (GOLD analysis project Ga0070735, IMG submission 66443) | Surface soil microbial communities from Centralia Pennsylvania, which are recovering from an underground coalmine fire - Coalmine... | ecosystem: Environmental > Terrestrial > Soil > Unclassified ... | reverse complement strand
TTCGAATTCGGCGAAAGCCCCGACCATCTGCATCATCATTCTTCCCGCGGGTGTTGTGGTGTCGATCGCCTCCGTCAGGCTGCGGAAGCCAACTTCAGCTTCGCTGAGCCGTTCCATAATCGCCAGGACATCGCGCAGCGAGCGGGACAGCCGGTCGAGCTTCCACACTACGAGCACATCTCGTTGGCGAAGTTGATCGAGGAGCCGGTGGAGTTCGGGCCGGTCCCACCGTCCCCCGGAAGCCTTTTCGCGATAAATCCGCTCACATCCGGCCGCCTTTAACGCCGCCACCTGCGTGGCGGTTTCTTGATCGTTGGTTGAGACTCGGGCATAGCCGATAAGCATTGCGATAATCTATTGCCATTAGTTTACACTAAGCAATACCTTTGTGCAATGCAGATATCCACAGAAACACGCGATTACGGATTCATTGCAAAAATGAACGTTTGTGCACATCAGGCTGCCGTGCTGCCGAATCGACTTTTCCGATAGCCTACCTATCATTCCTAATGTGTCTGGAGCGCTACCGGGATTTCAATTTGTCCGCAAGGCGATGATGGGATCAATCCGCGAAGCCCTTCTCGCTGGAAGATAGCCGGCCAGCAGTGCCACAGCACCAAGCAAGACCACCATCCCCGCAAATGTTTGCGGATCATTCGGAGCGGTGCCGAACAAAAGAGACGCTATGAGCCGTGCAACTACTAACGAGGCAACGATCCCAGCGCTGATTCCGATGAACGCCAGCCGCAAAGTCTTCCAGATCACGCCAAACAACACGCATTCCTGCGTCGCTCCCAGGGCCATGCGGATGCCGATCTGCTGCGTCTCGCGGGTAACGGAATAAGAGATCACTCCGTAAATTCCCAAGGTAGCGAGAAGTAACCCAAGTCCAGCGAAGATCGACACCAGGAGGAAAAAGAAGCGCCGTGGCGATGTCGCATGGTCCACAAGATTCTGAATCAGTTTGAACTCTGTCGCTGGCTGCCCTGGATTGATCTGACGAAGTGTCCTCCTCACGCTCCCTGCCAGCGTACTCGGGGGCAGCTTCGACCGCACCACCAGATAACAGCCCTCCGGTCCGAACTTCTTCGTGGCTGGCAGGTACATCTGCCAGCCAGCATCGTCTTCGGCGCTGGTTTCGCGAACATCGGCAATCACGCCGATCACGCGCGCCTCGGTGCCGCCAGCCAGGGCTATACGGCCAATCGGATCCTGCCCCGGCCACAGCTTCCGCGCGACGGTTTCATTGACGATGACGACATCCCGGTTATCTGAAAGATCAGCCCAGTCGATGTCCCGGCCTTCCATCAAGCGCATTCCCATGCTCTTGAGGTACCCCGGCGAAACGATATAAACAAAGACGCCCTGAAATTTCCCGCCGTCGTAATCCCCACCCTTCGCTTTGATCCCCCAACTGCGGTTCCGGCTCATCGGCAGGTTGTCGGTTATGCCGGCTGCCTCAACGCCTGGAATCAGTGAAGCCCGGCGCACCACCTCATGCCATATTGCCGTCCGCGTGGCTACATTCCGGCCATCGTCATAGTCAACGCTGATGGCGGCGGCGCGGCTTGGCTCAAAGCCCAGGTCAACCTCCAGCACCCGCAGAAAACTGCGCAGAAGCAGGCCGGCTCCAACCAGCAGCACGCAGGCCAGAGCAACCTCTGTGATAACCAGCGCCGAGCGCATTCGGTCATGTTTTCTGCTGGCGCTGAGTCCCTGTCCGCTGTCCTTCAATGTTTCCTGCAGATTGCCGCTCGATATGCGCAGGCCCGGCGCCAGGCCAAAAAAAACAGCCGCGCCGACGGCGATCAACAGCGTCCAAGCCAGCACTGCTCCGCCCACACGTACCATGCTCAGCAGCGGCAATGCGATAGATCCCTGGTGCGCAAGGTAGGAGATAGCGGCGGAGCCAAGTGCCGCCCCCAGTACCGCTCCCGCTGCCGACAACACGACGCTCTCGGTGAGCAATTGACGCACCAGCCGCCCGCGTCCTGCCCCCAAGGCACCGCGCAGGGCAAATTCCTTGCTGCGCGCCGCCGCCCGCGCGAGCAGCAGGTTCGAGAGGTTTACGCACACGATCAACAGAATCAGGCCGACGGCGCACCACAATACGACTAGCGAGCGCCGTAATTTACCGCTTACATATTCTTTCAGCTCCGTAAGGTGGCCGGTGTAACCCTTTCCGTAATCAGAATGTTTATGCTCGAAATAGAGTTGGGGAAAGAGCTGATCTGCCTCGCTCTGGGCTTGCGCCATAGTCACTCCCGGTTTCAGGCGGCCAATCAACGCCAAGTCGTTCCCGTCCTCGCGGAAGTCATCCATGATATACGGCGTGAACAGGTCCACCTTCGCGCCCGGTGAAAACACCGAGCCGAAATCAAAGGTATCCGGCAACACTCCCACCACGGTCACCGCCGTACGGTTCAGGTCGATGGTCCGTCCGACGATACTCCGATCGCCCGCAAACTGCCGCTTCCAGAACGGATAACTCAACAGCGCCACAGGCTGAGCATGTTGCACGAACTCCTCGGACCGGAATAGCCGGCCGGCCGAAGGATTGACGCCCAGCGTTTGAAAAAAGCCTTCCGCTACCAGAATGCCTGTTACCGGCGCCGGCTGGTCGCCTCCCATCAGTTTGAAATTATCCGGCCCGGTAAAGGCGAAGTATCCGCTTACGGACTGAAAGGAGCGGTTCTGTTGCTGGAAGTCCTGCGTCGCATCCGCTGTATACGTTTTGCTCGATTCGCCGGATTTTGGGTTTTTCTCGACAATCCGTACCAACTGCTGCGCTGCAGGAAAAGGCAAAGGACTGAGAAGGATTGTGTTCACTACGCTGAAAACGGCAACGTTGGCGCCAATGCCCAGCGCAAGAATCAGAACGGCAACAATCGCGAACCCGCGTTCGCGCCGCAGCGTGCGGAAGGTGAACCGCAAATCCTGCGTCAGAACATCAAGCCACGGAAGCCCGCGCGACTCGCGGTGCCGTTCGCTCGCCTGCGGTATTCCGCCGAATTGGACGAGTGCATGCCTGCGCGCTTCTTCCAGGGGCAGGCCGCGCCGCACATTCTCTTCGATGGCCGTTTCGATATGGGAAGCGATCGCCACATCCAATTCCCGGTCAAGAGGCTCTTTGCGGAAGAAAGAACGGAAGCGGTTGAGCGCCTCCCGGAGGAAACGAATCATTGCTCACCCCCCTCACTCTGCATTCCCAGAAGCCGGTCCATGAACAGGGAGACTGTCAACGCTCCCACGAGCTCTATTCTCATTTCATGAGGTATATACCGGGAGCGCAGAGAAAGGTTACCGCAAACTGACGATCGGGCGGTTGCGTTTGGACCGAAAAAACTTAGTTAGGGAAAGAGGCCGCGGCGGCGTGGTCAGCACCCACGGAGTCCCATCGTCGTTGAAGTCCGCGGTTCGGGCCGAATCACGCGCCGCTTGGAAACAGCTCCAGCCGCACGAAACGGGAGTTGTGGACAGAATACGGCGATACAGGAAACTGAGTGCGGCACCGCTAGGCCTCTCCAATGACCAGGCTCTCGCGCGCAGCCTCCACGACTGCTTTGCTCACCTCTCGGAGCGCGTTGATTTCGAGAATTCGTTCCATCTGCGTGAGTAGACGATTCAGCAACCGGAAGTTGCCACCAGTGATTCGGATGATCGCCGCAACGGTCTCCGGGTCCAATGGAAACGGGGGAAGTTGGACACCGGGAGGCGCCCATCCGCGGTCCAGCAGTTGTCGAATGGCAGGGGCATCCAAGGGCCGAAATTCATGGACGAAGCCGATCCGGGAATAGAACTGCGGGTATCGCGCCAGACGCTTTTCGATGCCCGGCATTCCGATCAGGACCAGACCGATACCCCCGCGGTCGAATATATGCCGGACTTGCTCAAGCCCCGAGACCTTGAGCCGGTCCGCTTCGTCAATGACGAGCAGAGCCGTGGGATCAGGCACGCTGGTCCGTACTCGCATCGAGCGATTCCGCTGCTCAAAGAAAGCATTCTCGGCTTTGTCTGCTTGGGCACTTCGATAACCATCTGGGTTGTGTCTGGGGTCGCGTAGCTTTTCGGCACGATTGAGGAGCCGGATCATCCGCGCGTATTCGTACCGGCGCGCTCGTTCGATTGTGGCGTCGTGCAAAAGACCGCGACTCTTCCCGATGTCCCGCTCCAGATGGCCTTGGGAGGCAACAACAGGAGAAGTGTAGAAGGCAACGGTGCCCTTACTGATCTCCTTCAGGAGCGGCTTGGTCTGGCACTGATGGTTCCAATACGCCTGGACCTTCTCCCAATTTGCATAGTGACGAGCTGAGAGCGTCTTACCCACTCCCGGAGACCCGTAACACAATCCGATATAGCGATACCTTTTGCAGGCATCGCAAAACTCGGCGAAGCGGCGGTGTTCAAGAGTTTCCACGATGGCCGGCGGGCGGCCGTTACTCGTTCCAGTACCGTTTGAGGGCGGGTGCTGGTTGCATTGCTGTGGTCTTGTCTGCTGGTGCTGGCGGCGCATCTTTTTTCTCCGTCGTTTCTCCGCGTTTCACTTCGAGCAAGGAATCAACGGCGCTCTGCCGGTCCCGAAGTACGCCGCGCAGTTCTCGCCGGCGCCGATTCCGGGCGCGCAGAATGTCTCGAAGAGAAACCGTGGCCCCGGCCAGCTCCGCGCAGACCGCCCGGCACAAGAACCGGTCCTCGTGGAAGACGCGAATTTCAGCCAGGTCGCGTGGGTCGAACCGGAGAGTGACCGTTTCTCCAACGTACGCCGCCAACGTCGTTGAGGTGTAGCGTAGGCTCTGAAAGTAAATGCCATCAACGCGAACCTGGCGCGTCTTGGCCACCTGGATCAACAGCAGATCCAGTTGCTCCAACGAGGCGGGCATTTGCGGCAGGAAGCCATTTGCTTCCCACCGCTCGACGGGCGGCGTCTTGGTCTCGGCGTGTTCGCGACGGTGGTAGACATCTAGAAGAAACGTGCGAAACCGCATCTCGAACTCGGCCAACGTAAGCGTGGGCTTTCCGCGCACAGCACCGCCGGCAGGCGCGTAGCCGTCCAGTTCACACAGAAACATCTCGTTTACGGTTAAGAAGAATCGTTCGATACGGCCGCGGCCTCTGGGCTTACCTGGAAGGGAAAAGACCAGCCGGATTTTCAAATCCGCGCTGACCTGCTCAGATGACCGGAGGTGAAGTCGCTCCCGTGATCGGTGTATAGGACCGCTGGGATCCCACACACAATCCAGCGTGAATCCTCCTTGCGCCAGATCGCTTGGCGCAATGCCAGCGACGTGTGTAGGGACGACGGGTCTTCGAATGAAAGAAAATACCCCGCCACGGCGCGGCTGTAGTCGTCAATAACGACCGTGAGCCACGGCTTGGCGATCTCACCGTCCGACCGGATCAGCAGAATATCGAGCGGCGTATGGTCCGCTTGCCAGATGGCATTCGGCGCGTCGGCTTCGCGACGGATAACCAACTCGAACGCTTCGCTGTACGCCTTTGTGCCTTCATGGGCAAGGGTAACGAGACCGGCGGGCAGTTTCTGAACGATGTCAAAGACGGTTCCATAGCTCGGCGCCTTCTCTCCCAGATCCCGCGAAATCCGCAGCACTTGGCGGTACAAGGTTGCGATTGGCAGAGGCGGCTTTTGGAGAGCAAGGCCTTCGATGACCTCTTTGAACTTTGCCGAAACAGCCCGGCGCGCCCCTCGATCTTCACGCTTCTTTCGGGCCAACGCTGCAAGACCAAACAACCGGTACTGGGCAACCCACCGATGCACGGTTCGATACGGAACGCCCGCGGCCCGCGCTACGGACTGCAAGGGCTGGTTTGCTTCGAGGTGAGGTTGAATCAGCCGGAACCGATCAAGGGCGAGCTTTCGAGCCTCCTCGGTGAGCCCGGCCAGGTCGTCCATACTCGAACAGTATGCCAAATAATGTTGACGGAACTATGCCAAATAATTCTGAAAGTGACAGGAATGGGTTCGTTGTAGTCGTCGATGGTAGGCGCAATTGTAACCGTGCTGGCCAATGTACGCCGCTCTGACGACTGTGTTGGCCATGACTTCCTTCTCGAAAGTCAGGTTCCACTGCATCGACTTCTCCGTGGGCTGGTTCGGATTCAGATAAAACATCTGCCCGCCGCCGGGCGCTATTGTTACCGAGTTCAGGTTTAGTGCGTTAACGCTATTCTGGCCGGCAACGATGGTGGGAGCGGCTCGCAGCCAATAATTGGCCAACCCATCCGGGCTAAGCGAGCTGGAGTTCGGATTATTTTGGAAAATCCCCAAATACGGCTGCGTGAGAGAGAACTGCGCCGTATACATTCGGGCCGGCTCCGGATAGGTGTACTGTGCGAAACCACCGCGCATCACCAGCAGTCTGATCCCATTGGTGACGCGATAGGCGAACCCCGCGCGGGGGCCGAAATCCAGATAGTTGTTGTGCACCAGGCTCGCCGGCAATCCGGCTTGCTGGGCGGTCTCAAACTGCAACCCGTAAGTCTGATAGGCCGCCACGACGAGCGGGTTTACATCCTTCAACTGCTCCAGTCGAGCCAGCGAAGTGCCCAGAACAATCTTATGGTTAACGCTGTCGAAGCTCACTCCGGAGTTATCCGTGAAATAAGGTGCGACATTAAACTCGTAGCGCACGCCTAAGTTCAGGACTAGCCGGGAATTCACTTTAAAGTTGTCTTGGAAATATCCCGACCGCTCGCCGTCTTTAATCGGCATAGCCTGGCGATTGAACCGGGCGCTGTAGGCTCCGTAGCCGAGAAAGAAATTAGCCGCGACGGACCCTGTGAAATTCAGAGGGGTGAAGTTGTTACCCGCGGCGGGATTCAGAATCGCGGTCGCCGAAAGATTGTTGTAATCGAGCTCGCCTTGCTGGCCGTGCTGGTCCTCCAGCTCGTGCAGCGTCTCCCAGCGGTAGCGGCCGCCAAACTGGAGCTCGTGCCTGCCGATCACTTTCGTGAAATTCTGGTCGATGTTGAAATAATGAGTGAACGTAATATTCGGATTACAGCAACTGTCATAGGACATGGCAGTTGTCGTCAAGGTATTTAGTGTGTAAGGAATCCGCGGAAAACCGAAGCCATTGAACGGATTGGGAAAGCCCAACCGGCTGTCGATATCTGCGGTCCCTGTGTATGGTTCTATGGCCGTGTAATCCCGCGAGACCGTAACCAGCGACTCGGAAAAAAAGGTAGGCGAAAAGGTATGGGTCCAATTCGCCACACCGCTGTCGTTCACGCCCGCGTGGACCGCGATGTTGGCCAGCATGTCCGTCGTATTGGGCGCCAGGCTATAGGGATTGGAGGTCGAGTCCTGATAGGACGGGAGGTGTGACTGCCGGAAAGACAATTGATCCTTGTTTGAAACCCGCTGGTCGATTTTCGTCGTCTCCGTCATCTGATTCGTGTTGTTGAATCCGGTTCCGTACCAGTTATTGGCGATCTCCGGGTTATCGGCTGTGGTGGGCAAGGGTGTGACACTGTAGAGATATTTGGCCAGAGGACTCTCCCGGGATGTTGGAATCTGATTGTTCGGGAAGGGAGTCTTGCCATAGGTCGGGGTCACCGATAGCGGATCGTATACGGTTACCGGATGGCCGTTGGTATCGGTGAGGGCGCTGTAGTCGCCCTGCTCCATCGCCGGTGTGAATACCCCGATGGAACGCGTGGTGGCCTGTCTCAGACGGTACCCTTCATAGGCTACGAAAAAGAACGTCTTGTTCTTGCCGTTATACAGCTTCGGTATAAAGACCGGTCCGCCGAAGCTCCGAACTCGTTGCGCACCAGGTGGGGTGGTTTCGTAAAGAAGTCTGTCCGGGCGCGCGCCACGCCGATGCCACTGTTACGGGCCGTTTCGAAAAGTGCGCCGTGCAGCTCGTTGGTGCCGGATTTCGTGCTGATAATGAAAGATCCCGGCCGATCCATCTGGGCTGAGGAATTGTTGGTCTCGGACCGGAACTCCGCGACTGTGTCCAACCCCGGTTGGCGATAGGGCACGCCGCCCCACTCGCCATTTTCCATGATCGCACCGTCTTCGAGCATTTCCGAAGCGTTTCGCAATCCATAGACCCGGGGCATGAACCCGTTCGGATCGGACACGACACCCGGAGTGGTCATGTAGAGCAAGGTGGTGATCTGGCGTCCATCGATCGGTAATTGCTCGATGCGTTCTTTCTCCACGACGGTCGCGAGCGTCGGAGAGGTTGTCGTAACCAGCGGCGCGACGTCGCCGGCCACGTTGACAGTCGTCGAAGTTGCGCCTGGCGTAAGCACGGTCTCTACGTCGGCGGTCTGCCCCGCCAGAAGGTTCAGCCGGCCCTTCCAGGTCTCCATGCCGGAGAATTCCACCGTTATTTCGTATGGCCCCAGTTCGAGCGCTGGGAACAGGTAGATACCCGCATCGTTGGTTTCGGTGGTGTACTGGCGGTTTGTGGCCGTCTGAATCAGCCTCACATTCGCTTTTGGAATAACCGCGCCACTCGAGTCTTTTACCGTGCCCTGAATGTTTCCCGTGCCGGTTTGTGCCCAGCCGAGGATTGTGATCGACAAAATGCAGCAGGAGTAAAAACTCCCGTGGAAATACACCTTGAAGTCATATAACGACCACCCTTTCGTTACAGACTGTTATCTGCTGTTCCGGGCCCGTGCTCCGGTTTATGGATTATAAGTCCCTCTTAGCGCGGCTGCAAGGAATTTATTTCGACTGGAAATCTATTTCTACAACCAATCGAGCGTCTCGGCTGTGCGCTCGGCGCCCACCACTCGCACAAAAATATCTTCCAGACTCTCCGAGCCGCTGCGCAATTCGGACATCGTCCCGTCCACTACCAGCTTGCCCTCGTGGATAATGGCGACGCGATCGCAAAGGCGCTCGACAACCTCCAACACGTGCGATGTCAGAAAGATTGTGGCGCCGTGCCGCACCTGATCGGCCAGCAAATCTTTCATCAGTCGCGCGCCCACCGCGTCCACGCCCTCAAAGGGCTCATCCATCAGGTACAGATCGGGCCGGTGGATTAGCGCAGCAGCCATTGCTACGCGCTTGCGCATGCCTTTTGAATACTCGCCGATCAGCTTGTTGTGATGGCTGTCGAGCTCGAAGAGTTCCAGCAGCTCGCCAGCCCGCTCCCGCGCTACCGGCCGGCTGAGGCCGTACATCCGTCCCACGAATTCCACAAACTCTGCGCCCGTCAGGTGATCGAATAAAAGCGATTCGTCCGGTACCAGACCGAGCCGCCGCTTAATTTCACCCGATTGTTCGGGCATTGGCATGCCCAGCAGCTCAATCGACCCCGACGTAGGCGGCGCCAGGCCCATCAGCATCCGGATGGTGGTCGTTTTCCCCGCGCCATTTGGCCCCAGAAATCCAAAGAAACAGCCCATCGGGACCGTCAGGTTTAACCCATCGACGGCCGCTTTGTGGCTGTATAGTTTTCGCAGATCGCGGACCAGAATGGCCGGAGGCGGGTCCATAGACGCTTCCATCGTATCGTTTCCAGCGTAGCAACGACGTGAAGGACGACCCGCGCGCGGCACCCCTACCCCCCGTCTGCACAGGGAATATTCTCTCAAGCTTTCGCCGAATACCTCCGATAAGAAAATCGTGGTGCCGTCGACAGCTAACCTAATGATCGCTAAGTTTACCGACCCTCGCGAACAAGCGCTTCGCACCCTGGGGAACCTGCCGCCGTTTTCCCCAATTTTGAACCGGCTGCTCGCGACCCTGGCAAACGAGGACGTTTCGTTCGGCAAGCTCTCCGACCTGATTGAAAAAGACCCGGTGATGGCCGGCAATATGCTTCGTCTGGTGAATTCGGCGTTATACGCACGGCGCGGCACGATTAACTCAGTGCGCCACGCGGTCGCGCTGCTCGGCATCAACAAGCTGCGCAATGCCGTATTGGGCATGTCGATCAGCCGCATGTGGAAGAACTTGAAGACGCCGCCGGACTGGTCCAGCGCCCGTTTTAATCTGCACTCGGTTGCAGTGGCCGTGCTCTCGGACCTGCTGGCCCAGCGTCTACCTGTCGTGTATCCGGAAGGCGCCTTCGTCTCCGGCCTCTTTCACGACCTTGGCCGGCTCTTGATAGCCGTCGGTCTGCCCGAGGCGCACCAGGAAATTTGCAGGTTATATCAGCAGGGCAGCCGCACGCTGCTCGATTGCGAGGAAGAAGTCCTGGGGCTGACGCATCCGCAATTATCGGCTGAAGCCCTGGCCATCTGGAACCTGCCGGAGCCGATCCGGACGGCCGTCGCCCAGCATCATAATCCGCCGCCGAAAACGGGCGAGTTCCAGCTTGCGCACCTGCTGGAGGCAGCCAACCATTACATCAACCATAGTGGCGTGACGATCGCAACCTTTACCAGCGTGGCCGACACCCCATACCCCGAAAAGCTGGAAGCCCTCGGTCTTGCAGAGGCTATGCCGGCGCTGCTCGAAGATTTCAAAGTCGAATACGAAAGCTTGGCGGGTTTCTTCAAGTAGGAAGATTTTAGGTCCGGTGGGATGCCACTATGGGATTCAACGCACGCTCAAATTCGACCGTGCGGACCAGTGCCTCTCGGAACGGTATGGGCTCAGCGTAACCGAGTTCGGATCGAATGCGGGACGTGTCGTACCAGATGTCCTGGTCGAAATTTGCTTCCAAGCGGAGATCGGGATCGATCTGGTTCTTAGGCAACGGCACTATTTCACCACTCCAGCCGGTCGTAGCCGCAATCTCCTGGATCCATTCGAGCATGGTCAGAGTAAACGGTTCGCCGAGGTTATAGACGCGTCCTGACGCCCGGTCATCCACGACTGCCAGGGCGATGGCGGCCGCAACATTGTCGACGAAACCGCGCGTCCAGCGCCAGTTGGTTTGACATTCGTCGAACTCCAGGCGCGTCGCCTCTGCGTGCATGCGCTTCACATAGGGCGTCAGCCGGCCACCGTCCCCCGGGCCGTATACCATTGGCAGCCGGAGTATCGTCGCTTTCCACCGGGGCTCAGACAACACCGCCTGTTCGGCCAGAATCTTATCGTAGGAGCGCAGCCACGCATGTGGGCTCGCAGCCGGGGAATTGCGATAGAGATATAGAACCGAACGGAGCGGCGAATCCTCGGTGAGCGGCACGCGTTCAAGGCCGCTTTCCATCCCATGGAATACGCCATAGGCGCGATAAACATCGCCGCTGCTGACGGCGATCGCTCGCGGCGCGATGCCGGCGAATGCATTGACAAAGGCGTGGGCATCGGGTCCGCCGATCAACATCATGTGAAGCACAGCCTCAGGCTGCCAGCTCCGGAGTTCTTCTGGAAATTTCTCGACCGGCGCGCCGGCGTGCTCGCTGTGAACATGACGGACCTCGCACGGCAGATCGGCTTCAGTCTGGCCGCGATGGTAGATGGTCACTTCATGTCCAAGATGAACCAGGCGTGCAACGACGCGCGGTCCAATGAACTTCGTGCCGCCTATGATGAGGATGCGCATTTCAGCGGCAATTCTGACGCGCCATTTCCGCCGGCTTCCACCGCTACTCTTTCTTTGCGGGCTTTGCAGAACTTGCGGGAGGAGTACTTGACGAATTGGCCGAGGAACTTTCAGATGCGGGTTTCGATTCGGCTTTGGAGCCCTCCGAAGACGTGGGCGATGAGGCAGGCGGCCCGGCATCGGCCTTGCCGTTATTGCCTTTCCCGTAGTCGGTGATATACCAGCCACTGCCTTTGAACCGCAGCGCGGGCGCGGAGAGGAGGCGATGCACGTGGCCGCCGCAACCTGCATGAACCGAAAGAGGCTCGTCGGCAAATTTCTGTATCACTTCGAACACAGTTCCGCAGGATTCGCACTCGTATTCATAAAGTGCCATGCTTTATATCACCTTACAATATCATCACGGCTTTGGCTGCGTCTCCGGCTGCTGCGGCTTGGGAATGTTCAGCGGCGTCATAATTTTGGGCGCTGGCGAGGTGGCCGGCGCAGAGCCGGGCCTCGGACTGGGTTTCTCACCGGTTGCTGCGGCGGTCTTTCCTTGTGTCAGCACCTCAATCGCCTTCTTCATCAGAAGATCCTCGCCAGGCTTGGTCTGGGTTTGCTCGGGCGTTTCCGGGGGAGCAGCCGCTTCCTCTTCCACATCGGGTGTGGATGCGTCGGCTTGCTGCACCGGGACCGAAGGTGTGACACCAGTGTCCTGAATGGCTTTGCCGCTCGGGGAATAGTATTTCGCGATAGAGAGAATCACAGCGCTGCCATCGTCCATAGTGATGGCCTTGTGGATAGCGGCGTCGCCGTAGGTTCGCTCACCGACCACTTCGGCGCGCTTGCCATCGAGCAGCGCGGCCGCCGCGATTTCGGCCCCATCCGCTGTGCCTCGGTTCGTGATCACCACGAGTGGAAGATGCGTAACGGCGGCGGAGGGAACAGCATCTACATTCTGCCGCGGCGATTTCTGTCCCAGCGTGTAGGTGATGAGGCCCTTATCCACAAACAGGTTCGCGAGATGAACGCCCTGCTCCGGCGAGCCGGTTGAGCAATCCCGCAGATCCAGCACGAAGCGCTTCGCGCCCTGCTTTTCAAGAGCTTCGGTCTGGGAGGCGACCTCTTTTACCTCCCCCGGCTCCAGACTTTCGACAGTGAGGATGCCGATCTGATCCGGCGTGAGCTTAGCGGCTACGGGTGGATACTGAATATTCGTGCGAGTGAGAGAAATTTTCTGCGGCTCTGGCTTGCGGACGCGGAGCACGGAGAGTTCGATACTGGTGCCCGGCTCGCCCGTGAGCAATAACTCAGCATAGGCCAGAGGCATGTCACGGGTGGCCACCCCGTTGATGGTCTCCAATATATCGCCCGTGGTGAGACCGGCTTTCGCAGCCGGCGACCCTGGGACCGAGTCAATCACGCCGACATAGCCGAATTTCTTCGAGATGACAAGTCCGACGCCGGCCCGATGCTCGTCCTTCTCCTTCTGCCACTGCTTGTACTGTTCGGCGTTCAAGTAGCTGGCATAGGGATCGATGGATTCGAGCATGCCGTTAATCGCGCCGAGCGTGACATTTTTCATATCGGGCTCTTCGACATAATCGCTCTTGATGCGCGATAGCACTTCGGTGTAGACGGCGAGATGCCGATAGGCGTCTTCCGGCGATGCGCTCCGCCCACGCATTGCGCCGAGCAGAAGCACGATAACAAGACACGTCGAAGACGTGACTACAACGAATTTAAAGCGGCTGTTCATAAAATCGGCCTCGGAGGTTATCTCCTTATGCTCAGTATAGCTTGTATTACGGAAAATCGCCCGCAGCGATAGGAATCCTGGGAGTAGCTATAGCACGTCCGCAAAACCGCGCTTCAGGTGCCGGAAAAAGAGACCGCCCAGCACGAAAGCAGAAATCGACCAGGCGGCCAAGATTGCCATTTCCCGTAGGGAAGGCCAGTCGCTTGAAAGCAGACGCGCCTGATAGGCATGAACCAGATACGAAAGCGGATTTAGGACGACTAGCGGGCGGAAGCGCGGGGGAATCTGCTGCTCAGTGACCAGAATCGGCGTTATCCAGAACCACAGCGTCAGCATCACCGTAACAATCTGCGCGGTATCGCGGAGATACACCTGTAAACTAGCCACGATCCAGCCAATCCCAATCGCCAGCAGACCCGCCAGCAACATATAGACCGGGAGAAACATCAGCATCGGGCTCACCTGGCGCAGGTAGACGGCGACTGCTGTGACACCGAGCGTCAAGGCCAGCAAGTGGTTGAGCAGCGAAGACAGAAAAATTGCGACCGGCACAATTTCAGACGGAAAAACAGTCTTGGTGATGAGATTGGCATGATCCAGCAGCGAGTTGGCTGAGCGCTGGACAGTCTCTTGAAACAGCAACCACGGCAGGAAACCGCAGAAAACCAGGATCGTGTAATTTTGCGTGAGGCCGCCTTTGGGCAGCGGCACGCGCAGGCAGATCTGAAAGATGAACGTCCAGGAAATCAGGAGAACCAGCGGATGAATCACGCCCCAAAGCCAGCCCGCGGCTGAGCCGACGAAGCGCTGCTGAAAGTCTCGGCGGACGAGTTGAAACAGCAGGGCTCGGCGCTGGACCAGATTGTGGGCGAAATGGCGGCCGGGAATTTTGGGCATTGATGCTGCTATAACGTCAGTCTAGCGCCAATAACTCCGATGTTCGATTCCGAACGCGTGGATCCGGTGGTGAAGATTTGGCGCGATTGGCAGGCGATTGGTAAGCTTTCGTTGATGACTCGCCGCACTTTCCTTCACACGCCCGTGGCCGCCGCCGCGCAGAGCAGCCTCTCCAAACCTGCATCCACGTCCGCGTCCGCGCCGCCGAATATCCTGCTGCTGATGGCGGACCAGATGACTCCGTTCATGACGGGGCCGTACGGGCAACGCGCAGCGCACACACCGAATCTGGACCGGCTGGCGCGCTCCGGCAGTGTTTTTGAAAACGCCTACTGCAATAGCCCGCTGTGCGTCCCCAGCCGCACATCGATGTTCACCGGCCGTCTGGTGTCGAAGATCGGCGCGTTCGATAACGCCTCGGAATTTCGCGCCGAATGGCCTACCTGGAATCACTACTTGCGCGACGCCGGATATCGCACAGCCGTAGCCGGCAAATGCCATTTCATCGGTCCCGACCAATTGCACGGCTTCGACGAGCGGCTGACCGATTGTATTTTTCCGGCGAGCTTCGCGATGCTGCCGGATTGGCGGCGAGGCGCTTATCTGAATCCAGGCACTTCGGTGCAGGCAATGCTGCGAATGCTCGGGCCTTCCAAATGGACGCGGCAACTCGCTTTCGACGAGATGGTCTTCGACCGCGCCATCGGCCGGCTGCGCGAATATGCCCTCGGCAAACAGGAGCAGCCGCTATTCCTGAACGTATCGTTCACGCAACCGCATGACCCGTTCACTACCACGCGGAAGTTTCTCGATCTGTACAAAGATACTGAGATCCCGCTGCCGAAGGATCATGGCGATATCCGCAAGCTCAGCGAAACCTATGAGTGGTTCGTCATTCACCACGGAATTAACCTCGCACATTTAACGCCAGAGAGGATCAGAGAAGCGCGCCTAAATTATCTGGCCATGATCTCGTGGGTGGACGATCGCGTGGGGCATATTCTCGACGAGCTCGCGCGGCTGGGCCTCGACCGCAACACGGTGGTCATCTTCACCAGCGACCATGGTGAAATGTTGGGTGAGCATGGGCAATGGTCCAAGCGGCTGCTGCTGGAGTGGTCGGCGCGGGTGCCGCTGATCGTCAGCGCGCCGGGGCGATTACCGGCAGGGAAACGGATACGTGGATTAGTCTCCCTGGCCGATTTGTTCCCGACGTTCGCGGAATTAGCGGGCGTAAAGGTCGAAACGCAACTCGACGGCAGCAGTTTACTGCCATTGCTAAGCGGAACCGAGACCGGCGACGGCCGCGAAGTAATCTCCGAATATTTGGGCGAAGGCTCACTGGAGCCGATGCGCATGCTGCGGCAAAAGCAGTACAAATACATCATTGTGAACGGCTATCCGCCACAGTTGTACGATTTGAAAGAGGATCCGGAAGAAACGCGAAACGTAGCCGGACAGCCCGCCTATGCCAGCGCGGAAAAAGCCCTTCGCGAACGCATAGAGCGCGACTGGGACGGCGCCGCTCTGAAGCGCGAGGTGTTTACAAGCCAGGGCCGCCGCCGCGTCGTGGGCTCGATCGGCCAGCATGGCCAGGCTCCGCACTGGGACTATAACGTGGTTGAGCCCGGTCCATTTAAAGGCTGACGACTGCCGGTTATGGGGTAATGGCGACTGTCGCTTGGTCGCTGGCTCCGCCGGGCATCATGATCTTAACGTCGTCGCCGGCCGGCGTCCGGGGAAGGTTGTTCGAACCAGGTAGGCTACAAACGTAGAAGTCACCCGAAAGTCCTCTGGAGTGCCTGG
>Ga0070735_10002687_pt1 | contig 15932 bp, 13 predicted proteins | sample Coa_R1_FD_66443 | JGI IMG/M metagenome (GOLD analysis project Ga0070735, IMG submission 66443) | Surface soil microbial communities from Centralia Pennsylvania, which are recovering from an underground coalmine fire - Coalmine... | ecosystem: Environmental > Terrestrial > Soil > Unclassified ... | reverse complement strand
GTGACGTTACAAATCCCGTTGACGGTCGACCCAAAGGTCAGCGTCACTACGGAGGGCTTGTCAGACACTGTGTAATACGCAATCTCAGTACCGCCATCAGTCGACAAGTTGATCGCAAATGACATGCGAGGCCCTGGAGTCCCTGCCGAGGCGTCGAGATACCCGGTGCCGGTGCAATCCGAACTCGTGTACCAAAGCCCGGTATCGTATACCTCGCTCGGCGTCCCGTCAGGGTTTGCAACCCACACGATGCCGTTGCTGTCGGCCACGTAGAGTATGGGCGGTAGGGGCGGGTTGGTAACGAACTGGGAGCTTATCGCGTAGATTGTGGCTCCGTGCACATCAACCCACCGCGGTCCGTGAAAGGCCTCGCTTCCGATGGGGAGCGAGGGTACCGCCGCGTCATCAGCCGTGGTCAGGCTTGCGGCCACTCGTGAGGCAGGTTCAGTCGAAGAACCTGGATCGCCGCACGCCGTGCCAACCCCAACACCCAGAAGGAGCAATTTGACGTAACCCATGGCAAAACCTTTCGTCCTGAGTGAGTGCCCGAAGAGCGGGTCGTTCGATGCGTGAGCCTTTCTGCAATCGTTTCCTTGCCCGGGATGCGGGCGCGCGCGTCCGTGACTGTCCCGACGAGGCAGACCGACCAAGTAGAGCGAATCGCGCGAGCTCGCCCGCCCACACGGCCCCCATTTCGGGTGCCTCACGACCCGACGAGGTTCATTCGGACACAGCGCGCAGCGCCTTTGGGGGCGGGGCTACGGAAGTCGACCGTCGGTGGGGGCGAAGGCTCGACCCGGATCGAGCGCCCAAGGACGTGGGCCGCCGGATCGCCGAGCTACGGCGCGAGCGCGGGTGGACGCAAGAACACCTCGCCGAACGGCTTGGCCTCCAGGCCAACAACCTGCAGCGCATCGAGCTGGGAATGCAGAACCTCACGGTGCGCAGCCTGGTGCGGCTGGCGAACGGGACGCCAATGGCCGAATCCTCGCCGAGAAGCGCGGCACTCCCCTTCCCGCCAACGTGGAGACCGTCAACGAGTGAGCCAAACGCTGGATCGAGTGGCGTGCGTCGCGCGGCCTTTCGACCACGCCTCACGACAAGGGCAGGCTGAACAACTACGTGCTGCCCATCCTGGGACCCCTGCCCATGGTCTCGGTCACGCGCGAGGACGTCGAGCGTGTCGTCGAGGCGCTTGATCGGCGCATCGCCTTGCCGGACGACGCAGACGACCACATCTCGTGGAAGACGGCGAGCAACGCCTGGGTGCTCGTGTCGAAGATGTTCAAGGACGCGATGAACGCGAAGCAACGGGACCTGCGCGTGCGCACCGACAACCCCGCCGCAGGCGTCGCGCCGCCCGAGCACGGGGAGCGCAAGGCGAAGGTCTACCTCTACCCGAGCGAGTTCGCGCGCCTCATCGTCCACGCGGACATCCTTCGGCCGCTCCGCATCTTGAACAAGCAGGCGTGACGCGCGCCGATCTCTTCGCCGACAACAACCGTCCGAAGCACGTGACCTTTCACGACCTACGAGCGACGGGGATCACGTGGATGGCCGTGCGCGGCGACGACCCCCGCTGCGCATCAAGCAGAAGAGCCCCAATTTGCCGGGCTCGAGATCGGAAGATCGCGAGAACCTCAGCGATTCTTCCGGTGGAGCAACGGGGGATCGAACCCCGGACCTCCGCATTGCGAACGCGGCGCTCTCCCAGCTGAGCTATTGCCCCAGACACGGCGGCGCCGGGCGCGCCACGCGGCAGGCCCGGCCACGAGGGCCGGCAACATACGCCGGAGGGCTTCGAAGTCAAGGGCGCGCAAGCGCACGCGATTCGAGCGCGACCGATTCCGGTCACGCTCTCAGTGGTACCCCGCGACGAGCGACCGTCCGAGGAGCCCCCAGCCGTCGATCGCGACGAAGAGAAGGAGCTTGAAGGGCAGGCTCACCTGCGTGGGGTTCATCATCTGCATCCCGAGCGCCAGGAGCAGGTTCGAGACCACGAGGTCGATGACCAGGAACGGCAAGTAAAGGAGGAAGCCCACCGCGAACGCCTCGCCGAGCTGGGTCACGACGAACGCCGGGACCACCACGCTCAGGTCGTCGGGGCGGACCCCCGCGCGCTCGGCCTCCGGGCGGGCGCCGCGCGCCACGTCGAGGAAGCGCACGCGCTCGGCGTCGCTCGCGTTGGCCCGGAGGAACTGCCGCATCGGCTCGCGGACGGCGTCGACCCCCTCGCGCACGAGCGTCATCGTGTCCATCCGGTCCTTGCCGGACACGAGGGGCGCGGCCCGGTCCGCGATGCGCTCGCCGACCGGCGCCATCGCGACCACCGCCAGCGCCGCGGAGAGGGCCATGATGACCGTGCTCGACGGAACGCCCTGCGCGCCGATGGCGCTGCGCACGATCTGCAGGACGGTCGCGATCTTCACGAACGCCGTCACGCTCATGAACGCGAACGGAAGGAGCGACACGATGGCCAGCGCGACGACCAGGACGACCGGACGCGACAGAAGGTCCTCCGCCGCCTGCGGCGTGGGCGACAACACCGCCGCGAGCGCGATCACGGGCGCGCCTTGCCCCGGACCGCGCGCGCCAGCACGTCCGCGAACGTCGACGCCGGGGCCGGCGCCGGGCGCGGCAGCTCGGCGTCCGGCACGTCCCCGAGCTTCGTGAAGCCACCCTCCCCGACGCCCACGACGTACACGCGGTCGCCCACCTTGACGAGGTAGATGCTCCTGCGCGCGTCGAGCGGCAGGTGGCCGCGGAGCTCGATGGGGCCCCCCGGCCGACCGACGCCAGCCCGCCGGGCGCCCCAGAGGACGGCAAACGCGAGCGCGCAGACCCCCGCGAGCGTCACGAGGGTCTCGAGGAGATATCCCGTGTAGGACGCCACCGCGGCGCGACTCTACCGCATTGACGGCGGGTGCGCCGGCCGCTAAACGTGGCGCGCAATCGGAGCGTCCCGTGGCACTCGTCGTCCAGAAGTTCGGCGGCACGTCGGTAGGCTCGCTCGAGCGCATCCGCAACGTGGCGCGACGCGCCATCGCCACCCAGCGGGCGGGCCACCGCGTCGTCCTCATCGTCAGCGCCATGAGCGGCGAGACGAACCGCTTGCTCGGCCTCGCCCACCAGATCGCTCCCGTGCCCGACGCGCGCGAGCTGGACGCCCTCGCGGCCACCGGGGAGCAGGTCAGCGCCGCGCTCACCGCGATGACCGTGCACGCCGAGGGCGGCCGCGCCCGCTCGCTCCTCGGCCATCAGGTCAAGGTCTTGACGAACGACGCCTTCACCAAGGCCCGCATCAAGACCATCGAGGGGTCCAAGATCTTCGAGACGGTCGACCGCGGCGAGATCGCCGTCGTCGCAGGCTTCCAGGGGGTCGACGACGAAGGGAACATCACGACGCTCGGACGCGGCGGGTCGGACACGAGCGCGGTCGCCGTCGCCGCCGCCATCGGCGCCGACGAGTGCGAGATCTACACGGACGTCGACGGTGTCTACACGACCGACCCCAACGTGTGCCCCTCGGCGAGGAAGATCGAACGCATCTCCTACGAGGAGATGCTCGAGCTCGCGTCGCTCGGCGCCAAGGTGCTCCAGATCCGGAGCGTGGAGATCGCGATGAAGTACAACGTGCCGGTCCACGTGCGAAGCTCGTTCAACGACGTCCCGGGGACGCTCGTCACCAAAGAGGACGCCGCGCTCGAGGGCGTCGTCGTCAGCGGGGTGGCGTACGACAAGGGAGAGGCGCGCGTGCACGTCGTGGGCGTCGACGACAAGCCCGGCGTCGCGGCCGAGCTCTTCGAGAAGATCGCCGAGAAGAACATCTCCGTCGACATGATCGTCCAGAGCGTCACGACCGACGCCGAGCTGCGGGCCGCCATCACGTTCACGATCCCCAAGACGGATCTCGCGCGCGCCAAGCCCTGGATCGAGTCGGTCGCCAAGGGCATCGGGGCGCGCGAGGTTCGCTACGACGAGGACGTCGTCAAGGTGTCGATCGTCGGGCTGGGGATGCGATCGCACGCCGGCATCGCCGCCAAGATGTTTCGTATCCTCGCCAACGAGGGGATCAATATCCAGGCGATCTCGACGAGCGAGATCAAGGTCAGCTGCCTGGTCGCCTCCAAGTACACCGAGCTCGCCGTACGCGCCCTGCACGACGGCTTCGGCCTCGCGAGCAAGTAATCGCCATCACCAGCCCCAGACATACTCGGCCCGCGCCATCGCCTGCGAGAAGCTCGGGTACGCGGCGAACGCGTTGTCGAAGTTCGGGTAGAGCGTCGGGTCCGACAGCATGTGCTGGCGCAGGGCCACGCCCACGGTAAAGCGGCGATCGATGCGGTAGTCGAGGCCGAGCGCGAGCTCCACCCCCAGGTACACCTTGACCGGTCGGACCGTCCGCCCCGCGAGCGAGTACCCGCCGAGGAGGACCCCCGCGTACGGGACCCACCGGAGCACGTCGAAGACGTAGCCGATCCCGACGTCCGCGTTGCCGATCCACGCGGGGTGGGTGTGCGGCGTCCTGGCGTTGATCGACTCTCCGAGCGACACGAACGACCACGTGAGCTCCGCCATCAGCGTGAACTGGTCGTTCAGGCCGTACGTGTAGTGGGCGCCGGCGCTCAGGCCGAACGTGGGGCTCAGCTTCCCGATGACCAGCATGTCGGGGCCGACGTCGGCGCCGATCTGGTGCTCCCGCTCGACGGCTTCGGCCAGAGGAGCGCCGGTGAAGCACACGGCCGCGGCGCCGAACGCGGCGAGGCGCTTCATCGACGCGCCTCGGCGACTGCGCGCTCGATGAGCCTGTGGAACTTCGGGTACCCCTGCGCGCCGACGATGACGTACCCCGTCGTGGCGCCCGCAGGGACGACGAGGAACGACGGCGTCCCCCGGAACTCCAGTCGGTCGGCGGCGTGACGGTCGGCCTCGATGTCGGCCTCGTCGCCCGTCGCGTCGAGCGCCGCCTTCCATTTGTCCATGTCGAGACCGAGCGACCTCGCGGCCGCGTCGAGCTCGTCGCGCGTGAGCTTCTCGACCGAGAAGAGCTTGTCGTGCAGCGCCCAGAACCCGACGTTGCCTCGCTGCCGCCGCGCCTCCCGCGCCCCGCGCGCCGCCGCCAGAGCGCTGTCGTGGAACGGCAGTGGATAGTCGTGCCAGACGAAGCGGACGCGATCGCCGTACGCCTGCGACACCGCCTTCAGCGTCGCTTCCGCCCGCGCGCAGAACGGACATTGGAAGTCCGCGAACTCGTGGATGGTGACCCGCGCCCCCTCGGGGCCGCGCGCCGGATCCCCCGCAGGCAGCGAGGTCGCGTCCTTGCGCTCGGGCTCGGGCGCCCCCTGCCCGTCCTTCGTCAGCGCGTCGTAGAGCGCCGCCGCCCGCGTGCCCGCCCCGAGCAGGGCCTGCGCCCGCGCGATCTCCTCGTCGACCATCGCGACGAACTTCTCGCGGGGCTGCGCGCCGACGAGGCGCCGGCCGTTGACGAAGAAATGCGGAGTCCCGTCGGCCTGGAAGTCGTCGGCCACCTCGCCGTCGGCGTCGATGGCGGCCCGGTACCGGTGCTTGGCGATGGCCTCGCGCACGTCCCCCGGTCGCGCCCCGGCGGCCTGCGCCCAGCGGACGAGGGCGTCGTCCTGGAGGTCGCCCGGGTGGTCGAAGAGGAGATCGTGCATCTGGAAGAACGCCGCGTCGCCCCGCTCGGCACGGACCTCGAGCGCCGCCTCCGCCGCCGGCTCCGCGCGGGGGTGAAACGTCAGCGGGTTGTCCTTGAAGACGAGACGGACCTTGTCCCCGTATTCGGCCAGGAGCGCCCGCACGGTAGGCTCGACGCGCACGCAGTAGGGACACTGATAGTCCGCGAACTCGACGATCGTGACGAGCGCGTTCGGCGCTCCCCGGACGGGGCTCTTGCCGACGGGCACCTTGTAAACCGTCCGCGTGTCCTCCGCCGGCTCGTCGTCCGCGTCGTCCTGAGCGCCCTGCGCCGCGAGGTTCTCGCGCGAGAGGGTCGCATAGAGGCGCGCGGCGGGCGTTCCCGTCGCGAGCTTCGCGTGCGCGGCGACGATCTGCTCGTCGATGACGTCTCGGAAAGCGTCGAAGGGCTGCGCGCCCCCGAGCCGGATGCCGTTGACGAAGAACCAGGGCGTGCCGCTGACGCCGAGCTTGTTGGCCGTCGCCAGGTCGGCGTCCACCTTGGCCGCCCACGCGTGCCCGACCAAACCCGCCTGGAAGGCGGCGGCGTCCCGCACGCCCGCCTGCGCGGCCCACCGCGCGTAGGCCTCGGGGCCGAGCTCCTTCTGGCCCGCGAAGGCCAGCGTGTAGAAGCGCCAGAACGCGTCCGCGCCGGCGAGGACACGGACCCCCTCGGCCGCCTCCGACGCTCCCTTTGCGTTGGGATGGAACGGCAGCGGCGAGTTCTTCCAGACGAGCCGGACCTTGTCCGGTCCGTACGCCTCGCGCACGCGCGACAGCGTCTCGGCCGCCCGTGCGCAGAACGGACACTCGAAGTCGGCGAACTCGACGATCGTCACGAGCGCCGTGGGGTTGCCCCACGACGCGTCCTCGGGTCCGACGGGGACCGCCGCCTCCGCGTCGGCCGTGGGAGCGATCGCCGCGCTCGCGATGCCGGTGCCCGTGACGGCCGTCGCCTCGGGCGAAGAGGCTCGCCCCCGTGGCGGCGCGCCCCCGCACGCCGCCACGGCAAGCCCCAGAACCGCGAGCCTTGCTCCCGTCACTTCGCTTCGGCGAGCGCCCGCTCGATGACCTTGCGGAACTTGGCGTACGCCTGCGCGCCGTTCACGTAGTAGCCGCTCGGCGCGTTGCCGGGGACGACGATGAACGCCGGGGTGCCGCTGATGCCGTCGTCGTTGCCGGCCTTCTTGTCGGCCTCGATCTCGCTCGTGTGGGTGCTCCCGTCGAGCGCCGCCTTCCACTTGTCGAGGTTCAGGTTGAGGTCCTTCGCGTAGCCGTCGAGGTCATCGCGTTTGATCTTCGCCTGGTTGGCGAACATCTTGTCGTGCAGGCTCCAGAAGGCGCTCGGTCCCTTCTGGGCGTACGCCTCGCGCGCGGCCTGCGCTGCGAGCGGCGCGTCGGGGTGCATCGGCAGCGGCAGGTCGTGCCACACGAACTTCACGCGATCGCCGTAGTCCTTCATCACCTGGGCGACGGTCGGCTCGACGCGCCCGCAATACGGGCACTGAAAATCGCTCCACTCGTGGATCGTCACCTTGGCGTTCAGGTTGCCGCGGGCGGGGTCGTTGGTCGGAAGCGACTTGGGGACGTCCTTCTTTTCGGGCTCGGGGGGGCCTTTGCCGTCCTTGATCTCCGCCTCGTAGACCTCGGAGGGTTTGGTGCCCTTCGCGATGAGGTCCTGCCCCTTCTTGATCTCCTCGTCGATGATCTTCTCGAACTTTTCCTGCGGCTGGGCGCCCACGAGTCGCCGGCCGTTGACGAAGAAGTGCGGCGTGCCGTTCGCCTGGAAGTCCTCGGCCATGTCGGAGTCGGCGTCGAGCTCCTTCTTGTGCGTGTGGTCGTTGATGGCCTTCTTGAGCTTGTCGGCGCTGGCTCCCGTCTCGGCCGCCATCTTGATGATCGCGTCGATGTTGGGCGCTTGCCCGTTCACGAGGTCCTTCTGGTCGCCGAAGAACTTGTCGTGCGCGTCCCAGAATCCCTTGTCGCCCTTCTCGGCGCGCACCTCCATCGCGGCCTCGGCGGCCGGCTCGGCGGCCGGGTGGAAGGGCAGCGGCTCGTTCTTCCAGACGAGGCGCAGCTTGTCCCCGTACTTGTCGCGAAGGCCCTTGAGCGTCGGCTCGACGCGCGAGCAGAACGGGCATTGGAAGTCGCTGAACTCGATGATCGTGACGAGCGCGGTGGGGCTCCCGAGGACCGGGCTGCTCCCCACGGGAAGCTTGAAGACGGTCTTGGTGTCTTCCTTCTCCTCGTCGTCCTCGTTCTTGGCGGCGGGCTGGTTCTTCTTGTTCTCCTTCGACATCTCGACGTAGACGCGGCTCTTGGGCGTGCCCGACCCGATCTTGGCCTGCGCCTTCGGAAGCTCCTGATCGATCACCTTCTTGAAGGCGTCGAACGGCTGCGCGCCGTTGATGAAGACCCCGTTGACGAAGAAGGCAGGCGTGCCCTGGACACCGGCGGCCTTGCCGTCGGCCAGGTCCTTGTCGACCTTGTCGGCCCACTTGTGCCCGTCGAGGCCGGCCTTGTAGGCCGCCGCGTCCTTCACCCCCGCGTCCTTCGCCCACTTCTCGTAGCTGTCGGCGCCGAGCGAGCCCTGGTTTTTGAACGCGGTGTCGTGAAACTTCCAGAACGCGTCGTTGCCGGCGAGCGCGAACACGCCCTGGGCCGCCTCGGCCGCGGGCTTCGCGTTCTGGTGGAAGGGCAGCGGGTTATTCTTCCAGACGACGCGGACCTTGTCCGGACCGTACGTCGTCTTGACCTGATCGATCGTCGGCTCGACGCGCGAGCAGAACGGGCACTGAAAATCGCTGTACACGACGATGGTGACCGGCGCGTCGCGCTTGCCCCACATCGGGTCCTTGCTCGAGATGGGGACGGGCGAGTCGCTGTCGTCCCACGCGCCGCCGGAGGCCGCCTGCGAGTCGGCCGTGATTTCGCCGCGATGAAGCCGGCGCTGGTCGTACCCCCACATCAGCGAGACGCCGGCGAGGAAGCAGAGGACGAAGCCGATGACGGCCACTCCCGTGTTCATTCCGCCGCCCGGCTCGGCCGGGGTCGCGGCGGACTTCTTGTCCTGAACCATATCGATCACCTTTTTTTTCGGCCCGGCAGAGCCGGGCAAGAGCCGTTGCCGGGGCCGTACGTAGCGCAAACGAACGCGCCCGCACGACCCATCCCAAAAAATGCGCCCTGCCGCGGAGATGACACACGCGCGCCCCCGGCAGGGCTTCGACGAGGGCGCACGACCCCCCAGCGGAGGGCGGTCCTGCGATCGCGTCGAGCTTCGGTGCGCGCGCGGTTCAGCCGCGCGGCGGTCGCTCGACCCGTGAACGCTCGCCGGGACCCGCCCGCGCGGGGGTGGGGTCGACCGGGACCGCTCCCTCGTGCGGCGCAGCTTGCACCTTCGGCGTCGGGGCCTCGACGACCGGGTCGACACCTTGCGCCGCTTCGGGCGCGCCCCCCGAATGGGGGGGGACGATCGCCGCGTGGAGCCAGCGCCACGTCGGGTGGTCGCTCGACACGCGGGCGCGCGTGATCGCCTCGTCCGGCGCCTCGAGCGCGGGGGGCGGCGCCACCGCCGTGGCCCCTCGGTCGTCGGAGAACGGCGCGACGGACGCGAGCGCCGGACGCGCGAGCGTCGACAGCGCCAGGACGAAGCCCGCGAAAAACGCGATCGGGAGGAGCCGGCCCGGCATCGGGGTCACGCACTCTGGATCGACAGGGGCGGCTCCGGCAAGGGGACCGTACCGGATGGGCTCGCAGCCGACCTGGAGCATACGCCGCCAACGGCACCCCGGGCGTGTGAGAGGGGATGCGGGGACGTGTGCGTTCCTTCCGCCCTTGCACGGCGCCCGCCGGTTTGGTTTGTTCCCTAGGTTAGGTTGACCCAAGCTTTATGCGAACGACGAGAGCCCAAGACGGTCCTCGTCGTGGACGACGATCAGGACATCCGCGAGGTGGTCGCCGACGCGCTGGCGGCCGAGGGGTACCGCGTCATCACCGCGTCCGACGGGCGAGAGGCCATCGCGCTCCTGCGCCGCGTCTCGGTCGCGCCGTCGCTCATCCTGCTCGACCTGATGATGCCCGGCATGGACGGCGCCCAGTTCCGCGAGGAGCAACGCCGCGATCCCGCGCTCGAGGGTATCCCGGTCGTCGTCGTGTCGGCCGACATGGGCCTCGGATCGGCGGCCCACTCCCTGGGCGTCGCGGCCCACCTGCGCAAGCCGGTTCTGCTCGACGCGCTGCTCGCCGCAGTGCGCGAGCACTGCCGCTAACACGTCGCTCGAGAGCGGGCTCGGGACACGCCCTCAGCGTGCGTCGACCACGCACAGCGACCGCTGAAGGACGTGGCCCTCGCTCCAGCCGGTCGACTCGGTCGTCCAGAGGGGCGCGCGCGCCGCGCTCAGACGATCGCGCGCGTCGGCCCGGCGCTGCGTGACGAGCCGCGGCTCGCTCACCTCGTCGGCGGGCAGCTGTCGGACCGCCAGGCGCGCCAGCGTCGCGGCGTCCCGGCCGAGCGCCGTCCACCACCCCACGCGACCGAGCGTCGCGGCGAGACGACGCACTTCTTCCTCGCGCGGATCGCCGTGCGCCACCTCGGGGACGACGCCGGCCTGCGCGCTCAGCACGCGGAGAGCCGCGGCGTGCGACGGCAACGCGGCCGCCTCGAGCGTCAGCGCGACGGTCCCGCGCAAGCGCGCCGTCGAGAGCTCCGCGACCACGTCCCCCGCGCACTCCGACGAGCCGCTGACGAGCCAGGCCCGCGCCTGATCGTGCGCCCATTGCGCGATGGGAAAGCGCGGCTCGCCCGCCCGGGCGGCCGGGATGTCGCACGAGACCGGCGGCATGAGCGAGAGGCCCGCGACGCGCCCGCCCTGGGCGGGGTACGCCGGGACTTCGCTCGCGTCCACGACGGGCGCCACCGGCTGCGACCCCAGGGCGGGGGCGGCCCTCGCGAGCGCGGCCACCACGTCGGCGCGCGCCTGACCGACCCCGAACGCGAACGGGGACGGGGACGCCGTCTCGGGAGGCACGAGCGTGATGACCGGGATGCCCGCGCCCGCCCCCCAGCGCAGCGCGCGGCCCGCGGTCTGCGGGTCGAGTCCCGCGAGGACGACCGCCGCGCCTTCCCCGGAGAGCTCGTCGAGCGACACTTCGGTCCGATCCGCGCTGCCCGCGTCGTCGCGCGTCACCAGGCGCAGGGCCTCGTCCGCTTGAGGTTCGTCGAAGGCGGCCGGCTCGGGCGGCGCGCACGGCCTGGTGACCGCGCTCGCGCCGGCGTCGGGAGGCGCAGCCGGGGCGACCGAGCGATCACGCGAGCCCCGCGGCAGTCCGAGCGCCCACATGACGCCGCGAAGGACGTCGGCCGCCTCGTCCCGCAGCGCGGGCGACTCGGTCGGCAGGAGCAGGCCGATCGTTCGCCCCTCGACCACGTTCAAGCCGCGGCGGCTCGTCGCCAGGTCCTCGAGGCTCGCGGCCGCGTCCCCCGAGACGACCACGGCCCCCGCGTCGGGGTCGAGGAGCTGGCGCGCGAGCTCGGCGTTTCCGCTCAGCGTCGCGATCTGGGCGAGGCGCTGGGCGAGGATGCGCTGGATGTCGACGCCGTACCCGAAGCTCGCGCGCTGCGCCCGCATGGCGCGCAGCGCGCCGACGAGCACGTCCTGGGGGATCCGCTCGACGAGCGAGGTCACGGTCTTGACCGCCTCCGCTTTCTCGTCGGCGCTCATCGCGCGCAGCCACGCATCCATGTACGAGATCGCCTCGTAATCGCGGTGCGTCGCGAGCGCGGCGAGCGAGAGGTCCTCCTCGAACGCCGAACGAACGATGGGGTCCACCGTCTTGCCGACCAGCGGCCGCAGGAGGGCGAGGGCCGTCTCGGCGTCGTTGCCGAGCCGTGCCCGTCGCGCGCGGGCCACCGTCCGGATGTCTTGCGCCGTCCCGGGGGGCACGGAGTCCGTCAGGGCGATCTGCATGTCGGCTGCCGCCACGTCGCCCAGATCGAGCGCCACGAGCGCGAGGGCCCCCCGGGCCATGGGGACCATGCCGTCCCAGGGGAAGCGCGTGAGGAAGTTCTCGAGCATCCCGCGCACGAGCGAGGGCGGATAGTCGTCCGGGTGCGCCCACGCCTCGCGGATGGCATCGAACGCCTCGGCCGCCGGCGGGGTGTGGGCGAGCGACGCCACCGGTCGCGGCTCGGCTCGACCGCCGGCGCACGCCGCGCCGAGCGCCGATACCCCGAGAGCCATCCAGCCGGCGCCCCGGAGGAGTCGTCGCATGCGATACCATCCTTACCACGCCACCGTGCCCCCCCCTCTCGCACCGCCCCCGCGCACGGCCAGTCCGCTCGTCTCCCGTCTCGTGTCCTGGTCGGGCGTCCTGCCGCTGACGGCGTTCCTCCTCGTGCACGCCGCGACGAACGCTCGCGTCCTCTGGGGCGACGCGGCGCTCGCGCGCACGGCGACCGCCCTGGGGCATGTCCCCGGGATCGCGCTCGTCGTGTGGATCCTCGTCGGCGTCCCCCTCGCCTTCCACGCGGGCGCCGGCCTGTGGCTCGTCGCGACGCGGCGCGCCCTGGCGACGCCGAGCCCCTACCCCCCGGCCGTCCGCACGGCGCTCCGGTGGACCGGCGTCGGGACCGCCGCGTTCCTCGCGCTGCACGTGCCCGAGCTCTCCTCGAGCGCCAGGGACGACGGCGGCCAGGCGGCGACGATCCTCGCGGCCGCGCTCTCGGCCACCTCTTCTGGGGTGCCCTGGCGGGGCCTGGTGTATCTCGCGGGCGTCGCGTGCGTCTCGTTCCACGCCTCGGCGGGCCTGTGGGGCGCGTTCGCGACGTCCGAGCGCGGGCGCTCGAGCGACCGCGCGCGACGCTGGGCCGCCTGGGGCGCGGGCGGGGTCGGGGCGGGCTTGTGCGTGGTCCTCGGTTCGATCGTCGTCTTCTACGCGACCGGGACCCGGGCGTTCGGGACACCGGAGCGCGCGATCTCCACGGAGCCCTGCCCCACGCCGCCCGCTAGTTCCGCACGCTCGAGCGAAGCGAGAGGTCGGACCAGGGACACCCCGGAGACGGCCCCGGCGAGGAGCAATTGACACCCCGGCTCCTTTCCCCTACCTGCGCCCTATAGATGGCGACCGCTCGTTCGCTCACGCGCGCCGACTCCGGGAGGGTACGGCGCGTCGTCGTCGTCGGCGGCGGCCTCGCCGGACTGATGACGGTCATCAAGCTCTGCGAGGCGGGCGTCCCCGTGGACCTCTTTTCGCTCGTTCCGGTCAAGCGATCGCACTCGGTGTGCGCGCAGGGCGGGATCAACGCGAGCGTGAACACGAAGGGAGAGGGGGACTCGCCGCAGGTCCACCTCGAGGAGACCGTCTACGGCGGGGATTTCCTGGCGAACCAGCCGCCCGTCAAGGCCATGTGCGACGCGGCGCCGAGCATCGTCTACATGCTGGACCGCATGGGGGTGCCGTTCAATCGAACGGCGGAGGGGCTGCTCGACTTCCGACGTTTCGGCGGGACGCTCTTTCATCGCACGGCGTTCGCCGGCGCCACGACGGGCCAGCAGCTGCTCTACGCGCTCGACGAGCAGGTGCGCCGGTGGGAGACCGAGGACGTCGAGGACGACAAGGGCGAGCGCGTCCCGGGCGAGCGGATGGTGCGCAAGCTCGAGTGGTGGGATTTTCTCGGGCTCGTGCTCGACGACGACGGCGTCTGCCGGGGCATCGTCGCGCAGGACCTCAAGACGATGGAGATCGCCGCGTTCCCCGGGGAGGCCGTGTGCCTCGCCACGGGCGGGTGCGGCCTCGTCTTCGGCCGCACGACGAACGGGGTCATCAACACCGGGACCGCCGCGAGCGCCGCGTACCAGCAGGGCGCCTGCTACGCCAACGGCGAGTTCATTCAGGTGCACCCCACCGCGATCCCGGGAGCCGACAAGCTGCGGCTCATCTCGGAGAGCGTGCGGGGGGAGGGCGGGCGCATCTGGGTGCCCCGGGACGCCAAGGAACGGCGGCCAGGGCGCGAGGTGCCCGAGAGCGCGCGCGAGTACTTCCTCGAGGACAAGTACCCGGGCTACGGCAACCTCGTGCCGCGCGACATCGCGAGCCGAGAGCTCTTCAAGAAGTGCTTTTACGATGGGCGCGGGGTCTACAGCGCGGCGACCGGGCGCAACGAGGACGAGGTCTACCTCGACGTGACCCACCTGCCGCGCGAGGTCCTTCGCAAGAAGCTCGCCGGGGTCCTCGAGATCTACGAGAAGTTCGTCGGTGAGGACCCCTACGTCCACCCGATGCGCGTCTTCCCGGCCGTGCACTACTCGATGGGCGGGCTATGGGTGGACTTCGAGCGGGCGCCGGGCGGATCGCTCGTCGCCGGTTCGCCGCGCAATCAGGCGACGAACATCCCCGGCCTCTACGCCTGCGGCGAAGTGGACTACCAGTACCACGGCGCCAATCGGCTCGGCGCCAACTCGCTGCTCTCGTGCATCTGGGGCGGCATGGCCGCCGGGCCGGCGATGGCGACCTACCGGAAGAACTTGAAGAGGAGCGCATGGGACGCTCCGTCGTCGCTCTTCGAGAAGGCCGAGCGGCGCGAGCAGAAGAGGTTCGACGCGGTTCTGTCGATGGACGGCGGCGAGAACCCGTACGCGCTCCACGAGGAGCTGGCACACACGATGCTGGTCGACTGCACGATCGAGCGCGACAACGCCACGCTCGACCGCGTCCTCGCCAAGGTGGAAGAGATCTCCGACCGGTGGGGCCGCGTCGGCGTGACCGACGCGACGCGCGGGCGGATGAACCAGGGGGCGCAGTACGTGCGCCACCTTCGCAACATGATCGTGCTCGCGCGGGTGATCGCGCTCGGCGCGCGCAACCGGGACGAGTCGCGCGGGGCCCACTACAAGCCCGCGTTCCCGCAACGCGACGACGCGAACTGGCTCCGCACGACGCTCGCGTTGCACGAGCCCGGCGAGGCCGCCGCACCCGACCGCGTCCGGTTCGTGCGCGAGCTCGACTACGCGCTCCTCGGCGACCGCGTCCACGCGACGGACGCCGTCGACGTGAGCCTCGTACGACCGCGCACGCGAAAATACGACACCGCCGGCGCCGCCAGCTCCACGAACGCGCCGCCCCGCTGAGGAAAGCCATGGTGCAAGGCGACAAGGAAAGGCGCGTCCGGCTGCGGGTGAGGCGGCAGGACGGCCCGACCTCGAGGAGCTACTGGCAGGAGTTCGACGTCCCCGTCCAGCCGCGCATGAACGTCATCAGCGCGCTGATGGCGATCCAGAAGAACCCCGTGACGTCGTCGGGCGAGCGCGTGACGCCCGTCGTCTGGGAGAGCGTGTGCCTCGAGGAGGTGTGCGGCGCGTGCACGATGCTCGTCAACGGGCGGGTCAGGCAGTCGTGCAGCGCGTTGATCGATTCGCTCGGCGGCGGCGACCGACCCATCGTGCTCCAGCCGATGACCAAGTTCCCCGTGGTGCGGGATCTCGTCGTCGACCGCTCGCGCATGTTCGACGACCTCAAGCGCATCAAGGCCTGGATCGACCTCGACGGCTCGCACGAGCTCGGCGCGGGGCCGCGGCAGTCGCAGCAGGACCAGGAGGACGCCTATCCTCTGTCGCGCTGCATGACGTGCGGATGCTGCCTCGAGGCGTGCCCGCAGGTCGGACCGCTGAGCGATTTCATCGGCCCCGCCGCCATCAGCCAGGTGCGGCTCTTCAACCTGCATCCGACCGGCAAGCTCCACGCGAGCGAGCGGCTCGACACGGTGATGGGCGAGGGCGGCGTCGAGGGGTGCGGCAAGGCCCAGAACTGCGTCGAGGTGTGTCCGAAGGAGATACCGCTGGTCGACTCGATCGCCGCGGTCAACCGGGACGCGACGAAGCGGATGCTCCTCGGCTGGCTGCTCAAGTGACGTGAATTTGGCCCCTCCACGCCGGGCCTGATAGGCCCTGGAGCGGACGATGGAGGCGAACATGTTTCAAGCGACGGATGCATCGCCGAACTCGAGACCGACGCGGACGACCGAGGTCGACACGACGGCACGGACGCTCGTCGAGCGCGTGCGCGACGCGGCGAGCAAGCTCGGGTCGAGCTCCATCTGGGCGCGCGCCTCGGGACGCCACGTTCTCCTCGGCATGGATCGCGACGAGGCCTTCGCCCGAGTGACGCCGCTCGGCGGTTCGGCCTTCGGTCTGGCCTTTCGCACGCTCGCGCCGGAGGGCGACGAGACCTCGCTCGAAGAG
>Ga0070735_10002686_pt1 | contig 15939 bp, 18 predicted proteins | sample Coa_R1_FD_66443 | JGI IMG/M metagenome (GOLD analysis project Ga0070735, IMG submission 66443) | Surface soil microbial communities from Centralia Pennsylvania, which are recovering from an underground coalmine fire - Coalmine... | ecosystem: Environmental > Terrestrial > Soil > Unclassified ... | reverse complement strand
CGGAAGCGTAAAAGCTTGGACGCTGCACAGGCAGTCTAAGTAGTTCGGAAGTGCTGAACACGTCGCTGCAAAACGATGACCAAGGCTCGCGATTGTCGAAATCGTGACTGTCGAAACCAGGCGGCGATTTCACTCAAGTGCGCCGGGCAAGGCCTGATGAGTGAAATGGCGATATTTCGACAGCTACGGTCCTGAAACGGACTGGGCAGCCACCAGAGCCTTGATCGGAGCTAATCCCAACGCCTTCTCAATCCCGCTCGCCGCTTTTGATCCTTGGTCGGAGATAATGCTGCGCGTATTGTCGCCGCCTTCTGTTTCGCCAACGGGAACCCATGTGCTCTCACGGCAGTAATGTTTGAGGGCGCAGTCCTCCGAATAAAACGGGTCCATGAAGTCGCATTGGTCGGGGACCGCGGGATCGCACACTCGCGGGCCGACATACGCATACCCTTCGCGCACGACAATGTTCTTGTCACTCACTGTTGGCTCACCGTTGTTGAATACTCTGGTGTGGTCAACCAGCCAATGCTCTGCGCAAATGACTACTGCGCCCTCGCGATTCTTGGACTGATCTGTCGGCGGCCATTCCAGAGTGCGTGCTGGCACAATCACAGCTGCGCCAGCGTGAGCAAGCATCACCGCAAACGGCAGCAAATCAACCTGCGGGCCGTTGTCTGGATGAATCGCGGAATGTGAGAATACGACCGCGCCGTCGACAATTTCTTTGTCAGGGAGATAAGCCGTTGCTTCGCTGCTTCCCCACTTACCGCTGAGCATCACCTTTTCTACAATCACTCCAGCATCATGATCGACCGTAGTCGCCGACGCAGCGTCGCAGAGTCTCTGCTTGCTCTGATTTTGGGCGAAGGTAAACGGGGCAGTGAGAACGAGAAGGGTTGCTGCCAAACGAAAACGCATATCAGACCCCTTAGCTAAACAATGGTACTCCGGTGTCAAGAGGATTTGGAGGCAGACTGTTGAAACCAGCCCCATAGCACTCATCTGCCACATCGCAGGCGAGGCTAGTAAAGCGACGATCGACTCCCCGGCTCGAGGATACCCTCCTCTTATTTCCCCGGATCCAGCACTAACCTGTACGTCTTCGCCGCTTCGACCGCCTTCGCGCTGAACGGCAGTGTAAACGTGGTTCCCTCATACCAAGCCTTCCACTGATCCATGTAATGCGGGCTCAGGAAATTTCCCGCTTCTCCAGTGACCAGATTCAGCGTCGACTGGTCCAGGTCCGCAAGATTGGCCGTGAATCGTTCCGATGGGCCATGATTCCGCGTGACTGCTTTCACCGTATATCCGCTGCCCGATTGCTCGCGAAGCCCGGGTCCGGACCAGTGACTGACAATCGGAATTCTTCCCAGGATCGGGTGCTGGATCTCCAGCGCATTGAAGGCGCCCCACCGCCATGACGCCAGATCCTTCGGCGCGTGCGGATCGCTGACCGCTGCTTCCACCGCGGCCGCCAGCAGTTCGTCATAATTCGGATATTTTTCCGGGAGCCAGCGCTTCGGCCGGTGCAGCAGAATATTTTCCAGCCACACCGAGCGCTGCAGCCACGAATAAGTTTTCCAGCTCACCGTTTCACTTGCAACGTCTTTGTAGAGCTCAGAATCGGCATCGACCGGACGTTCCGGCGGAGCTATCCCCAACTTCGGTTCGAGCAGAAGTCGCCTTAATTCGCGGATCGTGTTTTCTGCAATCGTAGGCGCCGCCGACGAAGCCAGCATGCGCCCATCCCAGCTGCGCATCAAATCCGCCGCCTGCTTGGCCCGTGCCGATGGCTTCGAAGCATGATCCACCGCATACACGAACCGCTCGGCGGCAAACTGTACTGCCTCCGACTGCACGTCGGTTTGCAAGGCCAGCATATCTGCCGCAGAGAACTGCCTCCCCGATTCCAGCACGTGATAAATCCGCGCCGTGCGCCACGGTGCTTCCCACTCCATGCTGATCGAGTTCGGATATTTATCCGGCGTGATTCTCCCGTTGGCCGTAGCAATAATTCCCGACGGCGGATTGTAAATCTTGGGAAGCTTGTCAAAAGGAATGTACGACGTCCACTCGTGAGCGTTGTCGGCGCCGCTCACCGGCAGGCTGCCATCGCCCGCGGCGCGAATCGGAACCTTCCCCGTCGCGTGATACCCGATGTTGCCGTCCACGTCCGCATACACCACGTTCTGACCGGGCGCGTCCCATTGCGAGAAAGCTTTCTGAAATTCTTCCCAGTTCTGTGCCTCATTCACTTCGAACAACGGAATGCGAAGACCGTCATAGAGTGTCCAGCGCAGCGCCAGAGGCCGCGTTTCCCCCGGTACCAGATCGGTGATGATCGGCCCGTGACGCGTGATCTTCACATCCAGATTTACGTCCGGCTGCCCCTTAACGTGAATCACCTCCGAGCGATGTTCCGGCTGAACCCATCCCGTCGGAGTCTGATACGCGCCTTGCGCATTGAAATTTTCAATGTATGCATCGGTCACGGTCGGCCCGACATTGGTGAATCCCCAGGCAATGCGCTGGTTATGGCCCACCACCACATACGGCATGCCGGGCAGCGTCACCCCGGCAACATCGAGCGTGCCCGAGTGCAGGTGCGCTTCATACCACAAATTCGGCATCTGGTGGCCGAGATGCATGTCATTCGAAAGCAGCGGTTTCCCTGTGACCGTATGCGCCCCGGAGACGACCCAGTCATTCGATCCATTGACCGGAACTTCCTCAGGCAACTGCCGATGTCCGGCGCCGTTCTGGGTTACCGCGTTGTCTGGAGAATCCTCTTCATCGTCCTGGTTGTCATCGCCCGAGCCATTGTCCGGTTCGTTGATATCTTCGCGCATCACCGTTGGCGGCCGATCGTGCCACGAGCGATTCACATATAAGTCCGCCGTCAGCTCCGGCCCGAGTTTCGCCAGAATTTTTTCCCGCGCGAGCGCGTCGAAGAAAGAGTGATAGTTCAGATCCTTCACCATCACGTTGGCAATCACCACTGAATCTTCCGGCGTCCATGGTTTTGGAGAGTAGCCCAGAATCCTGAACTCAATCGGCAAATGCTTGCCATGCTCCGCGATGTACGCGTTCACGCCGCGTGCGTAAGCTTCGAAGAAGGTATGATCGCGCGCCGTAGCCATCTGCAGCGATTTCGCCGCAGCCGCGCGCAGTCCCAGGATTCTTTGCTCGCGATCGACCCTGAGCGTTCCCGGCCCGAGAATCTCAGAAAGTTCTCCCCTCCCGAGCCTGCGCATCACGTCCATCTGCCACATCCGGTCCTGCGCTGTGACATATCCCTGTGCGAAGAACAAATCTTCCAGCGAGCCAGCCTCAAGCGTGGGAACGCCGTGGCTATCTCGCGTGACCGTTACCGGCGCCGTTACGCCCCCGACCTGCAATCGCCCATCCAGTTGCGGAAGAGCAGCATGCGCGACGTAAAAAGCGTAGGCGGCAAGCCCGGCAAAGAGCGCGAGCAGGGCCAACATCAGCCATAGAGCGAGGCGCAAGATCGGGAAGCGGCGTGCGGTAGGGATTCTGATTTCTGCGGCTGTACTCATGAGGAACCTTTGATTGTAGCCCACGTCCAGTCCGCGTTCCGCTGCTGAAAATGAATTTCATTTTCAATATGCCCCGGTGATATCCTGACTCGCTGTCCACCCCCATGCTCCACAAGCGCATCGATGATCAACCCACGATCTCCCGCCAGATGGTCCGCGAGGCCCAGGAGATCCTGCATCGCCACCTCAAGGGCGTTGGCCTGAAGCAGACTGCTCAGCGCGACGTCATCCTGCACACCTTCCTGGAAACCCGCGACCATCTTTCCACCGACGAACTCCACCGCCTGGTGCAAAAAAAAGACGCGCGCATCGGCTACACCACCGTTTACCGCACCCTCAAACTGCTGGCCGAGTGCGGACTGGCCAGTGAAGTGGCCTTTCACGACGGCATCGCCCGCTACGAGCACCAATACAATCGCCGCAGCCATCACCACATGGTCTGCACCCAATGTGGCAGCTCTGTGGAATTCTTTTCCCAGGAAGTCAGTCGCCTCGAACAGGAGATCGGCCACAAATACCACTACCTCACCACCCGCCACACCTTCCAGATTTATGGTATTTGCGAAGACTGCCGCAAGAAGGACGACACTCCCCGGACCGTTTGAAATCTCAGCGCGTGAAGAATGACTTCAGCGCGGAGACGCCTGCGACCACGTTTTCGGATGACTCATCTCATTTTCCGACAAAGTAATCCCCGCTCGCAGGCATTCGCTGGCTGATCCGCCGCTGGCTATTCGAATGATGTCCGATTCATCGGAACAGTAGGCTGGGGATTTAATTTTCGTTGGCACCTTTGGATACGCCACCACCCGGTACTTCACGATTGGCCCACCGCCCTTTGCAGCCGTGCAATTCTGAAGCTCAAAGACGTATCCGTTCTTCCTGCCCCGGGCGAGGTCGTCGCTGATTCCCCAAGCGCCCGACAACTCGGACAAAGAACACGTATATCCCGAAGCGTGGTGCGCCTGCGCGTATGCGATCTCAGCCGTATTCAACGCACGCACCGACGATACGACCGAATTCTCATTATTCGCCACGAGGCCGCTCGCGCTCATCTGCCTCGCCATTCGTGATCCATAAATTCCCAGCCCGATAAAACCAACCAGCAGCACGACCCCGATATATCCGAGCACCAGTCCGGCGATCGCCAGCCCACGGCCAGTGAGCCGTCCGGCGCTTCGGCGAATTTCGGACAGAGATAGGTGCCCGAAGACGACAGCCACAAGGGAGAGCGGCAGAATGATGAAAAGCAACCCGCAGACCAGGCTGAAAATGGCTTTCCCGCTGGTTTCAGGCGCAAGGCCGAAGGCCACGCCTGGATCGATCCGCGGCCCAGACTCCGACGAATCTCTGCCGCAGATTGGGCAGAACCGCTCGTCCTCAGAGATGCTGTTGCCGCAGCACAGGCAGAACGAACCCATCAGGCCTCTCGTCGTTACCGCGGAAATCTTATCAAAACCGCAGCATTGCCCCTGGCGCCAGCAAGTCAAACGGATGCATGGGAAGATTCCTCACGATTCCGAACACGATGATCACTCCACATAAAACTCGGATCGACGCTGCGGGCAAAAACACCTGCGGCAGCCCGCGTCCCCGAACTCTGGACAGCGCCTCCGAGGCAAGGCCGTACATCAGAAACGGCAGCAGGATGCAGGTTAAGGGATTCATGGCCCATGCCGCTCGCAGATTGCCCTGAAGAAGTTGATGCATGGCTCGCAGCGAACCACATCCCGGACAATACAGTCCCGTCAAATAATGCAGCGGACATGGTGGAAAGATGCCGGAGCTGGCCGGATCGTAAATCCGCAACGCGACTACAGCAGCCGCCGTCGCGAACAGAGCCGCAGCCACCACTGAGCGCCCAGGTAATTTCATGCCCCTCACCAATCAGTGGTGCATCCTGCTCAACGTTCCAATCATCATGAGCAGAACAGTGACCCCAAATGTAGCCAGGCCAAGTCCAAACGAAATCCAGCACCACATCTTCGCATTGCTCGACGCCGCCTGCGCTCCCGCCAGGTCACCCTGCAGCAACTTGCTGTTCACTTGCGCTGAATAAACAATCGCTGGAATTCCCGCAGGAATGCAGCACAGGACCGTTGCCAGAATCGAGAACACCAGATAATTCGGCACGGTCGTCCCCGGAGGAATCACCACGCCTGTGACCGGCAGCGGAGCCACTGCACTCGCTTGCAAGGTTCTGCCGCATTGCGCGCAGACCGCCGCGTTATCGGCATTGCTCGCCCCACATTGAGGACAAAACATGAATTTCCTCCTGAGTGAAAATTGAGAACGTCACCGCAGCGATTCGCCACTCTGCACGCATTTCTCCGCCGAGCCGCCGGCATCCATTTTGACCACTGCGGACTCATCGGAGCAGAAGGCCCGAACGCCAGTCTGGTTCAGCCGTACCGGATAGGCCACCACTTGATATTTCATATTGGGCCCGCCCTCGGCTGCAGGCACGCAGCCTGTGAGTTCGAACGCGTATCCGGCTTTTTGACCGTTGGCCAAGGGACCCGAGAGCACGCCCGCCTTCTCCAGCGCGGGCAACGAACAGGTGAATCCTTCCTCCGGATGACTCGTCGAATAAGTGATCTCACCGGCGACAAGCTGACGAACTTCCGCCACCGCCGAACTCTCATTCGCCGCCATCCGTGCCCGCAGCAGGTTCGGAATCGCGACGGCGGCAACGATCAGGATCAGGGGAATGCCCGCAATCCACATGTATCCGAGGACGAGGCCTGCAATGGCGATGCCTTCTCCCTTGAGCCGCCCTGCGCTCTTCTTGATTTCGGACAGGCCAAGGTGCCCGAACACAATGGCTCCAATGAAGGCCAGCGGCACGAAAAATAAAACTCCGCAAACCAGGCTGATGATCGCCTTCACGCTGGTCTCGGCCGGGCCGCTTGCGGCTGTCGGCGTCCCTGCCGCTCCCCCTCCAGGGGAAGCTTGCCGTCCGCAAACCCGGCAGAACTGATCGCCCGCCTCGATGCTGTTGCCGCAAGCCGCGCAGAAAGTACTCATCCCATCCTCCCCATCGCGTGTTCATGCCAGCGCCGCTCAATTTTGCACGAAACATACTATTCACGCTGGTCCGCGTCAATGCGTTAGATTGGTTCGACCCATTTGTCGCCGGCAGATGGTTTTGATATGGTGCCCGCAGTGGATCAGACCGCCGACCTACGATCGTGCCCGCACTGTGCCGCGCAGATGCCAGGAAGCGCCGCGTTCTGTCCCGGTTGCGGCCGCTCCATGCGTTCCGCAGTGCGCGCTCAGGGCAAAGTCGGAGCACTCCCCGAAAACGTCGCCGGAGGGCTCTCGTATTTCACCTTCCTGCCCGCGCTCGTCTTCCTTCTGCTCGAACCCTACAAGAAAAGCGGTTTCGTCCGCTTCCATTCGATGCAGTGCCTTCTGGCCACCGGCGCTCTGATCTTGGTGGGCCTGCTGTTCAAGCTTGTCGGTTTACTCCTGTTCATCGTCCCGGTACTCGGTCCTTTACTCGTGCTGATCATTGACGTAACCGCGGGGCTGGCCGCAGTTTTCGTGTGGCTGGTTCTGGTGGTGAAAGCTCTGCAGGGTGAAACTTTCAAGCTGGCCTGGCTCGGAGATCTCGCTGAGCGCTATTCCGGCGCAGTGTAGGCAGTAAGCCGCGCTGCAATTGCCATTGCTTTGCCGCTCCCATTCTGATACTTTGCCGCCGACGCGGTTGGCAACGAATTGTCGCAGCCCAACCAGCGGGTCTGCTTAGGAGGACCCATGCCTTACTGCAATATGTGCGGTGCCCAGATCGCAGACGGAGCTACTTGTGCCGCCTGCGCCAGTCGCGCTTCTTCAGTTCCTCCTGTCGCAGCCGCTCCCGCTGCAGCCGCTCCCGCGCAGGGAATGACCGACAATGTCGCCGGCATGCTCGCTTACATCACCATCATTCCTGCGATCATCTTTCTCGTGGTGGCGCCGTACAATCGCAACCGCTTTATCCGTTTTCATTCCTGGCAGAATATCTTCTTTTCGATCGCCTGGTGCGTCCTCTGGATGGCCCTCAGTATTTTTGTGCACATTCCATTTTTTGGCTGGCTCAGCATCCTGATATCGCCGCTGATCCTGCTCGGAGGATTTATTGTCTGGGTCGTTCTCCTGATCAAAGCCAACCAGGGCCAGATGTTCAAGTTGCCGATGATCGGCGATATGGCGGAAAAGCAAGCCAACGCCATGTGAAAGTCCTCTTCGGGCACGCCGGTCCAACTCGCGCGCTTGACTTTCTGCCTCCAAGCTGTCAATCCTATTACCTTTTAACTGCGACTGAGTCCGCATGCCAATTGCGCCTCCGCGCGGGAATCTGTTCCACGAATGGGGAATTCATTGCGAGTTCGCGTTTTCTACCACGACAAGTGTTTTGACGGAGCCTCCTCGGCCGCCTTGTTTTCGCGCTTCTATCGCGAACGCATTCGCAGCGATGTCGATTTTGTCTTCACCGGATTGGTCCACCGCGCCGGCGCCCTGTTCGACGAGAAGCAATTTGACGGCGACGAGAACGCCATCGTCGATTTCAAATATTCCAGCTCTCCCCAGATCACCTGGTGGTTCGATCACCACGAGAGCGCATTTCTTTCCCCCGCCGACGCCGAGCACTTCGAGCAGGACCAGAGCAATCGCAAGTTCTATGATCCCGACTTCAAATCCTGCACCAGTTTTATCGCGATGATTGCGCAGCAACGCTTCGGCTTCGATCCCGCTCCGGTTGCCGATCTGGTGCACTGGACCGACATCATTGACGGCGCCCTCTATCCCGATGCCAAGACGGCGGTAGAAATGGAAGCGCCCGCCATGAAACTGACCATGGTCATCGAGTCGGCGCCCGACCACGTCTTCGTCCCCAACCTCATTCCGCTGCTGGCGACCAAGTCCTTGGCAGAAATCCTCGACGAACCGTTCGTCGCCCCGCTCCTCCCACCGCTGCTCAAACGCCATGAACTCTCCATGGGAATTCTGAAAGAGCGCACCGAGTGCAAGGACGCTACGATTTTCTTCGACGTGACCGATCACGATCTCGAGGGCTACAACAAATTCATTCCGTACTACCTGCATCCGGAATCGGTCTATAGCGTCGGTCTGAGCAAGAGCAGTTTCCGCGTGAAAGTTTCCGTCGGCTCCAACCCATGGGCGCCCCAGCAGCCCGAAGTGAACCTGGCCCGCATCTGCGAACGCTACGGCGGCGGCGGCCACGCCCGCGTGGGAGCGATCTCCTTCAACGTGAACCAGCACGCCGCGGCTATCAAGGCGTCACAAGAAATCGTGGCGGAACTCCGCGCCGCCATCCGGCAGAAAAGCGGAAAGTAGACAGAAGAATCTGTTCTCCGCGCGTCCTAGGCGGCATTTCTCAGCGGTTTTCTCTGCGACCTCAGCGATGAAAGGCTCTTCCGAACCCGCAGCGGAATCTTGCCTCTGGTTTCACCATGAGAACGATCACCTCTTCTCGCCTATAAGCCCGTGATGTAAGCTTTCAGGCATGACCCCCAAAACGATGGCTCGCATCGCTCTTTTTGCCGTGCTCATTCCGATCTTCGCGAGCGCACAAGCTCCGAAAGAAACTCTATTAGCGCTGAGCAAGCGGGACCACACGCTCTCGATCGTCGATCCCGCCAGCCTGAAGATTCTTTCCAAAGTTCCAGTCGGTGAGGATCCCCACGAAGTCATCGCATCCGCTGACGGCCGCACGGCCTATGTTTCCAACTACGGCGGCGGCGCCTACAACACCCTCGCGGTGATTGATCTTGCGGAGCAGAAGCCGCTTCCTGCGATCGATCTCGGACCTTTGCGCGGTCCGCATGGTCTGGACTTCGTGGGAGGCAAGACCTGGTTCACCGCCGAGGCCGCCAAGGCGATCGGCAGCTACGATCCCGTTTCCAAGAAAGTGGATTGGATTTTGGGCACCGGCCAGAATCGAACTCACATGATCCTCGTTTCCGGAGACATGAAGCGGATCATTACTACGAATGTCAGCTCCGGCTCGGTGAGCATCATTGAGAAAACTGCGGGTCGCGCCGGAGGGCCGCCCGCCGGCCCGCCTCCTGGTCCCGGCCCCGGCCGACCCATGGGCCCTCCCGGTGGCGATTGGGATGAGACGGTAGTGAAGGTCGGCAACGGCTCTGAAGGATTCGACGTGTCGCCCGACGCCAAAGAAGTCTGGGTGGCCAACGCGCAGGACGGAACGATTTCAATCATCGACATCGCGGCCAAGAAAGTGACCGACACCCTGGCCGCCAACGTAGGAGGAGCCAACCGCCTGAAATTCACTCCCGATGGCCACAAAGTTTTTGTCTCCAGCCTGCGTTTGGGAACAGTGGCCGTTCTCGATGGCAGCACGCACAAAGAGATCAAGCGCATCGAAGTCGGACATGGCGCCGCCGGCATCGTCATGCAGCCAGATGGCTCCCGCGCCTTCGTCGCGTGCACGCCGGACAATTACGTTGCCGTGATCGATCTCAAGTCGTTGGAAGTGACCGGGCACATCGATGTGGGCCAGGAGCCAGATGGCCTCGCTTGGGCCGTCACGCACTAAGCGACGCGCCCTACTGCACCGGAGTTCCGCTGGCCAGGCAGGTGGCCGGATTCCCATCGGCCGAAGACCGGATCACAGCCGACTGGTCAACACAGAATGCCTTGCGTCCAAAGGTATTTGCGTTGGGCGCTGCCGTCAGACGAAACGTCGTCGCCGGAGTTCCGCCACAGCCCGACAGCGTGAACACGAATCCATACCGCTTGCCGCTGGCCAGCCCGCTATCGATCAGCATCGCCTGGTGCTCGTTCCGTTCGCCGCCGCCAAACCCATCGAGATTCGACAACGTGCAGCTATAGCCCACCGTCGGATAGCTTGCCGCATACGTGACTTCTGCCGTCAGAATGGTTCGCATCGCAGCCAGCACCGTTGCATCGCTTCCGGCAGCCGAAACTATCTGGCGCGGCGCTCCCGTACTGGCGACGCCCGCCTGTGGTTGCATCTTTTCCGCAATGGCTTTCAGCAGATCCGGATCTGCCAACGGCAGGTGAATAGTCAGCGAAATTTCGTTCAGCTTCCACAGATGCGATTCCTGCTTCATCGAAAATGTCATCTGTGGCATGAACGGCCTGGCTTGCGGCTGACCGTCCTTGTACACCTGGAAAGACAACTCAATGTCGTCCTGATCTCCGCGCAAAGCATCGTTCTCGACGGTAATTTCCATCTTCTGTCCCGTCTTTGGATCTTGCGCGGACATGAGCACCGACCCGGTTTCAAATGTCTGCAGGTTCTGTTGCTGGCTCTGCAGTTGGCTCACCATCTGCGAATACTGCTGCAGGCTGGCGGTCGCTCCCGCCTTCTCCAGCGCCGCCACCGTGGCTACCGGCAGATGCTTGGCAAACGTCCCCGGCGCTTTGCTGAAGAACATCTCCAGCAATGCCTGCCGCGCCGTTTGCGGCACTGTGTTTTGTTGTGCCCAGCATGCCAGCACCAGCAAGGCCATCATTGCAATCGCGCTCGCAATTCTTCTCATGACTCGACCTCGCCCTGATCCTGACACGTATCCGGAATCGCCTCTAGTTACTGAGGTAAGACAATGCGGCATCAGTCGAGGGCGTCATCCTGAGCGGAGCCGCTTTTCAGGCGGAGCGAAGGATCTCCCAGCATTCATCCGACGTTGCAGAACTACCTTACGGCACGTGCAGGCCTCTCCCGCACCCCGTGTTACCCTGCATTCAAGAACCACGAAACGCCTAATGCCCCCACTCGGAAACACGCCCAACCCGCACCGCCGTCAAAGGCAGGTGCTGCGCGCGGTTGCTGGATTCGAATTCTTCAAAGGCATCTTCGTCGTGCTGATGGGAATCTGTGCCCTTGCTCTGGTTCACAAAGACACCTGGCTGATTGCCGAAAGCCTGCTCGCGTTATTGCACATCAGCACCGACCGGCATTCGGCGCAGCTGTTCCTCGATTTCGCCGACAGCATTACCGACGCCCGCCTGTGGGCCGCAGCCCGCATCGCGTTCGCCTATGCAGCGTTACGTTTTACCGAAGCCTACGGGCTCTGGAAAGGGCGTACCTGGGCCGAGTGGGTGGCATTGATCTCCGGCACCCTGCTGCTGCCTCTCGAAGTCCGCGAGCTTTTCCGCGGCGTGACCGCGGTCCGCTGCTCATTGCTCTTGGTGAACCTGGCAGTCGTCTTCTTCATGCTCCACATCATCCTCGCCAACCGCCGCGAACGGCGCAACGCTCTGTCTCTCTCAGATCCCCCAAAACCCGCGCCTGAAGCGGGAAATGGAGTCTAACGGCTCTGGCAATTTTCCGCCGTTCGTACCATAATTTCCCTTAGCTGCACCCGGTTCTGGAGGTCACTATGCGTCTCATCGCTCCCGTAGTTTTGTGCTTCGCAGTCGTGGGAGTCGTCGCGGCTCAGGACACGAATTTCTCCGCAGGCCCGCAGTATCTGATTCCCAGCAATTCGGCTTTCCTCCGCCCCATCGCAACGCCTTCGCTCAATCTGGACGCGCCCCTTCCGCCGATCCCTGAACTCCCGCAAATCGGAGAGCCCGTCGAGAATCAACCCTACATCCCCGATCCGCTCTACAAGAACGGCCCCGATCTCTACTCCATCTATTACGGCTATCCCCTCCCGTCGTTAGTCATACTGGTCTCGGAGGAAGGAACCCCGTTAATTCCCCAAAGCCTCACAGAGGAAGGCGTTGGAGGATTCAGCGATTCCCAGTCTCTGGTCCAATCGGCAGATGGAGTGCCCCTCGGCGAGGCCGCCTCCTATTGGAAGGCACACAAGCAGGCCGCGGCGCGCGTCTACACCAACACCGACATCCAGCTCCTGCACCAGAGGCAAGCGCCAACACCGGGCCTTTGAGTTTCCTATAAGTCAGTGGGTTTCAGTCTCGGACGTCTTATCAGTGATGACCCACCGGCGTTGCTGCCAAATCAGATGGTACGTATCAGGATCGCCGACGATAAATACAAATCAGCCGCGGAGTGGGAGTCGCAATAAGAAGGGCGGCCTTAGCGGCCGCCCTGAACTCAGCCCGGTCCTACGACCAGGTTCGCACCTTACAATCAGAGTCTCGCGCTCTCTCTTCCGGACGTCAAGAACGAATCCACATCACTTAGGTGTGGCCTCACGATCTAAGGTGCGAAGCTTGTCTCATCCGAGAAGAACTGCTCTATGCCGACAGCCGTGTACGCTGAATCTTCTGCAGCTCTGGAATCAGGTCATCGGCAGCTTTGCTCTTCACCACGTATCCACTTACGCCAGCTGCCAAGGCCGCCCACTGAAATCCCCGCGAGTCGTGTTGGCTGACAATCACAATGTGCATCGCAGGGAATTCACGCTTGAGAACGTGCGCCGCTTCCAGGCCGCTCATGTTCGGCATGGTGATATCGAGCAGGACAACGTCTGGCAAATGCTCCCTTGCCTTCCGGATCGCATCTGCCCCATCCACAGCCTGGCAAGCAATCTCAATGTCAGCTTGGGACTCGAGCAGTTGGCAAATGCTCCGGCGGACGCTCTCATTGTCGTCCACCACCAACACACGCAGGGCGCGTCCAGTCATAGTTCTCCGGGGAAGAGAGCTGAGGGGAAAGAACGCAGAAATCCCTTTCGCTCATCGTGGCAAAATTGCGACTAGCCTACTCCTCTTTCTCGTTCGCGCCATATCCAGCAAATCGAGTAGGCTCCCAAACCAAAGGTCAAGGTTGCATATGCCAGTTAGACACACACCTATCTGCCAGAAACAACGGTAGTAAGTCTCTAGCCCCGGTCAGGGCTTTGGTAGGCTGCCCTACACATTTTCCTGTATCCCGGGTGGCCCACCGTCCTTAGCCTAAGGGGTTGGCTTCCAGTTTTCGACTAATCCCTGGCCGGCTTTGAGTTGTTCGTCATTCATCTTCGAAGCAAGTTGCTTTAGAGCGCTGTCGCTCTGTTTGTAACCGTTCCGCAGAGCGAGCTCGTACCACATGTAAGCCGTTGGATAGTCCGGTGAGGCATCGTGACCCAAGCGTTCTCCCATCTGGAACTGTGCCTTGGGCAATCCATGGTTCGCTGCTTTCTGCAGAAACTTCAAGCCTTGGCTCTCATCCTTCGGAGTAATTCGGCCCTCAAAATAAGCGTGGGCTAAGTCAAGTTCAGATTTCGCGTCGCCTGCCTCAGCTTTTTTTCTTAGCTGGTCAATTTTAGAGGGGAGATTGTTTAGCAAGTGGAAATCAATTTCGACCGCAATTTGAACTGGGACCGCGTGACCATCCTTGCGAGCGGGGTCAAATCTCCACCTACGAACGGCCTCCACTGCTTTCTCATCAAGACCCATGCCCAGCCCATTAACCACCTTGACGTTGCTGGGCTTGCCGTCAGTGCCGATAATCATCGATAGCGTGCAGACTCCCTGATAGTTAGCGCGGCGGGCTTGATCAGAAAACTCCGGCTCAGGAAAATAGATGGCGTGAGGAGGAGTCACCTTTCCGCCAGTCTTTTCGACCTTGTCTGCGGAGTTTTGAGCCTGCACGCTAATGTTGACCGGCGCGGAAATCACCGCGACTATCGCCAAGGCGGCAACGGTTTTCGAGCACATGTTTCGAGTGAGTCTACCACGAGGGCGGGTGGCCCATCCTTTGCGTTTTTTAGCAAAGGATGGGGCTTCCCAATTCTGAACTCATGAGATTTTGACTTTCGCTTTTCTCCCACTCCGCGCTGCATTCCCGCTTACAGTGAAGTCATGCCCACGCGCCTCAAGCGCCTACTACGGACACGATCATCTGCACTTCCTCACCTGCAGCTGAAGCTTGCCCTGGTAAACTTAACCGGCACGTGCACAGCCCTGCTAACGTTCCACAAGCAGTGGCAAAATGAACACGAGGGTCCACAATAGCCCTGCATTGGAAAGTCGAGTGCGCTTGGGTTGATAAGAACCCGGGTGGCCCATCCTTTGCCTGACCCAGAACCCGGGTGGCCCATCCTTTGCGCTGTTTGCAAAGGATGGGGCTACGGCAAGCGCCGATCTCTTGAGCTTTTCCCCTACGGCGGACTTGCTCTAGAACTTCGAGGAACAGATCTCGCGCGGCAGGGCTGCGTCAGCCAGGGTGCGGTAATAGCACTGCAGGTAAGGAAGTGCAGATGATCGTGTCCGTCGTAACGCTTGAGGCGAGTCGGCATGATTTCACTGTAAGCCGGAGTGGAGCGAATAAAACTGAAAGTCGAACCCCGTGGGTTCAGGATGGCGAAGCTCATCTCTCGCAAGAAACGCAAAAGATAAGCCATGCCAATCTAAGCAGTCGGATGCTCGGATGAGCTGTGCAGAGCTCGAATGGCAGGCAGCAAGTCAATCGCTAATCGTGCCTTATCTATGCAGCCATTAGCCCCCAGTTCCAGCGAACGAGGCAGCAGCTGTTTCGGATCATGCTGGGTGATAATGAGAATCTTTGTCGCGGGAAATCTCTGTTTCAAGACGCGGGTCGTCTCTAAACCATTTGCTCCAGGCATATTCACATCGAGCAGAACTAAATCAGGATGCAGTTCACTCGTTTTTTCAATGGCTTCTTGCGAATTGGACGCTTCGCCACAGAGTACCCAACCTTCCTGTTGGGCCAGGATTGCGGCTATGCCTCGACGAACGAACTGATTGTCATCGGCGAGTAGAATTCTCATCGGCAATCATGTCAGCCTAAATTAGCGGCCTGGAGGGATTCGGGCGAAGACTCATTGTGTGCGATACGATTTTTGGGCACTGGAATCGTCACCGATATTCGAGTCCCGCTGCTATCAGACTCTATTCTCATCTCTCCCTTGAATTGGCGCAGCCGCTCTCTCATTCCACGGATGCCTACCCCCGAAGCTCCCGATTGAACTTGCGCCAGCCGCTCAGGCGACATTCCCGTCCCTTGATCCCGGACCTCAACCCTTACCTGATCTGATTCGCGAACAACTCGGATGGACGCCGTCTTGCTGTCCGCATGCCGGTGGATATTCGTCAAGCACTCCTGGATCAACCGGAAAACCACAAGTTCCATGTCACTTGACAATCTGCCGAAATCCTCCGCCATCTCGAGCCTGATCTGCAATCCGCTGCGCTCTACCAGGCCTTGCGTGTACCAGCTCAGGGCGGAGTACAAGCCGCTTTCGTCGAGCAACGGTGGATGCAACAAGTAAGAGGTCGTACGGATGTCGCGATGCAATTGTTGCACCATTTCTTGTATCGTCTCGGCCTCGCCTGCCACTTCAGGCGCAGCGCGTCCGGTCTTTTGGACGAATTGCGCCAGATTCATTCCTAAGACTGTGAGCGTCTGACCGGCACTGTCGTGTAGTTCCCGTGCGATGTGACGGCGTTCCTCATCTTGCGCTCGCAACAAACGCCACGA
>Ga0070735_10002685_pt1 | contig 15942 bp, 14 predicted proteins | sample Coa_R1_FD_66443 | JGI IMG/M metagenome (GOLD analysis project Ga0070735, IMG submission 66443) | Surface soil microbial communities from Centralia Pennsylvania, which are recovering from an underground coalmine fire - Coalmine... | ecosystem: Environmental > Terrestrial > Soil > Unclassified ... | reverse complement strand
CGCGTCGCGCTCGCCGATCCTCCCGCGTTCACGCCGCAGTACGACCGCGCGCTCGCGGCGGCGCTCGCGCACGCGGGCGCGGACGTGACGCTCTACACGTCGCCGTTCCGCTTCGGCGAGGTCGAGCCGCCGAACGGCTACGTCGTGGACGAGCGCTTCTATCGCACGTCGTCGCGGCTGTTCCGCCGCTCGCCCCTGCGCCTGCCGTTGAAGGCCGCGGAGCACCTCGCCGTCATGCGCGCACTCGGACGGCTGGACGGCGACGTCGTCCACGTGCAGTGGCTCGCGTGGCCGAAGCTCGACGCGCGCCTGCGCTTCGCGCAGCCGTCCGTCTTCACCGCGCACGATCTTCTCCCCCGCCGCACGGCCGCGCGCACCGATCTCTGGCGAACGCTGCTCGCGAAGTTCGACCGCGTCGTCGTGCACTCGGAGAACGGCAAGCGAACGCTCGCCGAGCTCGGCGTCGACGCGCGCGTGATTCCGCATCCCGTCTTCCGGTCCGATGTCGCGCATGCCGACGACGGCGCGACCGTGCTGATGCTCGGTGTGCTTCGGCCGTACAAGGGCGTCGCCGATGCGGTCGAGGCGACGCGCCGCATCGGCGCCCGCCTGCTCGTCGCCGGCGACCCGCTCGGCGTCGACGTCCCGCAGGAGCCGCACGTCGAACCGCGGCTCGGGTATCTCTCCGACGACGAGCTCGACCGCGCGCTCGCAGATGCGACCGTCGCAGTCTTCCCGTACAAGCCGGAGCTCGACCAGAGCGGCGCGCTGCTGCGCGCGCTCGGCGCAGGCGTGCCCGCGGTCGCGTACGACGTCGGCGGCGTCGCCGAGCCGGTGCGCCGCCACGGCGCCGGCATCGCCGTCGAGCCGGGCGACATCGACGCGCTCGCGGCTGCGCTGCAGACCGTCCTCGCGGATCCCGCGCCGTACCGCGCCGGTGCCGAACGTGCGCGTGCCGAGCTGACCTGGGACGCGGCCGCCCGCGCACACCTCGACCTCTACCGCGAGCTCGTGTGATGCTCCAGCGCAAGCGCTTTCGCGACGTGATCGACCGCCAGCTCGCGCTGTTCCTCGAGGAGGACTCGGACCTCCTCGATGACGTCGCCGAGGCGCTCGAGCGCTACAACCGCGCCGACCGCGACGAGGCGGAGGAGCTCTACGGCGACTACCAGCTCGCGATCGAGGCCGCGGTCGAGCGGTTGGCCGAGCTCCGCGACACGTACGCACGGACGCTCGCCGACGACGACGCAGACCGCTACGAGAACGAGTTCAATGCCGCCGTGAAGTCCCGCTGGAAGTTCGCCGCCATCGACGAGACGTGAGCGCGCTCCGCATCGAGGACTACGCGCTCCTCGGCGACCTGCAGACCGCGGCGCTCGTCGGCGCGGACGGCTCCGTCGACTGGCTCTGCTTCCCGCGCTTCGATTCGGGTGCATGCTTCGCGGCGCTGCTCGGCACGCCGAAGCACGGACGCTGGCTCCTCGCGCCCTCGGATGAGAACGCCCACGCGACGCGCCGCTACCTCGACGACACGCTCGTGCTCGAGACGACGTGGGAGACGGCTGACGGCGTCGCTCGCGTCTACGACTTCATGCCGCCGCGCGGCGTGGCGCCCGACATCGTGCGCATCGTCGAAGGCGTGAGCGGCAGCGTCGAGCTGCAGACGGAGCTCATCATCCGCTTCGACTACGGCAGCGTCGTCCCCTGGGTGCATCGCGTCGACAACACGCTCGTGGCGACCGCCGGGCCCGACGCGCTCTGCCTGCACACACCGATTCAGCTGCGCGGGCACGGCATGACGAGCGTCGCGACCTTCGCCGTGGCGGAGGGCGACCGCGTGCCGTTCGCGCTGACGTGGTTCCCCTCCGCCGAAAAGCTTCCGGATCCGATCGACCCCGAGCAGGCGCTCGAGGACACGACGAGCTACTGGCGCGACTGGGTCGGCGGCTGCGCGTACGAAGGCGACTGGCACGAGGCGGTGCATCGCTCGCTCATCGTCCTCAAGGCGCTGACCTACGCGCCGACGGGCGGCATGGTCGCAGCGCCGACGACGTCGCTGCCGGAGCACATCGGCGGCATCCGCAATTGGGACTACCGCTACTGCTGGCTGCGCGACGCGACGCTGACACTGCTCGCGCTGCTCGGCGCAGGACTCGTCGACGAAGCGGACCAGTGGCGCGCGTGGCTCCTGCGTGCGGCCGCGGGCGATCCCGCCGACCTGCAGATCATGTACGGCGTCGCCGGCGAGAGGCGCCTCGTCGAGCTCGAGCTGATGTGGCTCCCCGGGTACGAGAACTCGGCGCCCGTGCGCATCGGCAACGCGGCGAGCGAGCAGCTGCAGCTCGACGTCTACGGCGAGATCATGGACGCGCTCTACCAGGCGCGCGTGCACGGGCTCTCGTCGAGCAGGCACGCGTGGGCGCTGCAGCGCGTGATGCTGAAGGACCTCGAGACGCGCTGGCGCGAGCCGGATCAGGGCATCTGGGAGACACGCGGCGAGCCGCAGCACTTCGTGCATTCGAAGGTGATGGCGTGGGTCGCGTTCGACCGCGCGGTGCGCAGCGCGCTCGAGCATTCGGTGGACGGCGACGTCGAAGGCTGGAGCGCGGTGCGCGACGACATCCACGACGACGTCGTGCGCCGCGGCTTCGACGCGGGCATCAACTCGTTCACGCAGTACTACGGGTCCGGCACGCTCGACGCGAGCCTGCTCCTGATCCCGCTCGTCGGGTTCCTGCCGGCGAGCGACCCGCGCGTGCGCGGAACGATCGAGGCCGTGCAGCGACTGCTGATGCGCGACGGGTTCGTCGAGCGCTACAAGACGATCGGCGTCGACGGCCTGCCGCCGGGCGAGGGCGTCTTCCTGCCGTGCTCGTTCTGGCTCGTCGACTGTCTCGAGCTGCTCGGCGAACACGACGAGGCGCACGCGCTGTTCGAGCGGCTGCTCTCGCTGACGACCGACCTCGGGCTCATCTCGGAGGAGTACGACCCGGCCGCGCAGCGGCTGCTCGGCAACTTCCCGCAGGCGTTCACGCATCTCGAGCTGGTCAACACCGCGCTCAACCTCGCGCGCGAGCACGTGGCGCCGATGGAAAAACGGCACGCCCAGCGCTAGGGTCCGCGCATGCCGGATGCCGCGATTCGCGGCGACCTGCCGGACGCGCTGCGGCGCCTCGGCTTTCCCATTGCCGTCGTCGATTCGGAGGGGCGGATCGTGTGGCAGAACGACTCGATGCGCGGCTTCGTCGGCGAGCGCGTGGGACGGATGTTCGGCGAGCCGGTCGTCGCCGACGATCGCCAGGCCTTCCGTGAGAAGTTCCTCTCTGCCCTGCTCCGCGATGAGCCGATCGATCTCGAGTCCCGTTTGCGCGGGATCGACGGCAACGTCTACGACACCGAGATCAGCGCCGCGCCGCTGCGCGAGCACGGGCGCGCGGTCGGAATCTTCGGCGTGTTCAACCCCATGCCGGTGGACACCGAGGTCAAGCCGGCGAATGTCGAGCTGACGCCGCGGCAGCGACAGGTGCTCGCACACCTGACGCGCGGCTGCTCGACCGCCCAGATCGCACATGACCTGGGGATCTCGCAGGAGACCGTGCGCAACCATCTGCGCGAGCTCTTCCGGAGGCTCGGCGTCCACTCGCGTGTGGCGGCGGTCGTGCAGGCGCACGAGCGCGGCCTCGTGTGATTTGACCCAGGTGGGTCAGGCGATGCGCGCTTCACCCTGACGACCATGAGTTCATGGCCAGGGAGAAGAAAGAGCTCCTCCACGAGCTCAGCAATCAGCTCACCGTCATCCGAGGCTCGACCGAGCTCGTCCGCGGGCGGTTGATGCCGTTCGATCCCTCGGCGCGCGACATCGAGTACGCGATCCAGTCGACTGACAACGCGATCGCGCTCGTCAAGGAGCTCCGCACCGAGGTCTGCGGGAATCACCGGCGCCCGAAGTGGTGGGCTCGCGGCAGGGACTGACCGACGTCGATCTCGGCGACGCGCCGCGCGAGCGGCGCGAGCGTCTCGAGCTTGTCGACGAGGACGTTCATGTTTCGATCCCGCCGCTCGAAGCGGCCGTGCGCGAGCAGCAGCGACTCGCCGCGCACGAGCGCGCGATGACGCTCGTACACCGGCGGCGGAACGATGAGGTTCGTCTGGCCGTGCTCGTCCTCGAGCAGCATGAAGACGACGCCCTTCGCCGTCGACGGCCGCTGGCGCGCGATCGCCATCCCCGCGACGCGCACACGGCTGCCGTCGGGGCAGCTGGTCAGCTCCTCGCTCGTCAGCACGCCGTCGGGAAGATGCGGGCGCAGCAGCGCGAGCGGGTGCACGCCGACCGACAGCGACGTCAGCCGGTAGTCGGCGAGCATGCGCTCCCACGGCGTGTGGTCGCGCAGCGCCGGCGTCTCGACCGTCGAGTCGAGCGGCAGCGCGAGCTGCTTCGCCTCGCCCCGCGTGCCGGGGACACTCTCTGGCCGCGGCACGAGCCCCAGCTCCCACAGCAGCTCGCGCCGGTGCGCGCCGAAGCAGTCGCAGGCACCTGAGGCGACGAGCGCGTCGAGCGCGTCGCGCGAGAGCTGCGTGCGCTGTGCGAGGTCGCGGATGCCGGCGAACGGCTGCGCCGCCTCGAGCGCCTGCGCGTCGTCCTCCCCCACGCCGCTCACGTAGCTCAACCCCACGCGGACCGCGCCGTCTTCGACAAATGCCTTCGCGCGCGAGCGGTTCACGTCGGGCGGACGGACTTCCACGTCGCGCCGCTGCGCGTCGCGCACGAGCGTCGCCGGCGGGTAGAAGCCCATCGGCTGCTCGTTGAGGAGCGCGCAGAGGAACTCCTCGGGGAAGTGATGCCGCAGCCACGCGGACTGGTAGGCCAGGAGTGCGAACGCGGCCGAGTGCGACTTCGGGAAGCCGAAGCCGGCGAAGCCGCGCACCTTGTCGTAGATCGTGTGCGCGAGCGTCTCGTCGAGCCCCTTCGCGAGCGCGCCTTCGACGAAGCGGCCGCGAAACGCCTCGATCGCCGCCTCGCTCCGTTTGCGCGACAACGCGCGGCGCAGTCCCTCCGCCTCGCCGATCGAGAAGCCGGCGACGGCCATCGCGACCTCGAGCACCTGGTCCTGGAAGATGATCGTGCCGAGCGTCTCGCGCAGCGGCTCCGCCAGCAGCGGGTGCTCGACAGGCGGCACGTACGACGGGTCCTCGCGCAGCTGCTGCCGGCGGTCGATGAACGGGTGCACCGACTTCGACTGGATCGGGCCGGGCCGCATGATCGCGACCTGGATCGTCAGGTCGTCGAGGTTCTCCGGCCGCGTGCGCAGCAGCGTCTGCATCTGCGCGCGCGACTCGATCTGAAAGGTGCCGACGGTGTCGGCGCGCTGGATGTCGTCGTAGGTTCCCAGGTCGTCCAAGGGGATCCGCGAGAGGTCGATCGTCGTGCCGTGGTTGAACGCGATCTGCTCGACGCAGTCCTCGACCGCGGAGAGCATCCCGAGCCCGAGCAGGTCGATCTTCAGGAAGCCGGCGTCGCTGCACGAGTCCTTGTCCCACTGCACCATCTGCCGTCCCGCCATCGCGCACGGCTGCACCGGGACGAGCTCGATCAGCGGCCGCGTCGAGATCACCATCCCCCCGGGATGCTGCGAGATGTGGCGCGGCAGACCGGCGATCTCCGTGCACAGCTCGGCGAACGCGCGCCAGCGCGGCGAGCGGCTCTTCGTCTCGGCGTCGGGAAGCAGCGCGAGCTCGTCGCGCACGCGCTTCGCGTTCCAGCCGTCGCTCACGCGCGCGAGCCGTTCGAGCTCCGCGAACGGCAGCCCGAGCGCCTTGCCGACGTCGCGGATCGCGCCGCGGGAACGGTAGGTCGCGAACGACGCGACGAGCGCCGCGTGCTCGTGCCCGTAGCGTTCCGTCACGCGCACGATCAGCCGTTCGCGGATGTCGCGCGGAAAGTCCAGGTCGATGTCCGGCACGGAGACGAGCTCGTCGTTGAGGAAGCGGCCGAGGCTGAGGTCGGCGGCGACGGGATCGACGTGCGAGAGGCCGGTGAGGTAGCAGACGATCGAGCCGACGCTCGAGCCGCGCCCGCGCCCGGGCGGCAGGACGTTGCGCGCGACCGAGGCGCCGCGCACCTCGAGCGCGCATTCGCGCGCCAGCTCGAGCACCTCCCAGTGCAGGAGGAAGAAGCCGGCGAGGCCGAGCCGGTCGATGAGCGCCAGCTCGTCGTCGAGCCGTGCGCGCGCGTTCCGCTTGTGGCCGTTGAGGCCGGAGTAGCGCTCGCGGAAGAGCCGGTCGCAGAGCTCGCGCAGCTGCACACTCGCGGGGCTTGGTCCGTCGGAGAAGTCGGGGTAGCGGTAACCGAGCTCCGCGGTGAGGTCGAACTGCAGCCGCTCCGCGAGCTCGGCCGTTCTCGCGACCGCGCTCGGATCGTCGGCGAAGCGCTCGAGCATCTCCGCCGGCGCGAGCAGCACCGACTCGTGGTTGCCGCGCCGTTCGCGCTCGCTCCCCTCGAGCGAGGTGCGGTTGCGGATCGCGACGAGCGCATCCTGCAAGCCGACGCGCGAGCGCGCGTGCGCATGCGGGTCGCCGGTGACGACGGTCTCGACGCGCAGCGTCTCGGCGAGCTCGCGCAGCGCTGCATTGCGGCGCGCGTCGCCGCGTTCGAACGGACGCTGGAGCTCGATGTAGAAGCGGTCGCCGAACGCGTGCGCAAGCCGCGCGGCCGCGTTCGGGTCGCGCACCGCGAGCCCGTTGCGCGCGCAGCCGGAGAGACACACGAGCCCGTCGTTCAGCTCCTCGAGCAGCGACTGCTCGAGCGCCGGCGGCACGAGCTCGGGCCCGTCGCGCGTGTGCGCATGCGCGGCGGTGAGCAGCCGGCAGAGGTTCGCGTAGCCCTGCGGCGTCTCGACGAGCAGCGTCACGTGCGCACCGCCGCTGAGCGTCGCCTCGGCGCCAGTGATCGGCCGCACGCCGAACGCCTTCGCCGCGTGCGCGAACTCGAGCGAGCCGTAGACGCCGTCGTGGTCGGTGAGCGCGAGCGTCTCGTAGCCGAGCTCGGCCGCCTGCACCACGAGCTCCTCCGGCAGCGAGGCGCCGTCGAGGAACGAGTACGCCGAGTGGGCATGCAGCTCCGCGTACGTCATGGATCGCAAGTAAGGTGCAGGCAGTGGAGCGGCAGGCGACGGCGGGGTATGCCTACACCCTCGTGACGGAGGACGGCGAGCACGTCGGCGTCGTCGTGCACGAGGAAGAGCCGCGCGCGAGCGGCGACCTCGTCGGCTGCGGCGGCCACACGTACGAGGTGCGCACGGTCGACGGCGGGACGCTGCAAGTCCGCCGAGTCATCTAGGCGCGCTGCGTGAACCAACAGCCGCGTTCCTCGTCGCGGAAGACGACCGAGTTCTGGCCCGACTCGAGCACGAGCTCGAAGTAGCGGCGCACGACCGGTTCCTCCGTCCACCAGCGGTCGACGACGCGCCACTCCTCACGCACGACGCCGACGCGCTGCCGGTTGACGAGCCGCGGCACGCCGGCCGGGTTGGCTTCCACCAACGCCGGTCGCGGGGCGTTCAGTCGTCCCGCGGGACGAAGAGCGCGCGCGTTTCCGGTATCCGCGACCACGGGGCCACTTCCACGACGGTGTTGACGGAGCCCGAGCCGGTGCTCGCACGCACCTGGCGCAGGCCTTCGCTGAGACGGACGTCCCGCTCGGCGCCGACGGCGACGAGCTCCAGCTGTCGGCCGGTGTGCTCGGTCAGCTCGACGAGTTCGAGCCGCAGCGCGAGCACCGGCGCCGGCAGCTCCGCGAGCTTCGGGCCGAGCGCGGCGCGCAGCCGGTCGCGGTCCGCGGTCGGGTCGCGCAGCGTCACGACGCGGCGGAAGGTGCCGCCGCCGACGAGCTTGGCAGCCAGCGCGACCCGGCGCGCGAAACGGCCCTCGCGCTCGGGCCGCGCCAGCAGCTTGTCGAGGAGGACCGCGAACGCACGCCGTAGCGTCAGCTCGTTCGCGACCGCCTCCGGAAACTCGAGCCGTTCGACGAGCTCCGCCGGCGGCCGGCGGCCCCGGACGCGGCTCTTCGCGCCACCTCTCGCCAGGCTCCAGGCGCGCCGGCCGTCGGCCCCCAACCGTTCCGCCACGGCGCCGCCCGGAAGCCCGGCAAGCTCTCCCAGCCGCCGCACGCCGAGCTCCTTCAGCTCCTGCTGCGTCTGCTCCTCGAGCGGGAGCAGGTCGAGCGGCAGCGGCGCGAGGAACTCGCGCGCGCTGTCGTCCGACACGACGAGCAGCTGACCCGGCTGCGCGACGTTCGCCGCCGCGAGCGCGGTGAACTTCCGCGCCGCCGCGCCGATGCGCGCGTCCCACGCCGGGCCGACGGCGACCAGCGCCCGCTTCAGCACCGCTTCGACGCCGCCGTAGAGGCGCTCGACGCCGCGCGTCTCGAAGAACGCCGTCCCCGGCTGCGCCGGCGAGACCGCGATCCCCGCGTCCTCGAGCCGGCGCAGGACGTCCTCCCAGGCCCGCTCGGCCCCGGCCGGATCGGGCTCGACGAGGACGAGCGACGGGCACATCGCGAGCGCCTCCCCGAGCCGCATCCCCGGCTGCACCCCGGCCGCCTCGGCCGCGGCCGTGACGGGCCCGACCAGCGGCTCCTCGCCTTCCACCGGGGCCAGGACGGCCGGGCGCAGGGCGAGGCTCGGGCGGGCTCTCAGCGCCGCCCGGAGCTCGAAGCCGGGGATGACGAGGCAGGCGATCACGGGAACGTATGTTCTACACGAACATGTGTTCCCCTGCAAGAGGCAGTCGAAACTCAGATGAGCGCTGCGGCCGCCCCGTGCATCCCCGCGAAGCGCGGGACGACGTCGAGGATCGACTCCTGGGCGCAGAAGCGGATGTCGTCCTCGAGCCCCGGCGGGCCGTACGTGCGCGCGTTCAGTCCCGTCAGCGCGTCGGGGTACGACGAGGCGACGAGCTCGGCCGCGATCGCGGCGTCCGAAGCCTCCCCGCCGAGCTCCTGCACGATGCGCCCCGCGCAGTACGCGTCGTCGAGCGCGAACGTGCCCTGGTAGCCGGCGCAGAGGATCGCGACGTCCTCCCCACGCGCGCGCGCCGCGCGCGCGAGCGCGTCGAGGTTGACGAGCGAGCCGAGCCACACCTCGTCGCAGCGCTGCGCCGCGTCGAGGATCGCGCGCGTGCCGTTCGTCGTCGAGAGGATCAGCGTGCCGTCGCCGCCGCGCACGTACTCGCGCGGCGAGACGCTGCGGTCGAACTGCTCCACCTTGACGCCGAGACGTTCGCCGGCCGTCACCGAGCCGGGCAGCTCGCGCTGCAGCGTGAGCGCCTCGCCGATCTCCGCGCAACAGAGCACCTGCTCGAAGCCGCCGGCGAGCGCCTGCGGGATCGTCGTCGTCGCGCGGATGACGTCGACGACGATGCCGAGCGGTGCAGCCGCCGCTTCCGCGGGCGTGAACGCGACGTGGACGTGCACCCGATTAGGCTAGACGGATCGCCACCTGCTACCGCCATCCGAACCGCGAGACGGGCTTGTCGTGCACCGAGTGCGGCCGCCCGATCTGCACCGAATGCCTGCGCATGACGCCCGTCGGGCCGCGCTGCCCCGACCACGCGTCGCAGGGACGGCCGAGCCTGCGTGCGCCGATGCAGGTGCGGATGCAGCGGCGTGCGACCTCGTTGTCGACGACGCAGCCGATCGTCACGTGGGCCCTCGTCGCGGTGAACGTCGCCGTCTATCTGATCACCGTCGCGCAGGGCGCGGGCATCAACTCGCCGGGCGGGAAGCTCTTCGACAAGTGGGCGCTCTACGGCCCGTTCGTGAAGAACGGCGACTGGTGGCGGCTGATCACGGCCGCGTTCCTGCACGCGAGCATCCTCCACATCGGGCTGAACATGCTCGCGCTCGTCTGGCTCGGCGGTCCCGTCGAGCGCTACATCGGCCGCGTGCGCTACCTCGCCCTCTATCTCGTGTCCGGGCTCGCGGGCTCGGCCGGTGCGCTCGTCGCGACGCCGAACGCGCTCACCGTCGGCGCGTCCGGTGCGATCTTCGGGATCCTCGGCGCGCTGCTGATCATCGAGTACCAGGCGACGGGCTCGCTCGCCGGCCAGGCGATGTCGCTGATCGTGATCAACCTCGTCTTCTCGTTCACCGTCGCGGGAATCTCGATCGGCGGCCACATCGGCGGGTTGATCGGCGGCATCCTCTCGATGCTCGCGATGTCGCGCTTCGGCCGCGGACACGTTGCGTACGGACGACCGGGCCTCGTCGGCGCCGCAGGCCTGGTCGCGGTCGGCGTCGTCAGCGTCGGCGTCGCGTACTGGGCGGCTAACCGGACGACAACACAGCCGCAGTTCGGGGCTGGAGCACCGCCGGCGGCGCTGACCGCACGAGGCGCCACGACGTCGGCAGCACACCCGAGTCGGGCACTGCTCCGCCGCCCTGCGGCGTGACGAGCTCGTAGCCCGGCGGCGCCGAGAGCGGCTGCGGCGAGTCGGTCGCGTTCACCACGACGAGGCCCTTCGCGAACGCGCGCGTCGAGAGACCTGACTGCGACAGCTTCGGCGGGCCCGCCGGTGCGCCGAGGTCGACGTCGTACTCCGGATACCACTCGGGCGCCATCGTCGTGCGCAGGTTGAGAAACGTCCGGTCTCCCTTGACGAGGAGATAGGACGCGAGCGCGAAGACGCGGTCGCCTGCGCTCTGCGGATACGCCTGGCAGATGACGATGCGCTGCTTCTGCACGAGCGACCACGCGCGCGTGAGCTCGAGGTTCCAGTCGAACGGCGCGAGGTTCAGCGCGAAGCTCTCGATCATGATCCCGGCGACGTGCGAGTAGTCGGTGTGGTCGCGCGTCGTGATCAGCGTCCCCGCGTTCGCGATCACCGGCTTGCCGATCCGCGCCTGCACGAACGGCAGCCAGCGCTCGAGCTTCGCGCGCCACGCGTTCTCGAACGGGATGTCGAGATCCGGCAGCCGCGGCGTCCACGACGAGCCGCCGAACTCGTTCGGGATGCTCGCCGAGTCGAGGAACGCGCCGTCGGCGTGCGTGTCGGCGATCTGCTTCTTCAGCTGCGCGGTGAAGGTCGCACGCCAGGACGCGTCGTCGGTGTTCATCAGGTACCAGCCCCACTGCTTCATGTACTCGCGCTTGCCGCTGCGGTGGAAGAACCAGCGCTCCTGCACGCGGTCGGGCCACTCGTTGACCCAGCGGTCGCCGTCGACGATCTGCGTGTGCACACCGAGGCCGATCGCGAGCCGGTACTGGAGGACGAAGTAGTCCGGGTTCACCGCCTTCAGCGCCTGCACCTGCGAGCGCGTCTGCTTCTGCGAGCCCGCGTAGTGCGTCGCCGCGAACTGCACCTGACCGGGAGTGAGCGTCATTTGGTCTTCGAAGACGCCGATCCGCGCCTCTGTCGAGGCCAGGTGCGGCGCTGCTGCCGCGAGGAGCAGTGCGAGGGCCGGGCCGAGCATCTCGTAGAGAGATGCCTGCCCGGCCCTCGTTCTTGCGTCACATCGAGGTCGCGGCGACCGGCATCGTCGCCTCGCCGGTCTGCTGCACGAGCAGGAGGCTCGCGACCAGCACCCAGATGAGGAAGACGAGGAATGCGATGAACGGCATCCCGCCGGTCGGGCTGAAGAAGCCGCTCGACTTCATCGAGACGCCGCCGATCACGAACACGACCGCGCCGAGCGCGGACAGCCAGCCGAACCACTCGGCGAGAACCTTGGTGCGCCACACGGCTATGAACACGGCAAGCGCGACCGCCGCGGCGAACCAGTAGATCCGGTTGTAGAGGAAGGTGTCGACGTCGTAGAGGGTCTTCACCGTGGTGTCGTCGGCGCCGAGCGAGACGACGCGCGCGAGCGTGACCATCACGCCGTCCGTGATCGCGCCGATCGTGATCAGCGCGACGCCGCCGCCGTAGATGACCGTCGACAGGCGACGCTCGCCCGCCTCGCGGAACAGGCCCGCGAAGCTCGCGAGGAACCAGAGGAAGAAGATGTACGCCAGGCCGAAGAGAACCGCGGCCACGAGCAGGGACTTGTGCTTGTCGTGGAGCCACGACACGATCGTCGCCGCGGAGGCGTCGTACTTCTTCGGTGAGCCGGGAATCAGGTTGCCGACGAGGAGCAGAACGACGAAGCCGATGCCACTGGCTGCAGCCCAGCGCTCGGCGGTCCACTTGCCCATGTGCCCTCCTTGAGGGATCGCTGACGAACGGATCGTGCGCCGGACACCGGACGGCACGAGATCGGCTACAACGTGCGCATGGCCCGGGTCGCCGTCCTCCTCTGCGCAGCCGTGCTCGCCACACCCGCCTGGGGCGCGGCGCCGGCGCCGCTGCTCGGCCTGAAGGGCGAGCAGGCGCGCTTCGAGACGATGACCGGCCAGCAGACGATCGTCGGCCACGTGATCGTCGGCTGGGGCCAGGGCGCATCCTGGGGCGCGCCGTTCGCCGACGACTTCAAGTCGCTCGGCCAGATCCCGATGCTCGGCCTCGCGACGCGCCGCGGCTCCGCGGAGGCGATCACGCCGGCGCAGATCGCGGCGGGCGCCGGCGACTCGTACCTGATCGCGCTGAACGCGGCGATCAACGCGTTCGGGAAGCCGATCTATATCCGGCCCTTCGGCGAGATGAACGGCTACTGGAACGCGTACTGCGCGTTCACGAAGTCCGACCGCGCGAAGCCGGGCCACTCGACGAAGTCGTTCCGGCAGGCGTTCGCGCGCGTCTATCTCATCCTCCACGGCGGGCCGGCCGCGGAGATCGACGCGAAGCTCCGCAAGCTCGGCATGCCGCCGCTCGGCCGCGACCTGCCGTCGAACCCCGCGCCGACGACCAAGGTGATCTGGAACCCGCAGGGGTTCGGCGACCCGGACATCCCGGCCAACTCCGCGCAGGCCTACTACCCCGGCGACGCGTACGTCGACGTCGTCGGCGACGACCTCTACGACATCCGGGGCAAGGCCGAATGGGCCGCGGCCGAGGTGCTCTACCGCGCGCACCCGAAGCGCCCGTTCTCGTTCCCCGAGTGGGGCCTCTGGGGCGTCGACGACCCCGACTTCGTCAAGCACATGGGCTCGTTCGTGCGTTCGCACCCGCGGGTCGAGATGCTCGCCTACTTCGAGAGCCAGCCCGGCTCGATCTTCGACCTCGCGACGAAGCCGAAGAGCCGCGCGGCCTACCGGACGTACATCACCACGCTGGCCTAGCGGGCGAACGTCAGCGTGACGCGGAGCGTCACGCCGCGGGTGCCGCCCGGCGAGATGCCGGTGACGAGCAGGGTCTTGCGGCCCTTTAGCCCCTTCGGCAGAAGGAGCCGCAGCGTGTTCGTCCCCGGCTGGACGTCGCGGGTCGCAAGCACCGTCGTGCCGTCGACCCCGAGCTCGACCGTGCCAGGCGCGTTCGAGCTCACTGAGAGCGCCAGGTTCGGCTTCGACGAGGACACGGGAATCGACGCACCGATGCCGAGCAGCTGCAGCGACGGCGCGGCGTCGCCGGGGGGCGCCGCCTTGGCCGTCGTCGTGGTCGTGGTCGTCGTCGCGGCGCCGCCGAGCGAGGTCGTGAGCACGATCGGCTGCGCGTCGGCGAGCGACGTGTTCGAGACGACGATCCGCGCGGGCGTGCACGTGTTCCACGACGCGTCGATCGTCGTCCCCGTCGCAGCGATCGCGCCACCGAGGACGAGCGTCACGTTCGCGATCGTCGGCGCGGCCGTGACGGCGACGTGGAGCTGCTGCGTCGAGCAGGTGCTCGACGCCGGTTGCAGGGTGAAGTAGGACGTCGTCAGGTGGTCGAGCGCGAACGACGTCGACGCGCTCGCGGGCACCGGCCGCGGTGTCACCTTCCAGTACGCATTGGCGGCGCCGGGGTACGTGCGCAGGAGGTTCGCGACCGCGAAGTCGCCGTACGCGCCCGCCAGGCTCGAGCCGTGCAGCTGGAGCGCGCCGTCGAGGAGCGCCGCCGCCGAGGGATAGCCGTGCGCGGACGCGCCGTAGTCGAAGACGTCCTTCACGATCCCCTTGCCGTAGAGGCTCTCGAGGTAGCTCCACCAGAGCCAGCGTGAGTAGCCCAGGTCGCCGAAGCTCGCGGGACAGGCCGGCGCTCCGTTCGCTCCGTTCGTGGAGCAGTCGAGCGGCGTCTCCGGGTGCTGGAGGTAGAGCGAGTCGGACGAGCCGACGTTGCCGCCGACGACGCCGTAGCCGGCCCAGTTCGCGGACGACTCCATGAGCATCGAGCCGCTGTAGTCGTCGTCGGCCGCCTGGAGCGTGTGGAAGAGCTCGTGCGCGATCGTGAACGGGTCCGCCGCCGCCTGCGTCTCGATGAGGATGTTCGACGTCGTCTGCGCGTCGTACGTCAGGGGCACCTCGTAGCCGGCAGCGCCTCCGAACGCGAAGACGTAGATGTCCTCGTGGCCGTCGCCGTCGTCCTTGAAGCCGGGCCACCCCCAGCCTGTCTCCACCGCGAGCGCGTGCTCGGCGTTCGCGGCAAGCGTCTGCGCCGTCGAGGTCGCGATCGCGTCGGGGCTGCCCGCGGCAGTCGTGTAGTGGACGACGAAGTGCGCGCTCGTGACCGCCTGGGTCAACGTCGTCGGGATCGACGGCCCGCCGATCGCGTGCGCCGGCGCCGCGAAGAAGAGCGCGAGCAGGGGAACCGTGGCAATGCGCCGCAGCATCCCCATTCGGATCGGCGGGCCGCGTGGACCCCGCGACCGCTCGAACGGGTGAGGCCGCCTACCCGCCTGCGGTCACGTACACGCCTGCGCCCGACTCGGCGAGCGCGGCCTGTGCGGCGGCAAGCCGCGCGAGCGGCACGCGGTACGGCGAACAGCTGACGTAGTTCAGGCCCAGCTCGTGGCAGAAGGCGACCGACTTCGCCTCGCCGCCGTGCTCGCCGCAGATCCCGAGCTTCAGCGTCTCCTTCACGCCGCGGCCGCGCTCGACGGCGATGCGCATCAGGTCGCCGACGCCGCCGCGGTCGATCGTCTCGAACGGGTTGCGCTCGAGCACGTCGTGCTCGAGGTAATAGGTGAGGAACTTGCCCTCGGCGTCGTCGCGCGACATGCCGAGCGTCGTCTGCGTCAGGTCGTTCGTGCCGAAGGAGAAGAAGTCGGCGTGCTGCGCGATCTCGTCCGCCCGCACACACGCGCGCGGCAGCTCGATCATCGTGCCGATCAGGTACTCGATCTCGCCTTCTGCTTCGATCACGGCGACGGTCAGCTCGCGCAGGCGGCGCAGCTCCTCGTCGAAGCCGACGAGCGGGTGCATGATCTCGACGAGCGGTGCCTCGCCCGTGCGCTCGGAAACGGCGATCGCCGCGCGCACGATCGCGCGCACCTGCATCTCGTAGATCTCCGGATACATGATCCCGAGGCGGCAGCCGCGCGTGCCGAGCATCGGGTTCGACTCGTGCAACGCGCGGATCCGCTTGCGCAGCGCCTCGTCCTGCGCCTCCGACTCGGCGGGCAGGAACTCGTGCAGCGGCGGGTCGAGCAGGCGGATCGTCACCGGCAACCCGGCCATCGCCTCGAAGATCCCCTCGAAATCCGCCTGCTGGAACGGGAGCAGCCGGTCGAGCGCGGCGCGGCGGCCCGTTTCGTCGTCGGCGAGGATCATCTCCTGCATCACCGGCAGGCGCTCCTCGCCGAAGAACATGTGCTCGGTGCGGCAGAGGCCGATCCCCTGTGCACCGAACTCGCGCGCCTTCGCCGCGTCCTCCGGCGTGTCGGCGTTCGCGCGCACGGCGAGCACGCGGAAGTCGTCGGCCCAGATGAGCACGGTCTCGAAGTCCTCGTTGATCTGCGGCGGCACGAGCTCGACCGCGCCGAGGTAGACCCTGCCGGCGCCGCCGTCGATCGTGATCACGTCGCCCTCGCGCAGCGTCTGGTCGCCGATCGTCGCCGTCTTCGCGTCCGCGTCGATCGAGACGCCCTCCGCGCCCGCG
>Ga0070735_10002684_pt1 | contig 15943 bp, 12 predicted proteins | sample Coa_R1_FD_66443 | JGI IMG/M metagenome (GOLD analysis project Ga0070735, IMG submission 66443) | Surface soil microbial communities from Centralia Pennsylvania, which are recovering from an underground coalmine fire - Coalmine... | ecosystem: Environmental > Terrestrial > Soil > Unclassified ... | reverse complement strand
TCGATGCTCGCCCGCTCAAACGGGCATGAGTTCGTCTTCCTGTTCAATGACCGCAGATTGATCGGTCAGTACCGCGAGCACCCGCAGGTCACCGAAGTCGTGGTTCCGGGGAAGTCCGTGTTGTGGTGGGACCAGGTCGGTACCCCGCTGGCCGTGCGCCAACACCGCATTGACGTGCTGTACAACCCGAAATACTCGATCCCGCTGGCCGTGAGCTGCCCGACCGCCTGGGTATGTCACGGCCTGGACTGGTATGTCATGCCGCAGGCCTCGCGCTGGATCGATCGGCTCAGCCACAAATTCCTGGTGCCGCGCTATGCGAACAAGGCCGCTGCGATTGTCGCGGTCTCGGAAATCACCCGCGAGCATGTCATGCAGTTCCTGCACGTGCCGCCCGATCGCGTGCACACCGTGTATTCCGGGGTCAACAGCGCTTATTCGATCCAGGCGGACACGGCCCGCCGCCAGGCGGTGCGGGAGCGCTACAAACTTCCGGAGCGATACTTCCTCTACGCCGGCGCGGTCTATCCGCCGAAGAACTTCACGCGCATGGTGCAGGCCTACGCCAAGGTCGGCCCTCCCCGAGGCATTCACCTGGTGATTGCCGGCGGTGAGAATCGCTTTCTCTCCGAGCATGAGCTGCAGGAGCCCCAGCGACTGGGCATCGGGCAGTGGGTCCACTGGGCGGGTTGGGCCGATCCCGACACGTTGCCGGTCTTCTATCAGATGGCGCAGGCACTGTTGCTGCCCTCGCTGTTCGAGTCCTTCGGCCTGCCCATCATCGAGGCGATGAGCTCGAGCTGTCCGGTGGTCACTTCCAACTGCTATGGGACGCAGGAAATCGGCGCCGGAGCTGCCCGCCTGGTCGATCCGCTGTCAGTGGATTCGATCGCCGCGGGGATGATTGAAGTGCTGGAGAATCCGACGCTGCGTGCGAGCCTGATTGCAGCCGGCAAGGTGCGCGCCCGCCAGTTCAGCTGGGATGCGTGCGCGGCCCAGACGCTTGCACTCCTGGAGAAAATACACTCCACCGCGACCAAGAAGCCACTGGCGGCTTAGGACACCCTGCGGCAGACGTAGTAGGGCCAGGGATCGGCGAGTCTCGTCAGCCACTCGACGTGGAACCTGCGTTGCGCGTAATCCAACACCGGGTCGTTGGGAAAAGTATGCAGCGTCTCGAATCCGACCGAGCGCAGATCCTCGATCACGTGGTGCGGCCAGGCGTAGTACGTGCTCATACCCGGAATCTCCATCTCGGGGAGGAAGCATTCGGCCCGGAATGCCTCCCCGCTGAGGATGTGCCTGAGGCGGTACGCCAGCTTGCTCGGGCGCATGGAGCGATACCAGCCGAAGATCAGCGCGGCGAGATTGTGATGCGAGAAGACCAGCGCACCCTGCGGGCGCAGCACCCGCCGGATCTCTTTCAGACACTGCAGCCGCGCCTGTTTGGGATACAGGCAGTCAAGTGAGTTGAACGACACCAGCACCAGATCGAACGAGTCGTCGTCAAACTCCAAAGCCGTGGCATCACCGACGCGGAAATCGATGCCCGGAAAGTTCTTGCGTGCCGCTGCGATCAGGTTCTGCGAGATGTCCACGCCCACGACATGCGCGCCCATCTGATACAGGAAACAGGTGGTACGACCGGCGCCGCAGGCCAGATCGAGCACGTGCGCACCGCGCAGACCCTTGCTGCGACTCGCCGGCAACGCCAGCTCCTCCCCCTTGAACAGGAACGGAGCGGCGGCGTACCGCGCCACCGACTGCGGGGAATCCCAAAACTCTTCCAGATTCGCCATGGCATCCTTGGGAAGCAGGAAGTGTTATGGAAAATAATACTGCGGCCGTGGTGAAAGTTCCCTTTCGCGCAGCTTTCAGATCAAAGCGCCAGAGCTCCCAGGGCGCACCGCAGCATCAGGACGAGCGGGTGCTGAGCGTCTGCCCGTGCCTGAAGATGTATCCGGCAGCCGCTGCAATCAGCAGGACTCCTGCAGATACAGCTCCTTGAATCCACGCGGAAAACCCATTGGCAGCCAGAAGGCTGACGACTCCAACCACGAGCACGATGCTCAGCACGAGCATCGCCGTGAGCGGTATCAGGGAGGAGAGGGTCAGCGGCCTCTCCAGCGCGATGAGCGAGAGGATATTGATGACCAGATAAGCACCGACGCCGGAGATGATCGCCCCGTTGATCCCATAGCGGGGAGCCAGCACGATGTTGAGGCCAAGGCTGGCCACGGCTCCCGCAGCGATGAACAGCGCTCGCGGCACCTGCCGGTCCGCTGACAGTAATACCCGGCCCAGGCCAGCCTCCACGGCCTGCGCGAGCGCGAGCGCGGACATCACCTGGATGATGGTCTGCGCCGCGGCAAAGCGCTCTCCGAGGACCGGCACCAGAAGCCGCGGCGCGATGAAATACATCCCCCAGGCGACCAGCATGCCGGCCAGCGTCATGGCCCACATGAGCCGCACTGCAGCGCGGCGAAAACCGACCGGATCATTCGTATACAAGCGGCTCAGCTGCGGATAGAACGAAATACCGAAGAACCCCAGGGGCACGAGGGCGGTTTCCACCAGTCGCAAGCCGGTGGCGAACAATCCGGCGGCGGCGTCGCTGACTGCGAGCGACAGCACGATCACACCGGCTTTGGCAAACAGTTGACCGAAGATCTCGATCAGCGCGAACGACCAGATGATCCGGCCGATCTGCGACATGGCTGAGCGGTTGAACGTGACGTGCAGCGGGCCGCGCCCGCGCGCCGAACGAACAGCGATCACGGTCCACACCATCGCGGCCAGAGGGAACCCGGCGAGAGCCACCGCGAGCGAAGCATGAAAGACATAGATGGCAAGACCCGCGCTGCTGAAGGCCACCACCCGCGAGGCCAGCTCGGCGAGCGCCGGATATTGCATGCGCTCGTAGGACATCTCCGGGATGAACAGGGACAGCGCCGCCGCAGCGGTGATCTGGTAGCAAGTCAGCTCCAGCACCACCCACAGCTTCTGCAAGTCCGGGGCGGTGATGAGCAGATAGATCGCAAGCCCGACGCAGGCGAGCGCCACCATCACCGCCTGAGTGCCCAGGAGCTCCCCCAGAAACACGGGTTGCCGTGCGCTGTCCATGCGCGAATACGAGCGGATGCCGTACTCCTCTATGCCCAGGCAGCCGATGGTGAAGACGAAAGTTGCTACCGCAAAGCCATATGAATAGACGCCGATGCCGGCGGGGCCGAACTGACGCGAGATCAGCACGAACAGCACGAGATTGAGCACATCGCCGCTCAGCCGGCACGCCGTGAGCCAGACGGCGTTCTTCGCGGTTCTCAAGTCGGAGCGAGCGTCGAGGAGCTCGCGTTCAGGAACGAATGATAGAACTCGAAATACTGTGTAAGTGTATGCACGCAGAAAGCTTCCACGAAGCGGCAGTCCTTATCCATCATCGAATTGGAGCGATAGGCATTCAGGCCCAGGGAGGTGTGCAGATAGTTCGCATCCGCCAGCTGGCTCTTGTAATGAGCCAGCGCCCGGCGCTTGATATCCACGGTCATGTCGATCGGCACGAAGCAGTTCGGAAACAGCGGCGTCCACACCTCGTAGCTGTGGCAACGAAAGGCCAGCGCCGTCCCCTCGACGGCCCGTTGCAGCAAGGGGCTGGCGGCAAAGTGATCCGGGTGCTGCTCCATGAAGAACGGCAGATACACGATCTCCGGGCGGACCCGCTGCAACACCTCGCGTAATTTCAGGGCAGCGTTCGTATCAGTCGCGAGCGAGCCGTCCTCCGCGTCGAGATAGACGATGTTGGTGATACCGAGCTCCGTCAGCGCGGCTTGCGCCTCCTCCTTGCGCATCTGTGGCACGGTCAGGCCGCGTGCGACATACTCCGGCGTCAGCGAGCCGCCATGACGGCCGTCGGTCAGGAAAACAACAGTGATCTGCGCACCTGCGGCGACATGCCGCGCGAGGGTGCCGCCGCAGCCGATGACCTCGTCATCCATGTGCGGCGCAAGCACCACCACGCGCTCACTGCCCGGGCTCCACACGAGAGCCGAGCGATTGAACACCTTGGTCGTTTGCAACAATCCGTAAGCGCGCAGATAGGGCCTCGCGGCCCCGCTCACCGCGCGCAGCACGAGCTTGGTCAGTGATTTCACGAGCGCTCCCTGGCTAGCTCGGAAAAGACGGCGGCGTGATGTTCTGCCACTGTCGTCATGGAGTAAAGGCCCTGCACGGCTGCGCGCGCCTTCGCGCCGACTTCGAGACGCAATTGGGTGTCACGCAGCAGCAGCTCCAGGCTGTCCAGGAACTCTTTGCCGCTGCGGGGCGCAACCACCATGCGGATGCCGGCGGCGGACTCGAGGTCCGCCGCCACACCCACGCGCGAACAGACCATGGGCAACCCTACGGCCATGGCTTCCAGTATGGACAGGCCAAAGCCCTCGTAAAAACTCGGGAAGACGAACACGTCAGCGGCCTTGAGATATTCGTGCACATTTGCCACGGCTCCCGCGAATGTAACGCGATCCTCCAGCCGGCGTTCCGCCAGGAAGGCGCGCGCCTGCGCCTCGCAGTCATCGATGCTTCCCGCCCCCTCACCGACCAGAAGCAGATGCGCCTCGGGGTGGCGTGCTGCCAACTCGCTCCAGACCTCCATCAGTATCATCACGCCCTTGCTCACCGCCAGGCGTCCCGTGTACACCAACAGGAGCTTCTGCTCGGGCAGTCGCAGCGACTGGCGCAACCGGCGGCGCTGCTCATCGTTCACCGGGACGAACTTGTCCATGTTGATGCCATTGGAGATCTCAACAATCTTCGCCGCCGGGATACCTTCGGCGAGCAACTTCGCGCGGATCTCCCCGGAAATGGCGATATAGCGATCCACCCGCCGCGCACCCAGGCCGCGCAACCAACCCGCCAGGCGCAGCAAGGGAGAGTCCGTGGCCATGCCCATGCGCGACAGGCTCGCCGCGCCAACCGCATGCTTGAGCTCGAGCGGCGATTCCGGCCTGACCACGCAGGGCTTGCGGGTGAGCAGTTTGGCGAACACCGGCGCCAGGGGCAGGACGTTGAATCCGGACACCAGCACGACATCATAGTGGCGTACGTCGCGCAGCAGTCGCCAGATGACTCTGCACAGCAGCAAGAGCACCCAGGGGACCGACTTCCACCCATGACCCTGGGTCTCGCCATAGGTGGGAACCCAGAACACCGGCACCGGGGCAACATAGTCCGGCCCTGGAACCTTCTGCGTGGCCGCGATGACGCGCACCCCGACGCCGGATGCAATCAGGCTCTCGGAGAGCTCCTGCAAGTGGATTTCCTGGCCACCCACACCCGGAGGGAAGGAGGGCGCTAGAACATAAACCCGCAATTTATTGTTACTTCATGGTGGACTTACGGAACAGTCTAGCCAAGAAGACCGTTGTGATGTGATACATTGCGCGACAAACGACCCGACCGAAAATCGATTCGGCAGATTATGTGGCCTCGCGGGCGGCCCACCAGAAGCCCTAGAATCTCGCACCATGCCAGACCCTGTGCCCAAGGTTTCAGTCATCGTCCCGTTCTATAACGAGCAGGACAGCATCGGCCCGCTGTACGAGGCCATCGTCAGCGCGCTCGCGCCGGTTGGGATCCCCTTCGAGATGGTGTTTGTGGATGACGGCAGCAGGGATGAGACACTGGCGCGCGCGAACGTCATCGCCCGGTCAGACCCGCGTGTGAAACTGGTGAAATTCCGCCGTAACAGCGGCCAGACCGCGGCCATGGCGGCGGGCATCGAATTTGCGAGTGGCGAGATCCTGGTCACGATGGATGGCGACCTGCAGAATGACCCGGCCGACATCCCCATGTTTCTGGAGACGATGGACTCGGGCTACGACATCGTGGTGGGCTGGCGACATCAGCGCCAGGACAAGCTGGTGTCGCGCAAGATTCCCTCACGGATCGCGAACTGGCTGATCGGTAAGGTCACACGCGTGCCCATCAAGGACAACGGCTGTTCCCTGAAGGCCTACCGGGCCTCGGTCATCAAGCACATCCCGCTGTACTCGGAGATGCACCGCTTCATCCCGGCGATGGCCTCGATGGCCGCCCCGCGCATCGCCGAGGTCAAGGTGCGACATCATGCACGCCGCTTCGGCAAGTCCAAGTACGGCCTGTCGCGCGTATACAAAGTGCTCCTGGACCTGCTCGTCATCAAGACACTCGCCTCGTTCGCCGCCCGCCCGCTGTTGTGGTTCGGGCTGCTTGCCGTCCCGCTGCTGCTCGGCGGCACGGGGCTCATTGCCTCCGCCCTGTTGGGAGCTGCGTTACGGGGTGGGTCGATCTCACTGCCCATCGCCGGCTGCGGAGTGATTTTCCTCGCCGCCGCGTTCATGATGGTCTGCAGCGGCGCCCTCGGGGAGTTGGTCTACAACCTGGGTGACATGCGCGACCACGAGTTCGCGCGCCTGACCCAGCGCCTGCGGATGCGTACCGCGTACGTCGAGACAAAAACTCAATGAGTGACAGAAACACGAACCGAATCTCGGTCATTATTCCGGTCGGCCGGCGGCACGGCGACGTGCGCGAATTGCATGACGAGTATCGTGCCGGACTGGATGCGCTGCGCACGCCGTATGAGCTCATCTTCGTGGTTGACGGACCGCACGCGGATGTCATTGCCGGGCTCGAGTCACTCATCGACGCGGGCCGCAACGACATCATCATGGTGGTGCTGAACCGCTCGTTCGGCGAGTCCACGGCCATCATGGCCGGCTTTGCCCGCGCCAGCGGCGAGATCATCCTCACCCTGCCGGCCTATCAGCAGATCAACCCCGAGGACATCGGCAAGCTGGTGCAGGCCCTGGAGCAGAAGGATGTCGCGGTGGGCTGGCGCTGGCCGCGCTCCGGCGGGCCCCTGGAGAAGCTGCGCCGGTCCATGTTCCACGGGCTGGTCGCCCGGGTGACCGGCATGCGGCTGCACGATCTGGGTTGCGGCGCCCGCGCCATGAAACGGGTCGTGCTGCAGGAGCTGTCCCTGTACGGCGACCAACATCGCCTGCTCGCAGTCCTTGCCGACCGCCTGGGCTTCAGCGTGATCGAAGTGGAGATGCGTCAGTCCGCGCGTGATCGCTTCGAGGGTGTTTATCGACCGCGCGAGTATGCGCACTTCGCGCTCGATGTGTTCACAGTGTTCTTCCTGGTGCGCTTCACGAAGAAGCCGCTGCGCTTCTTCGGCATGCTGGGAGCCACCATGTTCGGCATCGGCGCCGTACTGGTGAGCTGGCTCATCATCGATCGCGCGGTGTTCGGCACCAGCCTCTCGGATCGCCCGGCCCTGCTCCTGTCAGCACTGGTCGTGGTACTGGGCCTGCAATTGTTCGCCCTGGGGCTGCTGGCCGAGTTGATCATTTTCACTCATGCGCGCCACATCAAGGACTATCAGGGCGCGGAGATCATCCAGTATCCGCAGGCCCAGATCGACCTGCCGCGGCCTGTGCGGGAGAGCCGGGCCGAGAAGACAGCCCGACTCTGACACCCAGCGTGAGCGCCGACCCGTCAAATCCGCGCCGGCGGCTGCCTGCGCTCGCGCTGCTGACAGCCGCATGCGTTCTTGCCGGGTTCCTGGCTCGCATCTGGCAGCTCGGCAAGTGGCCACTGGCGATCGACGAGTACTATCTCGTGAGCTCGGTGCAAAACATCCTGCACTTCGGGATACCTCAGTATCCGTGCGGTGGCCTGTATGTCCGGGGCCTGCTGTTGCAGTATTCGTCCGCCGCTCTTCAGATATCCGGCCTGTCGCCCGAGCTTGCGCCGCGCATCGTCGCCGCCGTCACCAGTCTGGCCACGCTGCCGGCCGCATTCCTGATTGGACGGCGCATCGGCGGCCGCGACGTGGCGCTCCTGGCCGTGATCGTTCTCGCACTGTCAGTGTGGGAGATCGAGATCGGTCGTTTCGGGCGCATGTACGCGCCATTCCAGGCGCTGTTTGCCTGGTATTGCGTGTTCTTCCTGGCCTACTCGATCGATGGCAAGCGCAGCGCGCTGCTGCCCATGCTCCTGCTGTCCGCCGCTGGTGTTTGGGTGTGGGAAGGCGGTGTCTTCCTCGTGATCGCCAACCTGCTGCCACCATTCATCGCGCACCCGGACGGCAGGCTGCGAGCCCGCGACTGGAAGTATCTGGCCGGGGTGTGCCTGTTGTTCATCCCGGTCTACCCCCTGGCGATGGCGGACTGGCTGACCTTTCACAGTGAGCCGTTGTTCCCCCCTGGCTACGGCACGGGACCCGACACGCCTTCCCCCAGTCGCCTGGATGCCGGGGTCGCGCCATGGACCACCTTATTGGGCCAGCCGGTATGGACTGCGTTGCATCCAGCCTGGGTAGCGGTGGCGGCGGTTCCTGCGGCCTTGGTCCTGTGGGCGCTGCGCAGCCTCCCGCGCACCTCCCCCAGCCCACTGGCTGCCGCAGGGTTGAGTTTGGTGCTCCTGAGCGCTGTGCTGCAGCAATTCGCGCTGGCGGCTGGCCTTCTCATTCTAATGACGCTGCTGGGCATCGCGGACCTCAGAGCACTGCTGCGACCCGCGCAGCGCCCCATTGCCATCGCATTGCTGGCTTGCGTGCTGTTCTGGACAGTCTTCGGCCTGGCCACCACCGCGTGGCATCAAGCCGGCCTGCCGCCACTCAAGGCGGCGTTGCTGCTCGGCTACGAATTTGTCCGCTTTCCCGACCTCTTGCGGGAAGTAGCCATGCCCTGGGGCCGCACCGTTCCCGTGCTCGCATCCGGGTTGTTCGTCCTGCTCGGCGCCGCCCTGATACGCGCGTGCTGGCGCCCCGAGCAGACAGCGCCGGCAGAGCGTGTGATTCTGGTGATATTCGTCATATTGCTCATGATCGCAAGTGCTGTTCACCCGCCGCGTCATGAGACTCGCTATGTATTCTTCCTGTACCCCCTCGCGATCGTCATCGCCCTGACCACCCTGACACGAGCCGCGCGCGCCTTACTGGGCCAAACACCGCTTGCAGCTGCGGCAGCCGTGGTCGCCTGCCTGGGTGCCTTTGCCCTCAGTGAAGATTTCCGACCAGCGCATCTGTGGAATATCGCAACAGAGGCGATCAACTTCCGCATCGGCATGCCAGGGCGACTGGCAGGCCACTATCATCCGCGCAGTGACGTTCGCGCTGCCGCGGACTGGCTGCGCGCCCACGCGAGGCCTGGCGAGGACACGGTCATCAACAGCTTTCCGGCGGTGGACTTCTACTACCGCGCGACGAACTACTACTACGTCAGTGACTCGGATCCGCGCTTCGAGGCTTATTCGTGCAGGCGCGGCACTGTGCAGCGTTGGAGCAATCTGCCGCTGCTGCACAACCCGGCGGCGCTGGAGGCGCAGGTGGCGACGGGCCGCAAGGTCTGGCTGGTGCTGGAAACCGAGCGCATGCCGCAACTGCTGCAGCAATTCCCGCGGTCGCAATGGACGCTCGAGTGGACTTCGCACGCTCGCGACATCTCCATCGTCGCACTCCAGCGACCCACAGGCTGAAGAGACCGGTCCATGCTGTTTCACACCGCCGTATTCGCACTGTTCCTGCCGATCGTTCTGAGCCTGTATTTCCTGCTCGGCACGCTGCGCCCATCGGAACGCGCCCTGCGCGCGCAGAATTTCCTGCTGCTGTGCGCCAGCTACTTCTTCTACGGCTGGTGGGACTGGCGCTTCGTGGGCCTGATCTTCCTGAGTACCCTCATCGACTATGTGGTCGGCCTGGCGTTGCAAGCCACGGATGAGAAGCGCCGGCGCGCCTGGATCCTGGCGGCGAGTCTGGCGGCGAACCTCGGCATCCTGGGATTCTTCAAGTACTACAACTTCTTCGTCGCCTCGGCGCTGCAGGCGCTGGCCTCCATCGGCGTACAGGCGCACGCCTCGACCCTACATGTCATCCTGCCCGTGGGCTTGAGCTTCTACACATTCCAATCGCTCACCTACACCGTGGGCGTCTACAGGCGTGAGTTGGGGGCGCAACGCGAGCCCATCGCCTTCTTCGCCTATGTCTCGTTCTTTCCGCAGCTGGTTGCCGGGCCGATCGAGCGGGCCGCACATCTGCTGCCGCAGTTCCTGAAGCCGCGGCACGTCACTCCGGCAGCCTTCGCGAGCGGACTGCGCCAGATGACCTGGGGCCTGTTCTGCAAGCTCGTGGTGGCTGACAACTGCGCTGTGGTCGTCAACTCGATCTTCGACCGCGGCACCCCCGTATCGGGCAGCGTCGCCCTGTGCGGCGCGTTCTTCTTCGCCTTCCAGATTTATGGCGACTTCTCCGGCTACTCGCACATTGCTCTGGGCACGGCACGGCTGATGGGCTTCGAGCTGATGCAGAACTTCGCCACCCCCTACTTCTCGCAAAGCATCCCTGAGTTCTGGCGCCGCTGGCATATCTCCCTGTCCACGTGGTTCCGCGACTTCGTATTCATCCCACTCGGCGGCAGCCGCGTAAGCCGGGCGCGCTATGCGCGCAATATCCTCATCACCTTTACTGTCAGCGGGCTGTGGCACGGCGCCAATTGGACCTTCGTCGTGTGGGGTTTCCTGAACGGCCTGTATTACCTGCCCCACATTTTCCTGGGCGGTCGCGCGCCGCCGCCGCAGCGCCACACCCCGGCGGCGCTGGTCCTGGTACGAGTCGCTTTCACCTTCTTCCTGACCATGATCGCGTGGATCTTCTTCAGGGCGAAGTCCATGCACGCCGCGCTCACGATGGTGGGCGCCGTGTTCTCCAGATCATTGTTGACTAACCCGTTGCCGGTCCTGAAATCCTACGGATTGGTCGCCTCGTGCCTCTTCGCGGGGAGCGCGATCAGTATCCTCGTGGGGCTCGAATACCTGCAGCGTGACAAGGGCTATGCCCTGGACATCGCCGGACGAAACGTGGGGACCCGGTGGGTGGCCTATGCGGCCATGGTCGGTGTCATCTGCTGCTTTCGCTATACGGGTTCGGCTCTCGACTTCATCTACTTCCAATTCTAGGCATGCAAACCCCAAGAACATGGTGGTCACTGGCGCGGCGCATGCTCGTGGGAACGGCACTGTTCGCGGTGACGAACGTAGTCGCCTATCACAGCAACGGATACTTCGAGCGTGAACGCGACTATCACGATGAGGTGACAGGCTACTTCGAGAGACCGCACGCTACGGCTGTATTCGCGGGCGACTCTCACGTGGCGCAGTTGGATAATTCGCTGCTGGCGCCGGACGTCTACAACGTTGCATGGGGCGGAGACAGCCTGCGTGAGGTGTATGCCAAGCTGCGTTATCTCGTAGCGCGACATGCAAAGATCGATACACTGTTCCTCACAGCTGATCCGCACATGTTCGGCGATGGCCGTATGGAATCTTCGAATCGCGCTTTCGTTGATGAGTATCTGCTGCTCAGTCTTTCGCCGTATGGATTCGAGCATGGCTGGCCGTCGGCTGCGCTCGGCACAGTGCCGCTCTTCAACGATGACTTCGTCCAGTATCTCAAGAAGACCATCACTGAATCACTCAAGCACGACAGACAAAAGATCCGGGGCGGCGAAGAGGATGGCGAGTGGGCACAGCTACCCGCCGCCGAGCGTCTCAAAATTGCCAGCGCGGCAGGTGCTGAGGATCACACGGGCATCGGGGCTCATCCGGAGCCCTTCCAATGGTACGAGCGCATCGCCGCTCTCGCGCAGGCGAACAATATTCACATCGTCGCGGTCATGTATCCCTCGCACGATGCCTATATCGATGCGATCCCGCCGCAGGCGGAGTCGCTGGTCAGGGCCGAGTTGCAGCGGCTGAATATCCACGATGTGCTGGATTTCCGCCGGGCGTTTGCCGACCCGGCCTACTTTTCCGATCCCGACCACGTCAGCCGGCGGGGCGCGATTGCCCTCCTCAGGCTGATGAGTGAGCGGACCGGGCGCGATCTGCTCGCCCGCGACCTGCTGGCCAGGCAATGACGCAACGATTGCACCAACATTACAGAAGTTGGAGACAGCGCTATCCGCAGGCGCGCTTCATGCGAATCTGACTGATGTCAAATCCGCCTTGCAATCCCGGTCCCAATTCGCTGTGATACCGCACGCAGCGGCGCACACATAGAACGAAACGCCGGCGGATATGTCAAACGCCAGGCTAATAAGCGCCTGAAACTCGAACAACGACGGGGAATGATGAAGTATCAAACAGACTTGGAGGGCACCCCGGACGGGCCATGGTGCTGCCGCTCGGGTGGCCCTGGCGCGGGCCAGGCACGTCGTGTGCTCAAAGGTATCCTGCAGGGTATCTTCTTCCAAGGCATCCCCTGGGCGCGTGTACAGCGGCCCGTGGCGATGCAGAGCGGCCAGTGCGCTCACCGCGGCGCGGCATATACCGCGCAATGGCTAAGACCGCATGGGCTTGGCGAGCGCTTCGGCGGCTCGCTGGCATCGGCGGATCGGCACGCCTCTTGCTAAGATTGCGCCTCGGTATTCACCGTCAATCCATGGGGTTAGTCATGCGTGAGCGCTCGCGCCGAACTGCAAGATCACTCGCGACTGCACTGTGTATATGTGCAGTATTTTCATCAGCTTACGCAGCTGACCCGGCCTCGGCCGCAGGTCCTGGCGATTACCGGATCCATGCCGGTGACCGCCTGCTGGTCGGCGTATACGACGATCCGAAGATGCCGCCCACGGACATCACCGTCACTCCTGACGGCAAGTTCAACTTCCCCCTCCTCGGCTCGGTCATCGCAGGGGGCAAGACACCGGAGCAGCTGCGCACTGAAATGGAAGTGAAACTGCGCAAATATGTGGCCGAACCCGTCGTCACGGTCACAGTTACCGAGGTGAAGGGCAACGTAGCGTATGTCATCGGCCAGGTGAACAAGCCCGGGCCGATCGTCATGAACCCTGCCGTGAATGTGCTGCAGGCGCTGAGCGTGGTCGGCGGCGGTAACCCTTACGCGAAATTGGACAGCATCATCGTCATCCGCAACTCCGCGGGCGGACAGCGAGTGCTGAACTTCCATTACGGACAAGTCAGCTCCGGGAAGAATCTCGAACAGAACGTTCAACTGGAGAGTGGTGATGTCGTCGTCGTCCCGTAACGCCACCGGTCGAGTCCGGCTCTCGGTCCTCGCCACGCTGGCCTCCACTGCCAGCGGACTCGCCTGTGCTGCAGATGTGTACGTGCAGCCCATCGTGAGTCTTGCGACGGCGTATAACACCAACGTGTTCCTCGAGCCCAAGCAGACAAAGTCGGCGGAAGGATATTACGCGGACGCTGCGACCAACATCGGAATCGCCACACCGACGTCCGATACCACTCTGCAGCCGCGCATCCTGTACAACTACTACCCGACCGTGGGCGAGCTCGATCGCCTGGAAGGATTCCTCAACCTGCATTCGCGTTATTCCTGGCAGCGCGACCTGCTCGAGGTGGTGGGTTTTTACGATCATCGCAATGACGTCAACGCTGAACAGCCCGAAGCCACCTTCAATCCGGTGAATCCGGGCGTCGGTGGCACCACGCCCTCCACCGGGCAGATCAACAAGGGAATCACGCGTGACTATCTGATCGTGGATCCCACGTTCACTCACCGGGTGACGCCTCTGACCTCACTGGGGGCCTCGGCCGAATACCAGCGCATGAGCTACAGCCTGGACGACCCGGCGCACGTTGGCTTCAACTACTACATGGGCAAGTTGTTCGCCTCGCACGCCATCGGCGTGCGCAGCGAGCTCACCGCCGGTGTGTACGGCAGCCGCTACAACTCCTCATCAGATGTCCTCGATGCGACGTCAACTTCCGGCGGCGTGGAGGCAGGTGGCACCTACAACTGGAGCGAGCCGCTGCGCAGCAGCTTGACGCTGCAATATCAGCAGACCAAGTTCAAAGAGCAAGGCAATCACAACGTCGAGCTGACCACCCGGCCCTGGAGCGCGATCTTCGGCACCGTCTACACAGGACAGGTGGCCAGTTACCGGCTGGACATCGGCCGCAGCATCGCCCCCAGCAGCATCGGTGGCTTGTACACGACCGACCAGGTGCGCCTGCAGTACGACCGGGACTACAGCCCGCGCCTGCACTTCACCGGCGCGGTCCGGGCGTTCAAGGCGCGTACCACGGGCGGGGTTTTCGGCGACGACACGCGCAACTACGCCACCGGCAGCCTCAAGCTGCAATACATGCTGCGGGAGCGGCTCTTCGTCGCCGGTACCTATACATACATCTATGAGAAATATCATTTCCAACCGGACATGTCCGACGCCAATATGGTTTTTCTGCAGATCGGCTATCAGGGACTGCCACGCCAGCGCTGAAGCGCTGGCGAGCTCTACCTGCAGCACGGCAATCACGGCAGCGGAAGCGATACGATGAACAGAACTGCATCCACCGAACCCGGCATGGGCGGCTACCTGGCGATCCTCAGGCGCCGCAAGCTGTACATCGGGACCATCGCCCCGGTGTGCATCCTGCTGGGGATCTACCTGGCTTTCGTCATCACGCCTCAGTACCAGGCCACGGCGACGATTCTCCTCGAGCCCTCCTCGGTGGACCCCAAGGTCGTGACCACGACCGTGATCAGCTATTCCAACGAGCAGATCGAGATCGTTCAGGGACGCGTCATGACGAACGAGACCCTGAAGCTGCTCGTGGACAGCTACGATCCGTACCCGGGAATGCAGCTGACCACCCATGAGAAGGCGCAGCGCATCATCGAAGACACGACAGTGGAGCGCGTGGATCCTGTCACTCTGAAGCCGCTGCAGGAGTCCAACGCGTTCTCGCTTCACTATCGCAATCCGGACAAGGAGCGGGCAGCCATCGTGGCGGGCAAGCTCGCGCAGCTCTTTCTGACCTACAACCAACGCTCACGACAGCAGGCGGCCGCGGGCGCCGCGACGTTCCTGAGCACTCAGGCGCAGGATGTCAGCCGCCAGATGCGCGCCATCGATGAGGAGCTGAAGAATTTCAAGAATCAACACGGCGATGCCCTGCCGGAGCTGGCGCAACGCAATGAGGCTGCCATCGACCGCAATCAGCACGAGCTGGAGAATCTCGAACAGGAGATTCTGCGTGCCGAAGAGAAGGAATCGCTGCTGGCGGTGCAGCTCAGCCAGACCAGCCCGCAACTGATCTCGCAGAGCGGCGACCTGACCGACCTGCCCACCGTGCGCGCGAAGCTTGCGGAAGCTCAGGAGCGCTACACACCCGATCACCCCGAGGTAAAGCGCCTGAAGGCTGCCTTGCAGATGCTCAGCAGCCAGCAATCTTCTGGCGTATCCGCCAACGGCATCGCCGCCAATGCCACCAATCCCGCCTATCTGACGGTGGCCAGCCAGCTGCGCTCCGCTCGTAACGAGATTGCGGGACTGAAGGCGCAGGCGGCGAGAAACCGCGCGGAGAGCGGGCAGTACGAACAGATGCTGCGCAAGACCCCCTCGGTGGAGCGCGAGTATTCCGAAATCATGCGACGCCGGACCAGCCTGCAGACTACTTATCAGCAGATTCAGGACAAGCTGCAGACCGCGAACATCGCGCAGAACTTCGAGGAAGCCCAGGGCGGGGAGCGCTTCACTCTGGTGCGCGCTCCGTTCTCGCCACGGCTGCCCGTGTATCCCAACCGGATCGGTCTCATACTGCTTGGGTTCGTGCTCGGGGGCGTCCTCTCCGGCATCGCGATCGTCATCGCGGAGGCGGGTGATCCCCTCATTCGGGATGCGACAGACCTGCCGGCTTTCGGCGATGCCAAGCTCCTGGCCAACATCCCCTTCATCACCAACACCTGGGACCGCCGCCGCCAGCGGCTCGCCTTCCTCTCATGGGCGGCGGCCTATGCCCTCGCCGTGTGTTGCGTGGGAATGGTCGTCCTTCGGGCGCTCACGAAGTGAGCCCACTGCATCGCCAACGGAACGAATCATGACCATCATCGAAGCTGCGCTCGAGAAGACCAAGTCTC
>Ga0070735_10002683_pt1 | contig 15943 bp, 15 predicted proteins | sample Coa_R1_FD_66443 | JGI IMG/M metagenome (GOLD analysis project Ga0070735, IMG submission 66443) | Surface soil microbial communities from Centralia Pennsylvania, which are recovering from an underground coalmine fire - Coalmine... | ecosystem: Environmental > Terrestrial > Soil > Unclassified ... | reverse complement strand
GGCGATTTTTCACGAGCGAAAGTGGGAACATCGGATATGTGCTACACTCCGCAAGACTTTTTCTGATGGTCGGGGGGACTGCCCGTGAAGACCTTCCTTTTTAGCTGGTTTCTGCTCATCACCTCTTCTCTCGGCGCTCAGGTCCAAGCCGATCGACTGGAAGTATTCGGCGGGTATTCCTTCGCCGCCTCTGAGTTCGGCATCTACGGGGGAATGACCAACGGATGGAATGCGTCTCTCAACGCGAAGGTGGTGCCTAAGGTGGGTCTGGTCGCAGACTTCGCCGGGTACTATAAGACGATCGGATATGGACATTGCTGCCCGTCTGACCACTCCACGACGTATACCTTTACTTTTGGTCCACAGATTTCCAAAACGTTCTCGCGGCTGACCCTTTTCGGGCACGCTTTGATCGGGTTAGGCCACATTTATGCTACTCAAAACGTTAGGCCATTGTACAACCCTATAAAGACCGAAAATTCATTGGCAGTGGTTGTTGGTGGAGGGCTGGATGTACGGCTCAGCCGAAGGGTAGCTTGGCGTGCGGAAGGTGACTACCTGCATACATCGTTCCAGCCCGCTGACAACCAACTCAGTGCTACGGGATCGAATGGGCGATTCTGCAGCGGCTTAGTCTTCCGATTCTGAAATCGGAACGTCGAAGCAACTTTACCCTTCCTTTCCGTTATCAGGCGTTATCACTCATTGAGGGCGGAGCTCGATTCTGATAACGACTCCGAGGCTAGAAATATCCTGCAAAAACAATCGGCGCAGCGAAGGAAAAAAGCACGAGCATCGCGGGCTGTTCCGAAACTCCGCAATAATGACCAGGATTTTAGTGTCAGGCCTTTTTCGTGAGGGCCGCGCGAATTCGCCGTCCAACGATCGCGTCTTCGCCGGGTTGCAACATCCAGACCCCAACCACAAGCGTGTTCGCATCCGCCGGGATGCCCTGGTTGGGCCTTTGACCAGTGTTCGGGTTCAGTTCGATGGAAGGAGTCCCCGTGCGCAAAGCATCGACTACCTGGTCAGTTGTGACGCCAGTGACGGCTGGGTCGAAGCGTATGAGCAGATGGGGAACGTGATTCGCGATCTTTGGAACCACCGTTTCCGTCCCGACTGAAGGGATACCTTTGACGGCGGCGGCAATGAGATCGGCCCGCTTCTGGTAGTCGCCCTGCATCGACTCTTCCGTGTGCGAAAGGACCCGGTCGACTGCCGCAACCATCCCGACAATCTGCTCCTTCGCCACCTTCATGCCGCGGCCGATACCGTCTCCCGGATTATTATTTGCGTGGGCCAAATCTGTCAGGACCTTTCGGCCTAGCAGAAGACCCGCGTTTTGGGGACCACGTATCCCCTTGCCCCCAGAAAAAGCGACAAGGTCGAAACCCATGCCGGTGTATTTCCACAGATTGGAAATCGGCGGCATGTCGGCAGCCGCATCCAGGTGGCACGGAATGTTGTGCTCATGCGCCACTTGCAGCCACTCTTCCCGACCAATCTGTGCGCTGCCTGCGATCCCGTCCTCATCCTCCGCAGCATTAAAAAAGTTGGTCATCACTGCATTGCCTGCGCCGCATGCGCGCTTATAGTCCTCGAGCGTGACCACCTCAGTTACCCGTGCCCCGCAGAGATACATTGCGCGGTCATACTCATAGCGGTGAGCACGCTGCACGATGACCTGATTCTTCATACCCTCAATCGCTTGCGGCATGTCCAGAATTTTGATGTTGTTTGCATACTGCAGGCAAGCGGCTGTCGCCAGGCTGATGGCTCCCGAAGCCCCTGAGGTCACGACTGCGCCCTCGCACTTGAGGCGACGCGCGATGTACTCACCTGCCTTCTGCTGCAGGTCGTGCAATCGCACAGGATGAAGCGCAGCCTTCTGCACCGCCGCCAGAACCTCGGGAGGCATGCAGGCAGCGGTTAGCGTGGTATAGGTGCCAGCGGCGTTGATAATCGGCGAGACCCCCAGCTTTGCATAGTAATCCTCACCTTCTAAGGTTGCCGTCGGCGACGAAAGAGCTTTGGCGGAGGAAAGCAGAGGCAGCGCGCTGATGGCCGCGGCGAGCGAACTGGCCCACCGAAAAAAGCCGCGGCGAGAATGGAAGCCTGCTTGCGATTCAGACGATGCTGACATGATAGTCGCTCCTTAGGTCCAGAAACTTGCGGACAGAAGAGTGTATATCCGGCATGGTTAGTGATTACACGCATTGACCCCGTTTTAGCGAAAAGACCTGCCGCCCATCAATATCTCACTGCTATAGTTGACCGGCGTGTTTTTCTGGTATTGCGCAGGCCGCGACGTCTGAAATACAAAGCACACGCCTTAGTACAATTCCTCCATGATTGCCCACCTTCGCGGAAAGCTCATCGCGCGCCATCCCAATCAGGTGATTGTTGACGCTATGGGCGTCGGTTATGAAGTCACTATCTCGGTGCCAACGTTTTCCGAGTTGCCGGTTGCCGGTAGCGAAGTTTCGCTGCACATCCACATGCATGTTCGCGAAGATCAGATTGCGCTATACGGATTTTTGCGCCCCGAAGAAAAACATCTCTTTGAAAAGCTCATCAGCGTCAGCGGCATCGGACCGAAGCTTGCGATTACCATCTTGAGCGGCATGCCGACGAACGAGATGACCGCCGCTATTCGCGGAAACGATGTGGCCCGACTGACCAAAATTCCCGGCATCGGCAGAAAAACCGCCGAGCGCATGGTGCTCGAATTGCGCGATAAGCTTCCCGCGGCTGCTACCGATCAGGTGCACGTAGTTCCATCGCTCAACGCGATACAGGAAGATGTCTTATCGGCGCTGATGAATCTGGGATACCAGCGGGCGGCAGCTGAAAAAGCCCTGGGCTCGGTCGAGAAAAACGGCTCATTCGATGCCACGTTCCGGGCGGCGCTGGCGGCGATGTCCAAGTAAGCTGCTTGCCTGCGAATGCTCGCACCATTTCTCTTGAATTAACTGTTCGCATTTGTCCAACTCCTTCTGTGAACTTCTGTGACCCCTCGGTGCCCTCTGTGGTAAAGACTTTTCGTTTTATATAGACAGAACCATCAACTTAGGTTTTAATCCTGCGCATGCAAACTCTGGGTTTGGCGGACGCGGGCGACCGCAGCGACAGTCGACTCAAAAGTCTGTTTTGGCCATCAGTCCAAAGCGGCGCGGATGTCGATTACCTGGGCGCTCAAGGCTATTGGATTTGCACGTTCATAGGCGTGGTTTCGTTCGTTTTTTCGTTGCTGCAGGGCAGACCGTTTTTGGCGATCACCCTTCTGCTGTTTTTTTATTTCGGGGGCGTCGGAGTCCGGCAGCGCGATCCGCTGGCCGCAGGCATGGTCTTTCTCTTTTATGCGGTCGATACGGTGACCACGGTCTTCTTCATGGTGTTCGCATCACCCTGGGGAATGATCGTTTTCAGGGTCTTCGTCATTGCACTATTACTCTCTAACATTCGCGCGACCTGGATCGCCTCGAAGTGGAAGGCGGATTCCGAAGAGGCAGCTCTCCCTCCGCGCCTTAACGAAACCTGGTCAGATAAGTTCGCCGACCAGTTGCCCGCCATATTATGGCCAAAGGCGCGAATCGCGTATTACATCTTCGGCGCGTGTGTGCTTACTCTGGTTTCGATTGGGTTAGCGAGCATGCTGGCAAAAGCAGTGATTCGTGGAATGGGCTAGTACCCCGAAATCATTTTCCAATACAGAATCTGCTGAAGATCAAATTAAGAATATCGTCGTTAGTCGTCGCGCCGGTGACTTCATCCAGCGGACGGAGCGCGCTGTAAAGATCCAGCAACAGCATTTCGTGCGGAACCTTATCGTGCACGGCGACCTCCGCTCGGTCGAGGCCCGTCAGTGAATCACGCACCAGCGACTGGTGGCGCGCATTGGTCAGGAAGCCCGACTCGGCGCTCGATCCGGCATCTCCGGTAACGTGCCGAAGAATTGCTGCGCGCAGCTCAGCAATACCCTCGCCGGTGATTGCAGACGTACGAAGCTTGCCAAAGCCGGGTCGGACAGGCCGCTCCTGAGGCAAGCCGAAGGGAGTGTCCGACCCACCCGGATTCTGCAGGTCCGCTTTGTTTGCGACCACGATTGCGGTGCGCTGCTCAACTTGGCCGAGCAATTGTTCGTCTTCATCACTGGCTGGCTGAGATGCATCAAGCACTACTAACACCAAATCCGCATCCGCCAGGGCTTCCATAGATTTTTGAATGCCGATGCTCTCAGCTTCATCTAGCGCGCGACGAATTCCCGCTGTATCTACCAGCTTTACTGGAATGCCGCCGATCGCAACTGTCTCCGTGACCAGATCGCGTGTCGTCCCCGGCGTTGCGGTAACGATGGCGCGCTCACGCTCAACCAGGCGATTAAACAAACTGGATTTACCGACGTTGGGACGACCCACAATTGCCAGCGTCAACCCTTCGTGTACCAGCTTTCCATACGCAAAAGACTCGGCAAGCTCTTCTAATGGCGCGCGGACTGCCGATATGTGTTTAAAAATTTGTTCAGCCGGAAGCACCGAGACATCGTCCTCCGCGAAGTCAATACCAGCTTCGAGCACTGCGATCAGCTCGATCAGCTTCTGTTTGATCGGTTGCAGCCGTCGCGAAAGCGCGCCTTCGAGCTGCTGAGCCGCCACCTTCGCCTGATACAGCGTTTGCGAGTCAATGAGGTCCCGCACTGCCTCGGCCTGCGTGAGATCGATGCGCCCGTTCAAAAAAGCACGCATGGTGAACTCGCCCGGTTCCGCGAGCCGCGCACCGCGACTGAGCGCAATTTCAACAATATGCCGAAGCACTACTGGTGATCCGTGTGCGGAAATCTCGACGATATCGTCGGTTGTGTAGGAATGCGGCTTGGCGAAGTAAGTTACGACCACTTCATCGATGCGAGTTGCCGAGCTTTGCTCGGCCGGACAGCCGAGGGCGGCTGTCCCCACACAATGAGGCTCGATGAGCTCCCCGAAGACTGCATGCCTGGATTCCAGTTCATGCTTCAGTCGCAACATGGGTATTGCGATGGCCTGAGCGTCGGGCCCCGCAAGGCGCACTACCCCAATTCCCCCGCGCCCTGGAGGCGTCGCAATCGCAACAATGGTGTCATCGAGATTCAATGAGTCGATTGTATTTGAGCAGGACGGGCGAGACGCCTGTCACTCCAAAATCTCGATCGCGCAAGCCCGCTGGTTAAAACTTTAGCCCATCAGTACAATCAACACTTCCGCTTATGGCCGACGTCCGCCGAGGTCTGATTATGGTCAACACCGGGCCGGGCAAAGGTAAGACAACTGCCGCCATGGGCACGGCTTTGCGCGCTGTGGGCAATGGCATGCGCGTGCTGATGCTGCAATTTTTAAAAGGCTCGTGGCATTACGGAGAGCTCGACGCGGTGCAAGCGTTTGGCGATAAGTTCGTCATGAAGCAGATGGGACGCGGCTTTGTAAAGGTTGGCGCCGAGAAGCCCGATCCTGAAGACGTGCGGATGGTTGGAGAGGCTTGGGCCGAGGGTGACAACGCCATTCAATCCGGCGAGTGGGATTTAGTGATCCTCGACGAGATCAATTACGCCATAAGTTATGGCATGCTCGATCCGGCTAAAGTCGCCGCCGCTTTGCAGAAAAAGCCGGAGATGGTTCATGTTATCTTGACGGGACGCAACGCGCATCCGACAATTGTCGAGCTTGCAGACACGGTCACCGAAATGCGCCAGGTGAAGCACGCTTATGAAAAGGGCGTGATCGCGCAAAGAGGGATCGAATATTGAGTCATCGGATCATTGAATCATTAGATGTTTTCTCAATGACTCAATCCCTCAATGATTCAATGATTAAATTTTTATGGCCTGGTTCAAACGACAATCCGTAGAACTGGATTCTTCCGGCGAAAAGAAGATTCGCACCGAAGGCTTGTGGGTGAAGTGCGAGGGTTGCCGGCAAATTATCTGGAAGAAGGACCTCGAAGACAACTTGAATGTTTGCCCGAAGTGCGGCAAGCATTTTCGCATCGACGCCCGCACCCGCCTTGCGAACTTGTTCGACAACGGCGAATACGAAACTTTCAGCGATAACCTGAGTTCGACTGATCCTCTTAAATTCGTTGACCTCAAGCCTTATTCCGAGCGGCTCAAACGCGCCCAGGAAGATACTGGCCTGACCGATGCAGTCATCAACGGCCGCGGCAAGCTGAACGGGCGCCCCATCATCATCAGCGCCATGGAATACAGCTTCATCGGCGGCAGCATGGGATCAGTGGTCGGCGAAGTAATAACTCGCGCGGTTGAGCTGGCGCTCGAGAGCAAAGAGCCATTGATTATTATTTCCGCCTCCGGCGGCGCGCGCATGATGGAAGGCGTGCTGAGCCTGATGCAGTTGGCAAAAATTTCTGCCGCCCTGGCCAAGCTCGACGAGGCCCGCGTGCCTTACATTTCCGTGCTCACCGATCCGACTACCGGAGGCGTGACCGCGTCATTCGCGATGCTCGGTGATCTCAACATTGCCGAACCCGGTGCGCTGATTGGTTTTGCCGGGCCCCGAGTGATCGAGCAGACCATCCGACAAAAGCTTCCGCCTGGATTTCAGCGTAGCGAGTTTCTCCTTGAGCACGGCATGCTCGATGCCGTCGTCCACCGCAAAGAAATGAAGGCGTATATATCGCGCGCGCTCGACTTTATGTCGCCAGTCGCCAGCCGGCAATCTTCAGCCGCGAGTTGAAGTCGTCGGCCATCGGTCTTCGGCTATGGGTCTTCGGCTTTTCCCTAAGCACCAGAGTCATCCCAAAATAATTATCCCGAACTGATAACCTAAGAAAGGTAGGTTGTGCAATTTTGTAGTGACGACCGAAGGCCGGTGGCCGAAGACGGTTTAGGCCAACAACGCGCGACTCACGACGTTTTTATGCCAGCTTCTTACCAATCCGCTGTCGCCCGCATGTACGCGCTCGGGCACGAGCTTGCGGACACGCCCTCGCACAAGTTTGATCTGGCCCACATGCGGGTGCTGCTCAACGCGCTCGATCATCCCGAGCGGCGCTTTCCCAGCGTTCTGATTGCGGGCACGAACGGCAAGGGTTCAACCGCGGCTACGCTGGTGTCAATTCTTCAGGCCTCGGGACTACGCACCGGGCTGTACACTTCGCCGCATCTGGTGCGGATCAATGAGCGCATCCGCATCAACGGAGAAAATATCGATGACGAAAAATTCGCCTTGCTGCACGACATGGTCGAGCGCACCGCCGAGCGTCTGATTGAAGATGGCGAACTGCCCTGGCACCCTAGTTTTTTCGAAATGCTTACCGCGATGGCCTTTGAACATTTCGCCACCAACAAACTGGACATTGCAGTCCTTGAAGTTGGCATGGGCGGCCGTCTGGACGCGACCAATGTTGTGGAACCGCGGGTCAGCGTCATCACCGACATTTCTCTCGATCATGAAAAGTTTCTGGGAAACACCATCGCCGAAATTACCCGCGAAAAGGCTGGCATTATTCGACCTGGTGGTGTGGTTGTCACCCTGCCGCAAACTCCGGCTGCGAATGACGTAATCGGCAACGTTATTCTCGAGCAGAATGCCACTGCCGTGAATGCGGCGCAATATGTGCCTCCAGTGTCGCCAGCGTCTCCAAGCTACATGGCTTGCGAAACAGGCGATTCGAAAATCCTTTCGCGCTACCCGCTACGGGTTCTGGGCAAACAGGTCCTCGTCGAGACACCGCTGATCGGGCGTCATCAGTTGCGCAATGTCGCTCTCGCGATCGGGGCCGGGGAGGAATTGAGCAAACAGGGATTCCCCGTCACCGCCGAATCAATCGAGCACGGAATTCGCGAAACCCGCTGGCCCGGCCGCTTTCAAATAGTTCCCGCGAGCGGTCCGGCGCCCCAGTATGTTTTCGATGTTGCCCATAATCCTGCCGGAGCATGGGCGCTGCGCTCTACGCTGTCTAACGCTTATGAAGATCGCCGCCTGATTTTTGTCTTCGGCGCTATGCGCGATAAAGCAATTTCAGAGATGTGCGAAATTCTTTTTCCGCTAGCCGAACGCGTTATCAGCACGAACGCGGAAAACCCTCGCTCGGCAACGCCACAAGAAATTCGGGACGCCGCCCATCGCACCCACGCGGAAATCGAGCTTTCGCGGGATGTCCCATCTGCATTAGCACGCGTGAAGGAAATCGCAGATGCCGACGGCATTATCGTCATTACCGGATCGATCTACGTTGTAGGCGAAGCCATGAGAACTTTGGGAGTTTCTGCCGATGGAAGATAAGTCGGTGTGGAGCGGGCGCCCTCGCCCGCTAGGCAGTGAGGTCGAACCGGCCAAGCCGGAAGCAGAGCGCGATCGCGAATCCCATCGCCCGAATCGTAAGTACGGTTTACTCAGCCACCTGCGCTCCTACTTTGTTCACGATCCGTTGATCTGGCTCTACACCATAGCTTTTGGCATCACTTCCATCCCCTTCGGATTTTTCGACAAAGATGGCAGCATTCTGCACGGCTTTGCCCGCAACTGGTCAAAGCTGATTTTGAAGACTATTTTTTCTCCAGTGCGCATCACCGGTTTGGAAAAAATTGATACCTCGCGCACATACGTTTACGCCGTAAATCACGCTTCCGCACTCGATATTCCCGTGTTGTACGCGTCATTGCCGTTTCAATTCCGTATCGTGCACAAAAAAGAATTACTCTCTTATCCGGTGATCGGTTGGCACTTGAAGCGGTCGGGTCAGGTCTGTGTCGACCAGCAGAATCCCTCGCACTCCGTCGGTCAAATAAAGTCTGCGGTGCGCACCCTCAAAACCGGCATGCCACTGGTTATTTTTCCTGAAGGCGGACGCACTGCCGATGGCAAGATTCAGCCTTTTCTTGCAGGAGCATTTTTCATGGCCATCAAAGCCAACGTCGATATTGTTCCCATCGCGCTGGTCGGCACTTATGAGCTATTGCCCATGGACACCTTCCACATCAAGAGCCGACCGCTCGAAATGCGCATAGGCAATCCAATTTCCACCAACGGATGGAGCCTGCGGAATCTAGAATCTCTTTCAGCCCGAGTGCGGCAGGAGGTTCAAAACTTGTATGATGGGGCCGCGCAGGACGTATCCCTGAAAACAAATGCCGGTATCAACGCCTAGTTCGAATCTGGGTCGTCATGTATTTGGATTGGCGACGCTGGCCTCCGGCCTGATTACGCTCGCCTGGCATAGCTCCAACGCTGGGCATCGGACGCATTATGTCGTCCTTGCCGTAGCTGTTGCCCAGATCATCGGCGGGGCCCTGATTCAGTTCCGCCCAATCGCAAAGACCGGCGCATTAATTCTGGGCGCGGGTTACCTCGTCTCTACCTTATTATCCGTGCCCCAAATCATCACCGCCCCGCTGGTCTATAACAACTGGGGCAATTTCTTCGAGCAATTTTCTCTGTTCACCGGCGCGCTGCTCGTCTATGCGCATTTGTCATCATTGTGGTCACCGCAAATACTTCGTCGAATCGGCTGCATTCTTCTGGGCCTCTGCACGGTTTCGTTTGCACTAGAACAGGCTTTTTACATTGGTCCTACTGCGGCATTTGTGCCCAAGTGGATTCCGCCCAGCCAGATGTTCTGGGCCATTGCCACCACTGTTTTCTTCGCACTCGCGGCTCTGGCTCTGCTGGCGAATCGAATGACGCTTCTCGCATCTCGCCTGCTGACCGCCATGGTCGTCGGATTCGGGCTATTAGTATGGATACCGCTGGTTGTTTCCCATCCTCACGATCATGGTAACTGGAGCGAAACCGCCGAGACGTTCGCGATCGCGGGATCAACCTGGATTCTGGCTGACCTTCTCCGCGAGTATCAGGCTTCATAAAATTAAACATTGGAGAGTGGGTCCTACATTGGGGTGCCCCACTTCTCGCCGATTTTGCGTGAAGTGGGATCACGACCCGTCGGATTTAAATTACCCAAGTCGCTATGGACGCCAACGATTTTCGCCGGATCGCACTCAGTCTGGAAGGCGCTGAAGAACGTTCGCATATGGGCAGCGCAGACTTTCGCGTAGGTGGCAGGATTTTCGCCACTCTCGCCGCCGAGAAGCAGGGCTATGGCAATCTAATGCTCACGCCCGAACAACAACAGGCATTCGTCGAAGAGCTACCTGCGGTTTTCCTTGCCGTTCATGGAGGATGGGGCAGAAACGGCGCAACCCACGTGCGTCTCGCCGAGGCGGACAAGGACGTTCTCGAAGGCGCACTCCGCACCGCATGGAAACTGCGCGTCGAGAAGAATGCGGCTACGCGTCGCAACAGCAGCAAATCGAGCAAAGGGAAGACCACAGGGCGCTGACTTCTGCGCCAAAAAATAAAACGGCAGGGCCGACGCCCTGCCGTTCTAATTTCCGTTGGAACTTTACCTACTTGCCGCGGTTGACGGCCTTCTTCAGGTCCGCGCCGGCGGTAAATTTTGCTACGCGGCGGGCAGCAATTTTGAGAGTGGCCCCGGTCTGCGGATTGCGGCCATTGCGCGCCTTCCGCTGCGAGACGGAGAATGTACCAAACCCGATTAAAGCGACGCGATCGCCTTTTTTCAGGGCGCTGGTAATGCTATCTACGGTTGTGTCGATTGCGGTGGCGGCTTGGGTCTTGCTTACGCCGCAGCCCGATGCGATCCGGTCAATAAGATCAGCTTTATTCATGTTAGCTCCTGGGGAGGGTTTCCTTTTTCTCAGCGACTTTCAGCCCCGCGGCTGAACGCTCTGCAATTCGTTGAGCGTGGAAACTCACCGAAAGCTATTTAGCTCCTCGATTTCAGAGTTGTCAACTGTGGAAATCCGCGCCAGATGCCGGATTTGAGTACCCCATCGTACAAACCCGGCGTCGGCTGGCGTTCTTAAGGGCTGCCAATCGTTAATCACCTGAAGGGAGAAGAATTTCATCTACGCGTGTTTCCATCGCGGCCGGCATAGGGAAGAACTGCTCGGCCTCGGTCGATCCCTCGAGCGCGACGGTGGACGAAGCGCCGCCGCCCACAACTTTCGCCACGAGATCGAAATATCCCGTGCCGACGAAGCGCTGGTGTTTTGCGCCTTCGTATCCCATCGATTCGCAGGCAAATTCTCTCTGCTGCAATTGCGAGTAGGCATGCATGCCAGTTTCTTTATAACCTTGCGCCAGGTCGAACATGCTGAGGTTGAGAGCATGGAATCCGGCGAGGGTCACGAACTGAAACTTGTAGCCCATCGCCCCCAGTTCTTTCTGGAAGCACGCAATGGTGGCTTCGTCGAGCTTCTTCTTCCAGTTGAACGACGGCGAGCAGTTGTAGGCCAGCATCTTGCCGGGGAATTTTTCGTGGACAGCTTCGGCAAAGCGGCGCGCCTCTTCAAGATTGGGCTCCGATGTTTCGCACCAGATCATGTCGGCATAAGGCGCATACGCGAGTGCGCGGGCGATTGCCGAGTCCAACCCGCCATTAATTCCGAAGAAGCCTTCGCTGGTCCGCTCGCCGGTCAAAAACACGCGGTCGCGAGGATCGATGTCGCTGGTCAGGAGCTGCGCGCTGTTGGCGTCGGTGCGGGCGAGGATGAGCGTGGGCACATCCATCACGTCCGCGGCCAGCCGCGCCGCTACAAGTTTCTGGATCGCATCCGAGGTCGGGACCAGAACCTTGCCGCCGAGGTGTCCGCATTTCTTTGCAGACGAAAGCTGATCTTCGAAGTGCACGCAAGCCGCGCCGGCTTCGATCATGGCCTTCATCAATTCGAACGCATTCAAATTGCCGCCGAAACCGGCTTCCGCATCAGCCACCAGGGGAGCAAACCAGTTGACGCCGTTCTTACCTTCACTATGATGGACCTGATCGGCCCGTTGCAGCGCGCGATTGATTCGCCGCACCATTGCCGGAACGCTATCGCTCGGGTACAAACTTTGATCGGGATACATCTCGCCGGCGTTATTCGCATCGGCGGCAACTTGCCAACCGCTCACATAAACTGCCTTCAATCCCGCGCGCACCTGCTGGATCGCCTGGTTCCCGGTCATCGCGCCGAGAGCAGCGACATAAGGCTCAGTTTGCAACAGATTCCACAAAGTTTCCGCTCCATAGCGCGCGAGCGAGTGCTCAATCCGCATCGACCCGCGAAGACTTTCGACATCAGCCCAGGTATAAGGCCGGGTAATGCCTTTCCAGCGCGCATCAGATTCCCAATTCATTTTGCTGTTTCGATTTGTGTTGTTCCGGTTGCTGCTCATATTGGTGTCTCTTTTTTGAACTTTCAATCTCGCCCGCGAATTCTCTGTGTACCTCTGTGCAACCTCTGTGTCCCTCGGTGTTAAAGCTTTCCCCTTAAATCGGATCAAACTCCTCGTTCATCACCATGGCCTCCGCGATCCGTCGCGCCTCGCGCAGAGTCTCATCGCTGCCTTCGTCTTTACGGTTCTGATCTGAAAGCAGATTTTCCAGCTCCTCATCGAACAAGCGATGAACAAACTGCGCGCTGTGCGGAACCTCTTCTCCGGTTCCATCCGACACTCCGCCGTGGCGCATGCGCTGCGCAATCATCAATCGGTAAATGCGGTCGGTCGCCAGATCCTCCATGTAACCGTCGAGCAGGCTGGCGCCCTTGCCATTCAAAACGCCATTGCGATAACGAATGATCGTCCGCACCGCTGCCCGCGTGCCCGCTACCGTCTTCTTGCCAACGCCATTCAGCGTCGGCCGCAAATTCGGGTAGCGCTCGCTTTGTGGCGTCCGCGCATTCAGTTGATTGGGGAAAGGGAACTGCTCGATCGCAATCTGATTCTGATCGGGATGGCCGGTCCACGCGCCATCCATGCCGCATGAGGCCTCATTCTTTTTGTCTTTCTTAAGAACATCCAGCGCCCGAATGTTCAATCCGGCATCTGTTCGGCTGGGGTATAAAGCCGTCATTCCGCCGATCGCCAGCATGCCGCGCTTGTGGCAAATCTCCGGCATCAGTTCGCGCAAGTTTTGAAAAAACGGCACGTCGTGCGGAATCGTGTTGCGGTCCGGAAAAACCCAATCGGGATCGTTCAGATTGAAATGGATCAGGCTGGCCATGTAATCCCATCGTCCGAGATTCAATCCGAGAATGTGGTCGCGCAAGTTGTAAAGAAACTCCTCCATCTGAAAGGCCAGCGGATGCGACTCCACCAATGCCATGCACTTGATGTAATTGCGCGGCCATCCTCGCGCTTCGGCGATGGACTGAAATACATCGCGCCACCACAGCGCTTCTTCGGCTGATTCTGACTTCGGAATGTAAAAACATAACGGGTGCTTCAATTCGCCCGGGTCAATGCGATAAGCAATGCGCGCCACATCGAACAGGGAAGCCGAAGTCAGTTCATCGAGAATTCCGGCCTGCCGAATGTGCAATCCACGCGGGCGGATCCAAATCACGGTCGCGCTGGGCTGAATTCCGATGAGGCGATCACGCTTCTTGTCCGCATAAGTCAGAGTGCCGCGCAACGCCGCCAGCACATTTTCAACGCCCAGTCGCTGGTGCTCCCACTCATTGGCGGTGGAATCCTCCAGGTCGAGCATGATCCCGGGCGCGCCCGAGTTCAGCATTTTCACCGCCAGCTCGGCATCGTCCGCCGGGCCTGTCATCTGATTGCGCTGGTCGCGGCACCATTCGGGCAACTCGATGCTCCAGCCATTCCGAACTGCATGCCCCGGATATCGATGTACCGGCTTGTTCCCGGCGTGTGAATCCGCCAGCACGATGGCGCGGTCGGCTACCAGTTCGTCCCGGCGGTGGATAAATTTTTGATGAAGCGGCTGAAAAAATCCTAAAAATCCTTCGGGGAGATCGCGCCCAGCATTGAAATCCGCCGGCGTCGTATTTACTTGAAATGCTCTGATCTCCGCATCAATGCTCGAACTCGTGGCCATCCGTCTCTCCTGGGCGACCCGCCAAAAGCCGCAATCGGCGACCAATCTGGCGAAAGCTGCTGTTTTTGCCGTCGCGCCAGACTCATTCTTTGGCCGCCCGATGATTCGGTCAAACGGAACCTTTGGATTAGCCTGATAAATAAAACTTATCGTACATGCTTTACCTGATAAAAATATGTTGTCAGCCGTAGAGCAGGTAGCTATATTTGTAGGGCAGGTAGCTATATTTAATGAGACTGTGGGGCGACGGGCGTCCCCCCCGTCAATAACAGCGAGGAAAAGTTGTGGAGCAATGGGCGCCCCTCGCGATTTACCGGCAATATGGCAATCTTCAACGGGCGGGACGCCCGTCGCCCCACGTCTTTAAATGGCCTATGGAAATTACCCAAATCGAGACCTTCCTCGCGGTCGCCAGCTTCGGCGGATTCCACCGGGCCGCAGAAGCCTTGCGCCTCTCTCAGCCTGCCGTAAGCTCGCGCATTAAGGCACTCGAAGAATCATTGGGCGTGCCACTTTTTGTGCGCTCCCGAAACACGCTGACGCTTTCAAGCGCGGGACGTGTGCTTCGTCCTTACGCCGAGCAGTTGCTGAAGACTGCCTCAGTTGCGCGTCAGGCTGTGCATCAGCTCGACCCCAGCACGGACGCCCCACTGCAGATCGCAGCTGGACTTTCGATTTCGGTTTATTTTTTGCCGGAAGTCCTGCAGAAATTTCAAAAAGCATTTCCGAAAGTCAGCATCAGCATTCGGCCCGGCCACTCGAAAGAGGTGCTGGAGATGGTACTGGGCGAGGAGGCCGAAATTGGCTTGGCCCGTTCGCTGCAGCATCCCGAGGTCGAAACCATTCCTTTGCGTGATGATCCGCTGCTACTGGTCGCGACTCCCGATCGGCTCCCCAACAAATCAGGACGCGGACATCTGGGCGAAGCGGCCGCATGGCCCTTAATCTTCTACGAGCGCGGATCGAGCGATTGGACTCTGACCCGCGGCCTCTTCCGCCATGCTGGCCTGGTTCCGAATGTCGCCCTTGAAGTGGACACTATCGAAACCGCCAAGCGCATGGTCGAGCGCGGGCTTGGCATGTCATTTCTTCCGCTGATGGCAGTGGCGCCGGAAATTCGTCGCGGCGAATTGCGCACCATTCAGCTGATTGATGCCGAACCTTTACACCGCAGCCTCGACATCATTCACCCCCGCCATCGTCCATTGCGTGCGCAGGCCCAGTCATTCCTGCAAGTGGTGCGCGATATTGTGAAACAACGCGCGCCTGGAAAAAACAAAAAATAATTGCGGGTTGAGCGCATCGCAAAAAAAAACCGAGTTCCTCCTGACAATGTTCCCGGTTCTCCACAAGCTTTCCATAACTCCACAGGTTGTGCACAGCCATTCCACGTCTGTGCACTTGCGCAAACCCGATCCCCCGGTGCACATTCAAAGTAGAGACGGTTCATGAAAGTTGCTGCTGAAGTTTGTCCGGTTTGTGGTGGAAGCGGGTGGAAGTCCTTGAGTACTAATCGCCGGGTGGTGCGCTGCGAGTGCCGCCTGAAGTCCCGCGCCGATTCGCTGCTGGCGGCGGCCCGCATTCCGAAGCGTTATGAGCATTGCGAGCTTTCGAATTTCGAATTCGATGGTCCGCACGCGCATCTGGCACGCGCGCGAATGGCGGCTTGCCGCTTCGTGGAAGAATACGGATTGGAGAATGAGAATAACGGCCTGCTAATTATCGGCAGCATTGGCGTGGGTAAAACCCACCTGGCCGTTGGCATTATCAAAGAACTGATTCTCAGCAAGGGAACTGCCTGTCTCTTTTACGATTACCGCGAGCTGTTGAAGCAGATCCAGAATTGTTATAACGAATCGGTGAAGGCGACTGAGCTGGAGGTTATGCGGCCAGTTTTCGATAGCGAAGTTTTGGTGCTCGATGAACTTGGCGCGGTGAAGCCTACGGAATGGGTCTGGGACACGGTCAGCCTCATCCTGAACACGCGTTACAACGACAACCGCACCACCATCATCACGACTAACTATCCGGAGGAATCCGCGCG
>Ga0070735_10002682_pt1 | contig 15948 bp, 16 predicted proteins | sample Coa_R1_FD_66443 | JGI IMG/M metagenome (GOLD analysis project Ga0070735, IMG submission 66443) | Surface soil microbial communities from Centralia Pennsylvania, which are recovering from an underground coalmine fire - Coalmine... | ecosystem: Environmental > Terrestrial > Soil > Unclassified ... | reverse complement strand
AGTTTGCTTTCGGTAGAGGCCGGACCCGAAAAAGAAATCATCGACGTCCAGCGATTCGGCGACCGGCTCGACTTGCTGGTGCGCGATCCGGACAAAGACCGGCGAACGGTTGCCGAAAAACTGCGGAGTGCGGGCGTGCGGGTCGAGGAGATTCGTGTCGACGAACCGACGCTCGAAAATACATTTGTGGCCAAGTTGCGCGCTCTGGGCCAGAAAGCCGAGACGGCCGACTTTCCCGCACGCCATGACCACAGCAACCTGCGCGGAGAAGTCGCAATTGGCGCGAAAGATCTTGTCAAAGAGTTTGGGACATTTACCGCCGTTAAGAATGTCAGCCTCCAGATTCGCCATGGTGAAGTCTTCGGTTTGCTCGGAGCGAATGGAGCCGGCAAGACAACCACGATCAAGATGCTTTGCGGGTTGTTGGACCCGACACGCGGAAAAATCGAACTGGCGGGTTCGACAGATCTGCGATCGCAAAGCGTACGACAGCGCATCGGTTACATGTCGCAGAAATTTTCGTTGTATGACGACATGACGATTCGCGAAAACCTGGAATTTTTTTCGGGTGTGTACGGTGTTCCTGAAGGCGAGCGCGAAGAAAAAATTCGCTGGGTGCTCTCATTTTCGGGCCTCGAGGGCAAAGAAGATCAACTCACGGGCAGCCTTCCCGGCGGCTGGAAGCAGCGCGTAGCGTTTGGCGCCGCGATCATGCATGAGCCCGAGATTCTGTTTCTGGACGAGCCAACTTCCGGTGTTGATCCTCTGGCCCGCCGCGCGTTCTGGACCATGATCAACCGGCTGGCCGATTCCGGCGCAGCGATTCTGGTAACGACTCACTATCTCGAAGAAGCCGAGCAGTGCAATCGCCTGGGAATGATGGTCGCAGGAGAGCTTGTCGCTGAAGGCACCCCGACAGGAATCAAAGCCCGGCAGTCCGGACACTTGTTGGAGTTCATCGTTGACCAGCCGCAGCGCGCCGCTGATCTTCTGAAAAGCGATACGGCACGCTGGCGCGTTTCTCTCTTCGGAGAGCGTCTGCATGTGATCACGGATGAAGATCCCGCAATCGCGATAGAACAAACTAAAAAGCGGCTCGCGGAAAACGGGCTCCATGTTATCAGCGCCAGGGAAGGCCGCTTCTCGCTCGAAGATGTGTTCATCGCGATTGTGGAACAGGCGCGGCAGCAAGGCAAAGTCGTCACGGAAGACTGAAGAAAGGCTCGTATGAGGCGCATCATCGCGCAAACGCGAAAGGAATTAACGCAGATCGTTCGCGATTGGCGCACGCTGGCGCTTGCGTTGATCCTTCCGATTGTTCTGCTCCTTCTGATGAGCACGGCCATTTCGCTCACGGTGAACGATCTTCCAATTGTGGTGCAGGATTTTGATGATTCTGCAGCCTCACATGACTTCATCGACGCCCTACGCGCCTCGATAACATTTCATGTGGTCTCGTGGCCGGTGGAGAAGTCCGCGGAACAAGCGCTGGCCGCCAATGCCGCGCGAGCCGTGGTTATCATTCCGGTTCACTTCGGGCGCGACATGGCGCGCGGCGCGAATGCGCCCGTGCAACTGCTGGTCGACGCCTCTGACGCCAACACGGCTAAATTAACTTCCGGGTACGCCACTCAGATTGCGTCCGCGTATAACCGGGAAACAGCCGGAGCAGCGCAAGCGGGACCCGTGCAAACCGCCATTCGTCTCTGGTACAACCCGGGTCTTTCCTCGAAGAAATTTTACGGTCCGGGAGTATTCGTCCTCGGCATCTCCATGTTCCCCCCGCTGCTTGCAGCGCTAGCAATGGCCAAGGAGGGTGAGCAAAAAACAATTCTGCAGGTTTATGTGTCGAGCATTTCCGCGCATGAATTCCTCTTGGGCAAAATCATTGCCTTTATGGCGGTGGCTCTCGCGGAGTGCTTCGTGATGTGTTTGCTTCTGTTCACATATTTCGGGTTGAGCTTTGCAGGCGACCCCACGCCGTTTTTAATTGCCACGATACTTTACGCATTTTGTGTGGCTTCCTTTGGAACAATGGTCGGAGCGACCATTCCGAATCAGGCTGCGTCCATGCAAGCGGTTGCTCTCGGCGGATTTCTGCTCGTTTTTTTGCTCTCCGGTCTGATGTTTCCGATCGAAAACATTCCAGCGGGGCTGCGCTGGATATCGAATTTTATTTGGGGCCGCTATTACATTGAAATCGTGCGCGACGCGCTCCTGCAGGGTGGCGGCTGGCCTGCAGTCTGGTACAAGGTCCTGATCATCGGCGCGATTGGAACCACGTTCTACGGGATTGCCTGGAGCGGCATGAGAAAGATGCAGCTGAAGGCCTAAATCATGAAAAAGCTACTGCAATTACTATGCAACTACCGGCTTCTCGCGCTGATCAAAAAAGAGTTCAACCAGATTCGCCGCGATCGCCGCCTGGCGATTTCGTTGATTCTTCCACCGGTCGTGCAGTTGACGCTCTTCGGATTTGCGTTGAGTGCCAACGTAACAAACGTTCGTCTGGGCGTAGTCGATGATAGCCGTTCGCCTGAGAGCAGGGAGTTGGTTGCGGCTTTGACCGAGAGCAAAAGTTTTCGCCTGGCAGGTTACTACTTGTCGGTGAACGAACTTGGAGACGCTGTCAGCCGTGGCAATGTCGATGCGGGCGTCGTCGTTCCTTACGATTACGCCAGGGACCTGGCTCGCGACCGCCCCACAACGGTGCAATTCCTGTTGAACGCGATGAATGCGAACACCGCCACGATCAGCCGCGGCTACGCGGAGGGCGTAATACAAAGTTACAACAGCGGGCTTCGTAGTCGGGGGCTTCAAGCGCGTGTCCAGACGGTTGCAGGGATGAACCTCGCGCGGCGCGGTCAAGTGCAACTCCAGCCCGCATTCCTTTACAACCCCGGGCTCGTCGATTCGTGGTTCATCGTGACCGGCGTATTCGGTTTGCTGCTCATCCTGAACAGTTCGATTGTCTCGTCCGCCGCCATGGTTCGCGAAAGGGAAGCGGGAACAATCGAGCAATTGCTGATGTCCCCGGCATCCACGTCCGAGATCATTTTCGCCAAGATAACGCCACTGTTTATCCTGCTGTTCATGATGATGCTGGTGGCAATCGCTGTGCTCAGACTTGCATTCGGAGTGCCGTTTCACGGCAGTATACTTTTTCTCTTGCTTGGCGGCGCGCTGTGCATTTTGTCAGGCATCAGCATCGGCACGGTGATCGCCACGTTCAGCAAATCAGCGCAGCAGGCGCAACTGACCAGCTTTTTTGTTAACCCGCCGCTCTCCTCATTGTCCGGTGCGCTGAATCCGGTGGAAGGCATGCCCAAGTGGTTGCAGCCTATTACGGTGCTTAATCCGATTCATCACTTCGCGACGATTGTTCGCAGCAGCACTCTCAAGGGAGCTGGATTCATGGATCTTTGGCCTAATTTCCTGGGCCTGCTCATTTTCACAATCATATTCGTATCGCTGAGCATCTGGCGATTCCGAAAACAGCTCAGTTAGAGATGAGGGAATTCACTATGAACGACAGTAGAACTAAGAATTCGCCAATTTTCCGAATCGGCGGCATCTTGGCAATAATTTGCCTAATTACATTCGCCATCACAGCATGTGGATTCGCTCAGGGACTCGGCGCACCCCGGTCGAACCAGTCGCAAGGCACGCAGACAACGCCGCTCCCTCTCTCCGGTCGTAACGGCCAGAATGGATCAGTGGTTGCGGTCGAGACCCCGATCGCCGGAACCACAAACAGCGTCAACACAATCAATCCTGCCGTCCAGGTCCAGGGACCGTACTCGGGGGGCGCGCGCAGCACAACGAAGCTGCCGTTTTCGGGCAAGCTCTCTCTCCGCGAAGCCATCGAGCGCGGACTCGACTTCAACCTCGGCGCCGTGGGACTTTCGAATGCCGCGCGCCAGGCGCAAGGGCAGAGTCAGGTCGCACGAAGCGCACTGCTTCCCAATCTAAACGGCAATCTGAGTGAAACTGTTCAGCAGATAAATCTTCGTGCCTCCGGAATAAAATTCAATTCGCCTATTTCGGGCTTCGTTTTTCCGACAGTCGTTGGACCTTTCAACGTGATGGACCTGCGCGCCAGTCTTACTCAATCCATTTTTGACATGACGGCGCGGAATAATTATCGTTCCGCGAATGACGTTTATCATGCCAACCAGTTCTCGGCGCGAGATGCCCGAGATTTGGTCGTGCTGGCGGTGGGCGGCACCTACCTCCAGGTGATTGCCACAAAGGAAAGAGTAAAATCCGCGCACGCTCAATTCGATACCGCAAACGCGCTCTATCAACAAAATGTGCAAAAGAGAGGCGTCGGCGTCATAGCACAAGTAGACGTCGATCGCAGCCAAGTAGAAGCGCTCTCCCAGCAACAGCGAGTTACCTCCCTCGAAAACGAACTGGCAAAGCAAAAAATCAACTTGGCGCGCATGACGGGCCTGCCTCCGACGGACGAATACGATCTGACCGATGAAGTCCCGTTCCTCGCCGCGCCCGCGCTTAGTTTCGACGACGCGCTCAAGCAGGCCTTTGATCGCCGTTCCGATTTAAAAGCGGCGGAGTCACAGATTCGCGCTGCTGAACATACTCTTGCCGCCGCTCGCGATGAGCGCTTGCCTTCACTTTCTGTCAGCGGTGATTACGGCGCCATCGGCACCAATCCCTCGCAATCGCACGGAACATTCACCGCTGCCGCGACGCTTCGCTTTCCGATCTGGCAAGGCGGCCGCACGGAAGGCGATATCAAGCAAGCGGAAGCATCGTTGGCCCAGCGCCGAGCGGAACTCGATGACCTCAAAAGCCAGGTGGAAAGCGAAGTGCGAAACGCGTACCTTGATCTCCGCGCAGCGTCGAGCCAGGTAGAAGTAGCTCGAAAAAATCTTGAAGTATCGAGAGAAACGCTGGATCTTACCCGTCAACGCTTCGAGGCGGGTGTGACAGACAATGTCGAAGTCATCCAGGCGCAGGAATTTCTAACTTCAGCCGAACTGGACGTCATCAACAGCATATTTGCCCACAACGTTGCGAAGCTGAGCCTGGCTCGCTCGATCGCCAGCGCAGCGGATAGCCTGCAGCAATTTCTCAGCATCCAATAATCCAGCGATTTGCGTTGAGCCATACTCCATTCCCTGTATAGACCACCCTGCCGGAATTGCGTACTTTCAGTGCGAACTTAACCTGAAGTAGGCTGAGTGGGTGGTGCACCCAGGGCCCGCGTTCAGTTTCTCACCGGAAGAGAAGCCCACCTTTCTGAGCTGAGGAAACGTCGATGAAAACAGTCGAAGTCGAAAAAACTGGTGGACCGGAAGTCCTGCAGGTTCAGGACATCGGTGGTCTGGAGCCTCCTGGGCCGGGCCAAGCTCTCGTTCGCATTGTGTATGCCGGCGTGAATTTTATGGACGTGGGCCAAAGGCGCGGCACCTACCCTCGCGAAGTGCCGTTCACTCCAGGTGTGGAAGCTGCGGGAGTTGTCGAATCCATTGGCACCGAAGTCCCCTGGATAAAAGCCGGAGATCGCGTGGCCTACACGGGCGAACCTGGAGCTTATGCTGAAGCAAGCTTGGTTCGGGCGGACCGGCTTATACCTTTGCCCGATGATATTTCATTCGAACAGGGTGCTGCATTTCCGCTGCAGGGAATGACTGCACACTACCTGATTCATGAATTTCGTATGCCGGGCCCTGGGGATTTCGTTCTTGTTCACGCGGCCGCGGGAGGAGTCGGCCTGCACCTTGTGCAATGGGCGAAGCACCTGGGAGCACACGTGATAGGCACAGTGTCAACGGAAGAAAAGGCCCAAATCGCGCGAGAAGCTGGCGCCGACTACGTAATTCTCTACACCAAGCAGGATTTTGCGATAGAGACGCGGCGACTCACGAAAGGTCGCGGAGCTGATCTCATTCTCGACGGCGTTGGCAAAAACACATTTAAAGGTGATATGGAAACCGTCGCCATTCGTGGACAAATCGTTATGTTTGGCGCTACGAGCGGACCCGCCGATCCAATCTCGCCCAATGCTCTGATGGGCAGGTCGGTATCGATTTCCGGCGGAAGCCTGCCCAATTTTATTTCCAATCGCGAGGAAATGATGAACAGGGCGGACGATGTCATCCAGGGCATTCGGGAGGGTTGGCTAAAGTTGAAGATTGATCGAATTCTGGATCTTTCGGACGCTGCGGAGGCCCACCGCATGCTCGAAAGCCGGGCAACTTCCGGAAAGATTCTTTTGGCTCCGCCGGCAGACGTGCGGAGTCAGGCTGCATAGGCGTTACTTGGAGTCACCAATGATCGTGCCCGACAGTTACCACGCGCGGCGGCCCCCGCCGGATATACCCGAGCAGCCGGCACCGGCTTCTCCCAAACCTGAGGAACCGGTGCCGCAACCGCCGCAACCGGAACTTCCGCCTATTGGCCCTCCGGGGACTGACTTCCCTGGGCCGGAACCCGATCCGGATCCTTATCCGGATCCTCCGGAAATGCCGCCCGTCCAGACGTAATTTGATTTTACTTAATGACGGAGTGACAAGATGACGTCAGCTTTGCAGAGAAACGCAGCCAAACGTAATATCAAGAAGGCAGAAAAAGCGGCGCGGAAAAAACGTACGATCGCTCATTTGCCAAAATCGACTCGGACTACCTTGGGGAAGCAAGGCGCGCAAGTCGCCGCGCAAAGAAGGAATCGTAGCTCGTAGTACGCGCGAGGCGGCCGCGACGGTACAGTCTTTCAAGTGCTTGCCGCCTCCGCAGTTTTCTCAGAGACGATTCCGGTCTTCAAATTTCCGAGGGACCGGTTGGTCTGGTATTTTGCGCGTTTTCAATTCAGTTTGATCCGGATCCGGGGCCTTCTCTACAGCGTCGAGACGTTCCGCCTCCAAATCCTGTCCCTCCTCGGCCAGTTCCGTGACACTCTCAAATCCCTTCCGTTCGTGAATTTCCAGACCTTCGAAATCGCCGGATTGTTCACCTCGCAGGGCTGACCTTTGGTCTGAGGCTGGAGTGAATTGTCGATTGGAACTCAGGCTGCTCCCAAGACTTTTATTTCCGCTGATCGGTTCATCGGCCTGCTTCACGACCACGGGTGTGCTGGTTGAGGACTTTCTCTTTCTCAAGAGCGGCCTTCGTTTTTTCATATTCATTTAGAGCCTCGCAAATCACTTCAATTGAAAACATCCAATGATTGAGACCAAGGTGTCAGTACACAATCCGTTATTCGCTGTATTTTTTAATTCACAGCTGACGCCGAAGTGGTTTTGAGAAATCGTTTAAAATCCTGACGAAGATACATCGAATTTTGAGGGCATCTACAAAAGTTTACTGATTGAGGCCATTTTATTGATTTCGTAACCTCGAATCGCCCCCCACAACCCGAAGGAGCAAGAGACATGAAATTTAAACCAATGAAGAGATTCGCGTTTACGACGGCTTTGTTTTCAATTGCTTTGTTTGGTGTTAATTCGGCGTTTGCACAAAAATCTTCACCACCGCCTAGCGACTCGACGGGCACACCAGGATGGAATTCGCAGGACACGCAAGGCCCGACGTCTCGGAGTCCGAGAGGGCCGGATACGCAAGGGTTGACGCCACGCAGCTCCCAGGGAACAACAGCTTCGCAAGGGACAACTTCCCGCAGCACAGGCTCCGAAGCTATGGACGAAACATTTGTGAAGAAAGCGGCGGCCGGCGGAATCGCGGAAGTGAAACTTGGGCAACTTGCTCAGGAAAAAGGTTCAAGCAGCGCGGTAAAGGAATTTGGAAAGCGAATGGAGAACGATCACTCAAAAGCCGGGGAACAGCTAAAAACTGCAGCCTCGAAAGATAATATTCCTGTTCCGGAAGAGATGGATAAGAAGGACCAGGCTACCTACGATCACCTTTCCAAGCTTTCAGGCGCGGAATTCGATCGCGTCTACGCGCAACATATGGTGACCGACCACGAAAAGGACATCGAGGAATTTAGAAAAGAAGCGAGCACTGGAAAAAATCCGGACGTAAAGAATTTTGCCTCCAAGACGTTGCCGACGCTCCAGGACCACCTCAGGCAAGCGAGAGAAATGGAAAAAAGCGTAAGCGCCAGGGAAAGCAGCAAGAATTCTCAATAACATTTACCGGTACGACGCCGACGGACCCAGCCCGCCGGCCTTGCCGTCAACGTTGTTACGCAGAAGGAAGGAATCATGATGAAAATCAATTCTAAATTGAAGACCCGAGGCAAAGAATTTGGAACGACTCTCATAACTGAGGTTCGTCAAGGAAATGAGGAGAAACGCGTATTCCTGTTTCCATCGCGGATTGCAACTCCACTTTTTCGCAGGCCCGCTTCTCACACGTAATGTCAAAAACTATGACTTTCTGGCGGTGTTCACGGGGCGATATGAAGGCGATCGTATTTCACGGAATAGGGGATATCAGATTAGATGAAGTGGCAGAGCCGCGGATCAAAGACCAATACGATGCCATCGTTCATCTGACAGCCAGTGCGATTTGTGGAACGGACCTGCACTTTGTTCGTGGAACGGTGCCGGGAATGATTCCGGGCACGATCCTTGGCCACGAGGGCGTGGGAATTGTGGAAGAAGTTGGTAAAGGGGTGCGAAATCTCAAGCGAGGAGATCGCGTCGTTATTCCATCAACGATTGCTTGCGGGATTTGTGCTTACTGCCGCAAAGGATATTTTGCGCAATGCGATAATGCCAACCCGAACGGAAAAAATAGTGGCACGGCATTTTTTGGAGGACCCAAGGAGAGCGGACCCTTCGACGGCCTTCAGGCGGAATACGCCCGTATTCCATTCGCACATGTCGGGCCGGTGAAATTGCCGGAGGAAATGGCGGATGAGCAGGCCATATTGATTTCTGATATTTTTCCCACAGGTTATTTCGCGGCGGATATCGCACATGTTCACGATGGCTCGACGATTGCTGTTTTTGGATGCGGGCCGGTCGGTCAATTCGCGATCGCCAGCTGCAAACTTCTAGGCGCCGGGCGGATTTTTGCTATCGACACAATTGCGTCTCGTTTGAAAATGGCCGCCGATCAAGGCGCCGAGGCAATCGACTTCAATGCGGAAAATCCGGTGAAGGTGATTCAGGAATTGACCGGCGGGATAGGCGTCGATCGCGCCATCGACGCGGTAGGAGTCGATGCGGTTCATCCGAAGCGTGGTCCCGCGCACAGCAAGGCCGATGACGAAAAATTCAGGAAAGAGGTTAAAGAAATCGTTTCAAAGCCTGAGCCGCATGGAGACAACTGGCAGCCGGGTGACGCGCCCTCTCAAGTCTTCCAATGGGCGATCGAAGCTCTCGCCAAAGCCGGAACGTTTGGCATCGTTGGTGTTTACCCCGGATCAATGCGATATTTCCCGATGGGCGACGCCATGGAAAAAAATCTGACGATCAGGTCAGGCAACTGCAATCATCGAAAATATATCCCCAAGCTCATCGAGTTGACACGCGCCGGATCGGTTGACCCTTCAGCAATACTAACGAAAATCGAACCACTGACATCAGCAATAGACGCTTACCAATTGTTTGATCGCCGCGAACAAGGATGGATTAAAGTAGAGTTGCAGCCCCCCATGGGGCGCTCGCAGACGGCTTGACTCACGCGCGCGCTAATCCGAGAAAGTCCGTGGCTCGCAAAAAAACAAATGGCTGGGTAGCAAACGTCAAGACGGTATCCACGTATCCGCCGAAGGGCCTGTTCAAAAAGAAGGCGTCCACCATCGCCCGCGCTCTGGCTTCAAAAAAAGTATCGCCGAAGGGCCCGCAATCCGGGATGCGCATGCTGACCTATTTCATCAATCGTGCAGGCAGCGGACTGAGCACGTCGCGCCGCGCTGAGCTCGAAAGGGCGAAATCCCTGCTATCGACGCGAATACAACGAGCACGAAAGCCGCGAAAACAAACGAAAAGTGCCTCCGCCGCCCGTGGAAGACGGTAGGGCAAGTTTCCCAGGAGTTGGATATGGCGTTAGACACCGAACGAATTCAAAAAAACGTGCGCAAGTTGGAGAAATCGCTCAAGAGGGCGCTGAAGCATTCGGCTCCCGAGGAGGTCCACGATTTGCGAACGCGTATTCGCCGAGTTCAGGCCACGGTGGAGGCTCTCTCTTTAGACTCTCATCGTAACGAACGGCGCCTCATGAATCGATTGAGCCGCATTCACAAGAAGGCGGGGAAGGTAAGAGACCTGGATGTGCTCACGTCCGATCTTTCCGCCTTGCACATCAAAGAGGAAACAAATTGTCTCATTCAATTGTTCGAGTATCTCGGCGCCCAGCGTTATAAGCACGCCGCCCGTCTCGTTCGAACAATACGAAATAACAAGAACGTCATTAAGATGCGATTGAGGAAAACATCAGCGCGACTCGAAAAGTTGCTAGGCAAAAATGATCAGCCAACCGTACAGACCGAGGCGGTCGCAAAAACAATGGCCTCGGCTATGGAACTTTCTTCCGAACTCGCAACTGTCTCGAACTTAAACCGCGCAAACCTGCATGAATTTCGCCTCAAGGTTAAGGAACTACGCTATGTTCTGCAAATGTCAAACAAGGCCACCCATGTAAGGTTCATTGAAGCGCTGGGCAAGGTTAAAGATGCAATCGGGGAGTGGCACGATTGGGAGGAACTGATCGCTATCTCGCAAGACCTTCTCCATCATGGCTCAAGCTGCAAATTGCTGCACGAATTCAGAGTCATCAGTTCACGTAAGTATGAATTCGCACTTTCCCTCGCGAATAAACTGCGAAAGGAATACCTTCGGCCTTCCGACCGAAACGCCAAGGGACCAGGAGGCGACAAGAATAAGTTGGACCAGACGGCGCTGAAAGCGGTGTCTACAATCGCCACTTGAACCAGAGGCTTATTTGAGATTCATTGCAGCGCCTGAGTAGGCCGATCCGGAACTTGCGCGCCATCCGTCCGCGGTGGATTTGGGTTCGCACGGCCAACCACCACGGGACTGGTGAACAGAACGGCATTCGGAATGACAACGCGTTTTCCGTCTGCGGCAGTAATGATTGTCGCTCGCGTCTGAATATCCTCCACTTTTCCTTCAAAACCCGCGACCGTGATCCAGTCTCCGATTTCAAAAGGTTCCTGGAGCAACAATAGAATTCCGGCCAGAAAATTTTGCAGAATATTCTAGAAGGCGAACCCTATCGCGACGCTGCCGATTCCGAGCATGCTGATCAGATCGCTGGCACGAAATGAAGGCGCTACCGCTGAGATGGCAATCAGAAACCCAAAAACGGTCACCGTGATGTAGGCGATCTGCCCAAGAAGTAATCCCAGGCTTTGACGCTTCTGGCGGCGCTGCGTGATACGTCGAACGATTGACCTGGCTGCCGACGCAATGATGAGAAATAAAACGAAAATAGCAACGGCCAAAATAATATTTGGCAACAGTGAAATCACATAATTGATGATTCTGGTGCCGCTTTTCCAGGCATTGGATAAATCGATTGGCATATGACCTCCTGCTTAAACGGCTCGCGTCACGGCATCTTCGAGCCGCTGTCGATCGTTCCAGAAGTCTTTCCACAGATCGCCGAACCGGCGGAGCCGCTCGAAGATCGTCTTAAAATTCAGATCTTCTGGACGCAATTTGCTTGTAAGTTCCTTGGGGCTGACTGGTGCCGAAACAGGCGCGCCACGGAATGGACGCAATGAATATGCGGCGGCAAGCGGCCTGCCGCGGGCATTCTGCACAGTATCGATGAGCACTGTACCCTTGCGGCGGCTGCTCACCTTACGTTCAAAGGTAACCAGTTCCGGCAATTCCGCCTGAACCTGTTGACCAATTGCTCCCGCAAACAGGCGGACTTCGTCGTAGGTGTATTTCCGCTCCAGTGGAACGAAAATATGAAAGCCGGACGCGCCAGACGTTTTCAAATAGGCCCTGACGCCCAGCGCGTCGAGCTGCTTGTGAATCGAGCGGGCGAATTTAACGACCAGATCAAACGGCGTGCCCTCGGTGGGATCGAGATCGAAGAAAACATAGTCCGGATGGGTTTCATCATCGAAGCTGCTTGACCAGGGATTATGATCGATACAGCCGAGATTCGTGAGATAGAGCAGGTCCGCCAGATCGTCCGCGAGGAAGTACGGCATTTTAGCCTGCCGTTCCTCGGAATAAATCAAAACTGTTCTCAACCACTCCGGCCGGGACTCCTTCGCTTCCTTCTGAAAAAAGAATTTTCCATCGATACCATTTGGATATCGTTTCAAAACCAACGGACGATCCTTCAAAAACGGCAGGATATAAGGAGCGATGCGGAGGTAGTAAAGCAAAACGTCGCGTTTGCGTAGATCGGGTTTTGTGAAATACAGCTTGTTAAGATGCGTGAGCGCCAGAGTTTTTCCGTCCAAATCTACATCCAGCGATTCGCGATTTCCCTGGGCCAACTCCGCTTCGAGCTCCTTGGGATCGGCCAGAGTGTTTTTATGCGGCCCGACATTCGATTTGGTTGAGTCTAGTGGTGTTGGAGCATTGATAGCTACACTGGATTCCGCGGTTTTAACCTCTTCCATGCGGCAGTCGCCAGGCTCGCGGTCTTCTTGAAATCCGAGGAATACAGGCGCGCGAAGTTTTAGATCATTTGTCCATTGCCCATATTTAACGCGCGCGACCAGTTCCTGTTTTATCCAGTGCGTTGTTTCCTTTACGACGGGAGGCTTTTCAAAGGGGCAATCCGAAGTTTCTAGTTTCAGAAGCGTTTTTGCCGCTCTTTGCAGCATTTGACGATCGAAGCCGGTGCCCACACTGCCTACGTATTTTAATTTGTCGCCGTCGTACAAGCCCATTAGCAGCGCGCCAAAATGATCGCGCGACTTTCGCGGCGCCGTCCAACCGCCAATCACGACGTCCAGGTCATGAACGATCTTGAATTTCAACCACGATGAAGTCCGCTTTCCCACAAAACGGCTGTCGCGCTTCTTGGCTACAATTCCTTCCAGTCCGCGCTCCCTGGCGATTTCATAGAGTTCGACGCCCGTTTCTATCACGTGGTCTGAATAGCGGACGGTGTCCGAGGGCCGAAGCAATTCGCGCAGCAGGTTTTTGCGCGTCTCGAGGGCGACGTCGCGCAAATCGTAACCATCGCAATAGAGCAGGTCGAATGCGTAATACGTCGCAGGATTTTTTTGCTGCAGCGATTGCGGCGGATTCGAGACGCCGAAGCGAGGCTGAATTCTCGTGAAATCGGATCGGCCATCCTCATCGAGCACTACGATTTCGCCGTCGACGACCGCCTGACGCGCATTCAACTGCTTCGCAATGCTTTTTAATTCCGGATATTCCAAAGTGATGTCCCTGTTGGAGCGAGCGCGAAGCTCCACATGCCCATCGCGCACGTAGGCCAGAGATCGTTCACCGTCCCACTTAATTTCAAAAAGCCAATTAGGGTCCGAGAATGGCTTTTCCGAAAGTTGAGCAAGGGCGACCGAGAGATTTTCTGGGAAGAGAGCTTTCTTGGAACCATTCAAAGCAGCCAAATTGGGAATTGATTGTGTAAGCGAGCTGGACGGTTTCGCGGTCTGATGTTCTTTGGTGTTTGCCTCGCCTTCCACGCGCGCAGGATCGCTTTTGCGAATAAATAGCCATTCGTTTCCCTTTGAAGAGTTCCGCATTTTCACCAGAACGAACCTGCCATTCAGGCGCTCACCCGTGAGCCTGAATTTCAAATCGCCTCGCTCGACCTGTTCGGCGGCTGATTCTGGACCCTCCACTTCATAGGTTCCTTGATCCCAAATATCCACGTGTCCCGCGCCATAGTTGCCTTTGGGAATATCTCCTTCAAACTTGGCGTATTCGATCGGGTGATCTTCCACATGGACGGCCAGTCTTTTCTCGCCTATTTCCTGAGGCGGTCCCTTGGGCACGGCCCAGGAAGCGAGAACTCCATTTATTTGTAGCCGCAAATCAAAGTGCAGACGGCGAGCGGCGTGCCGCTGAACTACGAAAATAGGATTGCTATCTTTGCGAAGGTGCCCCGTGGGTTCGGGAGTCTCCTGAAATTTTCGTTTGCGATTGTATTTATCGAGCGTGGGCATCGTCTTCTCAGGTTGATTATAGCTCTCTAAAATCACGGCGGGACCACAGTCATGACCGAAAAATGCCAACGAAACATCCTCGGTGAGGGCCAACCTATTGGGTCGTCTTAATTTGCAATGGCCTAGGATAGGGACTAGGCTAGCGGTTTCTAGGGTATTCCACGGATTGCTGGGTTTCCCTTTGGAACTATCCTACTGTGAAGGGAGAGCACAATGGCCTCATCCGTCTGGAAAGGAATGCTTTCTTTTGGCTTGGTCTCCATTCCGATTCGCTTATTTGCCGCAGCAAGGATGAAACGAATCTCTTTGCACCAGATTCACAAAGTCTGCAATACGCGATTGAAGCAGCCCCTTTTCTGCCCCCATTGCGACCGTATCGTCGATCGTTCTGAAGTCATCAAAGGATACGAATACGAACCTGGGAAATATGTTTTGATTGAGGACGAAGAGATTAAGAAGATTACGCCTCGTTCCGGGAAAACGATGGAAATTATAACTTTCCTGGAGCAATCAGACGTCGATCCCATTTATTTTGAATCTTCCTACTTCGCATTGCCTGAAGCCCACGCTGAAAAGCCCTATCTTTTACTATTGAAAGCTTTGGAAGACACCAAAAAAATGGGCGTCGCGAAAGTGACCATGCACCAGCGCGAATACACTATTTTTATTCGCGCGAGAAACAACGGATTAACGCTTCACACCATGTATTACCAGAACGAAATTGCGGCCGTGGAAGGATACGGCAAAAACTATGAGGTGAAGTTAAAGCCGGAAGAAATAAAGCTGGCCGATCAACTTGTTGAGAGTCTTTCGGCTCCATTCAAACCTGAAGCGTTCAAAGACGAATTCCAGGAACGCCTGAACGCATTGATTGAAGCCAAGCTAAAAGGGAAAACAATTTCCCCTGCTCCAAAGGCAGCAAAGGCTCCTGTGATCGACATGATGCAGGCTTTGAAGAAAAGCCTGGCTGCCCACAGCGCAAGCCCTCAGAAGGCTGGCAGGGCGCAGGGCGAACGCCACAGGCGCAAGGCGGGCTGATATGGGCGGAGTTGGTGGCGAAGTCCGCGCAAAAACCCGGGACGAAGTGTGGGACAAATTTGAAAAGGAAGTGCGCCCGGAAGTGGAAGAAAGATTCGGCTTGTTTATGGAAGCGCCAAAAAGTCGCGAAGCCGCTTATCAGGCCATGTGGCAAGACCCGAAATCCCACTGGTGGGTGCTGGATTATTATTTCTCAAAGTGATGCGGCCTACGAGTAGCCTTTCCCAATAAAATCCCTGAAAAAAGGCTCTTTTTTTCCTCCGGTAAACCCCCGATTGAATTACTGGCAATTCCGTAGAACCTTAAGGTTATCACCCGATTGTTGATTTACAGCATTTAAGGCATCTTCACTTCGCGTCTCGTAATTGATTTTTTCAGCGCTCTCTCGGCCATCGAGGGATGTAGCGGAGCTGAAATAATATTGGGGAACGAGCCGCCTTCGCAGCCTCCCGCGATGTCCTGGAGTTGAGTTAGAAGTCCAAATAAAAGAGGAGATTACCGTGGAGAAGATACGGGTGTCGTCGAAATGTGGAATCCTGGCTGTGGCGAGTGTTTTACTGCTGACGGTATTTTTCTCAGGCTGTGGTGGTACGGTCTCGTCATCATCAACTGTATCGACGACGCCGTCCGCCATGTCGATTGCTATAACTACGGCGCCTCCTTCCACAATGGTGGCGGGCGCGACAGCGACAATGGCCGCGACGGTCTCAAATGACAGTGCGAACGGTGGTGTCGACTGGAGTTGCTCTCCTGCAGGATCTTGCGGGACTTTCAATCCTGCGCATACGGCCAGCGGCGCGACCACAACCTATACCGCCCCCGCATCCGGCGGCACGGTGACGATT
>Ga0070735_10002681_pt1 | contig 15952 bp, 11 predicted proteins | sample Coa_R1_FD_66443 | JGI IMG/M metagenome (GOLD analysis project Ga0070735, IMG submission 66443) | Surface soil microbial communities from Centralia Pennsylvania, which are recovering from an underground coalmine fire - Coalmine... | ecosystem: Environmental > Terrestrial > Soil > Unclassified ... | reverse complement strand
GTCGCGACGCGGCCGACCAGCGTGACATCGAGTGTCTGCCACTCGCCCGGTCTCTTGGCCGCGCGCACGCAGGGCGCGAAGAAGCCGTAGATACCGCCGATCGTGTGGACGTTCACGTCGTCGCCCTCGTCGTCCTCGACCTGCACCTCGTAGCGGCCGCGCAGATAGATGCCGCTGTTGCTTCCCTTTGGATAGCGGAACTCCGCGTGCAGCTTGAAATCCTCGAACTTCGCGGTCGAGACGAGGTTGGCGCCGTCCTTCGCGTTCACCAACAGGCCGTCCTGCACGATCCAGTGGTTCTGCCCGCCCTGCGTCCGCCAGCCGTCAAGGTCGCGGCCGTTGAACAGCGCCACCGGCGGCCCCCAGGCCGGCTTGCCCTCCCGCTTGAGCCGCGGCGCGCGGACGGCGATCCAGGGGCACGGCTCCTTCGCATAGCCGGTCGCTTCGCCGGTAATCCGGTCGCCGTCGAGCCGGCCCTCGAAGTGCAGGTCGCGGGACTCGTATTGACGCGGTACGTCCAGCCTGAGCACGCCCTGCGCGATCTCGATCTTCGAGAGCGGGCGAGCGCTTCCAACGACGCCGACGAAGCGGCCGACGGTGGTGGCGCCGGACCGCTCAACGCCCAGCCAGGACGGTACGTCGCCGCGCGGCGTGTGCACAGTGATGTCCCAGGCGCCAACGAGCCGGCGCGTCTCGTCCTGCGGCTGGCCCTGCGGGACGGCGGGCGCGGCGGCTGCCGACAGCGCGACGAGCATCAGGAGGATCGTTTCAAGCTGGAGAAGGCGGCGGCGATTCATCAGTAACCTCGATTGGTTTCCAGAGTTGCGTCGCGGCATAGTTCGCCGGGTGACGCGCAAATCCTTGCGGGGCGCAGGTCCGGCGGTCTGGCGCGGCCGAGGCCTCGACCGCGCCGGGCAGCGGCCCCGCAGGCTTCGGCCGCTGCCGATCGCAGCCCGGCGTGTCGTCTGCCTGCGGGCTTGGATTCGCCGCAAGGCACGGTCGGCCGCCGCCCACGCCGTCTGTGACTCGGAGGCCTGGGCCCCTCCTTATCGTTCGGCGGCCCGCGCGGCCATCTCGTACATCAGGACCGTGGCGGCCATTGCCACGTTGAGGGAATCACAGGCGCCGCCCATAGGAATCCGGACGACGGCAGCGCAACGCGCCAGAAACTCCGGCGGGAGCCCCTTCGCTTCGCTGCCCAGGAGCAGCGCTCCCGGCGTCGGATATTCGGCCTGCCGATAGTGAACGCCCGCCTCCGGTGAGGCGCCGATTATCGCTACGCGATGCCGCGCGCACCAGGCCGCGAACTCCGGGAAGCTGGCTCGGAAGATTCGCTGAAAGAAGATAGCGCCCATGCTCGCGCGCACCGCGATCGGGTCGAACGGATCGGCGGAGCTGCCAATCAGGACGACTCCCGCGCAGCCGGCCGCATCGCAGGCCCGCAGGATCGTGCCCAGATTACCCGGATACTGGATGCCGTCGAGCGCCAGCCAGCGCGATGCCGGGCGCGGCTGCGCTTCGGCGAGCAGGCTGAAGCGCTGCCGAACGACCGCGCCCACGCCCTGCACGTCGTCGCGGTGGGCGACCGACCGGAGCAGGTCCGGCGTAACGCTCATCCGCCGCACGCCGGCCGGCAGGCGTGAAAGGACGGCGCCGCTCCGGAGCGGGCTGTCCAGCAGCTCGGGCGCGAGCACCAGCGTTTCGAGCTCGGCGGCCTGTTCCACCGCGGCAAGCACGAGCCGGACACCTTCGACGAAGAACGTGCCGGTGCGCTCCCTTTCCTTGCGGAGCTGAAGGCGGCGGATTCTCCGGATAGCGGGATTGTTGGAGCGGGCAATAGGGATGCATGCCGGTAGCGACCGTTGCGCGTGCTCCGCGGCGAGACTCTTTTGGTCTGTCACTTGACGACCCTCCTTTCGTCGGGGAAGGCCCGAACGAGCCGGAACGCGGTCGATCGCGACGGAGGGATGCACGAAGAGAGCCATGGTTGCGGACGGGCCGCCGCAGCGCAGCGGAAGGAAACGCAGAGATGCCTGGACAATCTGAGCAGAGCCTGCTCGCCCTGACGACGCGAACGGCGGCCGGACCTCACGGCGCGAGGTCCGGTTAGCGCGTTCCGGCCGGTTGTCAGCGGGCGATTAGCATATGCGTTGCGCTGGCGATGAACTGGAGATCGTACGTCCCACGCTCGATTGCGCGGTACGATCCTCTATCGCCGCGCGTGGCCGCCGCGCTAAACATCGTGCGAATGCGAATCCTCGGAGGTGCAAGTCGTGTTGTCTCGCCGAATCGCCGCCGCGACGATTATGCTCGCGCTGTTTGCCGTTGCGGGCCGTTGCGCGCAGACCGACGACGTAAAGCCGGAGCTGAAGACCGCGGACAGCGTACGGGTGACGTACTACATGTCGCTGCCGAATGGCTGGACCGCGGACAAGAGCTGGCCAATCCTGGTGACGCTCGACGGCTCCGGTCATAACTTCGAGCAGAACTGCCGAGCGTTCGCCAGAGCCAGGGGCACGCGGCCATTCATATTCGTGACACCGTGCGTCACGTCGAACGGGAACGACCCTGCGGACGCGAAGGCCGTCCTCGCGATCGTAGAAGAGGTCCGGCGGGAGCGTCACGGCCAGCCGGAATTCTTCCTGACAGGCTTTTCGGCCGGCGGGCACGTAACGTGGCAGCTCATCTTCGCGCACCCCGAGCTGCTGGCAGCGGCCGCGCCGGCGGCAGCCAACTTCCGGTACCGCGGTCTCGATAGCTTCTCCGAGGCGCCGGAACGAGAGCGGCTGCCGATCCACGCCTTCCAGGGCGATAAGGACTCCATCATCGCGTCGCTGAACTCCCAGTGGGACGACGCGAGCACGCTCGCGCGTGAGCACGGCTACAAGAATCTCGAACGATCGATCGTGCCCGGCGCGGGCCACGCGCCACACGCCCAGCAGGTCGTCGACTACTTCGCGACGCTGCTCAATCCTTCGCCCCTGCAGCCGTGAGAATCGCCTCGATCTCTGGTCGCCCTCCCTCGCGCCGTCCGTCAGGGCATGGCTGTCGCCCTCCGCCCGCTCGTCCACGTTGACGCCCCTCTCGATCAACAGTCCGACCGGAACGGCGCTCCCGCGATAGGCCGTCGCCATGGGCCAAGTGACGCCAGATGTGTCCGAAGCGCTTCCATCGCTTCTATTGGCGATTTCGGAGGGCCTCAGTCCGCCGTTACGTACCACGAATCGACAGCGGCCTGCCCGGTGCAATTCGGCCCGGCCTGGGCGTCGGCGCCGACGTAGCGATACGGGACCGCAGCAGCAACAGGCCCGGTGCAGGTGACAAGCCGCCGGTGGGACGAATAGGCGAAGCCCGCCCGCTGAAGCGCCGCGCGCCATGCATGACGCCGTCGCTCATCACCGACGACACGCAGGTTGCCCAGGTCCAGATGGGCGAGCAGCCGGCCGTCAGGCTTCAGCCAGCCGGCAGCGCGGCAGAGCAAGCCAAGCTTATCGCCCACATAGTGCAGGCCGTGGACGCAGGTGATGAGGTCGAACTGGGCGTGCGGCTCCCATGTTCCGACAGCCGCGGTTACCAGCATAATGCCGGATAGCCCCGTAGGCGGGACATCGAACATCGGGACAAGGTCGACGCCTGTTATCCCGAAGCGACCCGCGTACGGCCTGAGCGCGGAGGCCGCCTGGACCAGAGCTCTGCCCGTGCCGCAACAGAGGTCGAGCCACGCGACGCGCGGCTGTACGCCGAGCCGCTCCACCAGAAACGCCAGCGGCCCAAACCCCAGGTCTTTCGCGTAGCTGTTCGGGCCGGAGATTCCGCGGACGCGGTTCATCGCATTGTTCGCGACCACCTCCGAGCGCTCCAGTACCGCATCCGTTACGAGTGGTGGCTTGTTCATCGTTCTCGCCTTCCTGCACGATTGCGTGCTCGCGTCTACAGCCTCCCGTCCCGCTCCAGTGCCGTTTCTGCCCCCGGCCGATTGCGCCGCACGCGGCGATTCGTGCGGCGGCTCACCACGCGCGCGGCGGGCAGGGCGCCGGCCACGAGCAGGGCTGCCACCGCGATCAACGGCAGGTAGTTCGGAGCGTTGTAGCGGCTGCGGAAGGCCTCGCGCTGCGCGGTGTCCACCCGCAGGAATTTCCACGTGTCCACCGCCACGGGATGCACCTTGTAGTTGTGCAGCCAGGGCTGGAGCATGCCGTACGCCTCCGTGTGGCGGACCGGTATGACGGGGCAGTCCTCCTGGACGATAGCGCGCATCGTACGAATGATCGCAAGCCGCTCCGGGCCGTCCCGCATTACGCGCATTCGCTCGAACAGCCGATCGTACTCCGGGTTGGAGTAGTTCGAGATGTTCGGCCCGCTCGCCTTGACCGCGGCATTGGGGCCATACAGAAGAAAGACGAAGTTCTCGGGATCGGGATAGTCGGCGCCCCACACGCCTAAGCCGCCCATGAACTGGCACTGGCCCTTGTTGGTCCGGTCCGTGATGACGGGGCCGAGAAAGGAGTGCGATTCGACGTCGATGCCGAGGCGCTGGATCTGGCGGACCGCGAGGCCGGTGAACTGGCGGCCCGCCGGCGTCGTGTTCGCGTTGTCCCAGTTCAGCACGAGCGGCCGGCCCGTCGTCGGATCGATCCCGTCCTTGTAGCCGGCCTCCGCGAGGAGCTGCCTGGCGCGCTTCAGGGACGGGTCGAACTGTCGGTAGGGGTTGCGGTAGCCGGGATCGTAACCGAACAAGCCGGGCGGAAGCATCGATTGGCCGGGCACGCCCAGCCCCAGATAGAACAGATCGATCAGCTCGCCGCTATCGACAGAGAGCGAGATGGATTGGCGCAGCTTTCGGTTCTTTTCCGAGTAGCCGCCGTAGGTCGGGTCCCGCATGTTGAAAGCGAAGTAGCTGATCTCGTAGTTCTTGGCGTGCACGAGCTGGACGCCGCGGCGGCGCATGGCGGGTGAGAGCTGGCCGGGCTTGGCCATCACCTCCTGGAAGTTGGACTGGCCGATGCCGGCGGAATCGATATAGCCCTGCATGAACTGGTTGAAGCTCGTGATGCTCTCGCGAACGATGTTTACCTGGATTTCGCTGACGAATGGGAGCTGCCTGCCGGCGTCCTCCAGGAGCCCTGCCTCGCGATCGCCGGGATCGCCGTCCGTCGGATAGGTTTCGATACGGCGGTTGGGATTCGGCTTGAGCACGATACGGGACTTCTTGGTGTACTCCGTCAGCATAAACGGCCCGCAGCCGACCGGGTGCTGCGACAGCTTCTGCAGGTCCGGCGTCTCGGGCGGAACGCGCTCGTCGGCATACCGGTCCAGCACCTCCTCCGCAAGCGGCCCCGTGAACGGCAGCGCCATAAGGAAGCGAAGTTGCGGGTAGGGCTGGTCCATTACGATTCGGAAGGTGTAGGGATCTGCCGGGTCGGTCTGCAGTCCTTCGATCGGCGTACGCAGGGCGCGCGCGGCGGCGGCGAGATCCGTGCCGGCGGCCTGAATGCGCTCGCGGAATGCGGCCATACCGAGGATTTTGTCGCCGAAGTAGGCGTAGACGGGGCAGGAGACGCGCGGATCGGCCATCCGCCGGAAGGCGTTCAGGAAATCGATCGCGACCACCTCGCGCCCTTTACCGCCCGCGAAGCACGGATCGTCCTGGAAATGGACGCCGGGCCGGATTCGGAAGGTCCAGCGCTGGCCCGTCCGCGTCACCGCCTTCCCGGCGATAACCTCGCGCACGGGTATCGCTTCGACCTTCGGGTCCGCCGCTCCGAGTGCCGGCAGCAGCACGAGCGGATTGCGCTTCAGGTAGTGGTACTGGTAGAAGGAGGGGTAGACGAGCGCCGCGAGCGCCTCGGAATTGAAGTCGTAGGCGATGCTGGGATCCATGGTGAGCGGGTCGTCGCCGAATACGGTGTAGAAGACGGGCTTGTCCGCATCGCTCGCCGCATACGGGCTGTTGCCGCATCCCGGCAGCAGCAGGAGCGCAGCCGCAGCCGCGGCGCACCGGGCGAACTGGGCCAATCTTGGAAGGACAATGTGTGGCACTGGCGCTATCCTCAGGCTCGGAACGGGCCGCCGGTTCGGCGCGGTGGTGCGAGACTTGTACCACGACCGCGCGAATGCGTTCAATCGTCCGCCGGAAGCCCATTGCGACATCGGCCCGCCCGTTACCTGCGCAGCGCCCGGCCCAAACCTTAGTGTGCGCGCGACGCATCGCCGCTTTGCACCGCGGACGTGTCCGCGCCTCGCATAAACCTGCCGGGATAGTGCGAGGCGGCCCGCGACACGTCGCCTCCGAAAAAGCGCGGACACGCCCATACGGGGCTCCTTTCCGCGCTCTCGAATGGCTGGCCGGCGTCTACGGAGGCGGGAGGGCGTAGTCGAACAACGCCTCCGAAGCGTCCTCCGGGGTAATGCTGCCGGAGCGGATCTTGGCGCGCGCGTCGTCCAGGAGCGAGCCGCCGCCGCCGAACGCCTGCCGCCACACTTCGTCGGCTGCGGCTCCGTCGGCAATGCTAGCCCGCAGCGCGTCGGTCACTTCCAGGATTTCATAGAGCGGCACGCGACCGCGCCAGCCGCGGTTGAGGCACTCCGCGCAGCCCTTACCGCGATGGAACGGACCATCTGCCGCGGTCAGCCCCATGCGGTCCAGCGCGTCTGGAGCCGGCGTGTACTCCTCTGCGCAATGCGGGCATACTCGCGGCGCAAGGCGCATCCCAATCACGCCGGTCAGCTTCTGCGCAATAAGAAAGGCGACGACCCCGATATCGCACAGGCGCTGCGGCACGTCGGCGGCGCGCGGGGCGTGCAGTTGGGTCAGCACCGCGTTCCCCGTCACCGCGGTCTCGACGGCCAGCTCCGCGCTTTCCAGATCGCGCAGCTCGCCAATCATGACTACATCGGGATCGTTGCGCAGTGCGACGCGCTGAAGGACCGGAAACGTCAGCCCCGACTTGCGGTCGACCGCCGCCTGAGACCAGCCGTCGAACGCAATCTCCACAGGGTCCTCGACGGTAATCACGTTGGCGGTTCCGCTGCTGCGCTCCCAGATCGCCTTCAGAAGCGAGTAGAGCATGGTTGTCTTACCGGAGCCCCCGGCGCCGGTCACGATCAACAATCCGCTCGGGACGGCGATGAGGCGGTGGATTGTCGCGGCCTGTTCCGCCGTGAGTTCGCAGTGCTCCAGCCCGAACGTGAGCTTCTTCCGATCGACGAGACGCGCCGTCATCCGCTCCCCATAGATCGTCGGCATAATTGTCACCCGCATATCGAAGAGTTGGCCTTCGTGGTCGACGGTTACGCGGCCGTCCTGGGGCAGGCGCCGCTCGTTCTGGCTGCACTCCGCCATCGCCTTGAACCGGTCGATCAGCGGATGATGGTAGGCGGCCGGCAGCCGCATTGCTTCACGCAGCGAGGAGTCGATCCTGTACTTCACTGCGATGCCTCGGCTGTCCGGCACGATGTGAATGTCGCTGCCGCGGTCGTTCAGGCACTGATGCACGATCGAATTCGCGAGGCGCACGATCGCGGCGTCCGACGCCGCCTCGAGAATCTCGAGTGTCTCGCGGCTCTTTTGAAGCTCCGCGCGGAGGGTACCGGATTGGAGCAACTCGCGCTCGAACTCTGCCCTTTCCGCGTCCTGCATCTCGTCCTTGAGATAGGCGATCGCCCGTTCCTGTAGACTCATAATCACAGCTCCTCCCTCGGTGAGAGCGCCCGGCGCAGCCGCTTCAGGGCCTCCGCCATGCGCGATTTGACCGTCCCGACCGGAATCTGCAGCCGCGCCGCGATCTCGGCGTAGCGCATCCCATCCTCGTGACACAGCGAAAAGACCTCGCGGTAGGCAGCCGGGAGCGCAGCGACAGCCCGGCGGATTCGTGCGCGACGGAGCCGCTCCAGCGCGATGCTCTCCGGCTCCGTCGCCGGCGCCGCAGGGCTCAGCTCGATCGCGTCGTCTTGCGCGGCGCGGCACTCCGTCTCAAACTTCCGGCGCTCGTTCAGCCAACACCGTGTTCCGATCTGGAACAGATACGCCGAGAACTTCCCGGACGGCTCGTAACGCTCCCGCGAGGCCCACAGCCGAAGGAGCGTCTCCTGCGCGAAGTCGTCCGCCTGCGACCGGTCCGCGATCAGCGACGCAAAGTAGCGCCGCAGCGGCTCGCGGTAGCGCGTCGCGATCTCCCGAAACGCCTCCACGTCGCCGTCGCGCACCCGGAGCATCAGTTGAATGTCCGCCAGTTCCATCCACGCTCCCGGCGATAGTGACGGGCCGGCCGGCCACGGTTACGAGCGCGCACCCGGGGCGACCGCGTCCGGCTTACGATGGTAAAAGTCGAGAAAAAGCAATCGGTTCGGGGATTCTCTACGGAGCGATGGGTGGACGTCGATTGGCGGGTTGGATTCAGCGCCCCTTTGCGGACCGAGGCCTCGCGGCCGGCGGACACCCGATCGGCTTTCGTGGGCGCCTGGGCGTAACCAGGAGCACCGGATCGTCATACAGGATGGTCAGCGGCGTATGGATTCGCCGCCCGAATGCCTCCAGCGCTCGCCGGATCGAGACGTGGTCGCCGGCGAGTTCGCAGGCCCCGCGCTTGAAATCCTCCGACAGCGTGAAGGCGTCGCCGCTGGAGCAGGCAAGGTCAAATACCACGGAGTAGGCATTCTCGCGAGCGCACTTGAACGTGACGGTATCCTCGAGCGGGTAGTGGCCAGCCATTCGCCCGTCATCCGAGAGTGGCCCGCGGCGCTCTACGATCGCCGCGTAGTATCGGGACTCGAACGCGAGGTCGCGTGAGGCGCCGGCGGCGTCCAGCAGGGCCGGCACGCAGGCGGCAAAGCGGGCGCCGTCGAGTGCAATCGTGACCGGCCTGCGCTCGTATTCCCGAAGGTTGAACGCATAGTCGGCGTCGACTTGGCCGCACACCGTTCGCAGCGCGTCGACGAGGGGCGTCGCGGCAAACTGCGCCGTCACGCGCTGCTCCGACAGGCAGTTGCCGTCGGCGAACACGACCCTGCGCGCGGCCTGCGCGCCGCCCTCGATGCGGAACGCGATTCGCTCCTCCAGGCGCGCGGCGCGAATCAGCAAGGTGATCGATGCGGCGACTGGCATGCAATCAATGTCCACCGAGACGTACTCCTCGCACGTCCCGGAGGAGACAACCCATTGCGCGAGAGGGGAATCGAAGCTGTATGGAAAGCCGGCCTGCAGACAGATTTGCCGCAGCGCGACGAGGAATGGAACGCGATGCGCGTGGATAGTCACTTTCGGCTCTACGTACGTCCCGACAGGCTGTCCGGGACCTGCCGTCGAGCCGGCACCCGCCGGGTGCTTCGAAAAGACTTCGAGAACCGCATCGTCCAGCTTGATGCCGATCGGCGTCCCCGTGGCGCGGCCGAGAGAGTCAAGGGCTCGGCGCATAGGCATGCGCCTGAGATGGAGATCGGCGTCGATCGCTTTGAGCTCCTCAGGGACGGTATAGTTTGCGGCGCCGGAATCCTCGATGGCGCTGCAGATGTTGTACGAACGCTCGCGCCGGCAATGAACGGTGATCTTGTCGCCGAGCGGATTTCGATCGATCGGATATCCCGTCGAGGAGAGAGACTTGTAGCTCCGTCCGACAACGGCCGTTTGCCCGATAAATCCAACCTTGAGATAGGTTTCAGCGCCGGCGGCCGCAATCAGTAGAGGGAGCACGCGTTCGAGAGTCGCCTGCTCGACCGTTATGGTGACCGGCCGCCGCTCGAATTCGCCGAGATTGAGCACGTAGCTCGCATCAACCCGGTCACAGACCGTTCGCAGCGCATCCGCGAGAGGCGTCTCTACGAACGTGGCGGGCACTCGGCGCGACGAGAGCGGTTCGGCGTCCATAGTAAAGACGATCGCCCTGCCATACGGATAAGTCTTCAGGTCTGGTTCGTAGCGCCAGCCGATCTCGTCCGCCAGCCGCATCTGGACCAGCAGCCGATCGATCGCACGACCGAGCGGAAGCCGCGAATAGTCCGCCGTGATGACGTGTGGATCGGAGTACGAATGGTCTATCACGACCTGCGCCGAAGCGGCGTCGAACGAGACATGGCAGTTCGCCTGGTCACATATCCGGCTAAGCGCCGCGAGGAAGGGCAGCCTGCGGCAGTGAAGGCTGACCGGCGCATCCGTGGGTGAAGCCGGCGAGGGGAATGCAGCCGCCGCGGCGCGCACCGTCCCGGCAACGGCCGCCGCGCAGCACACAAGAAAAGTCATCATTCGGAGACCGGCCCGCATATGCTGCAGCTCCTCGTGGCAGCGAAGGACGCCACGCGCAAACTACCCGTCGTTGGCGCGCACCGGCGAGCCGGCCGGATCGCCGGCGCCAGGCCGCCTTCGGCGCGATTGTGATATACTCGTAAGGCGCAGCCGGGCCGGGATGGGTTACATCCGAGATAGCCGGACGAGAAGAAGCCAGGTGGGTGACATGCCCGAAACCGAGAATATCCTCGATGCCACGTTCTTAAAGAAGCTGGAGCGGCTCACGCTCGCCACGCGCCGGCCCTTCTCCGGCCAGATGAAGGGCGAGAAGCGCTCTCTCAAGCGCGGGAGCAGCATCGAGTTCGCCGACTATCGCGAATACTCCCTTGGCGACGACCTGCGCTATGTGGACTGGAACACGGTCGCGCGCCTGGACAAAATGTTTCTCAAGCTGTTCGTCGAAGAGGAGGATCTCTACCTCGCGCTCCTCATCGACTCGAGCAAGAGCATGGACTTCGGCGCGCCGAAGAAGCTGCACTACGCCGTCCGGCTCGCGGCCTCGCTTGGCTACATCGCGCTCTCGAACTACGACCGCGTGAGCGTCCAGACCTACGCCGACACGCTCGGCAGGCCGCTGCCCACGCAACGCGGCCGCGGCGGCGTGGTGCCGTTCTTCAGCTACCTTCGCGGCGTGCAGGCGGCCGGCCCCACCTCCTTCGCCGCCTCGCTCAAGCGTTTCGCCTCCACGGTACGGTACAAGGGCGTCGCGGTCGTCATCTCGGACTTCTTCGACCCCGACTGGCAGGCCGGCATCAAGGCGCTGCTGGCCCGCGGCTACCAGGTGGCCGCGCTGCACGTGCTTGCCGAGGAGGAGCTGAAACCGACGCTGCTCGGCGACCTGCGCATCATCGACAGCGAGACCGGCGAATCGAAAGAGATGAGCGTCAACCCGCAACTCCTCGCTCGCTACTATCAGACCCTGAACGGATTCTGCGGCGAGGTGGAGGCGTTCTGCCACCGGTACGGCATCGACTACCTGCGAGCCTCGTCGGCGCTCCCTTTCGAGGACCTCGTGCTAAAATACATGCGCCAGACCGGTATGGTGAAGTAAAGCGAGGGTCGGGGGCCTGGCCGCTGGTCTTACGAGCGGGCCACGCCTCGCTCCAGCGTCCGCCAAGGGCGACAGCCCGGTATGGGCCGAACGCCCTCCGGGCGATGCTGCATTCGCGAGCCGGAGACGTAGGTCCAACGGCACAACCAAGAGCGCGATTGAAAGCGAGCGTTGACGATTTGGAGGACGGAAAGCGGCAGAAGATGCGGTCGACGACGATCATCGCGGTAAAGCGGGACGGGCAGGTCGCGCTTGCCGGCGACGGCCAGGTGACTCAGGGCCAGACGGTGCTCAAGCACGGCGCGCGCAAGGTCCGCCGGCTCTACGAGAACCGCGTGATTGCGGGATTCGCCGGCTCGGTGGCGGATGCGCAGGCGCTCTCGGATAGGTTCGAGAGCAAGCTGGAGGGCGCGAGCGGCAACATCACGCGCGCCGCCATCGAATTCGCGAAGGATTGGCGGACCGACCGCGTGCTGCGGCGGCTGGAGGCGATGATGATCGTCTCGGACGGCGACCACCTGTACATACTGTCCGGCGACGGAAACATCGTGGAGCCCGACGACGGCATCGCCGCGATCGGGTCGGGCGGACCGTTCGCCGCCGCCGCCGCCAAGGCGCTGGTCCAGAACACGACCATGACGGCGACAGAGATCGTCACCGAGGCGATGCGTATCGCCGCCGACATCTGCATCTACACCAACGACCGCGTTACGGTGGACAAGCTGCCGTAACCGCGCGCCCGGCCGCTTCGACATCCGCCCTGGCGGGCGGACCGCACCCCAACCTGCGACCCATCCGACCCGGAAAAGGCGCTTGCAGGCTTCATCGCAGCGCGGGGCGCTTCGTCCTGACATCCGGAATTTCGTCTACTATTTCATGAGTTCGTTTGTCCTTTCGCTGCGACCTGGAATATAATGAGTGGAAGGACGCTCGACTAGGGGTAGAACTCATGTCCCAGAGTTCGGCAGAAAAGGACCTGGATCTAGCGGAAGCAGGCCAGCCGATAACGGCCGGCGGGATTCCTCGGTCGATCGGCAACTGCTACCTGGATGAAGCGGGCGACCACACCATATTCAACGCGCAGGGCAGGGTTATAGTTGGCGAAGAGGGATGCTCCCGCTATTGCATGCTTGGCCTAGTCGACGTTGCCGACCCTCCGGCACTTGACAGTGACCTCAGGGCTCTGCGCCGCGAACTCCTCGCCGACCCGTATTTCAAAGGCATACCGTCGTTCGATCCGGCGCGCGGCAAGACAGCGCGGTTCTTCCATGCGAAAGACGACCTGCCAGAGGTGCGTCGGGAGGTGTATCGCCTCTTGCTCAGGCACGACCTGAAGTTCGCGGCGGTTGTAAGCGACAAAACGGTCGTGCATAGCGATTTCATCGTACCCGCCATGCCTGCGAACCCCGCCTTTCGCTATCGCCCGAACGACCAGTACGATTACCACGTTCGGTGCCTGCTCAAGGGGCGGCTTCATCGCAAATCTGTATACAACGTACACTTCGCCGCCCGCGGTGCGTCTGATCGCACGGCGGCGCTGCGACGCGCGCTAGTCAATCTGCAGGCGGAATTGAACGAGACCTGGAAGATCTCAGAAGCCTCGGAGCTTAACGTCACGGTGCACCGCCCCGAATCGGAGGCGGGCTGTCAGGCGGTAGACTACTTTCTGTGGGCCGTACAGCGGACGTATGAGCGGCGCGAGGACCGGTTCCTGAACCTGATCATGGAAAAGGTGTCCGCGATCAACGACCGTACGTGCCTCCGAGACCAACGGCATGGCGGAACGTTTTACACGCGGAAGCGGCTATTGACGGTTGATGCGCTCAAGGGGCGAGAAGGCTGAGTAAGAAAGAGGGATATAGGAGGCGCAAGGCCTCACACGGCGTGGAGCCGAATTTTGTCCCTCCTCTATGTAGATTGTACCATTATATTTAGATTAATTATATTGTATCTAGATCCGCTACACTTCGCGGTTTTCGGCGATCGGCATTGCGGGCGACTCCGGCCAGCCATATGTTACCGGCCGCCTTCGCATCCCGCTCCGCGCGCACGCGCCATGAGATTCTGCTATCCGTTCAATCCAGGTACCGGCATTCAAAGCGCGTATATCTCCCCAAACTTCGTCCGCAAGTACTCCACGTAGTACCGCGAAGTTAGCGGCTCGCCCGTCGCCCTCTGGACCAGTTCGCCGGGCAGGTAGCGGCGGCCCTGGCGGTGGATGTTGGCGCGGAGCCACTCCAGCAGCTCTGCGAAGGCGCCGCGGCGGACCTGCTCCTCGATGTCCGGGACGGCCTTGCGGATCGCGTTCCACAGTTGGCCGGAGACCAGGTTGCCGATCGAGTAGGTCGGGAAGTAGCCGACCAGCCCCTCGGACCAGTGCACGTCCTGCAGCACGCCCTCCGCATCGCTGGGCGGCGTCAGGCCGAAGTAGGCCTCCATCTTGGCATTCCACGCATCGGGCAGATCCTTCACGGCCAGCTCGCCTGTGAGCAGAGCGCACTCCAGCTCGAACCGCAGCATGATGTGCAGGTTGTAGGTGACCTCGTCCGCCTCCACGCGGATGAACGACGGGCGGACGGCGTTGACGGCGCGATAGAGCCGCTCCGCGGATTCGCCCGCGAGCGGCTCCGGAAACGCGGCCTGCAGCTTCGGAAAAACGTGCTCACAGTAGGCCCGGCTGCGCCCCACCAGGTTCTCCCAGAGGCGGGACTGGCTCTCGTGGATGCCGAGCGAGCATCCGGCTCCCAACGGCGTGCCGTCGTACTGCGGCGGATAGCCCTGCTCGTAGAGGCCGTGGCCCGTCTCGTGAAGCGTGGCGTAGAGCGCCTGGCCGAGATAGTCCGGATCGAAGCGCGTGGTGATCCGGACGTCGTCGCGGTTGAAGCCGCTGCAGAACGGGTGCGCGGCCTCATCCTGCCGCCCGCGGCGAAGATCGAATCCGAACTCTGCGGCGAGGCTGAGGGTGAGCGTCCGCTGGACATCGACCGGGTAGGTTCGGTGCAGCAGCGCGGCGTCAACGGGCGCGCTGCTCTCGCCGATCGCGTGCGTAAGCTCCACCAGCGCGGGCCTCAGCTCCGCGAACGTCCTCGCCACGTCGGCCTGCTTCATGCCAGGCTCGTAGACGTCCAGCAGCGCGTCGTAGATGTGCTCCGTGTAGCCCAGACACTCGGCTCGCCGGCGCGTCAGCTCCATCATCTTCTCGAGCGCGGGCGCGAAGGCCGTGAAGTCGCTCGCCTTCCGGGCCTGCACCCAGACGCTGTGGCTTATGGCCCGGTGGCGCGACATCTCGGCGACCAGGTCGGACGGAACCTTCGTCTCGCGGTCGAAATCGCGGCGCGCCGCGGCGACCATCCTGACGGCGTCGCTCTCCGGATCCTCGCCTGCCGTGGCCCTCTCCGCGCCGCTCAGCAGCGCCTCCGTCTCGGGGCCAACCAGCATGTCGTGGATCAGCCGGTAGAGGACCGCGGACTGCTCGCCGCGCCCGACGGCGGCGCCGGGCGGCATGTACGTCTGCTGGTCCCAGCCGAGCAGGCCCGCAACCTCCGACAGCCTCTTGATCTGCGCCATGCGGCGAGTAAACTGGTCGAGTGCGTCGCTCATCGTCTCTCCCCGAACTTGATCCTCCATTGTAGCACCTATGGCGACCGTCCGACCCCCTTGTCACCCGGGCCTCCGGGCGTCGCGCCAAGGCGAGAGATCACGGTTGAGACTCGCGGGCGTCCATTGCAACAAGAGCTGACGTGCAGCCGGATTGCCAAACCGGCGTTGGGCGTGGGCCGCGGGCGGTATAATTTCCTGGTGAGCTACACACAGACCTCCTCGTCTTTCCGCGGGCCCGCGGCGCAAATACGGGCACTGTTCCTAGACATCGACGGCACGCTTGCCGGCGCGGACGGGACCATCTCGCCAGGCGTCATCGATGCGGTTCGCCGGGTGCGCGCGCACGGCTGTGAGGTGGTCCTGTGCACGGGGCGCACGCGCTACCGCACTGTCCCGATCGCGGAGCGGCTTGGGCCGCCGCTCGGCTACGCGGTCACATCGAACGGCGGCGTGCTCTCGCACCTTGGCACCGGTCGGATACTCTACCGTCGGCTGCTCCCGGTCCCGATCGCGCTCGAAGTGATCCGGACACTGCGAAACGCCGGCGCGGAGCCGTTCGTCTACGAAGACTCGGACGTGCCGGGCGCCGAGGGGGCGCGCGTGCTCTACCATCCGGACGCGGCCGCAGTGGCGCACGGCCACGCGGACGAGCGTTACAGCGCGCACCCGGAGCTGATGACCGATCTGCCCTTCCAGCCGGTATCCGTCAGTACTTACGGCAGGCCAGAGGTGATCCGGCCGCTCGCGGCGCTCCTGCGCGAACGCCTGGCGTCCGACCTGAGCATCGTCCAGTCCGGCACGGAGCACGCCTGGGGTGTCGAGATCTACGTGAGCGGGATCAGCAAGCGGACCGGGCTGGAGATCCTCGCGGCGCGGCTGGAGGTGGACCGCACCGAGGTAATGGCGATCGGCGACCACATCAACGATATTGAGATGATCGAGTGGGCCGGCCTGGGAGTCGCAATGGGCAACGCGCAGGCGGAGGTGTTGGCGGTAGCGGATTCCGTCACGGAGAGTATCGC
>Ga0070735_10002680_pt1 | contig 15952 bp, 12 predicted proteins | sample Coa_R1_FD_66443 | JGI IMG/M metagenome (GOLD analysis project Ga0070735, IMG submission 66443) | Surface soil microbial communities from Centralia Pennsylvania, which are recovering from an underground coalmine fire - Coalmine... | ecosystem: Environmental > Terrestrial > Soil > Unclassified ... | reverse complement strand
AAGAAATCCTGATCGGTCCACTCCGTGCGGCCGGTGGCGACGAAGTGGCGCGCGTTCTCACGGGCGCGACGGTCCCAATCGCGCTTCATCAATTCGAGTTGCTCCTTCAACGTCATTGGCTTCAAGCGACCGCGCAACACGGCAGATTAACCCTATGGCGCCAGTTGCGGAGCGATATAAGCGTAGAAGATCACGATGAATCCGATCACCGTCGCCAGCGTGACACTGTGACGGATGGTGAACCGGAACAAACGCCCTTCATCGGCGCGAGACATCCCCGTGGCGGCCGAGGCCACCGCGACGCTGGTCAGGCTGATCATCTTGCCCATCACGCCGCCCGCGGAGTTGGACGAAGCCATCAGCACCGGATTCATATTGAGCTGGTTGGCCGTCACCACCTGCAGGTTCCCGAACAGAGCATTGGCCGAGGTGTCGCTGCCGGTAAGAAAGACTCCCAGCCATCCCAGCCAGGCGCTGAAGAACGGGAACAGGGCACCGGTGGCGGCGAAACCCAGGCCCAGCGTCCCGGTCGCGCCGGAATAATTCATCAGGTACGCCAGACCCATCACCGACGCGATAGTCAGCTCGGCTAACGCTAATTGGCTCAACGTGCGGAAGAAGACGCGCACCAGTTTTCCGGGGCTCATGCCCAGCAAGAAGGCCGAGACAATCGACACGATCAGACAAGCAGTGCCCGAGGCCTGGAGCCAGTCAAAACGATAGACAGCCGCATACGGGCCTGGCGCTTTCGCGACCGGCGGAACGATTTCCACCGCGTTATGGAGACCGGGCCAGCTAATGACTTTGCTGACGCTTCGGAGAGCCGTCGTGTTGTAGCCCCACACCAGGACGATGATCACCAAAAGGATGTAGGGCAGCCAAGCCATGAAAATCTCACCCGCGGGGTGGCGTTTCGGAGCTAGAGCCTGTTCGGCCAGGCTTCTGCCCTCCGACATGGCGAACTGGTCCTTCGGTTTCCACACTTTGAATAGCAGCGCCAGGCAGGCCATGGCGGTGAGCGACGCGAGAATATCGGTCAACTGCACGCCCACGAAATTCGAAATGGCAAACTGAACGCCGGCGAAGGTGATGCCGCAAATGACGCACGCTAACAGTACGCCCTTCAAGGCTTTCATACCGCCCATCACCGCGATCAAATATGACGGGACGAACAGCGAAAGCGGAGCGCAAATCCGTCCGACGCCCGCGCTTAGACGCATTTCCGGGAGTCCCGTCACCTGAGCCAGCGTGGTGATCGGGATTCCGATAGATCCGAATGCCACCGGACAGGTGTTCGCCAGCAGACAGATCGCCGCGGCGTAGAAAGGCGAGAATCCCAGGCCTGTGAGCATCGCGGCAGCGACCGCGATTGGCGTTCCAAAACCCGAAGCGCCCTCGATGAACGCGCCGAAGGCAAACGCGATCAGCAAAGCCTGCAGGCGGGGATCGGAGGAAAGCGATCCGATGGAATCCTTGATGATTTCGAATTTCCCCGTTTCCTGCGTGATGCGATAGAGAAGCACTGCGGTGAACACCACCCATCCGATGGGGAACAGGCCTTGCGCGGCGCCGTACGTCACAGCCGCGAACACGATGCGGACGGGCATGCCGTACAATCCCATCGCCATGAGAACGCCCGCGGTAAGCCCGAGCAGTGCGGCCAGCCACGCAGGCTTTCGCAAGATGCCGAGCATCACCACCAGAACAAAGATGGGCACTGCGGCAACCAGGGCGGAGAGTCCCAAGCTTCCAGAAAGCGGTGTATAGTTATGCGTCCACATATCGCAAGGAGTCTATGTTACTTCAGTTCCCGCGCGGAGCGCTTGAAGATTTGGCCGGCGCTTGCCTGGGACCCTGTAATCGTTGTGTAATCAACATTGCACCGCGCGACTAACAGTGACTACCGCTTCTAACGCTTCGTACCTCCCGTTCCGGGAGAATCGCCTCCTGCACGTGCTGTGCGTGGCGATGCTGGCGGTCATCATCGTCACCGGATACCGGCCGGAGAAGGTCTTCGACTGGTGGCTGGAAAACGCTGCGGCTCTTTCGTTCCTGGCCGTCCTGGGAATCAGCTACCGGCGCTTGCCCCTGTCGGATCTGTCATACCTGCTGATTCTTATTTACCTGAGCGGGCACGAGTGGGGCGCGGAGTACAAATATTCCGACGTGCCACTGGGCGAATGGATGAAGCCCTGGCTGCACACCACCCGCAATCACTACGACCGCGTCATGCATTTCAGCTATGGGCTGCTGCTGGCTTATCCCATGCAGGAGTGGTTCATGCGAGTCGTGGGAGTCACCAGCCGCTGGCGCTACGTGCTGCCGGTGGAGATGACACTGTCGTTCAGCGCGTGCTACGAAATGCTGGAAGCCCTCGCGGCCTCCGTACTCACACCCGAGCGCGGTGAGGAATTCGTCGGCATGCAGGGCGACATTTGGGATTCCCAGAAAGACATGTTCATGGCCGGCCTGGGCGCCGTCACGGCGATGATCGTGATCGCCGCCGTGCGAACCGTGCGCAGCCGCCGCCGGAAAGAACTCGCATCCCAGGCAGCCGTGGCAGGGGTAGGCTACACGGATCGATATAGTCCGAAATAATACGATCGGAACTGTGTACGAGCTTCGATCCACTGCGGGTCGGCGTTGACCGCGGTCCAGGCCTGGTCGCGGGCCGTAAGATTTTCGAACGAAATGAAGTAGGTAAGATTCTCGCCGCCGGTAGTTTGTAATGCTGCGCTAATCCCGGTGCGCCGAAAAACGCTAGCGAGATGGCTCGCAAGCGCAGGTGAGGCGCCTAGATAGGTACGCAATTCCCACAGTCCTCGCCGCAGTTCTTCTGGGTAATCGGTCGTGATCGCAAGTGTCGCAGGAAGGTGGGCGCTGGCGATCGCCGTGAGGGTTACGAACCTGGAAGCATCTCCGGATGCCAAAGCCGACAAAGCAGTAACAGACGCGAAGGCAGCCGAAAATTCGCGGCGGGTCATGACAGATGAATTCAGGACGCTTGTTTCTTGCGAATCGCAGCCCAGCGTTTGCGCTGCGCCGCCGCCATCTTTTTGCGGGTTTCCGCGCTGAACGGGCGCCGCTTGCGGGCTGGCCCGGTTTTGCCGGCCTGGCTCAGAAACAGAGGAGGACGGCCGCGGCGTTTGCCCTGGGTTCGAGCGAGCCGTTCCAGTATGATCATGGTTTCCTCCAAGGCCTGCTTCTGCTCTCTCAGCTCGGCAATCATTTTTGTGAGATTCATGTTGTTAGTACAATTGTAAATTATGAAAACCCTGCTCGCGGAGTTATGTGTTGCTCTGTGTGTGACCGCGGGAATTGCGCTAGGCGCATCCTCGGTGCACGAATTCACTATGAAATCGCTGGATGGCAAGCAAGTGCCTCTGGCGACCTTCAAAGGCAAGGTGATGCTGGTGGTGAATGTCGCCAGCCAGTGCGGCTACACCTATCAGTATGAGGGTCTGCAAGCCTTGTACGTCAAGTACAAAGACCGCGGCTTGGTACTGACCGGTTTCCCGGCTAATAACTTCGGCGGCCAGGAGCCGGGAAGCGATGAGGAGATCGGGGCGTTCTGCAAATCGAAATTTGGCGTGACCTTTCCGATGTTTTCCAAGATCTCGGTCAAGGGCTCGGATAAAGCTCCGCTGTACCAATTCCTGACCGACACCAAGGTGAATCCCAAGACCGGCGGCGAGATCCAATGGAACTTCACCAAATTTCTTGTGGACCGTAATGGAAGGGTCATCCAGCGCTTTGAGCCGGCCGTGGAACCGGATTCGAAGGAAATCGAAGCCGCTGTGGAAGCCGCGCTCAAATAAACTGCTGTTTATTTACTAGAGCTGTTTATTTACTAGACGTGACCGGCATGAATTGAATTCATGGCGCACCAACAGCAAGTCTTAATGTATGCTCAGATACGGCCATGCAACGGATCCTGCCGATCTTTGTTTTCGTGCTCGGAGCCATCTGTGCCAGTTTCTCCATCCATGCTCAGGACCTGACGCCGGAAGCAAACCCCGAAACCCAGGTTCCAGTTCCTGTCGCCGGCGACCCCTTGTTTGCGCCGGTCGCGATCTCGGACAAGCCGCAAAGTCTTCACGATAGGTTCATGGATTACGCGATTCTGGCCGTTGGTCCACGAACCCTGTTCGCTCCGGCTGTTTTTGCGGCTGCACGGATGATTAATCCGCCAATTACATACCCGCGCGATTGGCGGCTGGGCGCAGCTGCGTTTGGCAGGAATTACGGGAACGCCCTCGCGGGCGGAGCTGCCATGCAAACAGGAAGGTTCTTAACCGGGGCACTCCTGCATGAAGATTTTCGTTACAGGCCGTCCACCAGCGATAATCCACTGTTCCGCACGTTTCATGCGTTGGCTTTTACTTTCGTCGACAAATCGGATTCCGGTCACGACCGAATCGCTTTTGCCAATTTCCTGGGGGCGGAAGCCGGCGGATTCGTTGGCAATCTATATTTGCCCCCGGGATTTAACAATCTCAGTCATGCCGAGACGCGGACTGCCATCGCCTTTGGCGCTTTCGCGGCACAAAACCTGCTGCGCGAATTCGTACCCACACTACTCAAAGCTACGCAGAAGTGGCACACCCCGTTTCCCCGCATCCCGGTGCCGGAATGGTGGGTCAAGCTCAGCCCTCGCTAGGGCACGATCTTGACTGGAACAGTCAAAATTCTGACAGGGGAAACGCTTGAAGAGGACCAAGAGCCTTGATCCAGCGTGACGCAAGGTTGGTCCTTGAATTGCGCTTGGGATTCCGGGAGTTATCCGTGTCTTCCCCCTCAACTGCTCGTCCTGAAGCGAAAACCCTCATAAGCCCACCTGTCCAGCGGACTCCGCTGGACGGATGGATCATGCTGGCCGGGATCGCCATCGCGGTGATGACCACCATCGTGGGAATCGCCTCGACCGGCGTCAACCTCCGTTACTTCCTGCAGCCGACCGCGGCGTGGATCGTTTTGGGAGGAACACTGGGAGTCACGCTGGTGACGACGCCGCGAAATTCGCTCCGTCAAACAGTTCACCGCGTGCTCGGATTGTTTCGGCAGCCCGCTATCGATCGGCAGGCGCTGCTGGACGAAATCATTGCTTGCATAAAGACCGCCCGACTCCATGGATTACTCGCGGTGGAACCGAGGATAACGAACGCCCGCCATAGCTTCCTGGGGGAGATGCTCACGCTGGCGATCGAGATGAACAGCCGCGACGAATTCCAACGTGCTCTGGAAACCAAGCTCCGCTTGCGGGAGAGGCAAGGGGATGCGGACGCCAAGGTGCTGGAAGTGGCTGCTGGATTCGCGCCCGCGATTGGCGTGATTGGCACGGTTGTGGGACTGATCGATGTGCTACACCAATTTTCCAATATGAGCTCGGTTGCGACCGGGATCGGAACCGCTTTTGTCTCGACCATGTACGGACTGGCACTGGCAAACCTGATTCTTCTTCCGGCCGCGCATCGGATTCGAGCCAGCGCCGCCGAAGCGTTCGAAATCGAAGAGATGATTCTCGAAGGCGGCCTTGGCCTGATCGACAACATCCATCCGTCGCTAGTGCGCGAACGCCTGGATTCCTTCATTCGTCAAGAGTCTCGAGGATGAAACCGGCGTATTACCAGAGCCACAGTAGCGGCCGCGACCGCTGGATGGTCAGCTACCTGGACGTGCTAACTATCCTGCTGATTCTATTTATCGCGTTGGCGGCCCAGGCTCTGCACAGCGCGCCTCCACTGCAAAGTGTGCCGCCGCCCGCCGTATTGGCGCCGGCCGTCGCGCCGCTGATTCCGCCGCCCGACGCCGCACTGGCCGCGATCAAACAGGATTTGGAAAAAAACCATCTGGATGTCCGGTTTGATCCCCGCGGAGTCGTCGTCAGCCTTCCTCAGGCGTTGCTGTTTCCGCCCGGCGAGGATCGAATCAACGTGGACGCGTTCGCAACGGTGACCGCGATCGGGGATGTACTCCGCAAGATCCCCAACAACGTGCGCTTGGTGGGACACGCGGACGCCATTCCCATTCATAACCGGCGCTTCAACAATAACTGGGAGCTGGCTGCGGCGCGCGGTCTGCGCCTTCTCGAGCTGCTCACCAGCCGGTATGGAATCGAGGAGTCAAGGCTTTCGGTCGAAAGCTATGGTTCTTACGAACCCAAGAGCACAAACGACACGCCGGACGGTCGCGCCAACAATCGTCGCGTGGAGATCGTGATCCTGGACAGCGCTCCGCGGAACGAAGCGAGTCAATAAGCGAAGGATACGGCTAGCAACACTGGGCACGGCATGATCCTGGGTATTGTTCGCGCCAACGTGGCATTTGCCTCGAAAACGTTGGAACTTTCGGCCCAGCCGGAACAGTCTAATAATGGTTATCGGGTAGCACGGATCGCGCAGAGAGAAGGGGAAGGGATATGTTTCCACGCTTTGCAGTTACGTTCCTGCTGGCGGGCGCCTGCCTGGCACAGAATATCGACTCCAGAATGGACCAGGTGGTCCAGTCCTTCGTCGCAAACAAGCAGTTCATGGGCTCGGTGCTTGTGGCTCGCGGCGACCAGGTACTGTTCAGCAAAGGTTACGGGTCGGCCAATCTGGAGTGGGGCATACCGGATACTCCCGACACTAAGTTCCGGCTGGGATCGGTAACCAAACAATTCACCGCCGCCTCAATCCTGCTATTGGAGGAGCGGGGCAAACTGAAGGTGGAGGACCCGATTAAGAAGTATCTGCCGGACGCCCCCGCTGCCTGGGACAAGATGACCATCTTTCACGTTTTGACTCATACCGCTGGCATCCCGAACTTCACCGCCTTCCCCGACTATGCGTCCCTGGAACCGTTCGCGACTACACCGGAGAAACTAGTGGCCCGTTTCCGCGACAAACCGCTTGATTTCGAGCCCGGCGAAAAGTGGAATTACAGTAACTCGGGCTACGCTTTGCTGGGATATCTGGTTGAGAAGGTGAGTGGAGAGAGCTACGAGTCGTTTATTCAGAAGAACATTTTCAATGTTTTGGGGATGAAGGATTCCGGCTACGACTCGAATTCCGCCGTGATCGCGCGCCGCGCGTCAGGGTACAGCCCCACTCCGAATGGTTTGGTTAACGCGGGCTTCGTTCACATGAGCGTTCCCTACGCCGCTGGAGCGCTCTATTCCACCACGGAAGATTTGTTGAAGTGGGAGCAGGGTCTCTTTGGCGGGAAAATACTTTCAGCGGCATCGCTCCAGAAGATGACCACTCCGTTCAAGAACGATTATGCATTTGGCCTGGGCGTCCACACCGTGAATGGACACAAGGTGATCGACCACAACGGCGGTATCGAAGGCTTCAGCACCATGCTGGCTTACTATCCCGAAGATGAACTGACGGTTGTGGCGCTGGCGAATATGACCCCCGCGTCATCGGGAGAGATCGTGAGCCAGCTCGCGCTCCTGGCGCAAGGCGGGACCGTTATTTTACAGAGCGAGCGGAAAGAGATCACGCTTGATCCTAAGGCGCTGGCGCGCTATGTTGGCGCCTATCGAATGGCGGCGGGCGGCGATATGTTGATCACGCTCGATGGCAGCCAGCTATCCGGGCAACTCACAGGCCAGGGTGCGTTGCAGATATTTCCCGAGTCGGAGACTAAGTTTTTTCTGAAGGTTGTCAACGCCGAAATCGAATTTCCAACCACGCCCGCGGATGGACATGCCAGTCAGCTAACCCTTCACCAAAACGGAAGGGATGTGGTCGGAACGCGCCTGGACGATGCGGAGACGAAGAAGCTCGCCGATGCCGCGGCGAACGTCGCCAAGAGATTCAAGGATCAAACACAGGCGCCTGGAACAGAAGCCGCGCTACGCCGTGACATCGAGGAGCTCCGAGCCGGAGAACCCAAATACGAGCTGATGAGTGCGGCCCTCGCAAACGTTACGCGCCAGCAGTTGCCACAGCTCAAAGCCACCATAACTCAGCTTGGCGCGGTGCAATCCATAACGTTCAAAGGAGTCGGACCAGCCGGTGCCGACATTTATGAGGTGAAGTTCGAACACGGCTCCGCGGAATGGAGAATCATGCTGGATCCAGATGGAAAGGTCGCAAGCGTCGGTTTCCGCCCACTATAGGCGTGCGCAGGGGGCTCTTCCCTATAAAGCGGTGAAGGTTACCTGCTGACTTGGATACTGCTTGGAGGTACGCCGCCACGTCCGGCCGCGCCGGGACGAGCGCCGCCACCGTTGGAGACAAGCTTTACCCAAAGTGTGCCTTCTCCGCGGTAGTACGAGGTGCTGCTGGCGCTGCGCAGTGCATCCATGCTGGTTTGTGCCGTGCCCGCGTCTGCGGTGGTGTATCCCGGTAATTCGAAGATAACCCACGAGCCGTTGTCCAGCTCCCTTAGGCTAATGTTCAGGGACGGCGCTTCGCTTTCCGCCCGGATCTCGGTACCGGCGAGTACCGTGGTGTCCCCATTGACGGCAAATTTCCTACCATTGCGGCTGAGAACGACCGGTATAGCGGCACCTCCTCTACCGCCAGCTCCACCACGACCTCCAACAGGGCCACGACCTCCAGCTGTGCCAGGACCGCCAGCAGCGGCAGCTGCGCCAAAACCGCCACGACCTCCGGCCGCACCAGGACCGCCAGGGGCACCAGGACCGCCAGCTGCGCCAGGCCCGCCACGACCTCCGGCACCAGCGGCGCCAATCTGCATACGCCCCATATCACCCTTACACACGGCAGCGTTCCAGTCCGCCTTGATTTGACAGTGTTCAGGATCGTCGGCGATCCCGTTGTCAATCACAATGTAGGAATCGCGGACGCCTCCGACTGACCCGTCGATATCGTGGAACACCGCGCCATTCCAGCCTGAAAACCTTCCGAATTCACCGGAGAAGGACCAGCGCTGATCCTGCTGCGGTGGGAAATACACCGGCTTGGCATTTTCGAATTTCAGGCCTTCGACATCGTTGTTGGTGCTGATCGGAAAGCTGGTGTACAGCAGGTAAGAGATGGCTCCGGTTTTGCGAGTGGCATTGTCCACAAAATTGACGAACTTGGTATTGATCACATGGTGCGTGAAGTCGTAGTACTCGTAGCCCCGGATCGGGTAATCCGCGTCCTTGCGAGGCATGGTTCGACCATACGCGATTTCCGCTTCGGTTTTGGGGGTGCCTTTATTGTCGGATTCGCCCACGAACAGGGAGTCCTCGACTTTCGAGGTAAAGTCTCCGTGGTACGGGGCCACACCGGGGTACGCATGTGTGTAGCCGATACCGCTGTCGGCCAGCTTCAGGCCCTGGAACACATGATTCTCGCCGCGGGCCCAGATGGCAGCGCCACTGTTCTTGTAGCTGGTGAAGTCTTTGACCACCGATTCCAGCCTCGCGCTGTTGGTGTCGCTGGGATCCGTATAAGGCAGATGCGTGTTCCCGCCAAGGTTGAATTTACCCTGTGCGTTCGGGCCGCGATCGAACATCAGCCCGTCGACGTCGGAGTGGGAGACGTTGCCGGAAAACTCCTTCAGTTGCATCCGACGGGGCCAGGTAGCCTTACTGACCTCTGTGCCTTCAAACTTACCCGTGGGATGTTCTGGGAAAGCCATCCAGAAGCCTGTAGCCTCAGAGCCTGCGGACACATTCCCGCGGTAAGTATTGTCGGGGTTCGTGATCCAGAAGGTGGACGCCGTGTTGTCGGAAGGAATCAATTGATCGGTGGCATTTTGACCGGCCCCGGAGCCGTTAAGAGCGTTGGTCGAAGTACACGGTCTGGTGGGATTGCACCTGGTCAGGATCCCCAGGTTTCCTATGTACTGGTTCCCGTGTTCCACGCCATCTTCGAGGAAGTAGCAGTGACCGACGTTGTTGTACGCCACATTGTTCTGAACCCGCACATTGTTAGTGCCATGTACCGTCACACAGCGACTGTAGGTGTCATGAATCGCAGAGTTCTCAATGTACTGCCCCGGCGCATCGCCAACCAGATGCCAATGGATCGGATAGCGCGCGAGGTTCTCGTGCTGACCCATTCGAAAAAACTCGACACCGGAGACTTGCATTGTTGAGCCGGCCATCGCCATCACATGCCCACCACTGAATGACTGCTCTGCGTCGGCGGAAGCCTGGATACGGATATTGCGTGACAACATACCGACTTCACCACGCTCATCCACGCCGAAGGTGACTTGGCCGTAATGCATATATTCAAGTTTCTGATCAAGCGTAATCACTTTTCCAGAGACGCTGGCGATGGTTCGCCGCTCCGCCTGGTGGGGATCGAAATCCGTGGACGCGACAACAATCACGTCGCCTTTTTTCCAGTCACCGGCATTCAAGACTTCGATTGTGTTGCTCCCCGCGGCGGCTGTTTTTGCCAGCTTGGTCCAGGAGTCTTTCCGGTTCCCGTGCAGGCTCAGGGTTCCGCCCATGAGCATGATCCCGCGGTCACCCATTGCTTCAATGTCTTCACCCGGGACGTTATTGGTCAGGGTAATGGTCGCATTGCGCTTGTGGGGGCTGGCTTCACTACCAATCTCCAGCTTCCCGTGCACCATGATCCACTCGGTGGTCAGTTCAAGGTCTTTATTGTCTGCGAAGCTCAGTGTGCCGTTGAGTCTTATACCGTGCAGCGGCGGCGGACTGACATCGAGGACAACGTTCATGTCCTTCTCAATGGTGACAACGTCGTCTTTGCCCGGCACCTTCTTGTCCGGCCAGGTGGCTGCATCAGACCAGCGCTTCCCGCTGACGGTCGAAGACGTTTTTTGCTGAGCCTTAACGACGGCATATCCGCCAAGGAGTACAAAGGCTGGAACCAGCAACGAAAGGAACAAGAGAGAATGTTTTCGCATCGTTAAGCCTCAAGCCTCCGTGATCGAGAAAGCGATTCCTGTGTTTGCGACTAACCCCGTCCAAGATAACAAGTTCCAGAGAGGCCAGCAAGGGACGAACTTCCTCGTACTCAGGCGTGGAAACACCCGCAGTATCCCACCCCAGCGTGTGCCCCGGTAGCTCAGCTTCGACTCTGTGTTGGAAGTCGGTCTCGGCGCCTCGAGAGGAAGGTACGTTCGATGATATTCGAGCCTAGTCGAATGGAGGAAGCGGTCGTTGTCCCGGATTTCCCCCGGATTTCCCTCGCAGGAACAAATCGCTTGGCTCCGGTTTCTATTCCTCGCATAGCGAAAGCTGAGATGCGTTATGCTTTGGGTCGTGACGTGGACACCGAAAGGCATGTTCGCACGAAGATGAACCGCGCCGGTTGCCATCACATGCTTCTACGGACACTGGGCCTGTTGCTTCTACTCGGAGGGTCGAGCGACGGAATCGAAAAGCACTGGATAGCTCACGAGGCGCAGGTAATCGTGGTCGGCACGTTCAAACCTCATCTAACGTATCCATGGTTTGATGGCTGGCATCTGACAGGAACCATCGACGTTAACGAGGTGCTCTACGGGCCTCAAATGCCACATCAGCTAAGGTTTAGATTCATCCGCGAATGGAGTACTTGCCAGAGGTGGCCCCCTCCACGTTACCCGAGCATCGCTTTGGTCCAGGGGCTTTGGTTCTTGAGACGCATCGACGAGAACACGTGGGAGTCGTCCCTTTCAAATTTCGATCTCGGCTTTCGTTTCCTCTCAGACCGGGGCTACTGGGAAGAATTTATCCGGAAGTATAAAATCCAGCCCTGGCCCGGATTTAACAGTAAGACCAGCACCTACTAGACAGCGCCCCTACCGGGTGTACAGCAGACATTCGTTCCGACCACCGCTGGAACGCGAGTTTCCGGAGTGTAGCAGCTCGGACCGCTGATCGGGCTCCGGTCCTCTCCAGCGCTGGACGGGGTAAGGCCTGCCGCCTTTCCCCTGTACCCTTCAGAGTGGCTTCCAAGTGCGGTAAGCCTTATTGAGTTGGCCGGTCCGGGAGGAGTGCCATCCCTTTCCCCAGCACGTTGTCAGTGCCTGGTGCGGAGCAGCGCCCTCTCGGTTCGGCCGCAGCTGAAAGTCCCGTGGGGAGTTGCGCCCAGAGCGCCAGTACAGGGGCGACGTTAGTTGCGGCAGGCCAAATCCATTCAAGGAGGATCGTCCATTGCACGAAATCACTTGTCGTCTATTCGTTGGCGTTGATTGGGGCACCGAAACACATCAGGTCTGCGTTCTCGATCCTGACGGCCAGATCGTCGAGGAGCGGAAGGTTGCACATTCCGCAACCGCTGTCACTGAGTTCCTCGACTGGCTTTCCACTATCGCACCGGAACCTGCATCCGCGGGGATTGGTATCGAGATCCCACATGGCGCGCTGGTGGAAGAACTTCTCGCTCGGAACTTTGGCGTTTTTTCGATCAATCCTAAGCAGCTCGATCGCTTCCGCGATCGTCATTTTCCTACGGGCGCCAAAGACGATCGAAAGGACGCCTTTGTATTGGCCGACTCGCTCCGAACTGATCAACACTGCTTTCGATCGGTTCGGGTGGGTGATCCCGTCGTGGTCCGCTTGCGCGAGCTTTCCCGCTTAGACGAAGAACTTAATCTGTGTTTCCAGCGCCACTGCTGTCAGCTCCGCCAACTGCTGCATCGCTACTTTCATCATTTTCTGCAGCTCTCTCCAACCGCCGACGAGCCCTGGGTCTGGACCTTATTAGAACTGGCACCGACGCCCGCCAAAGCGGCAAAACTCACGATGAGCCGCATCGAGAAAGTGCTCCGCCAGTGCCACATTCGCCGGATCGATGCGCAGCAGATCCTAACCGCCTTGCGCGGCCCAACATTTTCACTGGCCCCCGGCACAATCGAGTCTGCCAGCGAGCACACCCTCATGCTCTTGCCCCACCTCCGGCTTCTCCACCAACAGCGTCTCGCGTTGGCTCATCGCATCGATCGTATTCTGGAAGAACTCGGCACCTCCACAGAACAAACCGCGAAGCAGCCTCGTGACGTGGAACTGCTTCTTTCGTTGCCAGGTGTCGGTCGTCTGGTAACAGCCACTCTGCTCGCCGAGGCCGCTTCATTCCTCGCTGAGCGGGATTATCACGGACTTCGAGCCTACGCCGGCGTCGCGCCCGTCACCCGGCAAAGTGGAAAGAAAGCCGCGGTACTTATGCGCTATGGTTGCAATCTTCGCCTCCGCAACGCGCTCTATCATTAGTCGCGGGTAAGCATGCAGCACGACGCTCGAAGTCGCGAGCACTATCACCGACTCCGTAACAAGGGGCACAGTCACGGTCGCGCCCTCCGCGGGCTGGCCGATCGGCTCTTGGCGCTTCTCTGCGCCATGCTGAAGTCACAAACGCTCTACGATCCAAATCGCCGCAAGTGTATCGCGACATCCTGAGGGCTTACCGCGCTTGGAAGCCACTCTCAAGGGTACCTACCCTTGCAAAACCGCTTGACAAACTGGTGGGGAGTCCGCACCCTTTTGCCCACTACGAAACAAAAAGCCCCCCGGCCTGCGCCGGGGGCTTTTCCTTACACAGCTGGGGCAACTTGCCTATCGAGCAGCAGTAGTAACAGCGGCAGCATCCCTGCTGACACTGACGCTGGCTCCGCCACCAGGGGCGCCGTTGCCAGGGTCACCGGGGGAGACAACCTTGACCCAGAGTTCACCCTTGTCCTTGAAGTACGAGGTTTCACTGGACTTGCGCAGTGCGTCCAGACTGTTCTGCTGCGTACCCGAGGCTGCGGCGGTGAATCCCGGCAGATCAAAGATCACCCACGAGCCTTTCTCCATTTCCGTCACGGAGAGGGCCACGGTCGGCCTTTCGGTGGTCACCTTGATTTCGGTACCAGCTCGTACGGTGCCGTTCGTTACGGTGTAGTCCTTGCCGTTGCGGCTGAGAACGATTGGCGGCTGAGCAGGTCCAGCAGCACCTCCGCCTCGACCACCAGGTCCGCCAGGACCGCCTCTAGCTGCGCCAGGACCGCCAGGACTGCCAGGGCCACCAGCTACCGCAGCCCCGCCTCTGCCTGCGCCAGGACCACCGGGGCCGCCCCTACCAAAGCCAGGACCGCCGAGACCGCCAGGTCCGCCACGACCGCCGGCGCCGGGGGCGCCAATGTTCATTCGCCCAACATCGCCCTTGCACACAGCAGCGTTCCAGGTGGGCTTGATCTCACAGGCCTGCGTGTCGACTGCGATGCTGTCGTGGACGCCGTCATTGATCAGAACGTAGGATTCAGGACCACCGCCGAACGAGCCGTCGTGGTCGCGGATCGCCGCGGTCGTATAGGCAATGCTGCCCGCATTATCGTTGGCCCACTTACGCTCCATCGGCGGGAAATACACCGGCTTTGCGTTGACGAATTTCACGTGATCGACGGCGTTGTTGGAGCTGACCCCGAAGCTGGCATAAAACAGGACAGTCATCGCTCCCGACTTGCGAGTGGCGTTGTCCTGGAAATTCACGAAGGTGGTATTCACCACGTCATGGCGGTAATCGTAGTACTCGTAGCCGTGGATCGGGTAATCCGGCAGATCGATCTTCGGGAAGGTGCGGCCGTAAGCCTTTTCGGCGTCCGTCCTGGGGTTGCCGACGTTCTCGGTTTCGCCCACGAACAGCGAGTCAATGACCTTTGAAGTAAACTCGTAACGGCCGAATGCGCCGGACGCGTGCGTAAAGCCCATAGCATTGTCGGCCAGCTTCACGTTCTTGAATTCGTGCATCTCACCGCGGCCCCAGATACCGCCATTGCGGTTCTTGTACGCCGTGAGATTTTCGAAAACCGATACCAGCGCCTTGCTGTTCGGGTCCGCCGGATTTTCCAGGCCGGTATGCGAGCTGCCGGTCACACCGAACGTGTTATTGGCCGCAATGTTCCGGTCGAACATGAACGAGTCGTAGTTGGAGTGGGCGACGTTTCCCTTGAACTCCTTGAAAGGCGTCCGGCGCGGCCAGGTCTTCGCACTGATTTCCGTGTCAGCGAATTTACCGTTCGGATGCTCCGGCAAGGACATCCAGAACCCGTTCGAGTCGGACCCCGCCGCCACATTGTCGCGGTACGTGTTGTCCGGATTGGTGATCCAGAAAGTCGCCGCCGTGTTGTCCGAGGGAAGCAGGACGTCCTTGGCCTGCTGGCCATTCCCTGCCGCTCGTTTCTCTCCGGCCGCCGCGAGGTTTGTGGGGACGCACGGCGCGTCCGGATGACACTTGGTCAGGATCCCCAGGTTGTGCACGAACTGGTTGCCGTGCTCCACGCCGTCTTCCAGGAAGAAGCAGTGACCAATATTGTTGTAGGTCACGTTGTTCTCGACGTCCAGGTAATTTGTGCCATGCACGGTCACGCAGCGGCTGTAGGTGTTATGAATCGCCGAGTTCTTGATGTACTGCCCCTGGCCCCCGTCGCCGATCAGATGCCAGTGGATCGGATACCGCGCCAGATGCATGTTCTGACCCATGCGATTGAGCTCGACGCCATCGACATACATCTTGCTCCCGAGCATCGCCATGATGTGGCCGCCAAAGAGCGTCTGGTCTGCGTCAGGCGAGGCCTGGATCAGGATATTGCGCGACAGCATGCCAACTTCACCGCGTTCATCCACGTCGAAGGTGATCTTGCCGAAGTGCATGTAGTCCAGTTTCTTGTCGAGCGTAATCGTATTGCCACTGATGGCGGCAATGGTTCGCTCCTCTGCCTGATGGGGATCGAAATCCGTGGACGCGAGGACAATCGTCTGGCCCTTCTTCCAGTCACCGGAACTCAAGACTTGGATGGTGTTGCTGCCCGCGGCGGCCGTCTGCGCCAGCTTGGTCCAGGAGTTCTTCTCCGTACCGTGCAGGTTCAGGGTTCCGCCCATAAGCATGATCCCGCGGTCACTGCGGTCATTTCCGCCTAGTCCACCAAAATCCTCGTCTTTGATGTTGTCAGTGAGGGTAATGGTCGCCCGGTGCGTGTGGGGTTTGGCTTCCGTGCCAATCTCCAACTCTCCGTGCACCATGATCCACTCGGCGGTCAGTTCCAGATCTTTGTTGTCCGCGAAGCTCAG
>Ga0070735_10002679_pt1 | contig 15953 bp, 16 predicted proteins | sample Coa_R1_FD_66443 | JGI IMG/M metagenome (GOLD analysis project Ga0070735, IMG submission 66443) | Surface soil microbial communities from Centralia Pennsylvania, which are recovering from an underground coalmine fire - Coalmine... | ecosystem: Environmental > Terrestrial > Soil > Unclassified ... | reverse complement strand
GGTGCCCCGCCCGGGGGCGGGCCTGCGCCGCGGGGTTCCCTGACCGCCGCTGCGGGAAGACGTGTGCTGACGCCGAGGGCGTCCGGGCATGCTGAAACTCCATCGTGGTTCGAGGCCGCGTCATGCTCGAAGACGTCCACGACAGCGCTGAACGGCTGTCTGCCGAAACCGGACTGCTCACACAAGCGACCGCGCGGGCAGCTCACCCGCGAGAGTGGCGGGGGAAGACCGCCGCCGCCAGTGTAAGGCCTGGCCGCGCTGGCCTATTCCCCGCCGTCCCGGTCCGCGGGCGCCCGGGGCGGCTGGCCGGCCTGAGATCCTGGGGTGACACCCTTGTCCGGGGGAGGAGCCGGATGAGCTGAAAGGGAGTCACTGATGACGTTCTCCGACTACGAACGGCTCCGCTTCGAACGCCGGGACCAGGGCGTGCTCCTCATTACCATGGACCGGCCGGACAAGTACAACGCCGCCGATGAGCGGATGCACGGTGAGCTCGCCCGGGTCTGGACCGAGGTCTCCGCCGACCCGCAGACCCGGGTGGCCGTGATCACCGGAGCCGGGAAGGCGTTCTCGGCCGGCGGCGACCTGGACATGGTCCGCCAGATGGCGGGAAATCACGACCGGGTGGCACACATGCTCTCCGAGATGAGCGACCTGGTGTACAACATCGTCAACTGCGAGAAGCCGGTCGTCTCGGCGATCAACGGCGTGGCCGTGGGCGCGGGCACGGTCGTGGCCCTGCTGGCCGACATCTCGATCTGCGCGGAGGACGCCCGCCTCGGCGACGGCCACGTCAAGCTCGGCGTGGCCGCCGGTGATCACGCCGCGATCGTGTGGCCGCTGCTGTGCGGCATGGCCAAGGCCCGCTACTACCTGCTCACCGGCGAGATGATCACCGGTGCGGAGGCCGAACGGATCGGCCTGGTCAGCAAGGCCGTCCCGCGCGACCAGGTTCTCGACGAGGCGCTGCGCGTGGCCGGCGGCCTGGCCGAAGGCTCGCAGCTCGCCATCCGCTGGACCAAGCGGGCCCTGAACAGCTGGCTCAAGATGGCGGGCCCCATCTTCGACCAGTCCGCCGCGTACGAGATGCTCACCTTCATGGGTCCCGACGTCATCGAAGGCGCCGCCGCGCTCACCGAAAGGCGCCCGCCCCGGTTTCCCTCCGCCCGCCCGCGCTGAATCCCCGGCGGGACGTATCTGCCGTGCGAATTCGGCCTCCGTCAGGAGAGGATCGGCCCTAGGGTCAGCTTGGGCGCGCCAGCATGACGGCCGCCGGGCCCGTGGACGACCCATGACCCTAAGAGGCAAAGATGACCATCTTTTACCCTGACGTTTCCGATTATCAGGCGGGCATCAGTTTTTCTGGTTGCGTCATTGCCGTGGCCAAGGCGACGGAAGGCACCGGCTATACCAACCCGGATTATGCCGCGGCCAAGACGCGCGCGGCCAACGCGGGCGCCTATTTCTGCGCCTATCACTTCCTGCACGCGGGCAACGGCGCCGCCCAGGCGTCCTACGCATTTAGCCGGGTGGGCAGCGGGATACCGCTGATGATCGACTGCGAGCCGACCTATAACTCCAACGGCTCGATCGCGTCGGCCCCGCAGGTTTCCGACGTGGTGAACTTCGTCAACGAATACCGGTCGCTCGGCGGGACGGTCTACCTGTTGTATCTTCCGCGCTGGTACTGGCAGGGCAACCTGGGCCAGGTATCGCTGGCGCCGGTCATCGACCTCGGCATGCTGCTCGTTTCCTCCAACTACACCAGCTACAGCGACACCGGGCCCGGCTGGGCCGCCTACGGCGGCATGACCCCCGTCATCTGGCAGTACACCTCGACCGCGTCGCTGAACGGAGTCAAGAACGTGGACATGAACGCCTACCAGGGCTCGCTGGACGACTTCAAGGCCCAGGTCTCGACCGGCGCCCAGACCGGCGCCAACCCGGTCCTGTCCGAGGGCGACACCGGCCAGGCGGTCACCACCCTGCAGACCCGGCTGAACGTCTGGGGCGCGACGCTCACCGTCGACGGCAATTTCGGTCCCGCCACCCTGGCCGCCGTCAAGGCGTTCCAGGCCGCGCACAACCTCACCGTGGACGGGGTCGTCGGCCCGCAGACGTGGTCCGCGCTCAACCAGAATCCGAGCGGCCCGGCGCCGTACCCGGCCCCGGCGGGGCTGGCGGCCGGCGCGGTGACCCTGGCCCTGTCCTGGAACGAGGTCACCGTCGACGGCACCGCCGTGGCGAGCTACACCGTCCAGGCGATCGGCCTGAACGGCGAGGTCTACGCCACCGAGACCCCGACCACCAATTCCGTGGTCCTGACCGGCCTGGTGGCCGGCTGGACCTACAACATCCAGGTCTGGGCCAACGGCAGTCCCGTCGCGCCCCCGCACGCGACGATCAAGGTCACCGTCTGATCAGGTGGCGGCCAGCAACCGCTGGTAGAGCTCCCGCGTGGCGGGACTGGGCGACACCCCGAGCTGGTCCCGCAGGCACTCGCTGAGCTGGCCGTACACGCCGAGGGCTTCGGCCAGGTTGTCCTGGGCGGCGAGGGCCTGCATGAGGTAGCGGTAGCCGCTTTCCCGCAGCGGCGCCAGCCGGGTCAGCTGCCGGCCGGCCCGGACCGCGGCGGCGAGCTCGGTCCCGCCGAGGCCCAGCGCGGCGGCCGCGTAGCATTCCAGCGCGCGCAGCCGCAGTTCGATCAGCTGATGGCGGATCTCGTCGATCCAGGGCGCGTCCTCCCCGGGCAGGAAGTCGCGTTCGGCCACGAACAGTGCGGTCAGCGCCGGTCCCCATGCTCGCGCCCAGTCCTGCTGGGCGACCGCGGATTCGGCCCGGTGGATGGCCTCGGCGGCCGCTTCCAGGTCGACCCGGGCCACCGGCAGGCACAGCCGGATCGTGGCCCGCCCGTCCACGGCGTCGGCGCCGAACACCCGGCGCAGCTTGGACAGCAGCGGGTTGAGCCGGGCGTCGACCGCGGCGGGGTCGGGTTCGCGCCACAGCGCCTCGGCCAGCTCGTCGCGCGGCACGTGCCGGTGGCGGTTGACCACCAGGTAGGCGAACAGCAGCCGGCCCTGGCGCCCCGGCAGCCCGGTCTCCAGCCGCTGGCCATCGCGCTCGACGGCCAGCGCCCCGCAGATCTGGATCCGCACCGGGTGCGAGGGCGCCAAGGTCACGCCAACATCCTGGCATTACGCTGAGGCAGGCGGCCAGGACGGGAGGTCCGAGATGAAGCTGATCCGGTGCGAGTGCGGGTTCGTGGCCCGCGGCGACAGCGATGACCAGGTGGTCGGGGCGATCCGGGGACATATGGCCACCGACCATCCGGCCCTGCTGACCACCGTCAGCCGGGAGGATCTGGTCAGCTGGATCCAGGCCGAGTAGCCCCCGGAGCCCCGCTCAGCCGAACGTCTGCTCGTCTCGCACGTCGAGGTTCCGGAATACCAGCGGCGGATCGCAGAGCGTGGCCAGCTTCCCGGCGAACTCGCCGGTCTCCGGGAGGCCGGAGTTGGCCATCGCGTCCTGGTAGGACGGGAACTCCACGATCTGCAGGTAGGTGCCCGGCCGGTCGCGGTCTTCGGTGAAGGAAGCGCGGCGGACCAGGTGCCGCCCTTCGGTCCGGGCGGCCCACTCCGCCACCAGTTCCCGGAACTCCTCCGGGCGGCTCGTGGTGAACTCGATGATCTGGATGAACGACATAGCTCCTCCGCGGGGATGCGTGATTGGTCAGCTGAAAGCGGCGCGCCGAGCGGGATTGGGTTACGGGCGCTCGACGGGGGCGCCGGGCGTGCGGCCCCATTCGGCCCAGGACCCGTCGTAGACCCGGACCCGGTCCCGCCCGAGCAGGTGGGTGAGCACGAACCAGGCGGTGGCCGCGCGTCCCCCGATGGTGCAGTAGGTGATCAGCTCGTCCCCGCCGTCGAGGACGTCCGGCGCGAACAGGCCGCGCAACTCCGCGGCGGAGCGGAACGACCCGTCGGCGCGGTAGAGACCGTCGAGGGGCTGGTGGACCGCCGCCGGCAGGTGCCCGGCCCGGCCGTCTGGCTCCATGCCGCCCGACGGCCAGAAGCAATCGCCGCGGTACTCGGCCGCCGAGCGCACGTCGACCAGGGTGGTGCCGGGCCGCCCGATGGCGTCCTGCACCGCCGCCCGGTCGGCCCGGATGCGACCGTCGGGGCGGCCCAGGCTGTAGCTGGCGGCCGGCGGTTCGCTCGCGGCCGTGGTCCACGGATGGCCGGCCTCCCGCCAGGTGTCACGCGAGCAGTCCAGGATGCGGACCCGGCGGTGCCCGTAGACCGTCATCAACCACGCGGCCATGGCGGGCGCGTACCCGTAGAACACGACCGTCGAGTCCGGGCGGATCCCGGAACGCGCCATCAGCCGCTCCAGCGCCGCGTCGTCCACCGTGTGGTAGCCGGGGTCCTTCAGATCGGCGTAGACGTTCCAGAGCACGGCGCCGTCGATGTGCCAGTCGTCGTAGGCGGCCCGGCTGACGTCGACCTCGACCACGCGCAGGTCGGCGTCGGCGAGGTGCGCGGCCAGCCAGCCCGGGTCGGCCAGCACGCCGTCGCCGGTGTCTGCCCTCGGTCCTGCTGGAGCGGTGTGTGCCGTTGCCGATGTCATGTGAACCTCCCGAACTCCGGATGTCTTCGGGACAGTTCTACGGCTGAGCCCTTGCCGCAACGTTGCGCGAACGTTGGCGAAACCTTGGCGTCCGCGACGTTATCTCAGGGGCCGTGGCCCGTTGAGTGATACCGCTGCGCCTCCGCGGAACCTTTCGCGTGACGCGCTTCCGGCGTCTGCCTTGTCTGCTGACGAGCCAGGCTGCGTTCCCGCAGCCGGCGAATCCACTGGGCAAGCCTGGTTTTCACCATTCCGCCTTCCCTGGCTTTGCGATGCCCGCCGGGGTCAGTGCGCATGGCGCAGTCCAGGTTCCCAGCGTACGCCCCCGGATGCTACGAACGACCTGTCGCTTCGGCGATGAACACGAACTCGCGGCCCGGGCGGTCCGGGGCGTCTCGTACCTCCAGGACCCGGTAGCCCCGCGCGGCCAGGCTCGCCTCCACCTCGTCCCGGTCGCGGAACCGCAGCGTGGACTCCGAGGTGATGACCGCGCCGTCGGCGAGGAACGTGTAGGTGGAGCGGAACGAGACGAACGGGAGGTCCACCGCGGTGACCTCGCGGCGCTGCTCGACCAGGCCGATGCCCGGGACGTCCCGGCGGTCCGGGCCGGTATCGGCCGCCCATTCCTCCCATGCCCGGCGTGCGGGCCGCCGGGTCTCGAAGACCAGGTACCCGCGCGGGCGCAGGGCCGCCCCGATGGCCCGGAGCACGCGTTCCCAGTCCTCGTCGGTCAGGAAGACCTGAGCTACGTTCCCGGTCATCACGGCCAGGTCGGCGCTGGCCGCCGGGACGGCGGCGGCATCGCCGTGGATCCAGGTGACCGCGCCGCCGCCGTCCTTGGACCTGGCCACGTCGAGTGAGGCCGCGGCCGGGTCGACGCCGGTCACGGCGCGGCCGGTACCGGCCAGGGCGATGGCCAGCGATCCGGTACCGCAGCCCACGTCGAGCACGCGCTGCGCGCCCAGTTCCGCCGCGATGGCGATGTAGGCGGCCAGGTCGTCGCGCGACCCGTCGAACACGTCGTAGACGGGCGCTAGGCGCGGGTGGGCGAAGATGGCATCAGGCACGTCCCGACGGTATCCGCCGCGACGTTTCCGCGGAAACGGATCGGGCGCCGTTTCAGCGGTGCTCGCCCTGCCCGGGCGCGGGCAGGGCGCCGGTCTCGATCGCCTTCGTCACCGCGGCGGTCCGGCCGGAGACACCGAGCTTGCCGCACGCCCGCAGCAGGTGCGTCTTCACGGTGGCCTCGCCGACGAAGAGCGTCCGGCCGATCTCGGCGTTGGTCAGGCCCTGCGCGACCAGCGCGAGGACCTCGGTCTCCCGGGCCGAGAGCTGATCGGTCCTGGTCGCGGATCCGCCGCGCATCCGGCCGAGTAGCCGGCCGGCCACGGCGGGCGCGAGCACGGTCTCGCCCCGGGCCGCGGCCCGCACCCGGTCGGCCAGCACTGCTCGCGGCGTGTCCTTCAGCAGGTACCCGGCCGCGCCGGCCTCGACCGCGCGCAGGATGTCGGTGTCCGAGTCGTACGTGGTCAGCACCACTACCGTGGTGCCGGGCAGGCGCCGGGTGGCCTCCACCCCGTCGCCGCCCGGCATGCGCAGGTCCATCAGGACCACGTCCGGCCGCAGCCGCTCGGCCAGCGCCACCGCCTCGGGACCAGACGCCGCCTCGCCGACCACCTCGATGTCCGGTTCGGCGGCCAGCATGCCGCGCAGGCCCTCGCGGACGACCGGATGGTCGTCGGCCAGCAGCACGCGGATGGCGGTCATGCCGGCACCGTCGCGCTGACGTGGGTGCCCGCGCCGGGCGCGCTGCGGACGGTCAGCGTGCCGCCCGCCTCGGCCACCCGGGTGCGCATCCCGCGCAGCCCGTAGCCGCCGTTGACCCGGGCCGGGTCGAACCCGGCGCCGTCGTCGCTGACCTCGAGGCGGATGGCGTCCGGCTCGTAGCCCAGGCACACCGTCGCCGAATGCGCGCCGGCGTGCTTGCGCACGTTGGCCAGCGCCTCCTGGCACACGCGCAGCAGGACGACCTCGGTGGCCATGGGCAGCGGCCGCGGCGCGCCGGACACGCCGAAGTCCACCGGGGGTACCGGGGTCGTCCCCCGCGGGCCGGCCAGGCCCGGCTCCTTAGACAGCCTGCGCAGCGCGTCGGGCAGGGTGCTGCCATCGAGTTGGGCAGGCGCCAGGTCCGCTACCAGCGTCCGGGCTTCGGCCAGGTTCTCCCGCGCGGTGCGGGCGGCCAGGTCCAGGTGCCGGGCGACGCGCTGCCGCGAGGTGTCCAGGTCGGCCTGGGCCGCCTGGATCAGCATGAGGACGCTGGTGAAGCCCTGCGCCAGCGTGTCGTGGATATCGGCGGCCAGCCGCTGCCGCTCGGCCAGCCGCCCAGCCTCGTGCTGCGCGGCGGCCAGCTCGGCCCGGGTGGCCTCGAGTTGCTCGATGATCCCGGCGCGCTCGGCGCTCTGGTCGATGATCCTTGACACCCAGGCGCCGTAGAAAACCGAGAAACCGCCCGCGGCCGCGGCGACGGTGAAGGCCACGGCCGCCGTGCTGGCCCTGGGATACCGGTAGACGAGCAGGGCGGCGGCCAGGATGTTCAGCGCGATGCCCAGCCCCATGGCCCGGCGGGTATCCAGGAAGCTGAAGAACTGCGGCGAGATCGCGAGCGAGAGGAACCAGACGTTCGGATTCTGGCTCTGCGCGACGCCGAACAGCACCAGAAGCCCGATGACATAGACCGTCGCGCGCACCGTGCCGCTCCGGCCTCCGGTCCACATCGGCCGGCCGACCAGCAGATACCAAGGGACGAGCGCAGCCATCGCCCCGGCCGCCGCGGCCACCGAACCCGGGGTGTTGACCAGTACTTCCGACAGCACCGCGGCGAAGGCGAGCAGGTAAAAGGCATCCCAGCGCATGTTGCCGAGGGTCCAGGCGTCCGGCCCCGGAGCACTGGGCTCCTGAGTCACCGGTCTTGCCGGTTCTGCCAGCGGAACGTTCTCAGGCACAGCACCAATCCTGCGCCCAGCCAGGCCAGCAGCACCAGCGCGGCCTGGCCGTGCTGCCAGGAGTGCCCCGGCTCCAGGGCGACGGCCTGCGGCACGAACACCGAGCGCATGCCGCGGCACATCCACTCCAGCGGGAACACCGACGCGATGTCCCGCAGCCACGCCGGCACCAGGAAGAACGGTACGTAGACGCCGGAGATGAACTGGAGTACCACGAACGGGAGGGTGACCACGGCGACCCCGTTGCGCGCCGCCGACCGCACCAGGCCGCTGGCCGCGATGCCGAGCAGCGAGCAGGCGGCCACGCCGAGCACGAACACCCAGGCAAAGGTCCACCAGGCCGCCGCGGACGTGGGCAGGTGCAGGTGATAGAACACCAGGCCCACGGCCAGCAGCACCACGACCTCGGCGACCGAGACGACGAGGACCTGGATGATCTTCCCGGCGAAATAGGCGGCGGCCGGCATGGGCGTCCCGCGCAGCCGCTTCAGCATGAACCGCTCCCGCTCGAACGCGATCGACAGGCCCAGGTTCTGGTAGCTGGCCGCCATCACGCCGCCGCCGATCAGCCCGGCCACATACAGGTCGCCGATGCTGACGCCGTGGCCGGCGTGCTCACCGCCGAAGATCGCCCCGAGCAGCACCAGCATGACGGCCGGCAAGGCGAAGATGAACACCACCGTTTCGCGTTCGCGGAAGAACACCTTCAGCTCGACCCGCCCGCGGGACCGGCCGACCCGCCACACGCCCGGCAGCGGAGCCCCGGGGGCACGGGTCGCGGCGGATGCCCGTGCGGGCGAGGTGGCGGTCACGACTGGTCCCCGATCAATTCCAGGTACACGTCCTCCAGGGAGGGGCGGGTCACGGTCAGTCCCGGGACCTCGCCGCCGTAGCGGGCGGCGAGCTCGGCGACCAGGCGGGTCGGCTCGCCGGTCTGCTCGCGCCGCGGGCCGTCGTGATCCTGCCAGCCCACGACCGCCAGGCCGGCCAGCCGGCCGCCCAGGTCGTCCGGCGTGCCTTCGGCCACGATCACGCCGTCCCGGATCACCGCCACCCGGCCGGCCAGCGCCGCCGCCTCGTCCAGGTAGTGGGTGGTGAGCAGGACCGTGACCCCGCCCCCGGACAGCGCGCGGATCACCTCCCAGAACGCGCGCCGGGCCGCCGGGTCGAACCCGGTCGTCGGCTCGTCCAGGAAGAGCAGCTCGGGACCGCCGACCAGGCCGAGCGCGACGTCGAGCCGCCGCAACTGGCCACCGGACAGGGTCCGGATCCGGGCCCGGGCCTTGTCGGTCAGCCCGACCAGCTCGATCACCTCGGCGGGCGGCCGCGGGCTCGGGTAGAACCCGGCGAAGTGGCCGACCATCTCGGCCACGGTCAGCTCCGGCGCGTCGGCCGTGAGCTGCAGCACGATGCCGATCCGGGCCCGCCAGGCCCGCCCCGCTCGCTGCGGGTCGGTGCCCAGCACGGTGACCTCGCCGCCGTCCCGGTCGCGATAGCCCTCCAGGATCTCCACGGTCGTGGTCTTGCCCGCGCCGTTCGGGCCCAGCAGCGCGAAGACCTCGCCCGGCGCGATCTCCAGGTCGATCCCGCTGACCGCCGTGACCCCGTCGTACCGCTTGACCAGCCCGCGCGCCTGCACCGCGCACCCCGTTGTGTTCATGGAGCCCAGCATGCCCGGCCACCCCGGGCTGGCGCGTCGCCCGTCCGGCCACGCCTGCTGTCCGCCGAACGGTGGACAAGCCCGCGGATCCTAGGCCTTGAAGTCGATCCGGTCGACCGACTCGCCCCGGCCCACCAGGACCGTGGTCACCATCTCCGGCGGGAACAGGCCGTGCTCGACGACCCCGGGCGTCGCCGACAGCCGGGCGGCCAGCGCGGCCGGGTCGTCCACCGGCCCGTGGTAGTCCGCGATCACGCCGCCGTCCGGGCTGAGCGGGGTGTCGCGCAGCGCGGCCGGGTCGACCCGCCGCATGGTCGCGCGCAGCCCGAACGCCAGCAGTTCGAGGGGGACCGGACCGTGCAGGGCCGGAACCGGCTTGGAGGAATCGGCGATGACCACGAACCGGTCCGCGGCCCCGGCCACGATCTTCTCCCTGGTGTGCGCGCCGCCGCCGCCCTTGACCAGCCAGCCGTCCGGGGCGACCTGGTCCGCGCCGTCGATGGTGAGGTCGAACCGGTCGATGCTGGCGACGTCCTCGATCCGCAGGCCCAGCTCGCGCGCGGCGTGCTCGGTGCGCGGCGACGTGGCCGCGCACAAGATGTCGAGCGATCTCCTGGCCAGGGCGGGGAGCAGGTACGCCACGGTCGAGCCGGTGCCCAGCCCGACCGTCATGCCGTTCTCGACCAGCTCCGCGGCCGCCTCCGCGGCGACCTGCTTCTCGCGCTCAGTGTTCATGGCTGCGTGCCTCCCGGGTTCAGCCTGGAAGCTATCAGCGTGGGGTGCCCGCCGGTTAACCTCGCTAGGATCCATGTCGTGGCTTGCCCGGATGCGCTGGTGCTTGACTGGGCGCCGGCGGTCCTGGACACCGACGTGACGGTCCTGCGCGGCCTGCGGCACGGCGGCTCGCCGTCGCTGCCGCGGGCCGGGGACCGCGAGGTGGTCATGTGGTACGGCAACACGCTGTGGGACGACGGCAGGCTGACCGCCGTGATCGACTGGGACTGCGCTGGCGCCGGGCCGGCTGAGCGCTCAGACTCACCTGGCGGATAACCTCACTAGCCCCGGCCTGGGGATGCGACTGGTTTGTCATAGTCGCACCAGGTAAGAAGAAAGCGGGTAGGAAGCCTTCATGCCCAGAGCGCAGATCAAGGACGGGACGATGTACCGCAACCTCCGGATCGCCGGCCCGTGACGGCACAGCTAGACCCGGGCTCTATCGAGGAGCGGTTGCGGGCCATCCAGTCGATCACGGACGCGGCGCTGTCACGTCTCGACGATCGCGAGCTGCTCGCTGAGCTGCTCGAGCGTACCCGGGAGGCCTTGCAGACCGACACGGCGGCCGTCCTGCTGCTGGACTTTGCCTCAGGGCAGCTGATCGCCACCGCGGCCGCGGGGCTGGAGGAGGAAGTCCGCCAGGGCGTGCGGATCCCGGTCGGCCGGGGGTTTGCCGGGCGGATCGCCGCCGAGCACCGGCCGGTAATCCTGGATCACGTCGATCACACCACCGTGCTCAACCCGATCCTGTGGGCCAGGGGCATCCAGTCGATGATGGGCGTGCCGATGGTGGCGGGCGGCAGGGTGATCGGCGTGCTGCATGTCGGCTCGCTGACGCCGCGCCAGTTCACCGACCCCGACGTCGAGCTTTTGCAGCTGGCCGGGGACCGGGCCGCGGCGGCCGTGCAGTCCGTGAATGCCCAGGCCGACCGCCAGGCGGCGGTCGCGCTGCAGCGCAGCCTGGTGCCGGCCGTGTTGCCCGCGGTGGCCGGGGCCGAGATGGCGGCCCGTTACATCCCGGGCAGCGGCGGGGTCGGCGGGGACTGGTACGACGTGTTCACCCTGCCCACCGGGGAGCTGTGCGTGGTGATGGGCGACGTGGCCGGGTCCGGCCTGCCCGCCGCGGTCATCATGGGCCGGATGCGCAGCGCGCTGCGCGCCTACGCCCTGGAGACCCGGGATCCGGCCGAGGTGCTGAGCAGGCTGGACCGGAAGATGCAGCACTTCGAACCCGACGCGATGGCCACCGTGCTGTACGCGATCATCGAACCGGGACTTGAGCGGATGGACATCTCCCTGGCCGGGCATTTCCCTCCGGTCATCGCTCGCCCGGGCCGGCCCGCGGAACTGGCCAGCGTCCCGGCCGGCCTGATGATCGGCATCGCCGACCCGTCGCCGCGGCCGGTGACCAGCCTGCCGATCCCGCCGGACGCGCTGGTCTGCTTTTACACCGACGGGTTGATCGAGCGCCGGGGGGAAGTGATCGACGAAGGGCTGGCCCGGCTGTGCCGGGCGGTAACAGTGCAGCCCGTCGAGGCCGCGTGCGCCATAGTGATGCAGGAACTGGTCGGCAGCCAGGCCGCCCGCGACGACATCGCCCTGCTGATGCTCCGGCGCCAGCCAGGTCCCTTGACCATCGGAGGTTAGCTGCGGATGCCTGACGCCGGCTTTTCGGTCGAGATGATCAGGGGCGTGCCGGTCGTGGCCACCCCGGAGGACATCGATATCACCAACGCCGCCGGGCTGCGGGCCGCGCTGCTGCAATCGGCCGTGCACGGGACCGGGGCCCTCGTGGTCGACATGACCCGGACGCAGTTCTGCGACACGGCCGGGCTGCACGCACTGGTGGCCGCGCACAAGCGAGCGCGGGCCAACGGCGGGCGGGTGCTGCTGGTCCTGCCGGACCTGACCATCCTGCGGATCTTCGCCATCACCGGGCTTGACCGCGTGATCGAGCACTTCCCCAGCCTGGAAGAGGCGGTGGCGGCCGGAGCGGCCGGGCCCGCGTAGCCGCCCGGCCCCCGGGCGGACCCCGGGAGCCGGCTGTGGCTGGGTTACTCGCTCCCGCCCGGCAGGATCTCCCGGGCCTTGGTCATCAGGCCTTCCTTGAGCACGCCCCACCGGTTCGGGTCGCCCTTCAGCAGCGCCATGGCGGCGTCCTTGGCCTGCTCGAAGGTGGCGTGCGGCGGGATCGGCGGGATGTCCGGGTCGGTCCGCACGTCCAGCACGACGGGCCGGTCGGCGGCCAGCGCCTGATCCCAGGCCGGGCCGACCTGGTCGGGCTTGTCCACCGCGATCCCGTGCAGGCCAATGCTGCGAGCGAAGCCCTCGTAGGAGATGTCGGGGAGCCGCTGGGATTCGGTGAACTTCGGGGCGCCTTCCATGGCGCGCATCTCCCAGGTGACCTGGTTGAGGTCGTTGTTGTGCAGCACCGCGACGATCAGCCGCGGGTCGGCCCATTCCGGCCAGTAGTGCTTGATCGTGATCAGCTCGGCCAGGCCGTTCATCTGCATCGCGCCGTCCCCGGCGAACACGATGACCGGCCGGTCCGGGTGGCCGAACTTGGCGCCGATCCCGTACGGGACGCCGGGGCCCATGGTGGCCAGGTTCCCGGACAGCGAGCCGCGTATGTCGCCACGGAAGCGCAGCTGCCGGGCGTACCAGTTGGCCGAGGAGCCGGAGTCCGCGGTGACGATGGCGTTCCCCGGCAGCCGGCCGGACAGCTCCCGGAACAGCAGCATCGGGTTGACCGGATCGGCCTCGACCTCGGCCTCGGCGTCCATCGACCGCCACCACTTGGCCACCCGGTCCTCGATGTCCTCGCGCCAGGACCGGTCTTCCTTGCGCCGCAGGTGCGGGATCAGGGCGCGCAGCGTCGCGGCCGCGTCCCCGACCAGGTTGACCTCGTAGGGGTAGCGCATCCCGATGAACTTGCCGTCGATGTCGATCTGGACGCCGCGGGCCTGGTCGAAGGCCGGCAGGAACTGGGTATACGGGAAGCTCGAGCCGACGGTGAGCAGCGTGTCGCAGTGCTTCATCATCTCGTAGCTCGGCCGGGTCCCCAGCAGCCCGATCGACCCGGTCACGTACGGCAGCTCGTCGGAGAGCACGTCCTTGCCGAGCAGCGGCTTGGCCACGCCGGCGCCGAGGAGCTCGGCCACCTCCTCGAGCTCGCGCCGGGCCCCCCGGGCGCCCTGGCCGGCCAGGATGGCGACTTTGCTCCCGGCGTTCAGGATCTCGGCGGCCCGGACGACGGCCTCGTCGTCCGGCGCGACGGTCGGCCAGCTGACCCCGAGCGACGAGGGCACCATCTTGAACGCGTGGCTAGGCGCGGAGTACGCCAGTTCCTGGACGTCGGCCGGGATGATGATCGCGGTGGGCGCGCGCTCGGCCAGGGCGGTGCGGATGGCCCGGTCGAGCACGTTGGGCAGCTGTTCAGGGACCGTCACCATCTGCACGTAGTCGCTGGCCACGTCCTTGTACAGCGAGAGCAGGTCGACTTCTTGCTGGTAGGAGCCGCCCATGGCGCTGCGGTTGGTCTGGCCCACGATCGCCACCACGGGCACGTGGTCCAGCTTGGCGTCGTACAGGCCGTTGAGCAGGTGGATCGCCCCGGGGCCGGAGGTGGCCATGCACACGCCGAACCGTCCGGTGAACTTCGCGTACCCGACCGCCTCGAAGGCGGCCATCTCCTCGTGCCGGGCCTGGACGAACTGCGGCTTGTTGTCCGCCCGGCCCCAGGCGGCGAGGATGCCGTTGATCCCGTCTCCGGCGTAGGCGAATACGTGCTGTACGTCCCAGGCGCGCAGCCGCTCGAGTAGGTAATCGGCAACTGTCGGTGCCATGGTTCTGTCCTTCCGTAGGTTAGGAGATACCGGCGGCCAGGTGATGCGCCGCGCGCGCGGCGACGGCCATGATCGTCAGGGCCGGGTTGGCGCTGCCCTGGGTGGGGAGCACGCTGCCGTCGGTGATGTACAAGTTGGGGACCGCGAAGCTGCGGCAGTACCGGTCGACCACGCCGTGCCGTTCGTCCGCGGCCATCCGGGCCCCGCCGACCAGGTGGGCGTAGCGCTGGATGGTGATGACCTCGTCCGCCCCGGCGGCGTGCAGGATGTCCTCCATCACCGTCTGCGCGGCGCGGGCCAGGGCCCGGTCGTTGTCGCACTGGGAGTAGGCGAACCGGGCCACCGGCAGGCCGTAGGAGTCCTTCTCCCCGGCCAGCGTCACCCGGTTCTCCGGCTGCGGCAGGAACTCGCACAGCGCCCCGAGGCAGGACCAGTGCACATAGTCGGTCATGTACTCGCGCAGCGCGCTGCCCCAGTGCCCCTGCGCCGCGACGTGCTCGGCCCAGGTGATCGGCAGGGGCGAGACAGTCTGGATCGAGAAGCCGCGCTTATAGTCCTGGGCCGGGTCGGTCTCGTAGAACGCCTCGGTGCTCACCTCGGGCGGCGGCGCCTTGTACATCCGCACCTCGGCGTCGAAACGGCCCGCGGTCTGCGGCGCGCCCTGCACCATGAGGTAGCGGCCCACCTGGTCGAAGTCGTTGCACAGGCCCTCGGGGAACCGGCTGGACGCCGAGTTCAGCAGCAGCCGGGGCGTTTCGATCGAGTACCCGGCCACCGCCACCATCCGGGCCCGCTGGAACCGCTCGCGGCCGCCGGTGACGTAGTGAACTCCGAGCGCGCGGCCGGTGAGCTTGTCCACGGCGACCTGGGTCACCATCGCGTCGGGGCGCACCTCCGCGCCGTGGGCCAGCGCGTCGGGGACGTGCGTGATCAGCGGCGACGCCTTGGCGTTGACCTTGCAGCCCTGCAGGCAGAAGCCGCGGTAGATGCAGTGCGGGCGGTTCCCGAACCGGCCGTTGGCGATCGCCACCGGCCCGACCTTGGCCATGATCCCGAGCTTGTCCGCCCCGCGCAGGAACACCTCGCCGTTCCCGCCGACCGGGTGCGGCCGGTGCGGGTAGCCGTGCGGGTCTCCCCACGGCCAGCGCTCGCCGGCCACCGGGAGTTCCTGCTCGATCTGCTCGTAGTACGGGCGCAGCTCGGGGTAGCTCAGCGGCCAGTCGGCGCCCACGCCGTCCACGCTGTGCGTGGTGAAGTCGCTCGGGTGGAAGCGCGGGGTGTAGCCCGCGTAGTGCACCATCGACCCGCCGACGCCGCGCCCGGAGTTGTTCGAGCCCATCGGCACCGGGTCGGACCCGGCGATGACCCGCGGTTCGGTCCAGTACAGGTGGTGCGAGCCCGCCTCGTCGCTCACCCAGTCGGTGTCCGGGTCCCAGAACGGGCCGGCGTCCAGGGCCGCGACCCGCCACCCGGCCCGGGCCAGCCGCTGCAGCATGACCGAGCCGCCCGCGCCGCAGCCGACGATGACCAGGTCGATCTCGTCGGTGTCGGCGAACTGCCGCATGTCCCGGCGCAGCCGGTGATTGGTCCGGGTGCCGTCGTTGGGCAGCAGCCAGGCCGACTCGTTGCGCGCCCGGACTCCGGCCGTCATGCGCCCTCCCGGACCGGGTCCTCGGCGGGGCGCGCGTCCCCCACCTCGAACGGCTCGAGCTTGCCCACCCCGGCGTTCTTGTACCCGCGCGGATAGGCCGGGCCGGGGAAGCCGATCTCGGCCCACGCGAACGGGTGAGCGTAGAACGCCGTGCACGCGTACCGGGTCCACAGGCTCCACACGTGGGCGGCGGGCAGCCCGTGCCAGTTCCCGGACCCCAGGTCCTGCACCGCCTGGACGAGCCTGGCCTGATCGGCGGGCGGGGTGTCCGCGAACGCGGCGCCGGAAAGCTGATGGGCATCCGCGTCGAGGAGGGTCAGCGTGTTCCGCCACGCCTGGCCGTCCTCGGGCATGTCGTCGTACCGCCAGCCGTCGGTTTCGCCCGCCGCCAGCCG
>Ga0070735_10002678_pt1 | contig 15955 bp, 11 predicted proteins | sample Coa_R1_FD_66443 | JGI IMG/M metagenome (GOLD analysis project Ga0070735, IMG submission 66443) | Surface soil microbial communities from Centralia Pennsylvania, which are recovering from an underground coalmine fire - Coalmine... | ecosystem: Environmental > Terrestrial > Soil > Unclassified ... | reverse complement strand
GGTGTACCGGTTTCCGCATGTGTCGCTGCTGGCGCTGGGAGTGGTGGCGGCGGCGTTTTGTTTTCTGCGGTTGAAGGATGCGATTGCGGCGCTGGTGGTGATTCGGCTGATCCTGCAGTTTCTGGTGCAGGCGGTGGGGGTGATTTTGTTGAGGATCTGGAAGCCGGATATGCCGCGGCCATTTCGCATGTGGCTATTCCCACTCCCGGCGGTGTTGGCTAGTGCGGGGTTTTTGTTCATTCTCTTTAATCGGGAGAATTGGCAGAAGGAAGTGCGGTATGCAGTGGTGATTCTTCTGACCGGGGTCATCATTTATATGATTCGGGCCTGGAAGGATGCTGAGTGGCCGTTTGGGGGAAGAGCTAGAAACTAATAACAGCTTCACCACAGCGGACACAGAGGAAAAGCTTTAACCACTAAGGACACGAAGGTTCACGAAGGACTTCTTTTCGTTGGCAGATCATATTTCAGTTTCGGTGGTGGGCGGGGCGGGGACTAGGCGGGCGGGGACGGCTTGGGCTCCGCTGGGAGAACCGCTGTTCCGGTCGCTGTGGATCGCGGCGGTCATTTCCTATACCGGGACCTGGATGCAGAATGTGGGTGCGGGATGGTTGATGACGCAGCTCACGACTTCCCCACTGATGGTGAGCCTAGTGCAGGCGGCGGCAGCTGTTCCGGTGTTTATGGTCGTGCTGCCGGCCGGGGCATTGGCCGACATGGTCGACCGGCGACGGTTGCTGTTGTTCACGCAGAGTTGGATGGTGGTGGCGGCGGCGGCGTTGGGAGTGTTGACGCTGCTGCACGTGGTGAATCCTTGGATTCTGCTGCTATTCACGTTCGTGCTGGGGCTGGGCGCGGTGATGAACGATCCGGCGTGGCAGGCGATTACTCCGGATGTGGTTTCTCCGGCGCAGCATGCGTCGGCGGTGGCGTTGAATTCGGCGGGATTTAATGTGGCGCGTGCGGTCGGTCCGGCGTTGGGCGGGATTGTGGTGGCGGCGGCGGGATCGGGATGGTCGTTTCTGCTGAATGCAGCGTCGTTCTTTGGAGTGATCTTATTTCTGTGCAAGTGGCGGAAAGCTCCGCGCGAGGCGCCGCCGAAACAGAGTGTGCTGAGCGCGATTGGCGAAGGATTTCGGTATGTGCGGGGCGCGCCGGAGGTGAGGTCGGTGTTGATCCGCACAGGAGCGTTCAGTGTGGGCGCAACGTCGCTGCTGGCGCTGCTTCCGGTGGTTTGCCAACCTCATGGGGCGCAGGGATATGGATTCCTGTTGACGTGTTTTGGACTGGGAGCGATGGGAGGCGCGGCGGTGTTGCCGCGCATGCGTGTGCGATATTCGGTGGACGGACTGGTAGCGGGGGCGACGGTTGTGTTCGCGGCGATGACATTCCTGGCTGGGCAGGTCCATGTATTTGAGTGGCTGTGTCTGGTATTGTTTACGGCGGGAGCCGCGTGGATCGGGATCCTGGCGTGCTTTAATGTGGTGGCGCAAACGATGTGTCCGTCATGGATGCGGGCACGGGCGCTCTCGATGTATTTGCTGGTATTGCAAGGCGGCATGGCGTTAGGCAGTGCGGTATGGGGAGAGTTGGCGGCGAGGGAAGGCGTTCCGGCTGCGTTGGCGTGGTCGGCGCTGGCGATGGTGGTGGGATTGACAAGCATTCGACGACATCGGTTGACGGCGGCGGAGTTGAAGATGGCTCCGGCGGTAGTAAGGGACTAAGGGGGAGATCATGAAAAAAGAATTGGGACTGGTTGCGTGCGGGTTGCTGGTGATGGCGATGTCGACCGCGGCGCAGGCAAGTAAGCCCAACGACGAGCTTCGGACCGTAACACAGGTGCTGGATCGGACGGTCAGCAATATGGAGATGGAGTTTATTCCGACGGCGGAGGCGATGCCGGAAGACAAGTTTGGATTTGCGCCGACGAACGGAGAGTTCAAGGGCGTGCGCACATTCGGCGAACAGGTCAAGCACGTGGCGGCGGTGAATTACGAAATTGCGGCCGCGTTGCTGGAAGAGAAGCCGCCGGTGGATATTGGCGAGGAATCAGGCCCGGAGTCGGTCAAGTCGAAGGCGGATATTCTGAAGTATTTGAAAGATTCGTTTGAATACGTACACAAGGCGATCGCAACGATCAATGAGAAGAACCTGATCCTGACGGTGAGGAGTCCGTTCGGCGAAGGTAAAGTCACGCGGCTGGGATTGGCGACGAGCATTGCGTGGCATGGCTACGATCACTACGGGCAGATGGTGGAATATCTGCGGATGAACGGGATTGTGCCGCCAGCCAGCCGGAGGTAGCGGGCTCGTTGTGCGAAGAGGTTGCGTCGGGAATGAGGCTGCAGAGATATTGTTCGAAGGTCAGGCTCGGGTTCCGGATGAAGTGGTCGGGATAGGAATCGAGGGCACGCAGGAAAGTTTGCATCTCGACGAGAACCTGTTCGTTGGCTGACATTGGATTGTTCCCTCCCTGAAGTGGATGAGATTGGGCGCGGGTCCTCCGCGCACGCGAGAGTTCTCCCGTTGGTGAACATACAGCAGACATAAGTTGGAACCTCTTCGCTCTTTCGGGGGGAAGGTTCAAACTACGCCGAGGTGTGCGCGGGGGTAAATGGCACGTTTGGGCCAATAGGAGAAAAAGTCTTCGCGGATGCGATCAGAGTTTTGAATTCAGAGGGCGGGCGCCGCGGAGGGCGATCGAGGTGGAGAGGAGTTCGGCGGAGAGTCCGCTGCGTTTGAGGTGAGCGGCGATGAAACGGCGCGTTTTGTCGAGCGAGGCGCGAGGATCGAGAAAGATGAGGACTGAGGGTCCGGCGCCGCTGAGGGCCGCGCCGAGGATGCCTTGCTTCCCTTTCAGTTCCTGCAACGAGGAAAGCAGCGGGCACAGGGGAGCGCGATAGGGCTGGTGCATGCGGTCGTCGAGAGCGACGGAGAGCAGGTCGTGGCGTCCGCGCATGAAAGCGGCGAGCAACAGCATGGAATTCTGAATGTTCGTGACGGCGTCGGCGCGCGAGTACTCGGCGGGAAGGGCGTTGCGGGCCGCTTCGGTGGAGAGCGCATGATCGGGAACCGCGAGCAGGAGCGGCCACTTCCCTTTTGGACGGATGCAGACGACTTGGGCTTCGGGCTGAGTGTCGGGAGCATCGGGATCTCCAGACATGCGAGCGACGATGAGACCACCCATCCAGCAGGCGGCGGCGTTGTCGGGATGGTGCTCGCGGAGGGAGGCCTCGCCGATGATCTGCGCGTCGGTCCAAACAAGACGTCCGAAGTGAACGGCGAGGGCGATGCCTGCAAGGCGCGCCGCGGCGGAGGATCCACAACCTTTGCCGATGGGGATGTCGTTGGCAATTTTTAGGGACAACGGAATGATTGGGCGAGCCGCGGCTTGGAGGATTTCGCGGTAGGTGGTGAGGATGAGATGGTTCTCGAGCTTGCCGCAGATTTCGCGATCTCGGCCGGTGGCGGTGATGGAGAATTCAGTGGCGGCACGGGCGTCGAGTTTCATGTAGAAACTCATGGCCAATGCGGCGGCGTCGAAGGCCGGGCCGAGGTTGGCGGAGGTGGCGGGAAAAGCAAGATGAAGCGGAGAAGGCTTTGGGTTCGTGCGTTTCGAGCTTTTCGAGTGCATGTTTCGTCTTTCAGGGTACGGTTCGAGAGCGGCGTTCGGCGTCTTACCGGCTGGCGCTGTGGCGGCGAGACGCCGCTACGACAGCCGCCGGGACGGCGGCGCTACGTTTCTTTTTCTGCTTGTTCCAACGTCTGGATTACGGCTTCCAGTTTGGCATCCAGCACAATTGGCGGACGGCGTAAGTTGTTGAGGGCGGCGGATGCGGGCTCATCCCGCGTATCTTTGAACAAGTCGCCGCGATGGAACTCCATGGTGAAGTCGGGATCCTTTAACAAGTTTCCGGTGAGGACGAGAACCACGGTTTCGTTTGGCTTCACAAAGCCTTGCTTCAGCAATTTCTTCAGGCCCGCGAGGGTGACGGCTGATGCGGGTTCGCAGCCGATGCCTTCGGCGCCGATTTCCGCTTTGGCTTGAGCGATCTCGACTTCGGTGACCTGCTCGCATGCGCCTTCGGTCTCTTCTAAGACGTGCGCGGCTTTTTTCCACGATGCGGGATTGCCGATGCGAATGGCGGTGGCGCGCGTTTCCGCATGAACGCTGATGAGGCGCTTGCCAGCAGCCTCGCGAAGAGTGCGCACGAGCGCGTTGGCGCCCTCGGCTTGAATGACCGAGAGTTTGGGAAGGCGCGAGATCAGGCCAAGGTCGCGCATTTCGAGCAGGGCTTTGCCGATGGCGGAACTGTTTCCGAGATTGCCGCCGGGGACAATGATGTGGTCGGGCGGCTGCCAGTCGAGTTGTTCGAGAAGTTCGATGGCAAGAGTCTTTTGACCTTCGAGACGAAACGGGTTGATCGAATTCAACTGGTAGACGGGAGCGCGGAGAACTAATTCCTGGAGAAGTTTCAGGCAGCCGTCGAAGTCGGTACGCAACTGGCAGGTAACGGCGCCGTAGTCGAGGGCTTGAGAAAGTTTGCTCCAGGAAATTTTTCCTTCGGGGACGAGGACGAGGCTGCGCATGGATCCGCGAGCGGCATAGGCGGCCATGGATGCGGAGGTGTTGCCGGTGGAGGCGCAGGCAACCCAGCGAAATCCGGCGCGGCGAGCGAAGGTGGCGGCGACGGTCATGCCGGCGTCTTTGAAGGAGCCGGTGGGATTCAGTCCTTGATGCTTTGCGAAGAGGTGCGGGACGCCGGTGATGCGGGCGCAGCGCGGGAGTTCGTAGAGCGGAGTGTTGCCCTCGCGGAGAGTGATGGCCTGGGCGTCATCTTTCTCAGAGCTTTCGAGCGCGGGGAGCAGGTCGCGGAAACGCCAGACTCCGCTGAGATCGATGGCAGACTGGGAGAGGCGACGCTGGCGCCAAGTGGACTTTAGGTCGTCTGCGGCTGGCGGATTTTGTTTCCAGCCCGGATACGTGATCTCGAGAAGATCGCCGCAGCGGGCGCAACGGAAATTCTGGCTGGCATTGTCGCTGAGATCGGCGCAGGCGATGCAGCGAAAGCGGAAGTTGGCTTGACGCACGCCCGGCGCAGAAGTGGAGAGAGAGGTCATGTGCTCGGCTATTTCTTTCCCCGCAGATATTGGTCGGTTCGGTTGATCCAGTCAGCGCGAGGAGGAGCGAAGATGTCGAGGTCGACGGTGTCTTCGAGGGCCTCGGCCTTGTGCGGCATGTTGGAGGGGATACAAAGAGTTTCGCCGGCATTCACGACGATCTCTTTGCCGTCGATCCAAAACTTAAGAGTGCCTTCGAGGATGTAGGTGAGTTGCTCGTTGGGGTGGCTGTGCTCGGGGACGATGCATCCTTTTTTCAGGAGGACGCGGGCGAGCATGATTTCCTGGCCGACGACGAATTGGCGTTGCAGGAGCGGGTTTAGGTCTTCGAGCGGGATGGTGTGCCAGGGAATGTGTTGGAGGGCGGGGGCGGCGTGTTTGGCGCGGGATTTCGCGGGGATGGATTTCGGGCGCGATTTTGATTTTGAATTCGTTTTCGTTTTCGCCATGGGATAAGTCTGCAGTTTGCGCGGATTCGGACCGTCTAGCTCGTGGACGAAACTTTCTTTCGCCCCTTCGGGGCTTGGTTCTGCCTGCACTTCTACCCACGGCTCACGCCGTGGGCTGTATTCTTTCGCCGCTTCGCGGCTGGGGCGCTGAGAGGTTACGCTCTCGTCTTCGCCCAACGATCGCCGCATGCACAGCGCCTGAAGGCGCGGTTAACGGGCGACGATTACGGCATCGCTGAAGCGACGCCCTGATACGAACCCTCCCGACTACGGCATCGCTAAAGCGATCCGCAGATATAAACCTCAGACCCGATCCGCTTCAGCGCACGCTGCAGTTTCGTTCAGTGCACTCGGCCGTTGTACAACTTGACTGCTGTGTCGTGGAGGTAGGCGTGGGCTAGTTCCAGCGCGCGCGCTTCGGTGATTTCGTTTTCGGAAATCATCTCGGCCAGAGCCGCGGCCAAGGCAGTGCGAGACGACTGCACGCCCAGCCAATAGGCCTCTTCCGCCCCCAACACTTGATTGTAAGGGAAACAGTCGGTACCGAAAGTGATCTTGTCGGGAAAAGTTTCGAGCCACATTTTGAGCGTGTCTTTAAAGGCGGAGGGGTACTGGGCGAGTTCGCCGAAGGAAGAATCCAGGTAGACGTTCTTCATGGCGGCGAGCCAGATCGCCTCGCGCTCGAGAGGATAGCCGCCGTGGATCATGACGAAAGTAGTGGAAGCGTAGCGCGGATCGCGCAGCACGCTTTCCAGGTTCATGATGTTGCTTTGCGAGAGATTGAAGTAGTCGCCGATGCCGACGGCGGTGTGAATGTGCACGGGGAGATGGAGGCGTCCACCTTCGGTTATGAGGTAGCGGAAGATGTAGTCCTGGAAAGTGCGGTAGTCCTTTTCGCTGGGGATGCCGCTGGTGACGTAGCGCTGGTAGAGGTCCTCGGCCTGGGCGCGGGTGGGATCGCCGAACGTGGTCGACCGGAAGTAGGCGACCTCGAACTTCATGGCGATGCCGCCGCGGCGCGAATTGTCTTCGAGTACCTGGGTGATGAACTTCAGATAATCGTCGAAGCTGGCGGGAAGCTTGGCGATGTTTTCTTGCTGCATCCAGCGATGAAGCATTTTTTCCTGCAGAGGAATATAGACGCCTTCGTCGGGATTGCGCGCGGTCTCGCGTTCGTTGTTGAACGGCCACATCAACGAGTCGGCAAAGAAAACCCAGGCAAAACGCTTGGGATCGAGGTAGTCGGGCATCATAGCGCGGTTGGCGACGGAGGTCTCGATATTGAGTTTGTCGAGAATCGTGTTGAAGTAGGCGGTGCCGGCGAGTTGTCTTTTCAGTTCGGTCTTTTTGTCGAGCAGCCATTTCGCGTGCTCAGGGGAGAGGTCGGCGTAGGGATATCCGAAGAGGGCCTTCGCGGCGGCGGCGAGTTCGGGATTGTCATCGCGGGTGCGGAGCGCGGAGCTGGCGTTGGGCGGGGCGGCCATGGCGTCGACGTCGGGATCGTCGGCGAAGCCGGGATGGGCGTGATGATCGAAGGCGGGAATTTTTTCGATTTGCGGGAGGAGGCGGTGGTAGATCTCCTGAACGTCGGGGCCGGGGAACGGGCGGGCCTGGGCGGCGGCGAAGCAGGAGAGAGTGGCGATGATTGTCAGAAAAAGTGCGGATTTCATTCGAGCCCTCGTGGAGCGGAAGGTTTGCTAGTTCTCAATTCCTTCGTTCAGTTCTGCTCGGCCGCAGATCAAAGTATCGTGAAAATGCCTTTCGGCTTCCACATGGTACTGGCGTTATGGGGGTCCTTCGACTACGCATGCACCACGCTTCGCGTGGCACATGCTCCGCTCAGGATGACAAGCTTATTTAGTTACGGCACGGCTGAAGCCGCGCACTGATACCTAGCAGCTCTACAAACCGAGCTCTTACAAACCTTTGTACATCCCGCCGTCGACCAGAACGGTTTGGCCGGTGACGTAGGCGGCGCGGTCGGAGGCGAGCCAGACTATGGTCTCGGCTACTTCGCGGGGCTCTCCTAGACGCTTGAGGGGCGCGTCGGCAGCCCAGGCGTCGAAAATCTCCTGCTCATTTTTTCCAGAGGCGGCGGAGCGGGACTTGGCCAATTCCTTCAGGCGGTCGGTGGCGGTGAATCCGGGAGCGACGTTGTTGACGAGGATTCCATCTTTCCCGAATTCGTTGGCGAGACTCTTGACCAAACCGACAACTGCGGCGCGGACGGCGTTGGAGAGGACGAGGTCGGTGACTGGCTGCTTGGTGGTGATCGAGGTAATGGTGATGATGCGTCCCCAGTGTTTGCGCTGCATGTGGGGGATGACTTCGCGGGCGAGGTAAACGGTACTGAGAAAATTGGCGGCGATGGCGCTTTGCCAATCGTCGAGGGTGGCGGCGAGGAATCCTTTGGCGGGAGGGCCTCCGGCGTTGGTGACGCAGATGTCGACGGCGCCGAATTTGGCGACGACGGCGGCGACGATGCGGGTGACCGCTGCAGGATCGGTGACGTCGAGGGGTTCGGCGAGGACTTCCGCGTTGTGATGCTTTCTGATTTTTTCGGCGGCGGATTGCAGTGTCTGATTGTTGCGGGAACACATGGCAATGCGGCAGCCCTCGGCGGCGAAGGCTTCGGCGGTGGCGAGTCCGATTCCCTGACTGGAAGCGGCGATCAGGGCTACGCGGGTTTTCAGGCCGAGGTCCATGAGGGGGGAATTATAAATGGCGGTTGAGTGTGTGTGACGGGAGCAAAAGGTATTAACCACTAAGGACACTAAGGTTCACGAAGGAAGCACAGGAAGCGCGGGGCTTTTGCTTGCGGGAGGCTGTAGGCGCGGGTAGTCTGGGAAGCGAGGTGAGCATGAAGCGGAAGAATCGTGGTCCGGAGACTGCGGCTGTGCATGGTGGGAGTGAGTTGGAGAGGAAGAATGGTCCGGTGGGGACACCCATTTTTCAGACCTCGACGTTTGAGGTAACGGACAACGAAGAGCAGCAGCGCGTTACGACGACCGATCGGTATTACACGCGGTGGGGGAATCCGACAAATACGGCGGCGGAGGAGGCCGTGGCCGCGGTGGAGGGCACGGAGGCGGCGCGGACGTTCGCATCTGGGATGGGAGCGATTACCTGCGCGATTCTTGGATTGCTGAAGGCGGGGGATCATATTGTTGCGCAGCGCGACGTGTATGGCGGGGTGATGAAATTTTTCTCGCAGTGGCTGCCGCGCGTTGGGATTGAGACTACGTTTGTCGATACCAATGATTTCTCCCAAGCGGAGCGGGCGATTCGGGCGAATACGAAGATGCTGTATCTGGAGTCGCCGACGAATCCTTCGTTGCGTATCGTGGATTTCAAGAAGGCGGCGGCGCTGGCTCGGGCGCATAAGTTGATCAGCATGATCGACAGCACGTTTGGAACGCCGATCAACCAGCGTCCGGGGGAGTATGGGATCGATCTGGTGATGCATTCGGGGACAAAATATCTGAGCGGGCATGCGGACCTGACTTGCGGCGTGGTGTGTGGGAGCCAGGCACTGATGGAGCAACTTTGGGAGACGCGAACGACGCTGGGGAATTGCATGGATCCACATGCGGCGTGGATGCTGATTCGCGGTCTGAAGACGCTGGCGGTGCGCGTGGCGCGGCAGAACGAGAATGCGTTGCGCGTGGCGGAATTTCTGGAGCAGCATGCGAAGGTGTGGAGGGTGCATTATCCGTGGCTGAAGAGCCATCCGGAGTATGCCATTGCGCGCGAGCAGATGAGCGGGGGCAGCGGGATAGTGACGTTTGAGGTGGAGGGCACAGGCGAAGACGCGCGGCGCGTTAGCGAGGCGATGCGTCTGTTTACGCTGGCGACGAGCCTCGGAGGAGTGGAGTCGCTGGTGTCGATCCCGGTGCTGACGTCGCATGCGATGATTTCGGCGGAGCAGCGGAAAGAGATGGGCGTGACGGAGCAGATGGTGCGGCTATCGGTGGGGATTGAGAGCGGCGAGGACCTGATTGAGGATCTGGAGCGGGCGCTGGAGGCGGTGGGGTAGAGCGGTACTCAGTAGTCAGTACTCGGTACTCAGTTTTTGATTCTTGATTCTCAGTTGTTCCGTTCTCGGTATTCGAACTTCAGTTTTCGATATTTGTTCTCGGATTTCGCACGGGACTGTTGCGGCTTCGACTTCACGGGACAGCGAAAGGCGGCTGTCTCCACATGAGCATCTTCACCCCCAGCATCGCAAATAAAAACCCGGCCTCTTGCGAGGCCGGGACTTGACGTGTGGGCTTGGGCCAACCCTAGAAGATGAATTTCAAGGCTAGCTGCAGGATGCGGGGGTTGTGGGCGCCGCTCACCTGTAGAAATCCGGGGTTGCCGAGGACGTTGTCGCCAGAGCCTGTCGCATTTGCCGCCGATCCCGCGCCGCCTGCGATTCCTAGCCATTCGGTGTGGTTGAAGACGTTATAGGCTTCGGCTCGGAACTCAAGAGCCATGCTCTCGTGGATTGCGAAATGCTTAAACAGCGCCATATCGAAATTAGTTCGGCGGGGGTTGATGAGACTATTTCTCCCAGCAGTGCCGAAGGTCAAGCCCCGAGGCGCGACGTAGGCAGCTGGGTTATAGAAAACCTTGGCAAAACCCGAGTCTGGTGCCGGGAACGGGCCTCCGCGGGGATCACCAACTACGTCTGGACGCGAGCCGGCACCAGCCACGCCATTGGCCACGCCAGCATTGTCCGTATTGAAGACGGGGCTAAACGGCGTCCCTGAGCTGATACTTGCAATTCCTGAGTATTGCCAGCCTCCAAGAAGTTTGCCCTTGAGATCGGTGCCACGGAAAAGTGGAATGTCCCATACGTAACTGAAAGTAAAAGTGTGTCGCTGGTCGAAATTGGAACTGGCACGGTTTGCGGCAGGGTCGTACGCGTTCACAAATGTGGAGTCGCTACGGTCAGAAGAATCGTCGATCGAGTGTGCGTAGGTATAGGCAGCACTGAGAGTCAATTGGCCAACGTCACGCCGTATTGAAGCCTGCAAAGCGTGGTAGGTGGATGAAGCTGCATCCTCAAGGTGTGTGATCGTTGAGTACCCGAGGAACGGCCGCAAAGGAGCTGTCGCCACTCCGCAAGCGGCCACACCCACATTGATCGCCGCCGCACCAGTGAGGGCCACTCCGTTTACTACTGGGCTGGCTGGGTTTGTGCAGTCGGTATTAAAGCTTGGCGAGGTCGCGTCCGTGACAATGGGTTCCCCGGGATTGTAAGGGTTTGTGCCGGTGAATGGGAAAAGCTGGTTATAGTTAGTCTCCCGCGTCAGATGGGTTCCCTTGCTACCAACATACGAGACCGTGGCGACAGTATTGTGGGCAAGATCATGCTGAACATCGAGATGCCACTGCTGCATATATGGCCACTGAACCTTGGTAGGTATGGCAACAACGCCTAGGGGTAGCTGAGGACTTCCGGCTCCGCTGTTAATGTTAGCGTAGCCTGGGATCTGCAATTTTTGGACAACGTTGGCGAGTGGAGGCGAGTTCTCTAAGGATTCGGTATTGCCCTCGTTGCCACTGGTGTGCTCGTAGAACATGCCATATCCGCCACGGATGGCCCATTGCCCGTTGCCGCGAGGATCCCAAGCAAAACCGATACGAGGCGCAGGATTGAAGATATGACCTTTCATGCAGCCATCAGGCACACCCGCCGTAACCCCACACTGCACGACGCCATTCGGCAGGTTGGTCAGCGATACCGGCTGAGTGGGGTCGGTTCCGAGCTGAGACACGCTGCCATCGGGATTAATTGTGGTCTGATTAAAGACATAGTGCTTCGGATCAAAATTGTAGGCCTGATGCTGTTTCTCGCGGTAAGTCTCGAAGCCGCTGACGCGGAGACCCAAGTTCAAAGTCAATCGAGCCGTCACATGCCAGTCGTCCTGGAAATAGGGCTCAACCAATTTGTAGCGGTTGTAGTACTTGACTAGATGATCCTGCTGCCCAAAACTGGCGATGTTCCCCAACAAAAGGTCTTCAAAGGGATTGAGGGTAGTGCATGCAATAGTAACGCCGCAAGTTTGCCCCGGGGGAGCCGTAGTGGGGAGTTGGGTGGGGTCAAAGGTCAGGTAACCGGGGAAGGAGCCGTTGGCCAGTTCGCCACCAAACTCGTTTTTCTGCGCAGCAGCGATATAAGCGCCAAACTGCAGATTATGCTTGCCTATGATCTTCGTAACGTTATCGCGGAAGGTATAGGTTGGATTGGAATTGTAAATACCGTTCGGAATATACCCTGAGTCTTCTCCGAAGTTGCCATACAGGCTCGTGTTGTCGACGAGATTGATTCCGGGTAAGACTCCGCCGCCATTACCAGGGAATATGTCGGTCAACGGAAAACTGGACGGCCGTTTCCAGTTGCCGACATCGTTCAGGACGATGTGGTCCGCGGTATAGCTGAATACGAATTCATTCAACAAAGTGGGAGATGCGGTCGCGGTTAAACGAAACACCAGCCCGACTCCGGGTCCTTTAAACGCGGTCTGGATGGTTGGGAACGATCCTTGGTTGGTCCACAAAGGAACCGCTGTGGTGGTCTGCCACGAATCGTGGATGAACCGAAATGTCGATCGTATTTTTTCGCTGAAGTTGTGGTCGACTCGAATCAGTTCCTCTCGCCATTGAGTTCCCTGGGCCGGAGAGGCATTAAAGACACAGTCGGGCGGGGCGCAATTTTGGGCGTTAGACCCATTGGGAGCTGGAATCATACCCAACAAGGCTTGGGAGACAGCCTGGTTGTTGGCGTATTGCGTTGCATACGTGGGATCGGTAACGAGATTGGGCCCGCCCACATCCGAGAAGTCGCCGTTGCGCTCCGCAATGGACGGGACATGCTGATTGAAGGTCTGTCCGGGAACGACATCCTTGCGCCATTCCTGCGACCAGAAGAAGAAGGTTTTCTGTTTGTCGGTGTTGTAGACGCGCGGAATGAAGACTGGTCCGCCGAGCGTGTAACCATAGTCGTTCTTTTTATACTCGGGAGTTATGCCATTGCCACCCCAAAACGGATCGTTGAAATAGTTCTGCGCGTTGAACATGTCATTGCGCACATACTCGTACACGTCGCCGTGGAACTGATTCGTGCCGGACTTGGTTTCGACCTCCACGGTGCCAGAGCCGTTGCGGCCGTACTGGGCGCCATAATTTGAAGTCAGGACTTTGAATTCTGCTATGGCGTCGATGCTGGGATAGACGTTCAACGTGGAGTTGCTACCGTTATCCATGTTGTCGCCGCCGTCGAGTTCCCAGTTGTTATATTCGACGCGACCACCGTTCATGCTGAAGCTGACATTACCGTTGACACCGACAGTGCCTTCATCTTGTCCGGTCTGGTTGCTGACGCCCGGAGTCAGAGTGACCAACTGCGTGAAGTTGCGGCCATTCAGTTCGAGCTGCGAAATTTCTTTCCCGTTGACTGTGCCGGAAAGATCGGAAGATTGAGTCTCTACCTGGGCAACGTCTGCGCCTTCCACAACCACTTCGGTGCTGGTGGCGCCAACCTGGAGAGCGACGTCTACGCGGGACTTCTGGGCTACGTCTAGCTTCACGCCTTTGGCTTGGTACTTCTTGAAGCCGCTGGCGGTGACGGTGATGTTGTACACGCCGCCGGGCAGGCCGGACTCGTTGTAGTCACCCTCGGAATTGGTCACCGTTTGACGGACAATCCCGTGATCCGGGTTGGAGACAGATACGGCGGCGCCGGCCACTGCGGCGCCGGAGGGATCTTTCACCGTGCCGGTGATTGAACCTGTGTCCTGGGCCCAGGCGGCTCCGCAGAATGTCACGACCAACAACGCAACCTTTAACAGCAACCGATGAGATTTCATGGTCATGCTCTCCCGTTGGCGCAGGGATTGGCCCGCGCCCGTTCAGTCGGCTTCGCCGTGTTTCTTTCCGGACTTCCTGGCCCGGCTCTTCATTTTCGGATGACACTTATCCCTGATCGACACGAGACCCAGGAACGGAGTATTAAAACGTATGAATAGTGCTTTTATACGGCATCGACTGTCAAGAAAAAAGAATGGCGCCGATGCTTGTAGGTTGCATTCGCTCTAGAAAATCGATGCGGCAAATTGAGGCGCGTTGACGAACTTGGTTCGCGGCAGGCGTCTCGCGCTAGAGCAGGCTGCGCGTGGATTCGCGAACCACCAACTCGGGAGCTACCTTGCGGTGGCTGGCGGCGATTTCGCGCTTTTCGAGAACGCCGTTGATGCCTTCGACGACGATGCCGACGGCGGAGGCGCCCATCGCTTCCATGGGCTGACGAACGGTGGTGAGGGACGGGGTGTAAAGCGCGGACGTGGCGACGTCGTCGAAGCCGATAACGGAGCAGTGGTCGGGAACACGGACTCCGGCGCGGGTCAGAGCGCGGATCGCTCCGAAGGCGCTCATGTCGTCGAAAGCGAGGAGGGCGGTGAAAGGACGCTTCTGCTTGATCAGATCGTCGGTGAGTTTCTGCCCGGCCTCAAAGCTGGAGAGCGGATCGCGCGATTCGGGAAGATCGACGATGAGGCGAGGATCAAGTTCAAGTCCTGCGGCTTTGGCGGCGTTGCGAATGCCGCGCCAGCGGGGAGAGCTGTCGGTGAGCGCCTTGGGGCCTCGGATTAACGCGATTTTGCGGTGGCCGAGGGAGTGCAGGTGCTCGAGGGCGAGATAGCCTCCGACTTCGTTGTCGACGATGACGGAGCTAATGGAGTCAGTTTGGAGTTCGCAGCCGATCATTGCGGTGGGGATGCTGCTTTTTTCCAGATCGCCGAGAAGGTTGATATCGAGGAAGAGCCAGTTGGCGAGCACGATGAGGGCTTCGATGCGGCGGTCGAGGAGCATTTCAAGGTAGCGCTCGAAGCGTCCGCGCTCGTTGTGCACGTCGGTGAGAATGGGCAGATAAGACGACTGGTAAAGCGTGTTCTCGATGCCACGAAGAACCAAGGTGCAGTAGGGATCGGTCATGTCGAACACCATGACGCCGACGGTGTGGCTGCGTTTGCTGCGTAGGGAGCGGGCGAACTGGTTGGGGCGGTAGCCGAGCTTCTGCGCGGCGCGTTCAATCCGCTTTTTGGTGACGGCGGGGATGTACCGAGCCAATGGCGCGTTGTTCAGCACGATCGACACGGTGGTCGAGGAGAATCCGCTTTCCTTCGCTACGTCACGAATAGTTACCATCGCAGACCTTGCGCCGGAACCGAGAGCGGCGTCGGTTCCGAAGAAAGTTCAGACTCGTATTCGCGTTGAGCGTACGTGTTGCCGCTTGAACTTAGAGCGTACACTGGCGGACACTACAGCAGAGAGTAAAACCTAGTGTCAAGCGCAGGGATCACGCAGGTATGTTTTGTTTTGCTTCTGCTGGCGGGCGGGACGATAAGCAAATCGTCCGCGCAGGCGGCAGTTGGGCCCACGGGAAGTGGGCGAACGGGGGCTGCCGTAGCGGCGTCTGGCGAGGGTCGAGCCCCCGGTCCGGCAGAACTTTTTCAGCGCGGGCAGGAGGCTCTGGCCCATGGACGACTGGAGGAATCGGAACGCGATTTTCGAGGCGTGCTGGCGGCAGATCCGAAGGCAGGCGGTGCGTTCGCGAATCTGGGCGTCGTCTACATGCGGCGGAAACAATGGGGAAAAGCGCTGGCAGCGCTGGAAGAGGCCGAGCGTTTGATGCCGCAGGTGGCGGGAATCCGGCTCAATATTGGATTGGTTTACTTCCGGCAGAATGAATACCTGAAAGCGACGCCACCGTTTGAGTCGGTCGTGCGAGAGCAGCCCGATGCGGAGCAACCAAGATATCTGCTGGGCTTGTGTTACTTCTTCGCGAGCCGTTGGGCGGATGCTGCGTCGACGTTGGAACCGCTGTGGGAGCAGGAATCGACGAAGGTGCCATATTTGTATGTGCTGTCGAATGCAGCGCACCGCGCGGGGAAAAAAGAACTCGACGATCGCGCCACGGCGCAGTTGATCAAGATCAGCGACGGCTCACCGCAATACCATCTTTTTGTGGGGAAATATCATCTGAACCGCGAGGAATACGATCTGGCGCTGGAGGAATTTCGAACCGCGGCCGCGGCCGATCCTAAATTGCCTTTCGTGCACTTCAACCTGGGGATGGCGTATTTAAAGAATCAAGACTTTGAGCATGCGCGCACGGAGTTCTTGAAGGACGCGGCGATCGAGCCTGACTTGGCACTGAATTACGATCAGCTTGGAGATTTGTACCGGCTGACGCAGGATGATGTGAACGCGGAGAAAAATTATCGCGAAGCGTTGCGGCTCGATCCGCGGCTGGCGAGTTCGCACCTGGGCCTGGCGAAGATTTACGAGCGGCAGAAAAAGCTCGCAGCGGCGCTGGCAGAGGCGGCGACCGCGATCAA
>Ga0070735_10002677_pt1 | contig 15974 bp, 12 predicted proteins | sample Coa_R1_FD_66443 | JGI IMG/M metagenome (GOLD analysis project Ga0070735, IMG submission 66443) | Surface soil microbial communities from Centralia Pennsylvania, which are recovering from an underground coalmine fire - Coalmine... | ecosystem: Environmental > Terrestrial > Soil > Unclassified ... | reverse complement strand
AGGGCGGCGCCGATCCAGAAACGGCTCACGATTTTCGTTTCATGCTGGCCGCGGAACAGAAAATGGTTGTGCAGCGGACTGCACGCCAGAATTCGTCTGCCGGTCGAACGGAACCAGAATACCTGTCCCATCACCGACAGCGTCTCGACCACAAAAATCCCGCCCACGATCACCAGCAAAACCTCTTGGCGGGTCACGAGCGCGGCAAGCCCGATCAGGCCGCCTAAAGGGAGTGAGCCGGTGTCGCCCATGAAGACCTCGGCCGGGTAACAATTGAACCACAAGAACCCGAGCACCGCGCCGACTGTCGCCCCGAGGACCACGGTCAGTTCGCCTGCGCCGGCAAGATACGGAATATGCAGGTAATCGGCCATCACGCGGTGGCCCGCGAGATAGGTCAGCGCGACAAAGGCCGAGCCGGCGAAGATCATGCAGCCGCCGGCCAGCCCATCCAACCCATCGGTGAGATTCACGGCGTTCGAGCTGCCGACCAGCACCAAGACGCTCCAGGCGATGAATCCCGCTCCCAGGCACACGCCGGCGCCGCCGATCGGCCAGACGAGCTCGAGTCCCTGCGGCCTGGCGTGATGATGCTCATACAGCGCCCATCCCGCCACGAGCGCGATGACGATTTGTCCCGCCAGCTTCTGCGCGACGGAAAGTCCATTTCGAGTGGAGCTCAATTTGATCCAGTCGTCGACCGCGCCCAGCGATCCCAATCCCAGGGCGACGACCAGGCCGATTTGTACGTAGCGGCTCGACAAGTCGCCCCACAAGAGCACCGAGACGAGCACGCCGCCCAGGATCAAAAGCCCGCCCATCGTAGGCGTCGCGTTCTTGACCGATTGAATCTCATTGAGCCGGGCCGAATCGCTGGCGATCCGCTCGCGAAACCGAAGCTTGAGCCAGCCGATCGCCTTTGGCCCCAGTAGAATGGCGATCAAAAAGGCCGAGAGGCTGGCCAGGGCCGTGCGAGTCGTTAAGAACACGCGTGACTCGCCCGCGGTGTGCGGTTCGAGCCGCTCCAGCAACGGGCCGAAATGATGCAAAAGCCAGATCAGCATGAGCCAAGCTGATGCGTATTAGAAAAGTCCCCGAGCGCCGGAGCAGATCGCTCCGGCGCCCGGTCGAAAAAGAAAGGTTCTACTACGAAGCGACTATTGGAGTGATTGACCCAGTAACCACTTGATCCAACAGCCATAAACGCTTCTGCCCAGCCGCAGCCGAACAGTGCATCAGGATTCCCGCAAATCCGCTGCACGTAGTAGAACCTCGATGATCCGCCTTGAAAAAATCGCTTGCCCGCTCGTCAGGCGACGGCGCGGGCCCCTGGTGGATGAGTGTATTCTTGCCGAGAGCTCCCCCCGCGTTGTTGGATCCACTGCACGACCCGCTCCATCCGCATCGCCCGAGAGCCTTTCACCAAGACGACATCCCCCGGTTCGAGCCAGCAGTCGAGCACGGTGAACAAGGCGTCGAGCTCGCGGCACTCGGCGACGAGGTGCGGCCTCATTCCCGCCCGCAGCGCGCCCCACGAGACGTCTCCGGCGTTCTCGCCGAATGCCAGCAACCGGTCGACCTTGGCGGCCGCGACGCACGCGCCCAGCTCTTGATGATGCGTTCGGGTTTCCGATCCCAGCTCCAACATGTCGCCCACGATCAATAATTTCTGTCCCCCGCTCGGCCAGTCGCGAAGGCAAATGCACGCCGCCTGCATCGACATCGGATTGGCGTTGTACGTATCGTCGATGATCGTGCAGCCGCTCGACTGATCGACCGTGCAGCGGCCGGGCGCTCCGCTGAACCGGGAAAACCCTTCAGCGATCGCGTCGCAATCCATGCCGATCTCGCGCGCCACGGCCAGCGCGCAGAGAGCAGCGGTCAGGTAATGCCGCGCCGGAACCGCCAGCTCGTAGCGCCGGCCATCGACGCTGAAGCGCAGCCGGCCCGATCGAAACTCGACTTCGGTTGCCCGCACCTGATTTTCCGGCCCTTCGCCGACGAAGATCACGGGACACGCCGCACGCGCCGCAAATTCCGACATCCTGGGGTCGTCGCCGACAACGACGGCAAAACCGTGGCGCGGCAAGGCGGCCAGAAGCTCCGATTTTCCCTCGTAGATGCGTTCGAGACTGCCGAAGGTGTCCAGATGGGCCTTCCCGATCGGCGTGATCACTCCCACTTCAGGACCGGCGATTTGACAGAGGGCCCGAATGTCGCCCACCCGCGCCGCTCCCATCTCGAACACGCCGACTTCGTCGGAGCTCTTCATTTCCAGAAGGCTTAAGGGAAGACCGATTTCGTTATTGTAATTGAACTGGCTGCGTGAGCCGGAATGCCGCTTCGACAGCGCGGAATGAATCATTTCGCGTGTCGTCGTCTTCCCCACGCTTCCCGTGACGCCGATGACCAGGGCTTCGAATTTATTCCGATACCAGCGCGCGAACTCGCCCAGGGCTTTGCGCGTATCGTCGACGACAATGCGCGGTCCGAAAAAGGTTTGGCCGCTGTCGCGTTCGACGACGCACGCCACGGCGCCGCGCCGCAGCGCCTCGCTCGCGTAGTCATGGCCGTCGTACTTCTTTCCACGCAATGCCCAGAACAGGTCTCCCGGCTGAAGCGTGCGTGAGTCGACGCTGACGCGCCGCGCGACGATGCCGTCGCCGTCGATCGCCGCCGTTTCGGCGCGGGTCGCAGCCACGAGTTCTGTAAGCGGAACGGGTTCCATAGACTAAACGCGAAGGGGATTGCGAAGTGGAAGATGCAGGTGCAGCGCGGCCTCGGCGGGAAAAAGCGCCGTCAGGCAGTCGCGGGCGACTTCGCGATCGTCGAAGTGCAAACGCTCTTTGCCGATGATCTGTTCGGTTTCGTGTCCTTTGCCGGCAATCAACACGCTGTCGCCCGGCCCGGCATGTTGAATCGCCCAGCGAATGGCTTTTTCGCGGTCGAGCTCGACGTACGGTTGCCGCCGGGTCCCCGCGAAACCCGCGAGAATGTCCGCCACGATCGCCTCGGGAGCTTCCGAGCGGGGATTGTCGCTGGTGACGACGGGAAGATCGGCTTCGGCCGTGGCTCGCCCCAACAAGGGCCGTTTCAATTTGTCGCGGTCCCCCCCTGCCCCGAACACGCAGATGATTCTTCCCGTCGTCAGGGGCCTGAGCGACAAAAGGCAGTTTCGAAGCGCGTCTTCGGTGTGCGCATAATCGACGAAAACGGGAAACGGCTGCCCGCAGTCGACGTGTTCCAACCTGCCCGGGACGACCGCCAGCGACTCGATGCCGCGAGCGATTTCTTCCAGCCCCACGCCGAAATGCGCCGCGACGCAGGCGGCCGCCAGACAGTTCGAGACGTTGTGCCTGCCGACAAGTGGAGTCTCGACCGGGACGCTCCCGGTGCCCACCGTCAGGCGAAGCTTGGTGCCGTACAGGGAGCTTGCCAGAATCTCGGCCGAAACGTCGGCCGACTCGTCGAGACCATAAGTCATGACCCGTTTCGGGGCTTCGGCCAGGCACGAGCGGCTCCCCGCGTCGTCGGCATTCACCACCGCCAATCCCGCAGGCTTCAGGTAGTCGAAGATACGCAGCTTGCTGCGGCGATAAGCGGCGAAGTTGCGATGGTAATCGAAATGATCCTGCGTGATGTTCGTGACGACGGCCGCATCGAGTAGTGTCCCCGCCGTGCGGCGCTGGTCGAGCGCGTGGCTTGAAATCTCCATCGCCGCGTGCGTCGTGCGGAGCGAAACCATCGCCGCCAGCCGCCGTGCAAGTGCGGCAGGTGCGGGAGTCGTGAGGTTCGAAGGCTCGCAGGCGATTCCGTCGCTATATTCGATCGTGCCCAATAGGCCCGTCTGCCGCCCGGCCGCCTGCAGGATCGATCGGATCAGCCACGTCGTGGTCGTCTTGCCGTTGGTCCCTGTTACTCCGGCCAACCCCAGGTGCCGCGCGGGATGAGCCATCAGCGCCGAGCAGAGTTCAGCATAAGCGCGCCGCACGTCGGTGACGACGCATTGCGGCACCGAGACATCGGCCTGCGGGCGATCGACCAGGAGCGCCTTGGCTCCCCGCTGGATGGCATCGGCGATGAACGAATGGCCGTCGGCGTTTGTGCCGCGGATGACGGCGAACAACGAGTTGGCGCCGCATTCATCGCTGCGATCGGTGGCGTCCAACGTGCGGATGTCGCCGCACCCCACGAAGCTGGCTTGCGGGAACAACCGGCGCAGGTTGACCGGCACGGGAACGTGAGGCACCCACTGCAACATTGGGACTGGCTGATCGCTGTTCATGTACGTTGCTGGCGGCGGACGGCGGTATAAGAAAGCGCTGTGACGGGATGCGTCCGTGCTCCGTCACAGCGCGCAATTCGATTCCCTAGGCACGTACTGAGAGGGTCGTCGTCGGAATCCGTTCCGAGCGGCGGACGTAGCCGTGAACGCTGGGAATCGAGGCGAGACTGGTGTGAAATGAAGCTTTGAAATTACTACGCGGATGTGCTCGGTGAGAGCGGGGGCATTCTCAACATTCCGCAAAAATGGTCAATCGCACTTTTGACATTTTTTCAGCGGAATTGTAAACGTTACAGAAGCACGAATGAATTACTTCGCCCATGGTTTGCGCTTTCTCGATCGCCCCTATTTTCTCGCCGGGACGGCGCTCCCCGATTGGCTTTCGATCGTCGATCGCCGCATGCGCCTCAGAGAACGTTCTGTGCGCCCCTTCGCCGACGGCACGTCGTCGCCCGCGGCCGAGCTTGCCGCCGGCGTATTGCAGCACCTTGCAGACGACGCCTGGTTTCACAGGACGGCAGCGTTCGCCATCGCATCGGCCGAGCTGACGGTTCTCTTTCGCGAGGCGCTGGGGCCCGACGACCGGCACCGCCCCGCGTTTCTGGGGCACATTCTCACCGAGATGCTGCTCGATGCCGTGCTCATCGACCGCCATCCCGAGTTGCTCGCGGATTACTACAGGGCCGCCGGACAGGTTGATCCGCGCGTCGTCGAAGACTGCGCCAATCGCATGTCGCGGCATGCCACCGACCGGCTGGCGATCTTAATCCCGCGTTTCATTGAAGAGCGCTTCCTGGCCGACTACGCCGACTCGAATCGTTTGCTGTTTCGGTTGAATCAAATCATGAGACGCGTCAAACTGAATCCGCTTCCGGCCGACCTGGGGCCGACGCTGAATCGGGCGAGACTCATCGTCGAACGGCAGGCCGGAGCGCTGCTGCCTTTGGCGTTCGCGCCCGCCGCCGGCGCGGGATGAATCCCACAAGAAGGACTGCGACATGAAATACGGCATGAACATGCTGTTGTGGACGACCGACGTCACAGAGGCGCACTACCCGCTTCTCGACAAGCTCAAGGCCTGGGGTTACGACGGCGTCGAAGTCCCCGTCTTCGAGCTCGATCCCGCCAGGTTCAAAGACCTTGCCGGCAAGCTCGATTCGCTGGGGCTTGGGCGCACGGCCGTCGCCGTGTCGGGCCCCGAAGCCAACCCCATCTCCGATTCGGCATCGATTCGCCAGGCCGCGGTCGATCGGTTGAAAAGGGTCGTCGACATGTGCCAGATCGTCGGCGTCGACAAGCTATGCGGTCCGTTTCATTCGGCCATCGGCCAGTTCAGCGGCAAGGGGCCGACGGCCGATGAATGGAAGTGGGGCAAAGAAACGCTGGCCGCCGTCGCCGCGCACGCCGCCCAGGCCGGCGTGACCCTCGTGCTCGAATATCTCAATCGTTTCGAGTGCTACCTGATCAACTGCGCCGCCGACACGGCCCGGTTCGTCAAGGAGATCAATCATCCCAACGTGCGGATGATGTACGACACGTTTCACGCGAACGTCGAAGAAAAGAGCGTGGCGGCGGCCATCAAGGTGTGCGCTCCCGTCATGGTGCACGTCCACATCTCCGAAAACGACCGCGCGACGCCCGGCGAAGGGCACGTCGATTGGGATTCGACGTTCAAGACGCTCAAAGACGTGCAGTATGAAGGCTGGATGGTCGTCGAGGCCTTCGGGCTGGCCCTTCCCGCATTGGCCGCCGCCACCAAAATCTGGCGGAGGATGTACCCGTCTGAAGAATACCTCGCGACCCGCGCCCTGCGCTTCATGAAGTCGCGCTGGGAACATTGACGCCGGCACTACGCCGTCCAGTCGCGGGCAGGACGTGAACGAAGTCGGTTGGCGTCGTCGTCGCCCACGAACTCCTCGTTCACCGGGTCGATCGTCAGCTTGCGGCGAAGAATCCAGGCGATTGCCGCAGCATGGCAGGCGATGTGCGAGCGCCGCATCACGTCGGGGTTCGCTGCGGCCGGATTGCGCGTGCGGATGCAATCGAAAAAATTGCGGGCATGCAACGACACGTCGAGTCCGTTCACGCGCTTGCTGGCCTCGGGTATCTCCTTCTGGAGCGATTCCGGCTCGACGGCGATTTCTCCGCTGTCGCCCGTCTCGACCCACCCGTCTTCGCCGACAAATCGCACGGGACACGTCCCCAACCGCGTGATGTAGTGCGGTTCGCGTTTGCCGAACGGAGTGGGCAGAAAATCGAGGACCAGCTTCACGCCGTTCTTGTAATGACACGTGACGTTTTTGTCGCCCGGCTCATACTCGATCGGCAGCGTATCGTCGGCCTGATTCGCCCATTGGCACAGGTCCACCGTGTGCGCGCCCCAGTCGAGCAGCCGCGCCCCGGAATCGAAATCCCACTGGCCCCGCCAATCGCCCTTGACGTACTTCTGGTTGAAGGGGCGCCAGGCCGCCGGGCCGAGCCAGAGGTTCCAGTCGACAACGTCCTGCGCCGGCTGCCGCTCGGCCTTCAGCCAACTGTTGTCGAGCGTCGGCAAATAAACCGAGGCGTGCAGCGTCTGCAGCTTGCCGAGCTTCCCGGTTTGCGCCAGCTCGATCGCCTTCTGAAAATTCGGCACGCTGCGCCTTTGCGTTCCCGCCTGAAAGATTCGCTTGTGGCGGTGCATGGTGTCGGCCAGCTTCTGGCAATCGGCGATCGTGATGCCGCAGGGTTTTTCGCTATAGACGTCTTTGCCGGCCTCGGCCGCGAGAATCGATGCCGCCGCGTGCCATCGATCGCCGGTGGCGACCAGGACGGCGTCAACGTCCTTGCGGTCGAGCAATTCGCGGAAGTCGCGAAACAGCATGCAGTCGCGATTGTCGTAATGCCCGTCGACCAGCGCCTTCCCCGCTTCGCGGCGGCTGGCCTGCACGTCGGCGATGGCGATGCAGCGCACATCGTCAAACGGCAATATGGACTTCAGGTCGTATATGCACCGCGGCCCGATGCCGATAATTCCCAACGTAATTCGTTCGCTCGGCGAGACGCTTCCCTCGCGGGCTCCGGCCGAGCGCGGGATCGCCGTCGCCAGCGAAGTGGCCGCGGCAGCCGCGGCGGTGGAGAACAGGAAATCGCGACGCGAGGGCTTTTGCGGCAGATGCATGAGGGGCGCTCCTTAAAGGCAAAGTAGCTGGATTCGTGAGAATTCAGATACGGCTCAAGATAGTACCAGCGATCGGGGGCCCGCAACACCCCGGCCGGAATCCAATTGGATTCATTCTGGACGATTCGTCGATTGCCGAGTCTGGCATTCTCGCCTGGGCTCGCAACGTCGCCGTTGATGTGTGCAGCGCACGCGCGACCATCAAAACGTTCATTGACTCGCGCCCGGCAGCCGATATGATTGAATCAGGCTTGGCGCTGTCTCATGTGAGGCGTCGCAGGCCTGACCCGGGGGCGATTGGATTCGACTGGGTTGCCGCAAGTCGAAGCGGCGTGCCGTGGTTGATCAGTTGGCCACGTTAAAAGCTGATCAAATGACAACTGCTGAAAAGCAATTCGCTCTGGCTGCCTAGAGATAGGCATCCCCGGCTCAGGAATCCCCGTCTGAGGAGTCCGAAAGCTGGTCACAAAATCAGGCTGGCGCCGCGTCAATGTCCACTACGCGCGGCGTGAGACTCGTGGTGGGCTGGTCCGCGAAGGGCGTTGTCGGCTGAGCCTCTCGCGGCGAGAACCAATCGACCGAATACGCACGTAGAAGCTGCGACCGAGGAATCACAGGACGCGGGTTCGATTCCCGCCGCCTCCATTGGCCATTAGGCCAATAGAGCAGGAGAGGGAAGAAAGTAGAGAGGAGAAAAGACACGATCGATTCTCCCGTCTATTCGCTCCTCTCTCCTGCGGTCTCCTTTCTACCTTCTCCTTTCTCGTAAAGCGGAGTTCAGACGGACGAACGGCTTCGAAGCTCGGCTGGGCGTGATGTGAATTCCTGGCCTGGCCAGAAGAGCGCGGCGAGTTAAGTACGATGCTTGGACGTTCGCCCGACAATTTGCGGGTTTCGCAGCCAGGTCGCCGCCCAGACCATCGACAGAATCACCGCCGGCCCCAGAGGCAGATCGTCGTGCTGCACGTGCGTCGCGATCGCGCCCCCGAGGTACGCCGAGACGAGCAGAAGTCCCAGGGGCCGCGTCCGCGGGATCAGAAAGAGAATGCTGCTGACGACATCCAGGACGGCGACGGCGGCCTCACGCGCTCGTGGTGCCACGAACGGATCGTCGCCGCGACGAACTCTGGGTCGTCGCACATCGGGAAATGGTTGCCGCGGGGGATGACGAACTGCTCGACGCGGGGAAACATCGCCTTCCACCGTGCCTGAAACCCGAAGGAGTCGTTGCGTTCGCCGAAGACCGTGAGCACAGGCAGCCCCTGAAATGGACCGTCCAATGCACGAGCGATCCGCTCGTACAATTCGTGGCAGCGGCGGGCGTCGCGGAGGTACGCGTGAAATGCGCGGCGCGCCGCCGGGTCGACGGCCGCCAGAAATGCGCGGCGCGCTTCCCGGTCGAGATGGCGGCCGATTCCGAAACCAGTTGCCGTGATCCGCGGCACGAGCCCGGTGATGGCGTCGAGCTCGCGCACAGGCGCGCTTCCGAAGAACCCCAGCGCCGCGCGAAAGACCGCTCCCCACGGAGGCCAGGCAAACGTGTTGATCGCCGCCAGACCATGCACGCGCTCGGGCATTTCGGACGCGCCCGCCAGCCCGGCAAGTCCCCTCAGATCGTGCGCGACCAGCGTGAACGTGCTGAGATCCAGCGCGCGGATTACGGCGGCGACCGCTCCGGCGGCCGTTTCGAGCGAAATTTTCGACGTCGGAAGGCGCGTGCTGAGTCCCGTCCCCGGTGCGTCGAACGAGACGCAGCGGAACTCTTGCGACAGCCGCGCCAGTAGATCGCGCCACACGAACGACCAGAGCCCTGTGTGCACGAACAAAAGGACCGGGCCGCGGCCCACGTCGGTCACCGCCACGTCACATTCCCCCACTCGCAGTACGGCGCTTTCGAACGGCCACGCGCTCTGCGAGAGCCATTCCGGCCGGCGCATCATTTTTAGTTTTTGTCCTGTGCCCATCGCGATAGTCATAAGAGACCGCTCTTCTATCGGCGCTGGTTCTCGCGCGAGCCGCTGGAGGAGCGTTTCGTCAAGGCGGTCGTCGAACGGGCGCTCTCCGCATTCGTCGAACCGGAGTCTCTTCACACGAATGCAGCGCCCGCTGCCCGAACGCGAAGCAAGAGCCTTTGACCACGATTCCTTCAAAAGCATAGCGGCGATCTTTGCCGGCCTGGTCCAGGCATGGGCGCGATCCCCGTATTTTTCAGCAGCGGCGAGCTTATCTGAACTTTTCGATGCGGCCCCGCGCCCGTTGTACGGGCGAAAGCGCGCGTCGCGAAGTGGCCAAGCATTGCTTCTCTTCTTACACTCGGACGTGATTTGGAACCTCTGCATCGAAAACGGCGAGGTGCTGAGTCCTTTTTTTCTGGAAGCTTTCCGGCTGGCTCGACGGGGCAAAGCGGATCATCGCACACAGAATCTGTTGTCATGCAGGCCACGATTCACTCCGACGATGTAGATAGCTCGGCCCGGCCGCACGGCCGGCAGTTCGCTCTCCTGTCGATCGGGGTGCTCGGAGTCGTCTACGGAGACATTGGCACAAGCCCGTTATATTCCGTGCGCGAGTGCTTTCACGGCCAGCACGCCATCGACTGCGTGCCGCTCAACATTCTGGGCGTCCTGTCGCTGATATTCTGGGCGCTGATCCTCGTCATCTCGGTTAAATACCTGATTTTCATCCTGCGAGCCGACAATCGGGGCGAAGGCGGAATTCTGGCGCTGGCTTCGCTCGTCACGCCCGTCCGCGCGGCGGTCACGCGCCGGGGAATCGTCCCTGCGCTGGGGCTGTTTGGGGCCGCGCTGCTGTATGCCGATGGAATGATCACGCCGGCGATCTCAGTGCTAGGCGCGGTGGAGGGACTGACCGTGGCGATCCCCGCGCTCCATCAATCGCTGATCGAAGGCATTGCGGTGGCAGTGCTGTTGGGGCTTTTCGTGTTGCAGTCGCGGGGGACCTCGGGCGTGGGAAAGGTCTTCGGCCCGGTCATCCTGATTTGGTTTCTTGCGATTGCAGCGATCGGAATCGGGCGGATCGCCGACGAGCCGGCCGTGTTTCGCGCCGTGAATCCGTTCTATGCCGCCGAATTCTTCCGCCACAACGGCTGGCACGGGTTCGTGATTTTGGGTGCGGTGTTTCTGGTCGTCACCGGCGGCGAGGCGCTGTATGCCGACATCGGACACTTCGGCGCGCGGCCGATTCGCGCAGCGTGGTTCGCGGTGGTTCTGCCGGCGCTGTTGCTCAACTACTTCGGACAAGGAGCATTGTTGTTGACGAATCCCGCAAGGGCCGATCAGCCGTTCTATCACACGGCGCCGGAATGGGCGCTGCTCCCGCTGGTCGTTCTGGCGACCGCAGCCGCCGTGATCGCGTCCCAGGCAATCATTACGGGCTCCTTCTCGCTGACGCTGCAGGCCATTCAGCTTGGCTACTGCCCGCGGCTGACAATCGAACATACGTCGTCGCAGCAGAAAGGGCAGATTTTCGTCCCTGCCGTGAATTGGCTGCTGATGATCGCCTGCATTGGACTTGTGCTCGGTTTTCATTCGTCGAGCAATCTGGCAGCGGCATACGGCGTGGCGATCACGGTCACCATGGTCATTACGACCGTGTTGTTCTTCGTTCTGGTGAAGGATCGCTGGAAATGGAGCCTGCCGCTGGCGATCGGAGTGTCGGGCCTCTTTCTGACCTTCGATCTTTCATTTTTCGGCGCCAACGCCTTAAAGCTGGCGCACGGCGGCTGGTTCCCGATCGTCGTGGCGAGCGGCGTCTATCTGTTGATGGCGACCTGGCGAAAGGGCCGCCGGCTCGTCACCGAACGGCTCCGCCGCCGACTCATTCCATTGGATTTGTACCTTGCCGAATTGCTTTCCGATCCGCCGGTCCGAGTGCCGGGAGTCGCTGTATTCATGGCCAGCAATCCCGTGGGAACGCCGATGGCCCTGCGCCATAATGTGATCCATAACAAAGTCCTTCACCAGACGGTCGTCGTCGTCACCGTCGAGACCGCCGACGTTCCGCATGTTCTTCCTGACGGACGTGCCGCCGTCGAGGAAGTCGGCGAAGGTTTCTGGCGAGTGTTTCTGAAGTACGGCTTCATGGACCAGCCCAACATCCCCCTTGCGCTTTCACAAGTGCGGCAGCCAGGGCTCGAATTGACGCCCAACGTCAGCTATTTTCTGGGCCGCGAGACGGTGCTGGCGACTGGCAAGCCGGGAATGGTCGAGTGGCGCGAACGGCTGTTCGTGTGGATGTCTCGCAATGCGCAATCGGCGACGCATTTTTTCCAGCTCCCACCCGAGCAAGTGATCGAAGTCGGCGTGCAGATGGAGCTATGACCATGGTCGGCGCCGGGTCCGCTCGAGGCGGCTTCGGCAGGCGCCCGTTGGGGAATCATTCGCGCGCCGACATAGGTCGCCGGCAGAAGAACGGCGAACGTTGCGATCCAGAACCAGAACGGCGGCGGCAGCATCAGGTTGTTGGCGACGCCGGCCAGAGTGAGCAGCGCGCCGAGCACAAGTGCCTGGCCGCCGGCCGGCTTTCGGCTGATCAGAGTAGCAAAGAACCCGCCCGCCGCACCCCCCAGCGCCCACCCGACGAGGACAACCGCCAGCGCGCCGACAGGTGCGCTGGCCATGATCGCCTTGATCTCTTGTCGATCCGTCACGCCTTCCGCGCGCTTGCCCGACTCTGGATAAAGAACGCGACCGTTGAGCGTTTCCACGACCATCATAATCGCGCCGCCAACGACGAACCCGGCGATCACCGCAACGATGTTTCGAATCACCGTTCCCAAAGGACCTCCCGCGAGTTGTTGCCGATCCTGACAGAGAATCTGCCGATTACAACGCCATTACAGCCGTGCTGAGTCGCATGTTCATCAGCTAATTGTACCGGACCAGGTCAACCGCACGAGCGCAGGTCCAGTCCCTGCATTCGGCGGACCTGGCCCGTCTTGGCGCTGCGAAAGCAGATTCATTGTCACGGATTACTGTTTGATGGACGCGATTTCAATTCGCCTCCGGCAGGCTGGTCTTCGCCCCGGTGCCGAAGTCCTCGGCAAGCCATTCGGAGTCGGCGGCGGATCGAAGCACGTCGTCGATGTGGAATTCCGCGCGGGTCTTGGCTGCGGCGAAGCCGAGCGCCACGCTCTTATGATTCCAAAAAATGAACTCGAATGAGATTCTTTGTTTCTGGTCGACGGTGATTGCGCGGCGCTCGGCCAGATGTTTGGCCGCGTGACCTTCGGCGATGTCCAGCCGGCCCTGTTGATACTCCACGACCCTGTTTTCACGAACGGCGTTTGACTTCCGCTGCGGCCCTGGAAAGATCACCACATCCCGGCCCCACAGGAAATCCGCACTTCCGACAAATCCGCCGGCCCCCAGCGGCTGGTTGAATTTCTGCTCTTCGATCTCAGCGTCGTCAATTTTCCGCCATGCTCGAATCAGGTTGTCCAGCGGTTTGTCGTTTTCGAGCAGGGCCTTTTCGGGGACCAGGAATTTCAAGACGTCGATCCGCTCCTTGCCATTCACTGTCTCTACGGACTTCATTTCGACCCAGCGGCACTTCTGGCCATTTTCGCTCGCGGTTCCCACTAGCGAGTACGTCCGCTTCATCGTTATCGCGTCGTCGCTTCCCAGGTACTTCGTGGTCACGAAATACCGTATCCACCAACCATCGGCGGGCAGAGTTGCGGGCGGGTCTGCCGAGCTCTGTGCGGCATTGAGAAGCAAAAACAGGCCGAGCAGAAGGGGAGCGCGAAGGACTGTCATGTTTCATTTCCTTCAATCGACCGTACGGCAATTCGCAGGCGCCCATTCCCGCCGACATACCGCCAGTCTACCGTTCGAGCATGTGAGAATGAAATGAATCGCGAGTTATCCAGTCAGGGAAATTGCTCTGGCTCCCCGGATCATTCCGAAACGTCGCCGGCTTTGCCGGCATTTCGCGGCGCCGAAACGCGGGCAGCGCCGTCCTCCGCCGCGTCGAAGTTGATCGTGGCTCCCGGCAGCGCTGTGCGGAGCCTCGCGATCCCCTGGGCAATGAGCCCCGTGCGCTCGACTTCCAATCCAATGAGATTCGGGCGCTGGGCCAGGTGATCGACACAGGCGTCGGTGATTGGCGTGTCTGAAAGGTTCAAGTGTCGCAGGGCCGGCAGGCGGCAGATCTCGGCAACTCCTTCGTCCGTAATGGGGTCCGGTTCGTGCTCGGAAACGCGCCTGGCTAGCGGTCCGATAACAGGTCGCGCAGCCGGCAGAGGACGCGGTACTTGGCCTGCCGCACGGCTTTGGCCGTCATGCCCAAGTCGGCGGCGACCTCCGCGGCCGGCTCTTCACACAAGACGGTTCGACGAAAGGCTTCCCACGTCCTGTCGTCGAGCGTCTCGCGGACCAATTGCAGCGCCCGGTGGGCGAGTGCCGTTTCGGAATCTTCGTCGGCCGGCGTTCCCTCGATCTCCTCGATATCGCCCCGGGCGGGCTGCTGCTGGAGAAAATGGTGGGCCTCCGAACCTCCTGCGGCCGCTGCCGGCCGCGTGCTCTGCCGCCGCCTCATTTCGCGGACTTTATTGCGCGTGATCGTCCGGAGCCAGCCGCGAAACGAACCCCGCGGCTGTTCGTGCGAAAATGTGGCGATCCCGCGATAGACCGAGACGAAGACATTCTGGACGACGTCGGCGGAATCGTGCGGTTGCAGACGGGATTGACGCGCCCAGCGGTAAATCAGGGGCGCATACAGGTGAGCGAGGTCGAATAACTTCCGGTTGCCGTCACGCGCTCGGCTCCGAAGGATTCGCGGGCCGTGCGGCTACTCTACAGGACTTGATAACGCTTCTCAAGGCAATAAGCGGCCCGATTCAAGGTTCCAATTGCGGGCCTTTGCTGGGCGCCATCTCCTTGTGGCAGCCATTGCAAGCCCGGACCAGACTGATCCAATCTTTTCGCGCCTGGTCATAGTCCTTCGCCTTGGCCGATTTGGCCAGAGCCAGACCGGCGCTCTGCAGCCGGGCGGCGTTCGCATGCAGCGTCGAGGCCGCACTCTGCGGGACGTTGCGCATCGCGGTCAGGTTGGCAATTTCCGTCGCCTGAAGACCGCCATTCTCAACGTTCCTCCAGGCGTCGTCGCCGTCGGGCTTGCCCTTCATGTCTTTTTTCAGATTCCGATACAGCGGCATGTTGAAGACGTCCATCAATTGCTTGACCTCCAGCACAGGCGCCGGCACATGATGCTCTCCGGCGTCTGAAGCGGACTTATTTCCCTCGGCGACGGCCTCGTGGCGTCGATCGATCGAGAAGGCAACGGCCAGGAGGAAGGCGAGTGCCGCTCCTACGGCGGATACGGTGAATTGTCGAGTGCTGAGACGGATCATGATCCTGCCTCCTTGAAAAGAGTTTAGATGCGATTAGACCTGGCGGCGGTTCGAACGGGCGGGTCATACGTCATGGCCAGGCGCCCCAGCGCGGTCGCCCCCAGAAACAGACCGAAGTCGCGCAGCGCAATGTCATAGTACGCCCCGCACATCAGCAGATTGACGATGATCGCCGCCAGCCAGATCGCGACAATGTAGGCGAAGTAGCGCGGTTTGAACGCGACGCCCAGCCCGGCAATGATTTCGACCACCCCCACCACCATCATGAACTGATGGCCGTGCTCGCCCAGGATATTCTGGGCCATAGGCGAGAGGTACAGGTCCCAATTCGCCAGGGCGTCGAAGAATTTGTCGATGCCGGCGATGATGGGCGCCGCCGCGAACGCGAAATGCAAGATCTGATACGCCTGATAAGTCGCGCCGCCGACGTGCTCGGCTCCGCGAAACGTGGTCTCCGCCTGATTGTGAGTGACAGTTGCCATGGTTTTTTCTCCTCTTGGGTATCGGGAAATCCACGATATGATTCGTGTAACGCCATTGGCTTAATCGGCGCCAATATAGGTACAGACCGTGCACTTTTTGTCCCAATGGCGATCAAAGTGGCTGAATTTCGGGAGATGAACGACATCCCGCCGTCGTTTGACCTGCAAGAGTCGCTGCGCCTACGATTGGTTCGATCAATCGTGCAAGGGGTACAGTAGAGGGGCCGGCAACCCACGGGCTGACGCCCGTGGCTCGCCTGATCTGGAAGTGAGAGGGCACCGTATGCGAATTGCCGCGATCTATTTTGTCTTTTTTGTGCTGGCCATTCGGTCGCCCCAACTTCGGGCCGAGCCGGTGGAGGCTGACGTTTTGTTGCGCGGCGGCACGCTTTATGACGGCGGCGGCGCGGCTCCGGTGGTCGGAGACCTGGCGGTCAAGGGCGAGCGCATCGTCGCCATCGGCAAGTTTGAAACGGGGCGCGTGGGACTCGAAATCGATTGCCGCGGGCTGGCCGTGGCGCCCGGCTTCATCGATCTCCACAACCATAGCGACGCTCAGGTGGTCGATCGGCTGACGCGCGCCAACGTGAATTTTTTGACGCAGGGGTGCACGACGATCGTCACCGGGAACTGCGGCTCGGGGCCGATTGACGTTGCCGAGTTTTATCAGAAGGT
>Ga0070735_10002672_pt1 | contig 15988 bp, 15 predicted proteins | sample Coa_R1_FD_66443 | JGI IMG/M metagenome (GOLD analysis project Ga0070735, IMG submission 66443) | Surface soil microbial communities from Centralia Pennsylvania, which are recovering from an underground coalmine fire - Coalmine... | ecosystem: Environmental > Terrestrial > Soil > Unclassified ... | reverse complement strand
TAAAAGGTGGAGCAACCCCATCGCCAAAGTTCAAGCGGTTAATCCTTGCTCTGAAAACCTGGCCGTTTTGAGGAGAAAATCTGTCGGAAAATCCAAACACGTGGGCCGATTTAATGGGGCAAGCCGAATTTTTCGGAGAGGCGCTTCATGAGCGAGGAATTCGCCTTGGATGATCCGCCGTAAGACTCTAATTTCGGAACAAAGGTGTCCTCCAGTGGCGCCTTGGGGAAGAGGATCGGCGGAACGGGCTTGTCCCCAGGAAGCGATTCTGCTGGGTGTGGTAAGGCATCGATCATGCCCAGATTGGCGGCTGCGTCCCGGATATAATTCGAACCAACCAAAGGAGATTCGTCGCTGTAAGCCATCAGAAGCGCGCTATCGCAGAGGGAGTTAATGACACGGGGAATGCCGTGCGACAATTGAGCAATCAGGTTCAGGCCCTCCTGGCTAAATGGCGGAGCATCTTGCGCTCCTGCCTTTGCCCACCGAAACCGAATGTATTGGTGGGTTTCCAGAACAGCCAGAGGATCGATGTACAGGCGCAGTGCGATCCTCTGCTTGAATTGGCGCAAATCCTGGCGATTCAGAAGGCCATCCAGTTCGGACTGGCCAAGAAGGACAATCTGCAGAAATTTTTCAGAGGCACTCTCGTAGTTCCCCAACAGGCGGATTTCCTCGAGGACTTCCGTGCTCAATTTGTGGGCTTCGTCGATCACCAGCACGGCATATCTGCCTTGATGGTGCGTCCGCGCCAGAAACTCCTGGAATTTCCACAGGCGCTGGGCTTTGCTGGCGGGGACGTCCGTGATGTCGAAGTCCAGCATCACGATTTCCAAAAATTCGGATGGCGTCAGAGTTGGGTTCAGAATGATGCTGGTCTCGACCCGTTCAGCCGGTAAACGGTTCAAAACACTGTTGATCAGGGTGGTTTTCCCGGTGCCGGCATCGCCGGTCAGAACCGCAAAGCCCTTCCTTTCCAGGATCGCATAGGTCAATCCAGCAAGCGCCTCGCGATGCTTCGGAGGCAGATATAGAAATGCCGGGTCAGGCGTCAGGTTGAAGGGCAGCTTCTGTAAGCCGAAGAAGTCTGTGTACATTGTGCCAACGGTGCTTCGGGATACCCTAATTCCAAGGATAGCAGTTACGAGCAGATTATTGGCACGCTGAGGGCCAATCATCTTAAAGCAAAACAAATTAAGGTACTACTCAATCAGAATTCTTTCAGATTTGCCCTTGGTTATCTTGCCCATCCAATTATTAGGGAGGGCAAGAAGCAAAACCAACTCCTTAACCCGTTCTCTGGGCCGCGGCATTCCTGCCAAAGCCAGGGCCGATGCTATGGGGCGTATTTGCTTTTCAGGCCGGTTGGGAGGGGCGACGGCGTCATCGCTGGAGTTCGGCGGGATGAGGGGTCCATGCTATGGAGACGCGAACTGCGTCTTGCGAGTCGTGGAACACTGTTGCGAGGAGCCCCCCGGAATAGCTCAGATGGACATATTGCGTAAGAAAAACGATGTGGGCGCCAATTGCGCGATTTAAGCCGATTGTTGTACGCCAGCCGGAAGTGTCCGCCAAACCAAAGCCATTTTGCTGTAGTTGTTGCCAACTGAAACTGCTGTCCAGCCACCAGGATGCGCCGGGTTGGCGCCAATGCCAGCTTGCAGTGGAGGTAGAACTTGTGGAGGCCCCCAAGCCGTACGAATCGCTCACAGTGCGGTCGTAGGAACCCAGGAAGGTGTGCGAGACGGTCTTATAGCCCAGACTGCCTCCGATCACGGGTCCGGGGGGTGCTGGTACAACAGAGGAAGCCTGGCGTACGGCATTGGTGACCCCTACCCCGCCATGAAGTTGCATAAACCAGCGTGTCCCGAAAGTGCGTCCTAAAGTGGCCAGTGAAGTGGTCGTGTAGGCGTCGGATATAGAGGAGGAGATTCGATTGGTGGTCACCGAGCCGCCCAGTTGCGTAAACGGGGAAAGAGAATAGGAAAACCCAATGCTTGCATTGCCGGAAGTCGTATTGGAGAGCAGGGAGCTATTGCTCGTGGTCGTGGGCTGGCTTCCCGAAAGATATTGCGTGCGGCCGCCGCCCCCACTGAAAGTCACTGAGAGGCGTGGAGAATATGAATAGGAAAGGGAGGCATGTGCCGAGGCCGTGAACATTCGCTGCCCATAAAGCAGGTTGCTTATTGGTGACTCGACCAGCGGAGAGCTGGTAAGAATAGCTCCCAACTGTGGGTTGTTGGCGAATTTCGCCGACAGCATGGCGGCAGCGAGGTCATTGAAAGTTGCTGGTGTAGAGGCCACAGTGCTGAGCGTGGTGGGAGAAAAGAGCGACTCCTCCAAACTGCTGAGGTTGCCGGCGACCGAGAAGCCAAAAATCCACCGGGGAGTAATCTTGCGGCTGGCAGTCAGAGAGAGTGCGTGATCCAAGGCGTTCAGGTTGGAATTTCGCACGTAGCCTGTGTAGGAGAGAGTGTAGTCCAAAGAGATGCTGGATCGTTCGGTGAATTTCGTCCACTCGACTGCGATGCTTCCGCCGGCACCGACGTCGGCAGGAAGGCTGCTTGAACCGGGCTGGAAACCGGTACCGCCGTTCGGCAGGAAGCTCGAATCGTAAACTGCGTAAGCTGAGATAGAGCGGACTTGTAGTCCGCTCTGCGGTGGCGGAGTATTTTGAGCCTGAGTGCCAGTATCCTGTGCCAGAAGTGCGCCCGTCTTCCAACTCCAAGCAAGGACAAAAAGCATAGCGCATCTGGCTATGCCCCGGAAGCTCATCGGCCTCCTCTCGATCGCGGTAGCAGTCTGCAGTCGGAGGAATCTCTAGTGCCGCGGGCCGGCAGGATCCTTGCGACAATTGGGATCAGATCGCTTCCGGCGGCGGATGACGCGTGAGGATTTGTGATCTGAATGGTTGCCGCGGTAACACCGGGTGCGAGCACAGCAGTCACCTTAGCGATGACTCCGTCGGCAATGGTCTTGGAATTTAACCCTACCGCCAGGCAGTTGTAGGCTTCCGCATTTCCGGCGCACACCACGGTTTTCCCGACCGAGGTCAGAGACGGCCCATCATCCACGGTGAGATTGCTGATGCTGGAAGATGGATATTGAAATGTCCATTGAACGGCGGCCGGCGCTGGCCCGTGCAAAGAATATAGTGAGAGATCCAGCAGTGCGGTGCGGTCGGCAGTGACGGCAGTCGGGGAAAGCACCAGGCAGGTTTGCGCGGTCAAGCCGGTCGTGCACAAAATAATCGGGAGCCAGCGGCGGACGTTTCGGGCGGCAATTGGCAATCCCCACACTTCAGCGCACTCCCTTGGGAATCTGGTCCAAAGCAGCCGAGGCATTGGCGGCATAGGGGAAATGCGGATCGACTTTTAGCGCTGCCCGCAGAGATTGGCGCGCCAGATCGAATTGGTGAGCAGCCAGATAAGCCATACCTAAATGATAGTGGTAGATCGGATTGCTGGGAACCTTTTGTGAGGATTCTTTCAATTGTACGAGGGCGGACCCAAGCGATCCCAGTTTGTAATAGGCCCAGCCCAGCGTATCCGCGGTGATGGGCGAATCCGGCATTTTTTGTTTGGCGATCTGCGCCAGCGAGATTGCGGCATTGATGTCACCGCCATGCTCCAGGTAGAGAAATGCCAACTCGTCAGCAACCGTAGGAGCATTGGGGTCGATTTGGTGGGCCTGTTCGCAAAGCTTCCGGGCATCTTCCCAGTTGCCTTCCTTTTCGTACTGGTTCACCAAGATCATATAGTTCAAGACGCTACGCGGATGAGCCGCAATCGCGGTGTGAAGGTCCGCCTTGGCTTCTTCCACAGATCCCTTGGCGAAATGAATTTGCGCAAGCAAGGTGTGGGCGTCCGATGTCTTGGGATCCAGCGCCAGTGCCTGCCTGACGCAGGCCTCGGATTTCGCCAGATCCTTGATGCCGAAATAAGCTAAGCCCTGCAGGAAATGAAGGCCGGCATTTTGGGGATTTTGCTGAACCAAGGCTGTAATTCGCTGAAGCCCTTCCTGGATGCGCCCTTCCTGGGTGTAAAGCTTCAAGAGCATTGTCAATGCGGAGAGGGAGATTGGATCGCGTCGCAGGGTATCCTGGAGCGCTGCTTCTGCCTGTTTAGCATCTCCTTTCGCCATTAGGGCTTGGCCGGTGGCGAGATAGGCAGCAGGTAGATTTGGGTCCGCGTGGCGTGCGTTTTCGGCTAGCCGCAGGGCCTCGTCTCGATGGCCGCTCTTCACGGTCAGGCTGGCAAGAGCTGCAGATGCCGGGGCCATTTGAGGTTGTAGTTCCAAGGCGCGAGCGAAGGAAGTCTGGGCTAAGTCGGGGAACCCGGCGGCCTGTTGTGCCAGACCCAAAAAGTAATGGGCTGTGGCTGAATTAGGCTGGGCTTTGACAGCCACCTCGAGTGAGGCCTTCGCCTTTTCGTACTGGCTCTCCAAAAGCAGAATTCGGCCCTGCGATAGCAGGCCACGAGGATCAGCGGGGTTCGCCTTCAGAACCTGCTGATTGAGAGAAGCAGCCTCTCCGACTTGGTTCAGATCCAGTAGCGTTTCAACCAAATCCAGCTTGACTGAACTGTCTTTCGGATGACTTGCCAGCAGTGCACGGAATTCCGCCAGGGCCTTCTGTCTCTGGCCAAAGGATGAATAGAAGCTGCCTAAAGCCCGGTAGGCCTGTGGATCGTTAGGGGCGATTGATTTCAAGTCTGCGTAAAGTTTTTCAGCGTCGGCTCGTTTGCCCTCAGTCAAATAGATCCGCGCCAGCAGGAATCGGGGAGGTAGGGCGTGGGGATCCAGATCGCTCGCGGCGCGCATTTCGGTCTCGGCTTCCCCGCTTTTATGCTGCGAGAAGAAAAACTGGCTCAGCGACATGTGGGCTTGAGCAGACTTCGGGTTGATCTCCGTCGCTTTTTTGTACGTGCTTTCCGCATCGGAGAGCCGGCCTGCAGCAGCATAGGCGACACCTAATGCCTCGTAATTTTCGACCCGCTGGGGCTCAAGCTCAACCACCTTTTGAAACTCCTGAATGGCCTTCGGGAAATCGCGGGCCAAGGTATGAACCTCACCCATTACGGTATGAGCCTTGGTGTTCGCAGGCTGTGCGTCCAGAATTTTCTGAGCGATCGCCTGGGCTTGGCCGGCTTGACCACGGCCAATAAGCAGGCCAGCCAGTTGAAGTTGCGCATCGGAATTGGTGGGATCCAGAGTCACGGCCTCGTTGATCTCACGATAGGCCAAATCAAGATTCCTCAGGGCCAGGTATGTGCGACCGAGCTGCAAGTGGGCTGGAGCAGATCGCCGATCGATTTCAAGCGCATTGCGGAATTCAATTACGGCTTCCTGATATTTGCCGGATTTAAAATAGTGCTCGCCGCTGCTCAGATAGTTCAGTTTCTGTTTATTTGGGTCGGAGGAGCAGGAGCCCAGCAGGAAGACTCCTGCAATCAGGAAAACTGCAAGATTCAAGACGGGCGATTTCATAAAATGGCGAATTCGAAGACCTTTTTCTGATCGAGATATGCGCAGTCTTTGGAATGAAGAGCATGCCATGGGCCGCACGAATTTCACCCCCTGAGAGCACCCATATGTTATTGATAAAGCATGAGGAATGCAGTTGACAGGAGCAGGGTAAATGCCGCAGGGACCAAAAAATAGGACATCCTGCTAGACTATTTCCTTCTTGGATTCAAGGTGGCTATTGATTTCAGCAGCTTACGGGTGCCGCACCAACCTCACCCACGATTTGGATGGGGAGGCAGCGCGTTTGAAACGGCAACACAAATGGTCTTTTAGATAACACACCTAACCAAAGATAACTAGATGCGATCCGAGGAAAGGAATAGCGTTGATTGCATGGGCAGTTCCACGGTGTTTCTACCGCGCGAGGGCGCATTCGTCTCCGAGCAATTCGCCGTCTCGACGGAGGAAGAGTTGGTGAAGTTCGTAGAACAACCCTCAGAACCCTCAGGCCAGTATCCCGCTGCGCGTGGCGCCATTACGGGGATGTTGCTGGGTGCGACGCTCTGGGGCGTGTTATTGGTGCTGACCGGCGTCGTCAAACTCTAAGCAGATTCCCGTTTGGATCGCCTGAAGGCGGACCGGCTGAAAACTGCAGCCATGAGTCCGAGCGCGGCCGCTGTAGGGAGAGTACCCGCAGGCTCGGGCGCCGCTGATTCCCATCCAAGTACGTTCATCGTCTCGATATCTACAGCACTGAGAGAGTACGCTTGGCCAGAGGAGAGAAATGCATTGAACGGATCATTTGCAGTGCTGCCGTTCCAGTCCTGTATGTCGCCGGGCTGAGTTGAATTGAACCCTTGCAGATTGGTGGCGCCATTGTCGGTGGAAAAGTAGACTCCCATTGCAGTTGTGATTAAACTTCGGGTTCCAGGCGCGGTGAAGCGGAAGAGGTCATATGGCTCATAGAGACGAGATATGAGTTGATCGCTGCGCCCCTGTATCTCGGAAAACTCGTGCTCTAGCACGGCGATGAAATCGTACGCGCCGGACACGTTTTGGTTTAGTGGATCAAATGTATAGCTTAGATTGGGGTTGAACGTCATGGTCCCGTCAGACGCAGTTGGGTCGCTCACCGGCAGACCTAACGCTTTCGCCTCCGCAGTCGGAACGATCCATGCTCCGGTCGTCGGGTCGGTTGGGGGCAGATAGATGCCAGGACTACTGGCCGCTAAAGCAGTTGTGATGTGCAAGAAATCGGAAAACACTAAGTTGAACGAGCTCTCGCTGAGGGGGACACTGCCGTTTTCATCAATTGTGAAGTTCAAGGTGACATCGTTGGAAAAAAGACCTGAGTAGAGATTGCTGACATAACCTACTGCCTGCTGGATGCCAGAGAAATCCGGATCATTCTGGACGGCTTGCGTATACGTGATGTTGAACATGGGGTTTGCAAACCCGGAAACCGAGGCCACCCCCAAGAGAACACCGAAAAACACCCATCGCGAGGTTGCCAGCACACGCCTTTGCGAATTCGTCTTGGGTACGGCAGTTCTTCGATTGTAAAGGCGCAACACTTATAATCACTCCCTAAAGCTGCGACACCAACCCTTCGAAAATACTGAAAGCGCCCAAAACTATATTAGTTTTGGACGCCTTCCGCCAAAAAGCCGATGCAGCAGGATTTCTTAATTCGTGAGGGTGTGACGGCGCCCACGCGCCACCAGCGCTAAGACGAAAATCAGATCGACCGCCAGAAATGCAATCAGCGAAGGTTCCGGCATAGGATTTGCGCCATTAGGGCTGAGAACCTCAATGAACTCCTGAGGCGCCCCTGTAATAGATCCGTTAGAAAGCTTAATATTCGACTCCGTCGTACACCCTGTGTTGGTTGTAGTGTTACAAATCGGCGTGAAAATTAAAGCATTCCCAACCAAACCGCCATGTTGAACAAAATACTGAGCTTGCGCGACATAATTTTCGGCGGCAGTAAGGTCGGCCGAGTCCAGGTGCTGGGTGTTATCGGTCAAAAGGGATGGGTCGTAAATATCCCAAATCGCGTAGCTCAACTGAGCAGCCTGTGCGTTGCCGTAATTGTCCAGAGAGTCGTTAGTGTCTTTAGCGTAATTGTAGTATAAATCCGCTGCCAGATACGCGATCTCCTCATACCCCCACTGCTGCTGCTGGACAGCAGTGCTCCCATTGTTGGGCAAATTCTGAGCTTGGGAGCTGTTGTAGGGGAAGTAAACTGTTTTATTGAGCGAGGTCTCACCCTCTATAGTGCTTAATTGTGTTATGTTTGCAGTCCAGCTTTCGTTCTGATATACATCATTAAAGAAATCATCGCAGCTCAACAAGACGGGGTAGGTTGTCGAGCCATTCTGCGTTATGGAAAAGGTGTAGGGGTTTGTGTAGATACCGCCCAAGTAGTACCCGTCGGGGTTTGCGGCGGTTATTTCAAGGTTCGCTGTCTGCGCAAATGCACCTCCAACCAAGCAAGCGGTCAGAGCCAAGCAGAATAGCGTCTTCAGTAGTGTACGTGTCATTTTCCTCCGCATCCGTTTCTGGCGCAAATTCACCGTCAACATCCCAACGGCTCATCGCCCCTGCCCTTCGAAATATACCTGCAGTAGCCGGGCGCCGTAAGGCATGCACTCCACGTGCCATTGGCTAAAGCATTGAAAATACAAAGACAATAGTACTTTTTGAAGGGAAAATATTGAGATAACGTTACGATTAATTCGATTTGGATTTTAGATCAACCGAGAGCGCAGGCCGGAAGCCGGGGAGCGCCACACTGGAACTTGGACGGATTCCGGATGGCCAAAACCAACGTTTAACCCAAGTTTGGACGGGACTGAACGGGGGGACGGTCGAATGGGCGGCGGAGCAACCAGAGCAGAGCAATCATGAGGGCGAGGGCCACCAGAGAGAACGGCAATCCGCCTTGGCGGTGAAGCGGTCCCTGGAAGACCGCGGGATTCACGCGAATCCCGATCCACGCGATGGTGACAATCCTAACGGCGTTCTTAAATATAGCGATGGGGAGGATGCAAAGAGCGAAACAGAGCTTTCTCCAGGCGCCGTGAAGGACAAACTGAGCTGCCAGCAAGCCGACAATCAATAGTGACAGCGCAGAGTGAATGCCGCTGCATTGTCGCGCAACCTCAATGTTGACGCCAGGTAAGGAGAAAACGAAACCGTGACGGAGTACGGGGACTCCCAGAAAACGGAACAGCCCGTAACAGACGTCGGCGGAGCTCTTTTGCAGCATGTAGATGAGGTGTTCGGACACGACGACTGGAAGGGGGACCATCAGGAAAAGGTAGAACAGCGGGAATAAGGCGGTTTTAAAAGAAGAGGGCCCATAACAGAGGAGGAAAATCGCGCACCATCCCACGACGAGGAGGGCCGTAAGAATAGCCAAACGATCCTTCCCACTCAAAGCGCCGAGGGGGCCTTCAAGGCCATATCGCAGGACTACTGCCGCGAGAAGGACGGGCACGCCGAGGGAGGGGCAATAGCGGGGGCTGTGGAAAATCCGCTTTCTTTGCAGGTAGGCGAGGAAAGCGCTCACGACGGGAATCAATAGAATGTGGGATGAGTTTTCGTCGTAGAAGGATAAATTTGCCAGGTTAATGAGCGGTTTCCAAAACAGAAATAGCGACAGCACCCACAAGGTCAGGGCCGCAACATGCGGTGTTTGAATGGTGAGCCAGCGACTTGTGGCGGCCTGATCAGTCGTTGGTGTGGCTGCTGTCATAATATCTGTAGTAATCGTGATCGCTGGCCTGTACGCCGTTCAGCACAATGGCCAGGATATTCTTCTTTCCAAGCAACTCGATCGTCTGTTCGACTGTCTCGCGAGCAGTTCGTCCGGCACGTACCACCAAGAGACTGCCATCGGCATGCTGTTGCAATGATAGGGAATCCGTGAGCGCGAGCACCGGCGGGGAATCGATCAGTATCCAGTCGAAGCAGGGAGCTAGCTGCCGCATGACGTGACCGAGGGCTGGTGTCTGCAAAAGCTCGGTGGCATTTCTGCGCGGCTCGCCGGCCGGCAAGAGATGCCATCCAAACGGTTCAATGCGTCGAATGGCGGAGAGGGGTGAGAACGTTTCATCAACCAGGCATTCCGTCAGCCCAGCCCACGGCTTCAGATGGAGGATCTCGGTTACGGAAGAGTGGTGCAGATCGCCTTCTATTACCAAGACGGTCCGCTTTCCCCTTTCGGCGAGGGCGGTAGCTAGATTCAACACAACCGTGGACTTGCCCTCTCGAGCCAAGGGACCCGTGATCAAGAGCTTCTTCAGCTTGCCGGCTTTCCACTGATCTTTGAGGCGCATCCGGAGGAGGCGGAATCGATCGGCTGCAGGGCCGCGAGGATCGCTATGAAAAACGAGCCGGTCCTCAGGGGTAAAATGAGCTTCTTCAACTGAAAACTCAGGGAGCGGAGAGGTCGCAGCCGCGACGCTGGAGGGCGCAATCCCGCTTTCTGCGACCGATGCCACAGCCGCAGCCGAACGACCTTGTCCGGGTTCCGAGAATTTGTGAAGAAGGTTGCGTAGATGACTCATCAGAATGATCGGCGGCTAGCCGAGTCTATGGACATAGAGTTCTGCCGCAAATACCACTAACATCATCACGGCCGCGGCCGCCCATTGGAAGAGATTTTGCCATCTGCGCTGCGATTCTTCTTTGGGTGTTCGAAGCAGCGGAACACCGATGACGAAGGGTGGGGCCAAGTGCTCGGTAAGGTCTATTTCAGCGTAATAAGAAGTGTCCCGCATTTGCATAAACAGTGCCAAAGCAAGGCCCAAGGCAAGCCCGCCGGCCGCGCCACCCAAGCTGAGTTTGGCTCTCTTCGGGCTGGAGGGTACCAATGGCAGGCTGGCGGCGTCTATGAGTCTGAACTGTTTTCCACCCTGTTGTTTTTCGAGATTAGTGGCCAACTGGGACTCCTGTTCCTTCTTTTGGAGGTCGGAGTATTGTAGGCGCAGAACCTCGGTATCGCGAAGAATGCCAGACTCCTGCTGTTCACGAACCGGTGTTTGATTAATGCGATTTTCGTATTGGTTTACTTGTGCCTTAAGGCGACTTTGCTCTCTGGTGAGATTCTCGATCTCCACGCGGTTGGCTTCAAGGTTAGCTTTGATCTGGGCCACCGCGGGATCGTCGGTCGGGTCGGGCGCTCGCGACGGCGCGGGCGGTTGCGCCGAAGACTGCGTCTTTTCCGTTGTGGGCGTTGCGGCCTGCAGCCGCTTGAGCTTGTCTTGCGTTTTCGCGATTTCCCGATTGACGGCTTTGACATCGGGCATCTCGTCCGTGTACCCTCTCGCGACCATGGCCGCTCGCGCGGCTTCGAGGCGAGTGAGCTCGCTTTGCGCGGCCTGTAGGGGGCTGACAAGCTGAGTTGAAGCAGGGTTTCCGGGGCTGGCTGCAGGGATACCGAGGTCGATAGAAGGCCGGCGTCTTGGCGTTGCTTCCAACTCCGCCATGAAGAGCGCGCGTTGCTGCTGCGCGTGATCGAGGCTGGTCATCGTATTTTGAAGCTGTGCTTGCAAGCCTGTCAGAATCCCCAGATTTCCCTGTTGCTGCTCTGGCAGCTCACCGACGTGTTGCATTCTGAAATCTCGGAGACGATCTTCTTGAGCCGCGAGTTCCTTCCCCTTCTCTTCGACCTGCTGATGAAGGAAATTGGTTGTGTTGGTGGCCTGTTCCGCGCCAGTCCGCAGGTATTCGTTGATGAAGAGCGATGTCAGGTTGTTGGTGACTTGCTGGGCGAGGAGGGCATTTTCCTCGGTAAATGAGATCTTGAAGGCATTGATGTCTTTATCATTCTGCTGTTGCGAGGTCTCGATGACTGGGACGATGTCGATGTTCTGGTTCATCAATTCGATTAGCTGCTCCGGCGCCAGACGTTTTTTTTGCTTCGGATAGAGGCCAAAATCATTGATCATGCGGAGCAGTTGAGTGCGCGACAGGACCTCCTGCTTCATCGCCTCAAGTGCGGAACTGATATTGGTTGTGCTATTGGGGACGACATACCGTTGGGGCACTTGTTGTTGTACGACCAGCAGGGTAGCGGTGGATGTATATCGATTCGGAAGTAATGCCAACGCGACACAAGTGGCCAGCGCAACTCCACAGAAAGGCAGGAAAATCCACCAGCGACGCCTCGTGAGAGTTCGGACGACTTGCGCGAGCGTTTCATTTAGCGAACTTTCTTGTTCTTCGTCAGGCAAAACTATTCACCCATTTACCGCCCAAAGGGCACAGCCCAAGCTACCAGGAATACCCGGGTCCTCCCCCTAATTGGCAGTTTGAATGCCAATGTGTAAATCCTCAAAACTCATTGATAATAAGTTTGTTGCGAGGTTTTATCGTCGCCCGTCCAAAGTTCGCGATCCGACAGCAGGGAGAAGACGATTGGGATTCACTCCCACTTTATTGGGCGCTCCAGCAATGCAGTCTGGTTTAGATGCCTCTGTCCATCGTCGCACCTTGAACCGGCATTCATTCCCAAGATTTCGACATTTTTTCCCCCAAGATTGAAAACCATCCGCGTCAATTTGGTCATGCTCGGATCCAAAATTTACTGAGTATTCTATAAACCTTTGATTACAAATGTCTAATTGGATGGTGTACGAATTGCTCCACCGGGTTCGCCCGGTGAGGAATGTCTATCCTGACTGAACTTGATCATCCGAGGGTTTTCCCGCCTGGGAAGAATGGAACCGATCCGTGACTGCAGCCATCGCACGCAAGTTTAAAGACCAACGCTGCCCGAAGGGGCGCATCGAATCCGCGGATTATGACGTAATCATCATCGGCGCCGGCCCATATGGGTTGTCCGTGGCCTCTCATATGAAGGCAGCTGGCCTTGGGGTTCAAGTTTTTGGCCAGCCGATGGAATTCTGGGCGGATAAAATGCCGGAAGGCATGCTTCTGCGGTCACCGCGCGAGGCATCGACAATCTCCGATCCGCGCTCGGCTTTCACCCTCGAGGCCTTCGAAGCAGAGCTGGGTCTGCCGGCTACCGCGCCATTGCCGCTAAAGACCTTTGTTGATTATGGTCGATGGTTCCAAGAGCAGCTAGGACCCTGCATTGATCGGAGCAAGGTGGCCCATCTTGGTCGGGACGGATCCAAGTTTCGCGTCACGCTACAGAACGGGGAGTCGGTGAGCAGCCACCGAATCGTCGTGGCTGCCGGAATTGGGCCTTTCCAAAAAAAGCCGGCGCCCTTTGTACGCTTATCGACAACGCAGGTATCCCATTGTTATGAGGGCCGAAAAATTCATGAGTTCTCGGGGAAGAGAGTCGCGGTGATCGGAGCCGGCCAGAGTGCGCTGGAATCAGCAGCGCTCTTGCACGAAGCTGGGGTTCAGGTCGAGATCATTTCCCGTAGCGAACGACTACGCTGGATCGGGCAGCACAAATGGTTGCATCGGCTGGGACCCATTTCACAGATGCTGTACGCTAAGCCTGACGTGGGGCCTGCTGGCATCAGCCGCCTGGTAGCGACGCCTAAAGTGGTTTATCATTTCCCCCTCCACATCAAAGATAAGATTCGCGCTAGGGCGGTCCGTCCAGCTGGCTCCGGCTGGCTTCCCGCGCGACTTGCAAATGTGAAGGTCACAACCGGGAGGACCGTTCAGTCGGCAGAAGTCGTGAGAGATCAGGTCAGCTTGCAGCTGGACGATGGCAGCGAAAGAAAAGTGGACCACGTTTTATTAGGCACCGGCTACCGGGTCAACATTTCCGATTATGGGTTCCTAGGGGATGAATTGCAAACAGAGGTTCGCCAGTTAGACGGCTATCCGCAAGTTGGGTCCGGGCTTACCAGTTCGGTACCGGGCCTGCATTTCATCGGAGCTACGGCCGCGAGGAGTTTTGGCCCGTTGCTCTATTTCGTGGCTGGTACAGAGTTCGCTTCGCAAGAGGTGGCCGCCCATATACGCCGCCATGGCGTAAAATGCAGTTAGGAAGTCCCGGGGGAAAGTGCGCCAGGTGAGATTTTGAGGGTGAGTATGCTGATCGTATGACAGTCCCAGAACGCTATGTAGCATCTGACGCGGGACTTGTCAACTCGCCGCACGCCCACGTCGGTGCATTGGTAGTTGGCGGTGATCATCCAGGGTTGGCTATCGCTCGTAGCCTCGGCCGCCGGGGAATTCCCGTATTTGTATTGGAAGACCAACTCTCCGTTGCGGCGGTTTCGAGATATGTAAGCAGGGTCATCAGAGTTCCAGACTTACGGGATGAACGTCGAACGGTCGATGCCTTGTTGGATGTCGGCCATCGTTTCGACCTCCAAAACTGGGTAGTGTTCCCGACCAGAGACGAAACGGTAGCAGCTTGTTCCCGATATCGTGAGGAGCTCAGTCAGTTTTACCGGATTACGACGCCAGACTGGAACACAATTCAGTGGGCCTGGAACAAGAAGAACACGTATGATCTCGCAAAGACCCTAGGCATTCCCTGTCCGGAAACATTCCGCGTGCAAAGCGCGAATGAACTTCCCGATCTATATTGCCGGCTGCCGTTGGCCATCAAGCCAGCGGTGAAAGAGAATTTCTTCTATGCGACAGGAGCAAAGGCTTGGCGCGCCGATACAATCAGTCAATTGCACGAACTATTCGACAAGGCGAGCCAGCAGATTCCGCCTGAGGAAATCCTCCTTCAAGAGATCATTCCGGGCGGCGGCAGCCAGCAGTTCTCGTATTGTGCGTTCGTCGTTGACGGGCGGCCGCACAGCGCTCTAACCGCCCGGCGCGAGCGGCAACATCCGCGTGAGTTCGGCCGTGCGGCAAGCTACGTGGAGACCGTGGAAGTACCCGTGGTGGAAGAACTCTCCATGCGTTTTCTGGAGGCCATTAATTACTATGGCTTGGTAGAGGTCGAATTCAAGTTGGATCCAAGAGATGGCAAGTACAAGCTGTTGGACGTCAATGCCCGCGCATGGGGCTTTCACGGATTAGGTGCGGCGGCCGGGGTCGATTTTCCTTATCTGCTATTCTCCGACCAGTTGGGTAAAGTTGGGGAGCCCTGTCACGCAACCGCTGGAATCGGCTGGCTCCGAGTGATAACCGACGTTCCGATGGTTCTCGGGGAGGTTTTATGCGGCCGTTTAGATTGGCGCATGTACCTGAGATCTTTGCGGAGAGTTCAGATCGAATCCGTATTTTCACGTGACGATATGCTGCCATCGGCCGCCGAATTTCTTCTCTTACCGTATTTGGTTATGAAGAAGTATCTTTAGACGACGAATGCCGCAGCGTCGAAACTATCCTTGGAGCAACGGATAAGCTTGTGGCCCCACGAGGTTTACGGAATTCTTGAGGCTCCGTTGCGCAGGCGGCTTTTTCGCGCCGGAAGGTTGCACTCTCTCCCACTTAGCCCGAAAGGGAGGCTGACCGAGTCGCATATCTAGGCTAGTGTACTGAGTCATAAATTCGTTGAATAATGAATGCGATACCCTCATACTGGATGCATGGGTATCGGACGCCCCACGAAACCGCTCAACCTCACGGCGGAAGAACGTGACAAGCTGACGATGTTGGCTCGACGGCCAAAGTCGGCGCAAGCCATGGCGATGAGAGCTCGCATCGTGCTTGGCTGTGACGAGGGTTTGACCAACGGAGCAGTCGCCAAAGAAACTCCAGATCACCGCAGCCACGATTTGTAAATGGCGAAAGCGTTTTCGACAGAATCGCCTCGAAGGTTTGCTTTGACGAACCCCGGACGGGTGCGCCACGCTCGATTGCCGACAAGCAGGTTGAGGCGGTTGCGACCAAAACGCTGGAAACCATGCGACCGATAGCACGCACTGGAGTACCCGGCTGATGGCAAAGAACACCGGGTTGTCCCAAACGGCCGTCGTGCGAATCTGGCGAGCCTTCGGATTACAGCCCCACCGCGTGGAAAACTTCACAGCGGACGCGGATGTGATCCTGGGGAAGGTTGAGAAGCTTTATAAACGAATTTCTAACTCAGGACACTAGGTTTAGGCTAGCCTCGGCGACGGAGAAGCCTCTAAGGCAAGAGCATCATGAAGAAATCAGCATCGTATAGCACGATGCAGTGCGTACATGCGAGCTTGTTCCGAAGTGTGGTCTATCCGATGTGAGGATACAAGATGTTTCCAGCTGTGACCAGCAACCTTTCAGGCGTGCAGGCGAAAATTCGCCTGGCAAGACGAATGCCCGTATTCCTGATCCCGGCTGGCAACTTTGGCCCGGGATACCGCCAGTAGTGCAAAGCGGATTGTTTAGCGCCCCAGCGATCCTTGAAACGAATTAGCCCGTCGTTCGTCCAGTCAGAGCGCCCGAGGTCAAAATTCGTGCAGCCGTTGTTTTTGGCTTCCTGAATTGCCTTCCACATGAGCAGTTGCATACTCCCCAGCCTATGGAAGTTCGTATCCGAATATCCATACTTATAGACCATTGTGTCTTTGTACTGGAGAGTGATGATTGCAGCTGCTGGAGTTGTTCCCGTAGAGACCAACCGAATTCTTAGCCTCTC
>Ga0070735_10002671_pt1 | contig 15993 bp, 7 predicted proteins | sample Coa_R1_FD_66443 | JGI IMG/M metagenome (GOLD analysis project Ga0070735, IMG submission 66443) | Surface soil microbial communities from Centralia Pennsylvania, which are recovering from an underground coalmine fire - Coalmine... | ecosystem: Environmental > Terrestrial > Soil > Unclassified ... | reverse complement strand
AGGGTGGTGTTGCCGTCGTAGTGCGGAGTCCTGAGCCCCAGCTGCACCAGTTTGCCCAGGGTGTAGAACTCCTCCGTAACCAACTGACCGGTGCTGATAACGCCGATTGCCTCGTTGCCGTAGCGCTCCTGAATGCGACGAAACTCCATGGCCATGGTGGCGATCGCGTCGCTCCACGAGACGCGAGATAACCGGCCATTGCGGCGCAGCATGGGATGCGTGGCCCGGCCGGGAGCAGTGATGGCGTGGTGTTCTGCCAGGCCTTTCGGACAAAGCTTGCCGCCGTTCACCGGGTGGTCAGGATTTCCGCGGGCCGCAACAGCCTTGCCGTCGCGAATACCCAGCATCATGCCGCAGCCGACCGAGCAATACCCGCAGGTCGTCTTCACCCAGTGATCGGCAAGGCGTTGCGCGGAGACATGGCCGGCAAGTGGATCATCGGCGTACGCGTACTGCTCCCGTTGGATGTCGACACCCAGAAATTCGCGCACTGTCTTCATGCGGCCTCCTGGGTTTGCAGATAGCTGGAGGCGATGCTCTTCGGCACCACGCTGACGAAGAACAGCCAGCGTCCGAGAAGTTCGGCGGCCAGCGCGAGGGCGAGCACAGCAAAGCTTCCGGCGATGCCCGATGGCGCGCGCATCAGGAGAAAGCAAGAGGCGATCAGCCCCGCTGCGCGCAGCAGCAGCCAGGGGCGCAGACGTGTCGATAGCAGGCGCGCCGTCGCGCGCATTTCAAACACGTCGGAGTTAGCGAGCCACAACAGGCGGATGATCTGCTGCAGCAGCGAGGCCGCGGCCATACAGGCAGCAAAGAGGAGCAGAGGGCGGCGCAGCTCCGGCAGAAACAGCGCTGCAAAGATCGAACCGGTGAATGCCGCCGAAAGGAAGAACTCCGCGACCGTATGCCCGCTGTTCCACGCCGGACGGGCGCGGACAATATAGATACGAGCGCTGGCGAAGATCGCAGCCACTCCAGCGGCAACCGTGCATGAGCCCAGCAGCAGGGCCAGCGTGCCGCTCCACCACAGCGCCACGGCATAGCCCATGCCCAGGCCGGCAAAAGCCGTGAACAACAGCACCTCGCGGCTGAGCCACGAGCGGCGCCACATGCGAAGTGCGCGCCAGGCGTAAGCCGGGCGGCCCAGATGAAGCGTCGATGCGCACATGGCAATGGCGGCAACCAGCAGCGCTGCCCAGGCGGCGGAGCGCACGGCGCGCGCAGAGCTGAGGCAGTGATCGAGCAGAAGCGCACAGAAAGCGCCGACGGCAGTCTGCGTCAGAGTCGTCATCAGAACCAGCGGCCAGTGCGGGGCCTCGGGGCGCACGCGATATGCATCGGCTCGGGTCAGGTCCGGCGAGATGCGCGTCGGGAGCGTAATGCGCGTGGTGGAGACGCTGTCATCGGCAGAAGGAAATCCTGGAGCGTTCGCCGCGTCGGCATAGCCGGCCCGCCATTCCGCAACCTTGACAATTTCGATCCGGATGGCTTCTTCGGGACACGCATCGACGCAAGCCGGCGCGTGCTGATCCTGCAGGCGTCCGTAGCACATATCGCATTTGCCGACCACGCCGCGCTCGGCGTTGTATTGCGGCACGCCATAGGAACAGTTCCAGGTGCAGTACTGGCAGCCGATACAACGCTCCGCGCTGTGCAGCACAATGCCGGTCACTGGATCTTTGGTGTAAGCGTCCACAGGGCAGCCTTCGAGACAGGTCGGCTCGAGGCAGTGGTTGCAACCCATCGAGAGATACATGCGCGTGGTGTCGGGCCAGATGCCGCCCTCGATTTCGCCGACGCGCCGCCAGCGGATATGCGCAGGGTTGCCGTTCTGTTCGTTGCACGCCACGACACAGCACTGGCAGCCAATGCACTTCGTCATATCGAAGTGAAAGCGATACTGCTCGCCGGCTTCGGGAACGCGCAAAGGCATGGGGCCAGCGGAACCGCATCGGCCATGGGCACGCGTGGGTTCGTCGGCGCGGTCGAGCAGGTCGATCGGCAGCGATCCGTTCTTCGCGTTTTCCAGCAATGGCAAATGCAAGTGGAACTCCAGTGTTTGCGGTTCAGGCTGCGAAAGGTGCGACGATACTGGCGCATGACAACACGCGTCGAAGTTACGCTGGGCGAAACGCATGCGCTCGCACACGCCGGCCCGGATCAGATACAGACTTCTTGTTGGGGAAAAACCGACTCGTCGCAGAGTCGTGGTTCTTCAGGCTTCCGCGGCTCTTCAGGGAGAGCGGAATCACCCGGCGAAGATGGAACAGGACATCTTCTCAGCTGCCTTTCTCTACGGGGATGAGAGGCAGCTTGAGGTGGATGTTAGCACATCGGCGGCAACGCGCAAGAGGCGATGCTCGTGAAATCGCGAGCTTCGATGCATTCCTATCGCGGCAATAGAAGTTTTTGATAGCTCTTGCCCGCCGCCTCGTCCTGGGTACACTCGCATTCACGGACCTCGTTCGCACCCCGACGTGCTGAGGCCCGTTCCTTTTCCCCACAGCGGCACTTCCACGGGATGGCGAAGGCTGCCGCGCCCATTTGCAACGACAACCCATGTCAAAGAGCTGCGCTGCTGAAAGTTGCGCTGCTCGCGCCTTGCTGCCGGCGCACGCTGCAGGATTGTCTGCGGCTCGTGCGCATCGAAACTCCAACTTTTCGCCAGGAGACGACCAGAACATGAGACGTTTCGCCGGAATTCTGATCGCCGCTTCATTGGGCACGTCGTGCTGCGCGCAGACTGCGGCAAAGCCTGCCTCTGCGCATCCGGTCCGCTTCACGCTGTTCGATCGCACCCGCTTTGACGCCTGGCAGTGGTTCGCCGCGCCTCCGGAGTCGGCCAGTTACGGATACGGCGAATCTTTGCTGCGCGCAGGATTGACGCAGGGGATCGGGCGCTGGGACTGGCAGCTGGAGCTGGCACAGCCGGCGGTCCTCTCCGCTCCATCGAACGCCGTTTCGCCGATAACGGCGCAGGGGCAGCTTGGGCTCGGCGCTTCGTACTACGTTTCCAACGGCAATAACAGCTATCCAGCCGCAGCTTTCTTCAAACAGGGCTTTGCGCGCTACCACTTCCATGGGCGCGATCGGAATCTGCGTCTCGGGCGCTTCGAATTTGTCGAGGGACAGGAGACGAAACCGTCCAACTCCACGATTGCGTGGCTGCAGACGAATCGGATTGCGCATCGCCTTATCGGAAATTTCGGCTTCTCCAATGCGCAGCGCAGTTTCGACGGTCTTGATGCCAGCTACGGATTGGGACCGTGGACGCTGACCGCGATGGCGGCGCGCGCCGATCAGGGCGTATTCAACATGAACGGCAATCCGGAGCTGAACGTTGACCTGCAGTACCTCGCCGTCACGCGCTCTGCCGCCGAAGGCCACGTGCTGGCGCGCGCGTTTGCCGTGGGTTATCACGATGGCCGCACCGGCTTGACCAAGACCGATAATCGCCCGCTCGCGCTGCGCCAGACAGATCACAGGAATATCCGGCTGGGCACCTATGGCGGCGATCTGCTGGCGGCGATTCCCGCCGGACCCGGGTCGCTGGATTTGTTGTTGTGGGGCGCGCTGCAGAACGGAAACTGGGGAGTGCAGAGCGACCGGGCCGGAGCCGCGGCCGTCGAGGGCGGCTACCAACTCACCTCGCTCGCAACCGCGCCCTGGCTGCGCGCCGGGTGGTTTCGCAGCACCGGCGACAACAACCCGTCCGATACCACGCACAACACCTTCTTCCAGCTCCTGCCCACACCGCGCATTTACGCCAGGACCCCGTTCTACAACCTGATGAACAGCACGGACGAGTTCGTGCAGCTCGCCGACAAGCCGTCGCGCAAGCTCGCCGTTCGCGCCGATTTGCATGGGTTGCGGCTGACTTCCGCCAGGGACCTCTGGTATCTCGGCGGCGGCGCATACGACAACAAAGTGTTCGGTTATGTAGGCCGGCCGGCAAATGGGCACTCCGCCTTTGCGTCGCTCGTCGACGCGAGCGCTGACTGGCAAACGACCAGCAGCGTCGCGCTGAATTTCTACTACGGCCGCGCGTGGGGGAAAAGCGTCCCCGCCGCCATCTATCCAGCCGGACACAACCTGCAATACGGGTACGCCGAGGTGGTCTACCACTGGGGAGACTGACACCGATGCCCTCCATCCAGCCTCTGCATTTTCCAGAACCACAGGAGAAACAGCCGCTATGAACACGCATAAAGTCGAGCAACTCATCATTGCCACCGTCGGCTTCTTCTGGTGCTTTCTAATGTGGTTTGCGACAGCCGCATTCAGTCCCAGCATCGCCGCACATTATCACCTCAGCATTAAGGCGCTCGGATTGCTTGCCAGTTCGGCGATCTGGATGGCGCCCATCGGCCGCGTGGCTGCAGGCTGGGCTTCGGACCGTTTCGGCGCGCCTCGCACCTTCGCTTTCATCCTCGCACTCTGCGGGGCAGTGTCGATCGCTTCGGCGTTCACGCTGAATTACCGGCTGCTGTTCATCGAGCGCGTGATCGTGGCCGTGGCGGGCGTGTCCTTTGTGGTCGGGATTCAGCATGTGGCGCAGTGGTTCCGAGCCGACGAGATCGGTACGGCGGAAGGCCTCTACGCCGGCACCGGGAACGCGGGGGCGGGTGTCGGTGCCCTGCTGCTGCCGCGCCTCTTCGGTACGAATTACCACTCCGCGTTTCTCTGGCTTGGAGCTGTGGCTCTGGTGATTGCCGTCTGGTACCTCGTGCGCGGAAGCGCGGCGCCGACCCGCGAGGGCCAGGACCTGGTGCGCGAACGCAGCAATTTCAGGGGCACCATTTTTGTCTGGAGCCGCTACATCGCCGTCGCCTTGATGCTCGCCTATGCCATGTCCTTCGGTCTCGAAATCGCCATGAATGCCTGGCTGCCGGGATATTTCACGCGCGGTTTCCACGGCGCCATCGCCGCGCTCGGCTTCACCGGGGTAGCGGGCGTGCAGATTGCCGCCGGCACCTTCGCTGCCGTGGAATCCTTCACAGCGTCGCTCTTCCGTCCATTCGCGGGGTTTATGTCGGATCTTTTCCAGCGCAAACGCTGGACGCCGCTGCCCTTCATCGCGAAAACTCTGCCCTACTCGCCGCGTCTGCACTGGCTGGGCATGTCGCTGATCCTCATCACGCTCGCCATGGCCGGACTGACCATCGCCGGCCTCTCCGGCTCTCTCCACCTGTCGGTTACGCTTCTCGTCGTGCTTGGCGTTTGCATTTCCTTCGGAACGGGCGGGACATTCGCCCTGGTGCCGCTTCTGTTTCCGGATCGCCCAGGGTCGGCTGCCGGATTCGTTGGAGGAGTATCAACCGCCGCCGGAATCGTGTATCCGATCATTTTTTCCGGCGGCGCCAACATCCACGCGGGCTATCTCACCGTAGCGCTCACGATGTTTCTTCCCTTCGTGTTGTTCTACTTCTGGGCTGCGCGCTATGAACTGCATCCCGAAGAGCATGGGCTGATGACCAGTCATCTGGCGCAAGAGGAAGCCGCCTGATTTCGAAATCCGAAACGTGAGGTCCCGATGAAAAAGTCAGAATCGTCCGCCGCATCCACCGTCCACGAGCCCTGGTACAAATATGGAGTTGCCGTGCTGCTCCTCGAAATGGGGCTTGCGATCGCCGTCAGCGCCTATTCGCTGTACATGACGTTTCACGGCCTGGGAGGATTTCCAGGCAAGCATTAAGAGCGGGTGGCTCCCGCATCTGCGGCAGAAGCAGCGGCTGGCGCACTGCTGTCAGCTTCTGAGCCCGTCGCTCGATCACTCCCCGTACGGCACCCAGATGTTCTTCACCTGGGTTGCGTGCTGCAGGAACCAGCGGCCTTCCGCCTGGGTGCGGTTAAACCAGTCGTATGCGTGACCGTCGTTCGTCCAAACCTGTTTCATGTTGCCGATGGACGCGGCTCTTACCATCGAGGCTTCTTCGTTACTGCGGAAGCACCAGATCGCATCGACGTCGTCATGCTCGGCCAGAGTCTTACCCAGTTCCCCTGGCCTTCCTGCGACCAGGTTCACTACTCCGCCGGGAACGTCGCTGGTGTCGAGCAACTGATAGATCTCTCCCTGGATCAGAGGGTAGCGTTCCGACGGCACCACAACCACGGTGTTTCCCACAGCAATCGCGGGCAGCACAAGAGAGAGCAGAGCCAGCAAAGGCGCTTCAGTGGGAGCCAGGATGCCGACCGTGCCGACCGGCTCCGGCATTGCAATCGTGATGTTTCGGCCCGGCGGATGATGCACCACGCCCTCGAATTTGTCTGCCCACGCCGCGTAGGTAAAGATGCGCTCGATCGAAAGATCGGTCTCGAGAGCCGCCCTTTCCTCGCCCAACGCCGTCGCCAGTCGACGGGCAATCTCGTCGCGGCGCTGAATCATGTTCTCGGCGAGATAATAGATCACCTGCGCGCGGGCGTGTGCCGTGCTCCTCGCCCATCCCGATGCAGCCCGAGCCGCTTCCACTGCATTGCGAATATCTTTGCGGTTGCCGAGCGGCGCCTCGCCGAGCAACTGGCCATCCTTTCCATAGACCGGGAACGAGTATCCGGAATCGGGCCGCGCCTGCTTGCCGCCGATATATTGCTTCACGGTGCGGTCGATCGAGAGGCCGTCCGGATTGAAGCCGTCCGGCTCATCCCCGCCGGCTTCGACGCGCGACGCTGCTGCGCTGGCAGGCGGCAGCCCGTGCAGCCACTTCGGCGTCAGATATTCCAGCATCCCCTCCCGGCCTCCCTCGCGGCCGTAGCCCGACTCGCGATAGCCGCCAAATCCGCACGCAGCGTCGAACTGATTCGTGGAGTTCACCCACACCACGCCGGCTTTCACCTGCGCTGCCACATCCAGCGCGACATTGATGTTCTCGCTCCAGATGCTCGCCGCCAGGCCATACACCGTGTTATTCGCCAGCTCCACGGCTTCCGCCGGGGTGCGGAAGGTCATGCCGACCAGCACCGGTCCGAAGATCTCCTTCTGAACGACGGTCGCCGCAGGATGCACATCCGTGAGCAGCGTAGGCGGGAAGAAACAGCCCGTTTCCGGCACAGGATTAGCCGGCTGCCAGCAGCGCGCCCCTTCTGCCACGCCCTCATCGACCATCTTGCGGATCGTCTCCAGCTGCACCGGAGAAACGATTGCTCCAATGTCGATTGCCTTGTCCAGCGGATGCCCAACCCTGAGCGTCTCCATGCGCGCGCGGACCTTCGCGTAGAGAGTCTCTGCGACGCGCTCCTGCACCAGCAGCCGCGAACCGGCACAGCACACCTGTCCCTGGTTGAACCAGATGGCGTCCACCAGGCCCTCCACCGCCGAGTCCAGATCGGCGTCGTCGAATACCACGAAGGGCGACTTTCCTCCCAGTTCCAGTGAGAGCTTCTTGTGCGAGTTGGCCGTTGCTTTGCGGATGATCCGACCCACGTCTGTTGAACCCGTGAACGCAACCTTGTCGATTCCCGGATGCTCAATGAGGGCCTGCCCGGTCTTCGCGTCGCAGGTCAGCACGTTCAGCACGCCCTCCGGCAGCCCGACCTCCATTGCAAGTTCGGCGAACGCCAGCGCGGTCAATGGCGTGTACTTGGCCGGCTTGATCACGACGGTGTTGCCGGCAGCCAGTGCGGGCGCTACCTTCCAGGCGAACATCAGCAGCGGAAAATTCCACGGAATCACCTGGCCGACGACGCCGCAGGGGGCATAATTCGGGAACTCCGACTCCAGCAGCTGCGCCCAGCCGGCGTGATGGTAGAAATGGCGCGCCACCAGGGGAATATCAATGTCCCGGCTCTCGCGGATGGGCTTGCCGTTATCCATGGTTTCCAGCACGGCCAACCGGCGCGAGTGCTTCTGCACCTGCCGTGCCAGAGCATAGAGATAGCGAGCGCGCTCATGGCCGCTCAGCCCCTGCCACGCGGGAAACGCTTTGCGCGCCGCCGCAACGGCAGCATCGACGTCTTCGCGATTGCCCTTCGCGACCTCGGCGATCGTCTCGCCGGTGGATGGATCGCTCGTCGCCTGGTACTCTCCGCTCGCCGGCTTCACCCACCTGCCACCGATGAATTCCTCGAACCGGCGTCGATGCCGCTCCAGCCACTGCACCGCTTCCTTCGGATCTTCCGGCGCGGCGCCATACTCCATGCTGTAGAACTTCTCGGCTATGCTCATCGCGTCTCCTCCGGACTCGATCCCATTTAAGCGATGGGGTGACGATATGCCGCTGCATAGCGGCCGGTCGCATAATGCTCCAGCTGGCGCTCGATGTCGGCCAGCATCCCGCTCGCACCGAAACGAAACAGCGCCGGCTCCAGCCACGATCGTCCCAGCTCATCTTTCATCATGCTCAGCCAATCCAGAGACTGCCTCGCTGTGCGGATACCGCCCGCAGGCTTAAAGCCCACTGCCATCCCTGTCCGTTCGGCGTACTCGCGGATCGCTCGCACCATGGTCAGAGAAACCGGCAGCGTGGCGTTCACCGCCTCCTTGCCGGTCGATGTCTTGATGAAGTCCGCACCGGCCATCATGGCCACCCAGCTCGCCCGTGCAACGTTGCGCAGCGTCATCAAATCTCCGGTGCCGAGAATGGCTTTCATGTGGATTGGCCCGCAAGTTTCCTTGAAAGCGGCGACTTCGTCATACAGGGCCTGCCACTCGCCGTTGAAAACGTGCGCGCGGGTGATGACGATGTCAATTTCCGAAGCGCCGGCCTCAATCGAACGCCGGATTTCCTCCACGCGCTCGGCCAGAGGAGACAGGCCGGCTGGGAATCCGGCCGAGACTGCGGCTACCGGTATGCCCGATCCTTCGAGCGCCCTGACCGCCGTTTCAACAAAGGCGTGGTAAACGCACACCGCGCCCACGGTGAGGTGCAGATCTTCAATGCCGAGGCTCTCTGCCAGTTGCCGCTGCAACGGATTCTTCGCCTTGGCGCACAGGCGCTTCACGCGTTCGGCGGAATCGTCGCCGCTCAGCGTGGTGAGATCCATACAGGCGATGGCGCGCAGCAGCCACGCCGCCTGCGTCTCCTTCTTGACGGTCCGCCGCGCCGTATGCGTCGCCGCGCGGCGCTCCACCGCGCTCCTGTTCACCCGCACTTCTTCCACCCAGTCCAGATTGAGGGGAATGCGCCGGTTGGGCTCGAGCGAACGACCGTGCAGAGAAATGGGGTCGGTTGGCGAGCTGCGCGTCGCTGTTGCCGGCTCAGAAGCCATGTGGTCCCCCCGCTGCAAGGCTCCAGTTTAAACGGGTTTTGATCGCCCCGGCTCAGCTTCTTTGGCTATCGTGACGCTCAGGTTACCTCGGGGAGGCGGCACAGCCGACCGATGTCTGCCTGGCACGCTGGACAATCGGATGCCGTTCCTGTCAGAACCCGTGGCGCAGTCTGGACGGCAGCTGTGAACAAAGCTCGCGAAAACGCGTGCCGGTTGGGAGCCGCCCCACCCACGCCAAACAGGAGGCGCAAGCGTGAGTTGACTTTTATAAACAGCAAACCCCACGCGGCACACGCGTGGGGTTTGCTGACATCCTTGCCCCTAGAACGAGTAGGTCAATCCGACCTGCAATTGACGTGGGTTGCTGGTGGACTTCGTGGTTACCTGACCAAAAGTGCCTGACGTCGGGTTTAGGCTTGAGCTGGCCATCGACCAGTTGGGGTGATTGATGAAGTTATACGCATCCGCCTTAAATTCGAAGCGGTTCTTCTCGTTGATCGCGAAGGTCTTCCTCAAATTGAGATTCCAGTTCTGGAACCCCGGCTGATAAACGGAGTCGCGAACACCTTGCTCGTGAACGAAGGTGCCTGCTGGCGGCGCAGTAAAGATCGGCGTGCCATCCGCATTGGTTGTTGTGAACCACTTATTAGTCTTTGGGTCGCTCGAGTATCCGGAGAATTGCTTCACCAGCTTTGGAGTTCCGTTCTTAACGTAGAACTGGCCCTCACTGCCGCACCCAAAGCTTCCGACCTCACCAACGCCGGCAAAGTCATTGCCGGTTCCGATTCCGCACGGAGTGCCGTTCTGAAACTCAGTGTTCCCGCTCAGCTGCCAGCCGCCGATAAGCTTACCCGCGAGTGTGTTCTGGTTGCTGAAGAACGGCAATGCGTACTGGTAGTTGATCACGAATATGTTGCGGGTATCGTATTCCGAAGGACCCCACAACCCGGTCGTGTTATAGGAATCGGGAAGAATGTCGCGATAGTTGGAGCTGTCGTCCATGCTTTTTGAGAGCGTGTACGCCGCGCCGACCAGCCAGCCCCTGGAGAACGGCCGCCTCCACTGAAGCTGGAGTGAGTTGTACCGCGAGCTTCCGTTGCTCTGCTCCTGCTGAATGGCTGCAAACCCGCGATACGGGCGCAGGTAGTTTGCGCTCTTGCCGGGGTTCTGCTGCAGCGCTCCGGCTGCCGGCTGGTTAATGTCAATCACGCGCCAGTTATAGAGACCGCGCCCGCCGACATAGGCAACCGACAGCAGCGAGTTCCAGACAGTCTGCTGTTCAATCGTGGCGTTCCAGTTCCAGCGCTGCGGAGCCTTCAAATTCTTATTCAGCGTGGTGAGCTGGATCGGTGCAGCAATGCCGCTGTTCAGGCTGCTGCCTGGGTTATCGACCATGTCGTTGACCCCAGGCGCCGGCGTAACCGTAACCGTCGGCTGAAACGGTGAGTTGCCGCCGGGAAAGACATTGTCCAGCAGGCCCATGCGGGTGGCAAAGTTGCCCACGGCTGCGCGAACCACCGTCTTCGGCGTTACCTGCCAGGCAAAGCCAAGACGCGGCTGAAAGTTATGCGAAGTGTTGACGTAGCCCTTGTTCAGCCTGGGGGCAAACAGCGTGTTGCACGAAGAACCATCGCAAACGTTCGGGTTGGACCCGGCGCCAAGCACGCCGTGCTTAGCCGCCGAACTCGGGAACGAAGAATAGCCGGGGATGACGACGCCATCGTAAGGATTGCCGGTCCCGAGAATCACGTTCCCTGTTTTGGGATCCTGTGCGGGAGCGCTGCCCGCGCTGTAGGACGCCGGATCGAAGAAGTCTGCATTTCCCCACGCCGGAGTGTAGGGGCTGAGAATGGTAATGCGCAGGCCGTAATCGACATGCAGCCTGCGGGTTACCTGCCACGAATCCTGCGCAAAGAACTCGTTCTGCAGGCCGCGCCAGTAAGTTTGGGCCCTTTGTCCGATTTCGTTGTAGCTATCGGCGATGCCCATGGCCAGATTGGCCAAACTGATGCCGGTGGTAGCGCCTAAATTGTTGTGGTTATCTGTAAAACCAAACGTGCCGTTCTGGTTGCTGGCGCCTCCGACAACGGTGGCCACATTGATCTGGTCGTTGTCATTCTCTCCGGAGAGGTTGAGGTAATAGCCACCTTTGAAGGTGTGGTTCCCCCACACCTTCGTCAAACTATCCGACGCGGTCAGGATCGGACCGTCCGAGTGTGAAGGGTAAGGGCCCCCCGCCAGGCTATACATGTTGTCCTGAACCGAAGCGGTGGGTATCTTTCCAGGCACGGCCTTTTGCCCGGCCGGGAAGATATACGGGAAGGTGATCCCCAGGGTTGACCGGTTAAATCCGGCAAGAGCCGTATTCACAGGGATATAGACATTGTCGAGGCTGAGCGTCGCGCGAGCTTCGTTCACCATGGTCGGCGAGATCGTCCACGTCCATGCCAAAACGTTGGTCTGGTTCGGACGGATGAAGTACTTCCCGGTCAGACCGGAACCCTGATCGAACGGCTGATACTCGTGGTAGGTCGCGTTTTGGCGTACGTATTCCAGCTTGTGATGGTCATTCACAACCCAATTGACATGGATGACTTGCTTCCGCTGGTCGATCGGGTGGGCGGCCTGGGCAATCCAGTTCTGAGTCCCCGATTGATATCCGGGGGTAGGCTTCGGCCATGCATTTAAAATTGCTATCCCGTTGGGGCTGAGCCGGTTCTGCGGAATGATGTTGCCCGCAAACGGCACGCAGCTCGCACTGCCCACTGAGGGGCAGGTCGCCGGATCATAAATCTGATGAACGCCGGACAGCCACGGATTGGGGCTCAGGAATTCACTGAAGTCGCCGGTACGCATTCTCAGCGTAGGAACCGCCTGCGTCTGCGAGTCGGTGAAGCGGTAGCGAATCCAGTCTTCGTTCACAAAGAAAAAGAACTTGTCCCTGAACCTGTCCATGCCAGTCTTCGGAATCCAGACTGGGCCGCCGAATGTGAATCCAAAGTTGTTGTATCGATAGGGTGAAGCAAACCGGGTCGTCGGCGACTGGTTGCGGACCCAGGTATTGGCATTCATGGCAGAGTTGCGAAGGTATTCATACGCCGAACCATGAAAATCCCTGGAGCCACTCTTCGTCACCATGCGAACCTGGCCACCGGCGGCGTCGCCATACTCCGCCTGGTAGTCCGTGGTCATGACCTGCATCTCCTGGGTCGCATCGACGCTGGCCACGCCGATGATGGCGCCGTTGCCACGGGTACGGACCGCCGGAGCTCCATCAAAGAACACCATCGTATCCTGCGTGCGCGCACCGTTAACCTGGTATGGATTGCCGCCGCCAACCGCGAAATTAAAGTCGCCGAGCGTTGAGCCGGTGCGCATTCCAGGAACCAGCGAGCCCATGTAGAGCGGATTGCGCCCGTTGAGCTCCTGGTCGCTGACCTGCTTGCCCGTAATTTCAGCCTGCACCGCAGCGGACTGCGTCTGCAATGCCTGGGCGGTTGCCGTTACCGTCACCTGTTCCGTCGTTGCGCCGATAGTCAGGGGTGCGCCCAGGGCCAACGTCGTATTCGCAGCCAGCGTGTTGTGGCTGCTGACGTATTTCTTGAAGCCGCTGGCTTCCACCGTGAGCGTGTATTCACCCGCGCTCAGATTGGTAACGGTGTAATGGCCCTGTGAATCCGTGGTCGCCGAATAGCTCTCATTCGTGGCCTCGTTGGTCAGAAGAACCCTCGCATTGGGCACCACCGCTCCCGACTGATCTGTAACGTACCCGCCGATCGTACTCTTGTCGGACTGAGCAAACGCTGCAGCCGAGAACACGACAATGATGCATAGCGCACAGAAAAGGCTACACGCTAGCCTTCGCATTCCCTGAACTTTCAACATACAGCCTCCTCAATAAATCGTGTTTCTATGTTGCGATCTGTTAGGGCATTGATCGTGACGATGCCAGAAAAATGACCTTGCTTTCATATCGAGCAGGACGCTGAATCCGGAAATGAACAAACACTGACGCAAACAGGGCCTGATTCGATCGTTTCGCTTCGTCGAAAACTGCGATTTTTCCTTTTTCTGGCCGGGTTCTTGGGGAATACAGGCCGCTAGCGTAACCGCTAACGCAGCCGAACGGCATAGTAGTAATTTGCACGCTCATTGTCAATCAAGTGAGGATGCAAGGACGCCGGGTCGCCCATTGTCAAAATTCAGCGAATATGCACACGCCGGCCTGCATCCGGGCGCCGCAGTTTCTACAGCGTGCTGAACACCGAGGGCCGGCTACGCGTCAGGCAGCGGCCGCGACAACGCCGTCTGCCGGGAGGAAAATCGAAAAAGCTGTCCCGCTCCGGCCGGGAGTCGTCGAGCTTAGCAGCGAGATGCGCCCCCCGTGCTTCTCCACAATGCCCTGGCAGACCCACAGCCCCAGGCCGGTGCCCGTCTCCTTCTTGGTGGTGAAGAATGGCTGATAGATCCGCTTGCGGGTTTCCGCGGGAATGCCGCTTCCCGAGTCGGCGATGGTGAGGCGGACGCCGCTTCGGTGCGGGCCACTCCACGCTCTCCCGGAGGAGATACGGATCCGTATTCGCCCACCCGGCGGAACGGCATCGATGCTGTTGCTCAGCAGGTTGGCAAGCACCTGCCGGATTTCTCCCGCAATTCCACAAATCTCCGGGTCCTGCCGAATCTCCGGCTGGATGACGATTGCTTTGTTGCGAATGCGCGACATATAGGCCGCGATCAGCGGGGTCAGCAGCGACGAAACCGTAAAGGTCCGCGCCGTAGCTCTCTCCCGGTAGAAGCCGAGCGTTTGCCGCGTCAGCAGAGACACGCGAGCGAGTTCCTCTTCGGCCGACCGCAGCAGGTCGCGCGTATTGGGCTCCGCTGTATTCTGCTTCGCCAGATAGACCAGGTTCGTCAGGCCTTCCAGGGGATTATTGATTTCGTGCGCGATGCTGGCAGCCAGCCGCCCCACAGAGGCCAGTCTCTCGCTCATGCGCAGGGCTTGCTCGGTTTGCTTTCGCTTCGTAATGTCGCGGGCGATCTTGGCCGCGCCGACGATCACGCCCGCTTCATTCCTCACCGGCGAGATCGTCAGCGATACATCGATGCGGCGGCCGTCCTTCCTGACTCGCACGGTTTCAAAATGCTCGATTCGCCGCCCCGCCCCAATGGTGTCCAAAATGCGCTGCTCGTCCCCATGCAGCTCCGGCGGAATAATTTGCAGAATCGAACGCCCCACCATCTCCTCCGCCGTGTACCCGAAAATCTGTTCCGCAGCAGGATTCCAGCTGCTGACAATCCCATGCAGATCCTTGCTGACGATCGCATCCTCTGAAGATTCGACGATGGCTGCAAATCTCTGCGAAGCGATCAGGGCGGTCTGCAGCTTTTCCTGGGTGGCTTCAATGGCGATCCGGGCAACCACCTGATCCGTCACATCCACGGCATGGACCAGAATGCCCTGCATTTCGCCCGACGCCGCTCTCATCGGCTGATAAACAAAATTGAAGTAGGCGTCTTCCATGGGACGGTCCGGACCCCGGCGGCGAAGCCTGACCTTCACTTCGCGTCCCACGTACGGCTCACCCGTTCGATAAACCTCGTCCAGAAGCTCGACAAAGCCTTGTCCCTCCAGTTCGGGGAGGCTCTCCATCACAGTTTTTCCCAGAAAGTCTTCCGCGCCTCGCCGTCCGGTCACGCGAACGTAGAAGTCGTTGACGAAACTCCAGCGATGATCGGGGCCGCTGAGCAGGCCGACGGCCGCGGGCGAGTACTCGAGAATCTCACGGAACCGCCGGCGCTCCGTTTCCGCTTCAGCATGGAGGCGGGCTTCCCGTTCCGCGGCTTCAAGGCGCAGATTCGCCATTCTGATATGCGTGGCGACACGCGCCAGGAGTTCTCGCGCCGTAAACGGCTTCACCAGGTAATCATCGGAGCCGGCCTGCAGCCCTTCGAGACGCGATTCTTCCCCGGCGCGCGCGGAAAGCAGAATCACCGGAGTGCTGCGCAGGGCAGGATCGCTGCGGATCGCCTGCAATACACCAAAACCATCAAGCCCCGGCATCATGATGTCGGTCAGAATCAGCGCAGGACGAACTTTTCTCGCTGCCTCCATCGCCGCAATGCCGTTGCTGACCGCGGTGACCTCGTACTCCGGTCGCAGAAGACGACAGACGTACTCGCGCATGTCCGCGTTGTCATCGGCAACCAGCACCGCCGCACGTGCCGTGGCCGGCGTTGCGGGTTGCGGCGGTACCCAGGAGAGCGCCGGCTGCTCAGAGTCTGCGCTCGATTCGTCCGGCGTCCATCGCAGAACTTCTTCTGCCCAGGACTCACTGGCCAGAGCCGCCGATGCCGGTGCGCGCTTTGCTCCAATGCGCTCTTCGGGAAGATGGGCCCGCCCCATCGGAATGCTCACGCGGAAGGTGCTGCCCTGCTCGCGCCTGCTTTCCACGGTGACGCGGCCCCCATGCAGATGCGCCAACTCCTGAACCAGTGAGAGCCCAATGCCGGTTCCCTCGTAGGTTCGGGCACGCGTGGTCTCGATGCGATGGAATCGCTCGAAAATGTGGCCCAGTTCATTTTCCGGTATGCCGATGCCGGTATCCCGCACCCAGAATTCCGCCATGTCGCCGCTGCGCCGGAGCCCTGCCGCGATCTCACCTTCGAAGGTGTACTTGAAGGCATTCGAAAGAAGATTGAGTACGATCTTCTCCCACATCTCGCGATCGACATAGACTGGCTCCCCAGGGTCTTCGCAGCTAACTGTGAAACGGAGACCTGCTTTCTCGA
>Ga0070735_10002670_pt1 | contig 16009 bp, 10 predicted proteins | sample Coa_R1_FD_66443 | JGI IMG/M metagenome (GOLD analysis project Ga0070735, IMG submission 66443) | Surface soil microbial communities from Centralia Pennsylvania, which are recovering from an underground coalmine fire - Coalmine... | ecosystem: Environmental > Terrestrial > Soil > Unclassified ... | reverse complement strand
AACCTGAGTGTCAACAATCTGCTGGATGAGTACACATGCTTCACTCAAGGCTTTCCCTAGGCTAGAATCTTGAAGAGTCCGAAAGACTTCGGGCACATAGTGGTGATAACCCCAATCTAGCCTTTCTCAGGAGCTCCTATGGGAGACAGAGAGAGAACGCACGACCGGCATCATATTCCCCCGCCCGTGCCAGGTGCTACCCAAACTGCGACCGGAACGTACGTTGTGTCAGATAAGCTTTTTTTGGACGGTTTTAAGGAAAGGATCCACGAGTTGTTCTTGACGCTTCTGGGACTTCCGGGCCATGTCCAGCAGGTTCAGCAAGAGTTTAATCGCCTTAGCAACTCGAATTTGCCATATGACCGGAAACTTGCTGTTGGCAGAAAGGCTTTCGAACAGATCGTGAAGGCTGCTAAGTACGCTTCGATCGATTTCCCGCAACAAACATTCCGCATTGCCAGCGTGAGTAGAACGTTTTACGTGGAGCGCCAAAACGGAAGGGTGACGAGCAGCGAAAGGTATGAGCCTTGACCATCAGGCGGCGGGGCTGTGTTGGTTACTTCGACTTCAGGACAATCACAAAGAGCCTTCTGCCGCGCCTCGGCAAGGACAAGGCGGGTATCAAGTAAGTCGGCTCCCACTCTAGCGCGCTGGTTATCCGGGTTAGAGCCGGTGGTAAGCCCACTCTTCATGGGTAACGCAGAAAATTAACACGCTAGCGATAAAATCTTCACAGGCGTATTTACTTGGCTCCGAAAAGGGTATAGAATCCGTCCCAAGTGTAGAAGTAAGCTGAGGTTGATTGAAAATCCACTCATTGGGGGCGTTATGCTAGAGTGTAGACTTTCAAGAAGCCTTCGGGGAAATCTTTTTCTTGGGCTTCTTATTATTGTTGCCTTCTGTTCTTTCACTCCTCGAAACATATTCAGCCAAACGACAATTTCAACCGGCAGCATCATTGGAACTGTAACGGATCCAACCGGTGCGGTAGTTCCCGATGCTTCGATTACCATCACAAATAAGGCGACTGGGCGCGTTATCCGACTTGTCTCCAACAGCGCAGGAACCTACGATTCGGGCGCCCTCAATCCGGGTGATTACATCGTTCGCGTTGAGGCCAAAGGATTCCAGAGCGTCGTCATTCCGGTTACCGTGCAGGTTGGGACCACCGCGTCCGGCAATGTGAAACTGCAAATCGGCTCCACCAGTACCGTGGTGCAAGTGCAGGCAAGCACGGTGGAGGTGAACACCATCCAGCCCACTCTCCAGGGCGTCCTTACCACGCAGCAAATCGAGCAATTGCCGATCAATGGCAGAAATTTCCTTGATCTTGCTCAGCTTCAGCCCGGTGTCCAGATCCAGGATGGCGCGAATTTTGATCCTACCAAAAATGGATTCTCCTCGATTTCTTTCAGTGGGCGATTCGGACGCACGGCACGCATCGAGGTGGACGGAGTTGACATCAGCGATGAAACTGTAGGCACCACCACGATGAATATTCCAGCCAGCGCCATTCAGGAATTCCAGGTGGAGGAGTCCTCGCTGGACCTGAGCACGGAACTCACCTCTTCAGGCGCGGTGAACGTTTCCACGCGTTCGGGCACCAATCGTTATCACGGAGAAGGATTCTATTACGGCCGCTGGAACGACTTGGCCGCGCGGATTGCGCCAACCAATCTTTTCTTCCGCAGGGAACAGTTTGGCGCCAACGTGGGTGGCCCGATCAAGAAGGATAAAGTCTTCTTCTTCATGGACTGGGAACGCACCCGCCAGGATTTGGCTGCCCCGGTTCTGTTAGGGGACCCGTTCACAGCGCTCTCCTCTTCCATAAATCAACCTTTCAAGGAGCATGAACTGGATGGTCGTCTGGACTGGCAGATCAAGCCCAACATTCATGCTTTTTACCGTTACACCTATAACATCAACAGTGACGTGGTGCCATTCATTCCCAACACCTTTTCTCCCTTTTTGAATCGAAATCATGCGCAGGACCACGTAGCGGGCATTGATATTAATACAGCCACGTTTACCAATCAGATCCGCTATGGCTATTTAAGGTTTGCCAACCAAATTACGGATGCTACAACAGGATCCGGCATTTACGATCCCGCTCCGGGGCTTGAGATTGGCATCGGCGGCGATCCATTCTGCCTGACGGCGGGGGCTGACTTTTTCTGCTCTGGCATCAATTTTCTGGCTCCACAGGCGACGCAGCAGCATGATACCCAGGTGAAATACGATGGCAACAAGCTGAGCGGCAGTCATGATTTTCGGTTTGGGGCTTCATGGAATCACATTCTAGGCGGGGGGTTCGCGTCATTTCTGGCTCTGGCTCCATCAGTGGGCGATAACTTCACATCAGCTGATATCGCGGCGGCGGCGGCGGGTCCTTTCCCTGGCGGTTCTTCCAACCCGTTGAACTATCCTGTTGACAGCGTGTTCCTCGGCAACGGCATTGGTTTTTCAACCGCTATTCCCCAGTTTGGATTTCCCGGTGGCGGGCAATTTGACAATCGCGTTCAGGCATATTTTGGCGATACCTGGAAGGCGAAGCCCAACCTGGTGATTGATTGGGGCCTGAGGTATGTTCGGGATACAGGCCGGGATGATAACCAGCTCGGGCCCGTTCCCATTTTAAGCCAGTTCGGGCCTGGCCTTGATCGTGCTCCGCACCAGCCCGACCTGAATTTTGCTCCACAATTAGGAATTGCCTGGGACCCTTGGAACAATGGTAAGACGGTGATTCGGGCTGGGGCCGGGCTTTACTACGAAAATGACGTTTTCAACAACATTTTGTTTGACGCTCCAGCTCGCCTCCAGAAAGGGCTCTTCCTGGGATTCACTCCTGTTTGCCCCAATGCCACATTGACGCTGCCCGGGAATCCTCCTCAAACAATTCCTGTCAATGGAGTGTGCGGCCAGCCGATTGGCACGGTGGCTAACCAGATTGTCGCATTGCAACACGAATATCAGGCGGCGACGATTGCCGCTGGCCCAGCAGCGAATGGCGTCTATATTGGGAACACCCTGGCAGATAATGCATCGACCGGCACCAACCTCATTTCCCCCGACTTTCGCACGCCTTTTTCATGGCAATTTAATGTGGGTTTTGAACGGCAGATTCATCAGGGAACCGTTCTGAGCGTTGATTATGTCCGCAACGTCGCGTTGCACTATCTTTTGTATTACGACACTAACCATGTGGGTGACGCGCGCTATTTAGATAAGGCAGCGGCGCTCAATGCCATCAATACGACCAATCTTTCCTTCGGTTGCCCCGCAGGTACGGCTGGAATCGACTGTGCCATCGCGGCAGGAGCCACAATTAGCGACTACGCGTCGAACGGGCTTGACTCCGGCGGGGCTGTTAACGGCGGGTTTCCCGGATGTAATTGCGCTTTCCCAGGCATCAATCCCAATCTGGGTCAGAACGAGATGCTCTTCCCCATCGGGCGCTCGGTTTATAACGCCATGGATGTTTCGCTGCGACAGAATGTCGACCACCCACTGCCTGGCCTTCGGCACCTCAGCCTCCAGGCTTCCTATTCCCTATCCCGCTACGATGCCATGGCTACTGATTCAGATTTCATTAATGGCGCGACAGATTTTGCCAATATCAATCATTATTTCGGGCCGTCGGGTCTTGACCGCACGGATCAGTTCTCATTCGGCGGAGTCGGGACGCTTCCCGGCGGCTTTCGCTTAAGTCTGATTGCCCACGCTTACACGGCTCTTCCCGTGACTCTTGAAGTCCCTCCCGGAGCCCAACGCGAACCTACCACTGCGCAAATCTTTCAATCAGACCTGACCGGCGATGGAACCACGGGTGATGTGCTTCCCGGCACAAATCTCGGGTCATACGGTCGTCAGGTCAATGCCGGAAACATCAATCAGTTCATCACCAATTACAACAACAATTTTGCGGGGAAGCCTACGCCGGCCGGGATGGCTCTGGTAAATGCCGGCCTGTTTACCGTTTCCCAGTTGCAGCAATTGGGCGCTGTGGCACCCACAATCTCTCTTGCGCCCAGTGGGCAGGTGAACTTGGGCGGCCTATTTACGACAGACCTTGGCCTCACCTATGTCTTCCATTTGAGCCGAATTTCCCACAGATTCAGCGAGGAAGCTACTTTTCAGCCGAGTGTCACAGTGTTCAACTTGACCAATTCTGCGAATTATGACTTCCCTAGCAATCCGCTGAGCGGCATTCTTGATGGTTCCGTAGGTTCAGCCAATGGCACGAAGTACACTCAACGCACGAATCGAGTGACGTTAGGTTCAGGAGTCTTCGCTCTGGGGGCACCGCGAGTGGTCGAATTCGGAGCGAAGTTTACATTTTGAGAGCCGCTGGTTGCGGAAAATACATGCGGTATGTCATGCTGAGTCTGTTCGCTGTCATTCTGAGAATTAACAGCCTCACGGCTGCCCATGATGGGCAGAAACTCGACGCGATGCTAGGGTAAAGCGAATGCTGAATCTAAACGACTTGCGCGTCGAACTTCTGCAGAGCGGAAGCGAAGAATCTCTGTATTTCCGCTCTGGGTAAACTCCGCGAAATACCTCAGTATTTGCAAGACCAAGTAAATACTGGGATTCTTCGTCGCCTTTGGCTCCTCAGAATGATAGGCCTTGGGCTTTTTCAGCGACCCAGGGGTTGCAGCATAGAGAGTGAGAGTTATGTTTTGGAATAAACGGAGGGCGAAATGAAAAAGAGTTCATGCTTATTCTTACTTCTGGCCATTTTGGCTTTGGTGCTGGCTCCGGCGAGGCCCAGCCGCGCGGATAATGTCTATGGCTCGATTCGCGGCACGGTGACAGACCCCTCGGGGGCTGTCATTCCTGATGCCACGGTGACGGCCACCGACGTTAGCACCGGCATTTCGCGCCGGGCTACCACGTTGGCCGATGGCAGCTTCGTCCTCCTCAACCTCCTTGCGCCGGCTACGTACAATGTTACCGTCGAAAAGAGCGGGTTTCAGCGATACCAGGCGAGTGGCATTCACCTTAATCTCAACCAGACTTTCGTGGTCAACGCCACCCTGCGTGTGGGCGCGACGACGGAGCGGGTGACCGTTCAGGCCACCCTGGCCCAAATCAACACCACCAGTATGCAACTCGGAACCACGATCACCGGCAAACAGATTGTCGATTTGCCGCTAAATGGCCGCGATTGGATCCAACTTCAGCAGCTTCAGCCGGGCGTTGTGGGAGAGGCCGACACTCGCTTTACGGACGCCTATTCCACGAACGGCGCGGAGGCCCAGCAGAACTCTTTCCTGCTGAATGGTGTTGATATCGGCGACATCGCCCTCAACGTTCCTGACATCACAACTCCAAGCCCGGACGCCATCGGGGAATTCCGCATGATTACCAATACCATCAATCCCGAATATGGCCGCAACTCAGGCGCCATTATGAACGCGACCATCAAGAGCGGTACCAACCAGATTCACGGTGACGGGTTTAACTTTTACCGGGATACGTCGCTCGACGCCCGCTCTTTCTTCCAGCGGAGCGTTGCGCCTTTTCACCGAAATGAATTCGGCGGCACGGTAGGTGGCCCCATTTTGTTCCCGCACATCTATAATGGGAGGAACAAGACGTTTTTCTTCTTCTCTTATCAGGGCATCCGAAGCGCAATTCCGGAAACAACGGCTAATTGTGCCTGCACCTCTCCGGGCGTCGCCACCGTCTTTTCGCAGGCACAGCGCAGCGGGAACTTCGGGCCAGCCCTCGCGAGCTCCACGGGAACTTCGGCATTTCCCCTCGTCGGAGACGATGGAGTCACCTATCCGGCGGGCACACCCTATTCCACCATTTTCTCGAATGGCATCATCCCTCAGGCTGACCTGAATCCGTTGGCCGTCAAGCTGATGAATCAGTTCGTTCCTTTGCCGAACGGTCCATCGAATGAATATATCTTTAACCCGACCGTGCCGGGTTTGGACGATCAGTACATCTGGCGGATCGATGAAAACATCGGGGCGCAGGATACCTTATGGGCTTCCGGCTTGTGGGAGAGGAATTTCACCACGCAGACACTGCCTTTCGGAGGGCCTTTTCCTTTTAATGGCGCCACGCTGCCCGGTTTTGCGGAGAAGGATGGCGACCACGCTCAAGTTTACGGTTTGGATTGGAACCACATTTTCAGCCCAACGACGCTGAATGAGGCGCGGTTCGGTTATCTGCGCTTCAATTTTGCGGCCGTCGAACCGGTGAACCCAATCAACCCAACGACCTATGGTTTCACGGGCATCTTGCCGCAGATTCCTTCACTCGCCTCGATTCCCGCCATCACCGTCACTGGGCTTTTCGACCTTGGCTTCAGCGCCCAGGGGCCGCAACCGCGCCTTCAGAACACCTACGTCTTCACCGACAATTTTTCCAAAATAGCTGGCCGGCACTCGATTAAAGCCGGCTTCACGATGAACCGCTATCAATTGTATAACCCGTTTAACTCTGCCCTGAGCGGTACCTTCGACTTCGCCGGTAGTGGCGCCTTTTCGACAGGATTGCCGGGAGCAGATTTTCTTTTAGGCATCCCGGATGCTTATAACCAGAGCACCGGGTCAATTATCGACTCGCGGGCACAGGAGTATTATTCCTATATTCAGGACGAGTTCCGGTTGCGGCCCAATTTGACGCTGACCTATGGTTTGGGGTGGGACATCGAAACGCCATACACGAACCTGTATGCCGGCGGCGAATTTGTGAACGCGTTTCGGCCTGGCGTTCAATCGAAAGTCTTCCCGACGGCGCCTCCGGGAATTCTCTGGCCGGGTGATCCCGGTGTCACCAATACAGGCGGTGTCAAAACGCCTTACAAGGATTTTGCCCCGCGCGTCGGTTTTGCTTGGAGTCCTGGGAAATCGCAAAGGTGGAGCATCCACGGCGGGTTCGGAATTTACTACAACCGGTCGGAAGAGGAGTTGGCGCTCCAGAACCTTTTCACTCCTCCCTTTACACTAAGTTCTACGGGGGTCGCCAGCATTGGTGGAAGCCCGAGTTTTGCCGCTCCCTTTAGCGGATGGTGTCCCGGAGCGGCCGGAGGGGCGCCCGTGGCCTGTTCCATACCCAATAAGTTTCCTTTCGTCCCCCCTGCCCCAGGTAGCAAGGTGGACTTCTCAACCTATGAGCCGTTCACCCTTAATACTCTTAGCCCGAACTTCGGCGTGCCAATGTCGGAAAATTACAACCTGACCGTCGAGCACCAACTGACGAATTCTATGACCTTCACCGTCGCGTATGTCGGTAACGTGGCGCACCACCTGGAAGGAGCCTATGAATTGAACCCGGCTGGCCAGTTCCCGGGCGTTAACCCTAGCGCCGTAAAGCTCGGCTGCAACGCCTTCAACCTGGGCACGTGTGACCCCGCGTCCTTCCGCTACAACCCCGCGATTTTCGGCGCGATTAACTATCAGGATACAAACCTCAATTCCAACTACAATTCCTTGCAAGTGAGCTTCGACAAACGATTCAGCTATGGGCTTCAGTTCATGGCGGCTTACACGTGGTCGCGCTTTTTCGATTACAATTCGACGTTTGACAACCAGGCTGCCTTCATCTTCCCGGGCCTGAATCCGTTCAATTTGAGCGCCATGTACGGGCCTTCGGATAACGACGCGCCGCAGCGTCTTGTCTTTAATTATTACTACACGCTGCCGTTCTATCACTTCGCTCATCACCTGCGGCCGCTCACCGACGGCTGGGTTCTGACCGGCATCACCACCTTCCAGCATGGCTTCCCGGTTAGCGTGTATGACAGCTCTTTCTCGTCGCTCACGTGCAATGCCGCTGCCGAAATCGTCGACGTCCCCTGCTGGGATGTCCCCAACCGGGTGGGGCCACTCAACATCAAGAATCCGCGCAATTACAGCATCAATGGAAACCCCAATTATTGGTTTAACCCCAGCGCCTTTACCCTCGAGCCCCTTGGTGTTCAGGGAAACGCAGCCCGCAATTCCATCTATTATCCCGGGATAAATAATTGGGATATTGCATTGATGAAGGACATCCACTTCACCGAGTCGAAGTATATCGAGCTGCGCCTCGAAACCTTCAATACGTTTAATATCCCCCAGTTCGGGAAGCCCATCAGCGACATTAACGATCCGCGATTTGGCCGCATCACCTCGGTTCAGCCGGGATCGACTAATGGCAATGGAAGGGTTCTCCAGCTTGGTGGGAAGATTTACTTCTAATACGGTGAGAGTTCTCCACCTTTGCTGGGAGTAACACTCATCACCCGGACTGCTCCGCTCGAACCCCCTCTCCGCAGGAGAGGGCCTGAAGGAGGAGTTTTCTTTCCCACTCTACGGGAAAATATTACTTTTTGCGGACAGCTTCGCGGAGAATGAGGGAAAGTTTGTGGTTAGGCGCTATCCAGACGAGCCGCCCGAAAGTTCGCGGAGAATATCGTTGACAAACGATTTCGCGTCGCCAAAGAGCATGAAGGTCTTATCGAGGTAATAGAGGTTATTGTCGATGCCCGCGAAACCCGGGCTCATGCTGCGCTTGATCACCATCACCGTTCTGGCCTTATCCACCTCAATGATCGGCATGCCGTAGATGGGGCTGCCTTGCTCGTCCCGCGCGGCGGGATTGGTGACGTCGTTCGCGCCGATAATCAACGCCACGTCGGTTTGCGGAAGCTCAGAATTTGCAGATTCCATCTCAAGCAGCTTGTCATAAGGAATGTCGGCTTCAGCCAGCAGGACGTTCATATGCCCCGGCATGCGGCCTGCTACCGGATGAATAGCAAATTTCACATCGACGCCTCGCCGCGTGAGAGCATCATATAACTCCCGCACTTTGTGCTGCGCCTGGGCCACAGCCATGCCATAGCCGGGAACGATCAGCACGGTGTTTGCTGCGCCCAGGATGGCTGCCGCTTCTTCCGGCGAGGCCGTGCGCACGGTCCGTTCCTCTTCGCCTTTGGCCTTGGAGACCTGAACGGCTCCGAACGCCCCGAACAGCACATTGGTAAACGAACGGTTCATGGCCTTGCACATGATCACCGAGAGGATAAAACCAGAGGAGCCATCGAGCGCTCCGGCGACAACCAGCACCTTAAGGTTCAGCACGAAGCCCAGCAGAGCCGCTGAAAACCCTGCGTAGGAATTCAGCAACGAGATCACGGTGGGCATATCCGCACCGCCGATGGGCGTGACCAGCAGCACGCCGAAGATCAACGCCACAATTACCATGGCAGGGAAGAGATGAGTGTTGTTGGGATTAAGGACCAGCGAGACCCCGATTACCACCGCCGCGCCCAACACTGAAAGGCTGACGAAGTTCTGGCCGCGGTAAGTGATGGGGCGCTGCGGCAGAATTTCCTGAAGCTTGCCGGCCGCGATCAGGCTGCCGGTGAAAGTAAGCGAGCCGATGATGACTTCGAGCGCGATTTCCGTCATCTCGAACCGTGAGACGCGCGGCAGGCTCATGTAATACTCCGCGATTCCAATCAGGGCCGCAGAAAGCGCGCCGCAGGAGTGGCTGAGAGCCGTCCGCTGCGGTACGGCCGTCATGTGCACCAGGCCCAGTGGAATGCCCACCGCGGCGCCAATCGCCAGCGCCAGAATAATCCATTTGTACTGAACGAGCCCTGGATTGAAGAACGTGGTGACAATGGCCAGCCCGACGCCAATCTCCCCGCTCAGGACGCCACGCCGCGCAGTGGCCGGCGAACTCAGCCACTTGAGCGCCAGGATAAAAAGAGCGATGGCGACGATATAGGCAAAATCGATCAGCTGTGAGGTTCCGAGTGGGATCACTGTTTTCTGGACCTGCTGAGCTTGAACATGCGCAACATGCGATCGGTAATCAGGAAACCGCCCACCACGTTGCTGAATGACGCGGCGACCGCCACCGCCCCCAGGATGACGGCGAGTTTGGTTTCGTGCCGTCCGGCAATGACAATAGCCGCGACAACGACGATCGCATCCAGCGCGTTGGTGAGGGACATGAGCGGGGTGTGCAGGAGCGGTGAAACCCGCCGGATCACTTCAAATCCGACGAATCCCGCCAGCACGAAAACGTACAGGTTGGTGACAAAATCATGAGGCATGATTCCCTCCTAGGGAATTGTTACGCTACAGCTCCATTGAGGCTCTGCCTCGGGCCGACGAGCCGTGCCCTCGCTCGTCCCACAGGTTTGTCGAGCTCCACCCCGGGGGGCAGGGTCAGGATGAGGGGGATAATCCAAATCTTTCCCTGCCCTCATGGAGCGCCTGTCTGAGCAACCAAAGCCGGAAGCGAGAAAAACTCGCGCACTCGTTGATTGACGATTTCTCCCTCTCGTGTCAAGAGTGTTTCCCGAATGATTTCATCCTCAAGATTGAGCTGAAGTCTTCCGCCTTTGATCAGATTCAGGAGAAAAGCCGTGAGATTCTTGGCATACATCTGGCTGGCGTGGTAAGGCACAGTGCTCGCCAGATTGATATAACCAATAATGGTGACGCCGTGCTCCACAACCACGTGGCTTGCGCGCGTCAACTCGCAGTTGCCGCCGCGCTCAGCGGCGAGGTCTACAATGACGGAGCCAAGCGCCATGCTTCGGACCATCTCGCGCGTAATGAGCACAGGTGGCTTCTTGCCAGGGACCACGGCCGTGGTGATCACCACGTCGCTTTCGGCCACCACATGGCCCAGCAATTCGCGCTGGCGCTGGTAGAAAGTTTCATCCTGCTGCCGCGCATAGCCTCGTGCGTCCTGCGTGTCTTTGGCTTCAAGCGGTAGCTCGACGAAGCGTCCACCGAGACTTTGCACCTGCTCTTTCACTACCGGTCGCAGATCGTAGGCTGAAACCACCGCACCCAATCTCCGCGCGGTGGCAATGGCCTGAAGCCCGGCCACTCCCGCTCCGACAACGAAAACGCGCGCCGGAGTGATGGTGCCGGCCGCCGTGGTGAGCATCGGAAAAAGGCGAGGCAGAGTGTCTGCGGCGAGCACGACGGCACGATAGCCGCAGACGGTAGCCATGGAAGAGAGCGCGTCCATAGCCTGGGCGCGCGTGGTGCGGGGCATTAATTCAACCGAAAAAGAAGTGACGCCGGTTGCGGCGATTTGCTGAATTACTTCAAGCGACCCCAGTGGACGAAGGAACCCAATCAGAACCTGACCGCGGCGGAAGAGTGGCAGATCAGCACGACCTGTCTGGTCATTCGAGCCGTAGCAGAGCACCTGAACGATGACGTCGGCGGTGCGAAATACTTCGGCCCGGTCGGCGAGGACTTTGGCACCCTTTTCGGCATAGGCCTCGTCAGGATAACCAGCCGCCATTCCCGCACCGGCTTCGATGGCCACTTCGCAGCCCGCTTTCGTGAGATTGGGAATGACCCCGGGGACAAGGGCTACGCGCCGCTCGCCTGGAAAAATCTCTTTGGGGACGCCGATGAGCATCAGGCTGCTTCTCCTGCCTTAGCCTTATCGCCTGCCCTGCTGGGCTCTGTGAAATATTTCACTCACGATCAAACCGGTCAACAGCCTACTTTAACATATCGAGGGTGTTTGGGAGATGGCCAAGAATGAGGGGATTTGGGGCGCGCCGCACGAAACAACGCGGCATCAGCGGCCAGCTTTCAGCAAGCATGAGCACGTTGCTGAACATATCCTTTCAGCCTGCCCTTCCGAGCCCTTCGGGTTCGCTCGGGACAAATTCTGCGAGAAATCTCAACGGCAGTGACAAGTACGAGCGAGAAATTATGAGTGTTGAGTTATAAGTGGATGAGCGTAAAGGAACCGTCATTTCGGCCTTTCATTCATATCTCAGAGCCGTCATGGGATCGACTTTCGTTGCGCGCCGGGCTGGGATATAACAGGCAAGCAAGGCCACAACGATGAGTACAAACGTGACGGCAATGAATGTCAGTGGATCAGTCGGCTTCACGCCATAGAGCAAGCTGGAGATGAAACGCGTCAGACCCAGCGCGCCAAGGATCCCGAGTCCCACGCCGATCAAGGCAAGTATCATTCCCTCGCCCACCACGAGCCGAAGCACGTCGCTCTTTTGTGCACCCAGTGCCATGCGGATGCCAATTTCATGCGTGCGCTGGGATACCAAATAGGTGATCGCGCTGTAGAGGCCGACAATGCCGAGGAGCAGGGCCATGCCACCCGCGAACCCCAGCATCGTCAGAGTAAAGGAAGTGCGCGCCATCGACTTCTGCTCGTAATAGTCGAGTGTATGAACACCGGCGAGCGGAAGATTGGGGTCTACTGACCAGACCGCTCGGCGGACCTCATTCATCAAGCTTTCCGAACCCGCCCGCGGGCTGCGAATCGAGAACACGGCCCATCGAATCACAATCGTGTCTATGCCCCCGAAATGCGTCAAAATAGGCCAATACACGGAACTGGGCGCTGGCCTATCCACGCCATCATCGTGGATGTCTCCTACCACGCCGACCACTTCTCGCCACTCATCCTTCGTGGTTGAACGGATTTGCTTACCAACGGCGTTTCTCGGGTTCCCCCAGTACTCACGCGCCAGTTTTTCGGATACGATGGCCACCGGAGCCTCGTTGTAAATATCACTCCAAGTGAAATCGCGACCGGCAATCAGCGGTGTGCCGAGAGTTCTGAAAAATCCCGGCGACGCAAACCTGTACCGGTGGAGTAGCACGTCACCCGGAGCGTACGTGTGATCCCGGGCGAAAACGTTATCGCTCCATTCGTTGCCGTCCATCGGAACACTCATCGAGAGACCGGCTGAGGAGACTCCCGGAATGGCGCTGATCTTTTGCAAAATGTCCTGTTCCATTCGAACTACCCGTACTGGGTCTTTCACTTGCGTTTCGGGAATGTCAATCCGGAACGTCTGGATATTGGAAGGCGCGACGAATCCGGGGTCCACTCGGGTCAGGGCGCGAAAAGTTCGAATCATGAGTCCCGCGCTGACCAGCAAGACGAGAGCCAGGGCCACCTGGACAGTCACCAGCACGCTGCGCGACCGATGCCTTTGCTGGCTCTTACTCATTGGGCGTCCACCTTCTCGCATTCGGGTTCCCAGACTCGCGCCCGCATACTTCAAGATTGGGATCAGGCCGATCAGCAGGGTCACAAAGAGCGACACAGCCAGCGTAAAAAGCACGACAGAACCATCGATACCGATTTCGTTGAGGCGAGGGAGCCCGGCCGGCGCCATCGCGATCAGTGCGCGCACGGCTACATAAGCCAGCCCGAGGCCCAGAACGCTGCTGAGAAACGCCAAAACAAAGCTCTCTAATAGCATTTGTGCAGCGATGCGGCTCCGCGTGGCGCCGAGCGCGGCGCGAATGGCAAACTCCTGCCGGCGTCCTTCAACTCGTGCTAGCAAAAGGTTTGCGACATTCGCGCAAGCGATGAGCAGCACCAGGCCGATTCCGCCTATCAGAACCCATAAGACGTTACCTACGTCGCCGACGACATCTTGCTTCAATGGCCGGAGGTTGGGCCCAATCCGCGCGTCCTCGAACATTTTGGTGGTGTATCCCGGTGGCGGCGGAAAGCTTCTGAGCATTATGGAGAGCAGCCGAGCTACGTCCGCATCCGCTTCGGTAAGCGTCACTCCCGGCTTCAGCCTGGCGATGCCATCAAAACTGAAATCTCCTAGGGAAGTCTTGGCGCGGTCCAGCTGGAGGGGAAGGAGCAGGGCGAGATCAGGTCCGCCGAAGTGGAAGCTTTGCGGCAGCACCCCGATGATTTGACTTACTTTCCCATCCACGGTGATGGTTTTTCCGACCACCGAGCGGTCGCCGCCGAACCTACGGCGCCAATATCCGAATGTCAGCATCACCGTGTCCGGGCTTCCTGGTACATCGTCGGCTCGTGTGAACTCTCGCCCCAGCATGGGCGTGACCCCCAGAATCGGAAGCACACTATCGGTCACTTCGAGTCCCGCTACGTGCTCCGGCTCCGCGACGCCCGTAACGTTCACCGAATATCCCGTGTAAAGACCAATCTTCTGAAAGGCGCGGCCCTGCTCACGACAGATGAAGTAGAGTGACGGTGATGGATTGAGATTTTTGATATCGATGCCTGGAGCCGTGAGCCAGACGGCGACTAGTTGGTCCGGGTTCGGGTACGGTAGAGGCTTGAGGAGAACGCCGTTCACGACACTGAAAATTGCCGTAGTCGACCCCATACCAAGCGCCAGTGTGATGACGGCTATCGCCGTGAAACCGGGGTTACGGCGAAGTTGCCGCAGTCCGAAGCGCAGGCCCTGGAACAGTTCTTCAAGCCAGCGCCAACCCCACAGGTCCCGGCTCTTTTCGCGCAGAAGCAAGGCGTTCCCAAACTCGCGCCGCGCGGCATAGCGAGCTTCCTCGGGCGGCATGCCTTCTTCCGCGTTCGCTTGCGCCCTTAATTCCTGGTGCAAACGCATTTCTTCTTCGAGATCGCGCTGGAATTGCTCGCGCCGCAGGAAGAAGACCAACCGCCGCCAGATTTCACCGAGCCATTGCATAATGAACCTTACAAATTCAGCTATCAGCGATTAGCTTTCAGCCTGCCACTCGTCACTGTCGTCGAGATGCCGCACGGAGTTTATTCTGAGCTGAAATACGGGGAATTCTTCGTCGGTCGCCGCGGCGACCTCCTCAGAATGGCAGAGGAACATTGATCGCTTACCGCTTGCGTGTCTCCCGTCGCTGTTTTTCACGCCGTCTGAATCACCCGCTGGATTGCGCCGATCACGCGCTCGAACTGCGAAAGCTCGGCCTTGAGTTGCTTACGGCCAGCGGACGTCAGGCGGTAATAGCGGGCCCGGCGATTGTCCGCCGTCCGGCCCCATTTCGCCGTCACCCAGCCTTTCAGAAGCATCCGTTGAAGAGCCGGATAGAGCGACCCTTCTTCAACCCGCAAAACGTCCTCAGACAACCGCTGGATGGAACTGGCAATCTCGAAGCCGTGCATCTCCTCCGCGCGGGCCAGGGTTTTCAGGATCATCATGTAAAGCGTGCCAGGCGGAATTTCGTCGCGGCGCAAAGCGTCCTCCTTTAAGCATAGATAGACTATGTAACGATAAATCTGACTTGACCAGTTTTCAAGAGCCAAGGCTCATGCTGCCCAATAGGGCTCAATTTTGCGCCACCGGATGACGAACAATTTCCCGATTTTCAGCTAAGTCCATTCTTTTCTGTTTGTAAATTTACAACGAACGAATTGGATTCATAAGTCGCTTAGATTCTCTTAGATACAAGTAGTTTTGGAAATTGTTGGTCAAAGGTGAGCCAATAAGAAGCCAATAACATCCGGGCTTACAATACGATAGTTTTTTTCTCAGCACCACCAGACCTAAACATTCTCTTTTCCCGCACTTTTCTGTGGAATCGTAGCTATCCAAACCACGATACAAGCCTCTCCCACGGCCCCAGTGAAGTCTGCTCCTATCCATCCTGATACTCATTCTCCTTTTGTCCCCATTTCCAATTCCATGCCGGTCTCCTGCCGCCCTCCTTCCCCTAGCGGCTGTCAAAGGTCGTCCTGGCGAGAGGGGTAAGGAGGAAGGAGGCGCTTTTTGATGGATAGGCTAAAATAGTAGCCTATCACATGTCAAGCTTGACCGCGGCAGATCGCCTGATGGAACAACGGAAAAACAATGCCTCGCTCAAGACGTCAAGGCGCATAGAGAGCGCAAAAACAGTGACAAAGTGATGAGCGACGAATGAAGAGATGGCTTTCGACGCTTCGGCTTTTTTCTTGTCTCTGGTCACTCGTCACTTTTCACTCCTCACTGTTGCCGGGATTCCCGGCCGTCGCTCGGAATGGCAGAGGCAAATTCTCGCGCGCTCAGGCAGGTAATGGGGGTGTTGGTAAGCGAGGTGACGTAATTTTGTGTGTGTAAAAGTGCGGAGGGTGTAAGTTGGTTTCGCATAGCAAGCGAAGACCAAAATCCTTAGAGAAAGGAACCTACACCCCATGAGGAGAGTAACACCGATCACGGAGCAGTTCGAACATTTTGTGCGGGACCTGAAGGAGACGTTTTGGGGCGACCTGTATGGGAAGACGCGGCTGGCTTGGAAGGAGTTTT
>Ga0070735_10002667_pt1 | contig 16022 bp, 12 predicted proteins | sample Coa_R1_FD_66443 | JGI IMG/M metagenome (GOLD analysis project Ga0070735, IMG submission 66443) | Surface soil microbial communities from Centralia Pennsylvania, which are recovering from an underground coalmine fire - Coalmine... | ecosystem: Environmental > Terrestrial > Soil > Unclassified ... | reverse complement strand
GAAATGCCGCCTCCGCCATCTCTCCGCGCCGTTTCCGCGTAAGCCCAGCCCACCAGGCCGCATCCCGAGCCCGCCACTCCCCAGCCTCCGCCACTGCCATCAAATCCCCAATACAAACACCCATACCCATCATCCTCTCCACGTTCCCGATAAAGTTTTGTCATCCCGAGTGGAGAAGGTGGGCCGCGTAGCGGACCGTCTTCGCAGTCGAGGGACCTGTTGTTCTTGTGCGCCGCCACCAATGTCGCTCGCCACCTTCTCCAACCCAAAAAAACCAAAGCCCCAACCGGAAAACCGGATGAGGCCGAATCAATCGCATTTCGTGACGATACATAAATCATCCCACGGAGAGGGACATAGCGTCAAGCAAATTCGCAAAGGCACACTATAGCCTGTTGGACTTCGCTGTAATTCCCGTCACTTAGAACGCAAGCAGACCACGGACTTACTCAATGATCCAGCTCAGCGTTGTTCCGATCCGGGAACCCAAAATGTCTGTCAGGACATTTGAGAATAGCCCGGCGCTTCAGCGCCGGGTAAGCTTACCAACGTGTGAATCGCGTCCCGGAGAGACGCCTGATCCTCTCGGAGCCATCTAATGTCGCATACTTACGTTTCCTGCCTGATTCATTGTGTATTCTCCACGAAGAATCGCCGCGATTTGATCGCTGAAGAGGTTCAACCTCAACTCTGGGCATTCCTGGGCGGGATAGCGGGAAAGAACGGCTTCAAGTCCGTGATAGGCGGCGGAACAGCGAACCATGTTCACACTCTCCTGTCATTACCCGCGACACTGCCGCTCGCGAAGGCAATGCAATTGATCAAAGGCGCATCCTCGCATTGGATAAACGAGAATCACACGAAAGGCTTCGCCTGGCAGCAAGGCTATGGCGCATTTACGGTCGGAATTTCGCAAAAGGATCAGACAATCTCATACATCCGGACACAACGCCAACACCACAAGAAACGAAGTTTCGAAGAAGAGTTCCTGACATTTCTGAAGAAGCACGGCGTGGAATACGATCCGCAACACGTGTGGGGATGAGCGTGGGTTCAAGCGTCCCTCCGGGACCTGCGTCCATAACCTAGGAACAGATTCGACAAGAGAGCGAGCATAGCGACGCAAAAGGTCCCGGAGGGACCACCGATAATAGCCCGCCAGTTCACTGGCGGGAACACGTCTCCAGCAAAAACCCTAACCGCGTCCCGTAGGGACGCCTGAAACCAACCGGAAGCATCCGGGGCAGCTCTGGGCGTTACGATTAAATAGCTGCTCACAATCTGAGCACAGAACGTAACCGCTGACCTATCGGCACTTCTGCCTAAGCGCCGCACACACCGCTCTCACACTTTGTTTACGTTCGCAATTTCGGTAGACTCAGACCATGGCACGCATCCCCACTAACCGGAAACGCCACGCCCACGACCTGATCGACCGCATGGCGCCGGCACAGCTCTCAGCCGTGGTCAATCTATTGGAGGTCATGCTCGATCCGCTCGCATCCGCGCTGGCGAATGCGCCCGACGACGATGAACCAATCGGCGAAAAAGAGGCCCGCGAAGCGGAAGAATCCAAAGCTGCCCTGGCCCGTGGCGAGGGTGTTCCGCACGAAAAAGTTCTGGCCGATTTTGGGCTCAGCGCCGAAGACTTCGAGCGCATGGGCAGTACGCCCCTAAAGGCCGAGCGCCGCAAGCAGTAAAATGCCCAAGAAGATCATCTGGAGCGAAACGCGCCCGGGCCCAACTTCGAGCAATCGACCAATCAACAGCGCTTCGCATCCTTCACGCCGTCGCCCGCGCCGTCTTCACTGGTGAGGGTGATATCAAGCGGCTCAAAGGAATCGAGCCTCCCGAGTTTAGGCTGCGCGTCGGAGATTACCGCATTCGCTTTCGTGAGCCGGAGAATTCCGTCGATATTATCTCTGTGAAGCACCGCCGCGAAGCCTATCGTTAACCACCTCAAGGAACAAAAAAGCCCCGCTCTCGCGAGCAGGGCTTTTGAGTTTGCTGAAAGCTGACGGCTGATAGCTGGAAGCTTTCTTAGTACATATCTCCCATGCCGCCGCCATGTCCGCCGCCCGGCATCGGAGCTTCCTTCTTTTCCGGAATCTCCGCTACCAAAGCTTCGGTGGTCAGCATCAGAGCCGCAATCGAGCCGGCATTGGTGAGTGCGGTGCGCACCACCTTCGTCGGATCGAGCACGCCAGCCTTGACGAGATCTTCGTACTCGTTGGTCAGCGCGTTGTAGCCGAAGTTCGAGTCCTTCGCTTCGCTGATCTTGCCCATAACCACCGCACCCTCCTCGCCGGCGTTCTCGGCAATCTGGCGCAGAGGCTCCTGGATGGCGCGCTTCACGATGTTGACACCGATCTGCTCATCACCCTCGAGCTTCAGCTTATCGAGAGCCGGGACGCAACGGGCCAGCGCCACACCGCCGCCGGGGACAATGCCTTCTTCCACGGCTGCGCGCGTCGCATGCATCGCGTCTTCCACGCGGGCTTTCTTTTCCTTCATTTCGGTTTCGGTTGCGGCGCCGACTTTGATCACGGCCACGCCACCGACCAGCTTCGCCAACCGCTCCTGCAATTTCTCGCGGTCATAGTCGCTGGTGGTCTTATCGATCTGGCTGCGAATTTCCTTCACGCGGCCTTCAATCTCGTTGTGCTTGCCCTTGCCTTCGACCACGGTCGTGTTGTCCTTGTCGATCGTGATCTTCTTGGCCTGGCCGAGATCCGAGACCTGCACGTTCTCGAGCTTGATACCCAGATCTTCGGTGATCGCCTTGCCGCCGGTGAGGATCGCGATATCCTGCAGCATCGCTTTCCTTCGATCGCCGAATCCCGGAGCCTTCACGGCCGCAACTTGCAGCGTGCCGCGCAGTTTGTTGACTACGAGAGTTGCGAGCGCTTCGCCCTCAACGTCTTCTGCGATGATCAACAGCGGCTTGCCGCTCTTGGCAATCTGCTCGAGCAACGGAAGCAGATCCTTCATCGAGCTGATCTTCTTCTCGTTGATCAGAATGTAAGCATTGTCGAGCGCAACTTCCATCCGCTCCGGATCGGTAACGAAGTACGGAGAGAGATAGCCGCGATCGAATTGCATTCCTTCGACAACTTCGAGCTGGGTCTCGAGCGTCTTCGACTCTTCCACGGTGATCACGCCATCCTTGCCGACCTTTTTCATGGCTTCGGCAATGATGTGGCCGATGGTCTCGTCGTTGTTGGCCGAGATGGTGCCAACCTGCGCGATCATGCTGTCGTTGTTGACGGGCTTCGAGAACTTGTCGATCTCGCCTTTAGCGCGCTCGCCAGTTTTCTTGTCGAATGCGCCGCAAACGGTGGAGACAGCCTTCTCGATGCCGCGCTTCAGGGCCATTGGATTGGCGCCGGCAGCAACCGTTTTCACGCCCTCGCGATAGATCGCCTGGGCCAGAACGGTCGCGGTGGTAGTCCCGTCGCCGGCTACGTCCGAAGTTTTGCTGGCAACTTCGCGAACCATCTGGGCGCCCATATTCTCGAGGCCGTCCTTCAGTTCGATTTCTTTTGCCACGGTCACGCCGTCTTTGGTGATGGTCGGCGAACCGAATTTCTTCTCGATGACAACATTGCGGCCTTTCGGGCCGAGCGTTACTTTTACTGCATCGGCGAGAAGATTGACGCCGCGCAGAATTGCCTGCCGCGACTCTTCTCCATGTACGATTTGTTTTGCCATTGTTTCTTCTCCTTGATTCTGTTGCAGGATTTACCTGCGGAAATTTCTTTTGAGGCTCTCAGCTGTCAGCCGTTGAGCTTTCACGTCCTGGTTTCGAGCTTCGAGCTAAACCGTTTTTCATCCTGAGCTGCGCTCTTTTGCGTTGCGAAGGACCTTAGGGAATTACCGCGCGTCAGCCCGCGAAGCGGAATGACACTAACGCGCAACGCGCCCTCCATTATTTTCTCGAACCAGCGAGTTCCTTCTTTGCAGGGTTCGCCGCTCCGGTCAGAATGCCGAGGACTTCGTCTTCTTTCATGATGATGTACTCTTCGCCGTCAATCTTGATTTCGGTGCCGGAGTATTTGCCGAACAGGATGCGGTCGCCCTCTTTTACAGCCAGAGGAAAAGTCTTGCCTTCGTCGTTGGTGCGGCCTTTGCCGGTGGAGATGACTTCCCCCTCCTGCGGTTTGTCCTTCGCGCTATCCGGAATAATGATGCCACCGCGGGTGGTGGTCGCTTCTTCCACGCGCTTTACCAGAATGCGGTCGTGTAGTGGGCTGAATTTCGCCATATTGCAACTCCTTTCATGCTTGTAGAAGGTTGAGGTACTTGAACATATGAATTTGTTGGGAAATAGGCAGGCTGTTAGCAGTCTCGCCTACTGAGTGCTAATTATAGGGATGTGAGCGGGGCATTGTCAAGGGGTGCATGTTCCACAATTCTGCAGGTTTGCGCTCAGTGGAGGATCGCACAATTTGCAAACCGAACGACCTAGGGATTTGTCGGCACAAACGGGGAACGGGCACCACGTTTTGGGCTTCCCTGCTTCATGATGACAAAGCCGTTCGGTCGATCGCGGTTGTGCCGTCGGCTGAGGGAAATTGGTTTTTTTTGCCCGCAACGAAGCGCGATGTTATATTCGCCCGCCTTGCACGGCTTTTTCGCTTGTCTCAGCGCACAATCCGGAATCACAAAGACGGACGGTCGACAAGACCCTGACTAATGGGCAATCTCAGATCCTCTCTTGAATTAGTTAGTCAACGGATCAATAATCGCCTTACCGCTGCAAGCAATTCACCGTTGGTCACGTGGCGGCTTGCGCAGCTTCGTCTTATCTCAAAACAAAGTAAGGAGCGCTTATGAAAAAGCAGACGAAACTGGCACTTAAGAAGATTACATTGAAGGACCTCGATGAGGCCAAGCTGGATACGATGGCTGGCGGCCTCTCGGATACGGGATGCACGCGGTGTCCGACTGCGTACAAAACTTGTTTTGGCCCGAGTTGCCCGGACGTGTGTTAAGCGGGATTTCAGGGAATCGGAAGCCCGTTCAGGCTTTGCCTGGACGGGCTTTGTTTTGCGGTCCGCAATGGTTTGAAGCCCTCGGAATTGTGAGCCTAATTGGCATACTGAAGCGGGCTCTTTCTCCGAGGGTCCCAGTGTCAGGAACGACGTACCGAGCGATTATTTCGGCACGCTGAAGTCATGCCCCTTACTATATTCTGCGTACAAAAACCGCTTCCCCTTCCTTTTGGGAAGGGGAAGCGGTTAGTGCCGGTTTATGTAACCACTTATCGCGCTATTTATTGGACGATTAAGGTCACGTTCATCGTGTGAACAGGTGCGCCATTGCCCGAGCCTGCGGCAGTTACCGAAACGGTGTACTGGCCGGCCGGAGTACCAGGCGTGCTTCCGTTATTGTTGTTGTTCGAAGAGCTACTCCCGCCGCAGCCCACCAAAGCGAACATAGTGATCAGGAGAGCGACTCCGAGAATCGCCATGTGCCGGCGGCGGCGCTTAGAGCCTGCGCTCACGAAGACCAGGCCGAAGAGGCCAAAGCCGCCGAGACTGGCCAGGAGCATGGGATCCGTCGGTTTCGAGTTGGGCAGCACGGGCGGGGTGAGCGACGCCGTGCTGGCCGCTGTAGTGGTCAGGGTGAGTGTAGTCGACGAATACGTTCCGTTCGATGGCGTCAACGATGCCGGGCTGAAGCTGCATCCCACCTTCGAAGGCAAGCTTGCCGGGCAGTTGAAGGCTACAGTGCCGTTGTAACCCCCGCTGGGGGTGATGTTGAAGGTATAAGTAGCTGACTTACCCGGAGTCACAGTCACCGACGGATTCAGCGTGCCGAAAGCGAAATCCGGAGTGGCCGTAATCACCTCGCTCAGGGCTGAAGACGTGCGCGCGTGGAAGTTGGCAGTGCCGCTATAGACTGCGGTGATGTTATGCGTACCGACGGCCAGTTTTGCGCTGGTGAAGGTAGCTACGCCGTTCGCCAGATTCGCGCCGCCCAACGTGGTGTTCCCATCGAGAAAGCTAACGGAGCCGGTTGGAATCGCGGTTACGCCGCGGACGTTCGCCGCAATCGTCGCGGTGAAAGTGACCGACGCGCCGAGAACAACGGGGTTCGCAGAAGACTTCAGAGCGTTGGAGCTGCCGGTAGCATTCAGCAAGACCGTCGCCCCAGCGTAGTTGTAGTTGGCGGTGACTACGTCCATTGCGCCGTCGTTGTTTACGTCAGCCAACGCAATCGCGTTAGCGGTGTAGTTTGCCGCACCGCTGCCAGCAGGAGTCTCAACCGGATCGTAGAACATTCCAGCCGCGAACAGGTTGGTGCCAGTGTTGTAGAGAACTCCGATCGTTCCGTAGCCGGAGTTGCTGTAGATCACGTCAAGCTTACCGTCGCCATTGAGGTCGAACATCTTGACATCGCCAGGTGTCGGCGGGACCAACAGGGCGTTCTGCAGAGTGGTGGAGAAAAGAACGGGCGTTTTGAACGTGCCGTCACCATTCCCCTGCGCGATCGCTAAGCCCTCGTTCGGTGCGACGTGATCGGCTACCGTGACAGCGATGTCCAGTTTGCCATCGCCGTTCAGATCGCCGAGAGCCACGTTACCCAGGTTGTTAAAGGCGAAAGTGGAAGTCTTGGCAGCCTGGAATGTTCCGTCGGAGTTTCCAAGAAAAACATCCACGCCCTGATTGCTTTGCGGCACAACTAAGTCAAGGATGCCGTCGCCGTTTACGTCGGCTGCGGCGATACCAGTTCCGGTGCCGTTAGTGGCATAAGTCACTGCGGTTCCGAAGTTGCCAGTGCCGTCGTTAAGCAGGACACTGATGTTGTTGCTTCCGGTGTTCACAATGGCAAGGTCAGGATGGCCATCGCCGTTGAAATCGCCAGCAATGATTTTGAATGCATTCGTGCTGACGCCTGGGAAGAAGGTATTCGCTGGGAAGCTACCCTTGCCATTGCCGTAATAAATTTCCACACCATTGTTGCTTTCGTTTACGGTGGCGATATCAAGATTGCCGTCGCCGTTGAAGTCAGCTACCGCAACGCCTTCAAACGATCCGCCTTTACCGAGGTTGATTCCCGGCTGCAAGCTGCCATCCGGGTTGGAGAGAAATACCGTGACGCCGATGCCGCTGCCATTCGGCGGATTGAAGCCGTAGTTGCCGACGACAAGATCGGGATAACCATCACCGTTTAAGTCCCCGACGGCGATAGCGGTTGCACCAGCGCTAAAGCCTCCCGGAACCGGAGCGTAGAAATCCTGCGCGCCGCGAAAAGTGCCGTCGCCATAGCCTTGCAAATAGGCGAAACTGAAGTTGTCATCCGGAACCACGATGTCCGGGATCCCGTCGCCATTCAAGTCTTGCACGATGGCTGAAGTCTTCGGTGTGCCTCCGGCGTTGTAGCCGACCGTGGGCACGTTGACCGTTCCATCGCCATTGCCGAGGAGCACAGTTACATCGCCGGCATCGTGATTGGAGACAACGAGGTCATTCTTTCCGTCGCCGTTTACATCGGCAATCGTAACCGCAAGAGGAGAAATGTTGGCAGCAGTGTTGTCGGTAGTTTCGGTTCCAGCCGAGTAGTAGACACCAGCCTTGAAAGTGCCGTCGCCGTTATTAACGTAAACCGTCAAGTTGCCCGCCGCGCCTGAGGCGCTGCAATTGGCGGCGATCAGCTCAGGTTTGCCATCGCCATTCAAATCACCGGCGGCGTTGTTGCAAATGTCATAGAGGCCATCGGGATTGGTGAGCGGAGTTCCGGCGACGAAAGTTCCATTGGCCTGACCGAGGTAAACGACATCCTGAGTGCCGGTAATTGCCGCAAAGTCGAGAATGCCGTCGCCATTGAAGTCGTCGAATATGACGTTCGAAACTTTGCTGCCGAGAGCCACGGATGTGGGCGCCTGGAAAGTGCCATCGCCGTTACCCAACAGAGTCCAGACATTGGCCGGAGTGTGCGCATCAACAAATACGAGATCGAGATTGCCATCGCCATTAACATCGAACACCGCGCCGCCAACCAGGAAGTTTGCCGTGATCGTAGTGGGACCGGTGCTGGGCACAGTGAATGTGCCATTGCCAGTAGGAACCCACAGTTCGAACGTTGCCGGATTAGTGCCATGCACAACGATCAGATCCTGCTTGCCCGTGTTATGGAAGTCACCATACAACAACTGGTCGCCGTCGACGCCATTGGGATTCGGGATCAGCACGCCGGGCTGGAAGGTGCCATCGCCATTGCTAAGCGCGATCGAAATCGCGTAAGAGTTCGTGCTCCCTTGCACCGGCGCGGCCAGGTCAACGATGCCATCGTTGTTGAAGTCTGCAGCAATGGCCGACCATTGCGCGAGGCCGTTGGTCGGAATCTGCGTGCCACTCACAAATCCGACGGGATTGCCGATCGGGTTACTGCCGCTAACCAACGGCTTGCTGCGTGCCGCGTGCATTTTTGTGGTGGCGGACGGTGCTGCGCTGGCGTGCGCGGCTAGTTGCCTGGCCGTAGGCGCTGAGAATCGGCTTGAGGGGCCTGTGCCCGCCAGGAGCGGAATAGAGGCCAGCGCGAGGAACACAAAGGATGCAAGGAACTTCTTCATAGAGTTGAAACGCTCCATTCGATTGACTTCAAAAAGACAAGATCAGCAACAAGGTGCTGCTATTTGGGGGGGCGACATCGGGGGAAATGGCATTAGGGCTCGCAAACAGTCTCCAGTAAAGTTACCCGGAGAGGAATGGCCCTAACGAGTGGGGCACGAAAGTAACAGATATCCCCTTACTCGTGGAAAGAACAAGTGCTCGCGAAACCCGGATTGATCGCCCCCTGCAGGAAGGTATTAGGAGGAACTTAATTTTGGGAGGGTACGAAGGTACTGGAGTGGGCTGGGTACTATTGTGGTTGAGTGATGGTTCGGGTGCCGGAGGATTTACACGTGGCGTGGTGAGGGTAGGGATTCTTCGACTTGGGCTCCCTGGCGCTCGCCGCTTCGCTCAGAATGACAAATTGCAGCAGCGATGCTCGCTTCGCGCTAGGCCCTCAGCGATTGCGCTGCGGATGACAGTGCAGCGGCTAGAGATGTGGAGTTTGGGACGCCGCCCTGGGCAAGATCTTTGCTGCCGCCCCCGCGGCCGCCGTGGCTTGCGACTGCCTGCTTGAGAAGAGCGGCCATATCGTTGGGCTGGCCGGGTGATTGCGCGAAGATGAGAACCGGTTGCGGCGATTCGGCGGCGAGAAGAACGATTGCGTTCGATGCTTGGCGTGTCAGCCGTTGGGCAAGCAGTTTTAGGAAGTTGAGGTCGCGGTCCGGAAAGGTATGGAGGATCAGCCTGCGTCCGCTATTCTCGGGGGTTTCAGCGAGCAGGCGGCCGGCCTGAGCGGTTGCGAGTTCGCTGGAAATTTGCTCGTGCTGCTTGCGAAGCGATCTTATTTCGTCAAGCGATTTGCGGGCTTGCGTAGGCGTGTCGTAAATATGGGCGGAGAAAAGCGCGGCGGTTTCACTTAGGGTTTGGAAATCGCGGCGGGCGACGGACACGGCGCGCTGCCCGGCTACGAATTCCACGCGCCATCCCTGGCGAACTTTCTCGAATTTGCGGCAGAGCAGGCCGGCAACTTGTCCGGTGCTGTTTACATGTGTGCCGCCGCAGGCGGAGAGGTCGAAGTTCTGAATGTCGATCAGACGGAGTTGGTCGCGGCCTTCGGCTGGCGGTTTGCGAAGACCTAGACCTGCGGCTTCTTCGCGGGCTACGTAGCGGATGCTTACGGGGCGATTTTCGAGAATGATTTCATTGGCGCGCCGTTCGGCGGATTCTACTTGGGATTGGGTCAGGGTTGGAGTGTTCAAGTCGCTTAAGTCCAGATCGATGGAGCAGTAGTCATCGGCCATGTGAAAGGAAACCGTTGGCATGTCGAAGAGTTCGATGAATGCGGCGGATAGAACGTGTTGGGCGGAGTGTTGCTGCATGTGGTCGCGGCGGCGAGCGGCGTCGATTTGGCCGTGGATGCGGGTTCCGGCGGAAACGTCTAGGGGCGCTTCTAAATAGTGAACGACGTGGCCGTCTTCGGTGTCAGCTACTTCCGTGACGCGGAATTTGTGGTCGCTATTGGCTACAGTAATGTGTCCGGAGTCGTGAATCTGGCCGCCGCTGGTGGGATAGAAAGCCGTGCGGTCGAGGATCAGCGACGGCCGGGGGGAGTCTTGGACTTCGCGGACTTCGGCGTCGAAATCGTAGAGGAAGGAATCGTTGTAGTAGAGGCGGTCGGTCATGTTTTCAGAATAAGTAGCTGGGCGGTTGGGTGCAAGTTTAGGTGGCGAATGGAAATAACGGGGGACATAGAGGTTCACAGAGGTAAGGCTTTCGGTTCGTCGGTGTGATTTCCGGCGGGGGTGCGGTAATCTCAAAGCTTCCATGAATATTTTAAGAGAATTGTTCGAGGAACATTTTCACGGACCCGCTACTCGCGTGCTGCCCCTACAGGGTGAATTGGGCGGATCCGGCCGGAAGATTATTCGTTTGAGCAACGAGGAGGTTAGCGCGATCGGGATTTTGTATGGCGTACGCGAGGAGAATGCGGCGTTTCTGGAATTCTCTAAACATTTTCTCGGGCACAATCTGCCGGTGCCGGAGATCTATGGCGAGGATCTGAATCAGGGCGCTTATTTGGAAGAAGATTTGGGCGACGTCACTCTATTCGATTTTCTTTCCAGCAATCGGGACCGGGAGAATATTGCGCCTGCAGTGGTCGAAGCTTATGGAAAAGTCATCGCGATCCTGCCCCGGTTTCAGATCGAAGCGGGACGGGATTTGGATTACAGCAAGTGTTATCCACGGGCTAGTTTTGACCGGCAGTCGATTAATTGGGATTTGAATTATTTCAAGTATTACTTTTTGCGCCTGGCGGGGATTTCTTTTAGCGAGCAGGCGCTGGAGGATGATTTTGAGAGCCTGACGAATTTCTTGTTGAGCGCGGATCGCGATTACTTCATGTATCGCGATTTTCAGTCGCGCAATATTATGCTGCGCGGCGGCTCGCCATTTTTTCTGGATTATCAGGGCGGGCGGAAGGGGGCGTTGCAGTATGACGTCGCTTCCCTGCTCTACGATGCCAAGGCGGATTTGCCGCCGGAGTTGCGGCAACAGTTGCTGGATTTGTATATCGAGCGGGTGCAGGAATTCGTTCCACTTGAGCGCGAGAAGTTTTTGCATTACTTCTACGCCTACGTTTATGTGCGGATTTTGCAGGCGCTGGGGGCCTACGGGTTTCGCGGATTTTATGAGCGCAAGGCGCATTTTCTGCAGAGCGTGCCTTATGCGCTGAAGAATCTGCGCTGGCTGTTGCATAACGTGAAGCTGCCGATTGCTTTGCCGACGCTGATGGAGGCGTTCAATTCCATGCTGGCGTCGGAGAAACTGCAGGGGCTGGCTTCTTCGGGGGAAAATCTTAGGGTGCGAATTTTTAGTTTTTCATTTCATCGGGGTTGGCCTAAGGATGAAAGCGGAAACGGCGGAGGGTTTGTTTTCGATGGGCGGAGCTTGCCGAATCCGGGGCGTGAAGAACGCTTTAAGGCTCTAACTGGAAAAGACGCTACGGTGATCGAGTATTTGAATCAGCAGGAGAGCGTCCATCAGTTTCTGGCTAGTGTGATGTCGCTGGTGGATGCGAGCGTTCACAACTATCAACAGCGCGGATTTAAGGATTTAATGGTTTCGTTTGGGTGTACGGGCGGCCAGCATCGGTCGGTGTATTTGGCGGAGCAACTGGCGAGGCATCTGCGGGCGCGGAGTGGAGTGGATGTGGTAGTAAAGCATCGGGAGTTGGAGGCGGCGGGTGGCGAGAATCAATAAGGAAGGTCGCGTCGCGCTTTATTGTCGTCCCGCTTCGCGGCACGACGCGCGGTCGCTCCCCCAGATCCTTCGGCGACGGAAACCGTGCCGCCTCAGGATGACAATGCAATGAAGGCGATGATTTTGGCTGCGGGGCTGGGGACACGGTTACGGCCGCTGACCAATGATCGTCCGAAGGCGCTGGTGGAAGTGGGCGGGCGGGCGCTGCTGGAAATTACGCTGGCCCGGCTGCGCGAGTTTGGGATTCGCGAGGTAATTGTGAACGTGCATCACTTCGCGGACATGGTCGTGGATTATCTGAAGGCGAATGACAATTTTGGAATGCGGATTGAAATTTCGCGCGAGGACGAGTTGCTCGATACCGGCGGGGGCTTGAGGAAAGCTGGGTGGTTTTTTCTGGAGAACTCTTCCGAACGCGAAGAACCATTTGTTTTGCATAACGTGGATGTGATCAGCACGATTGATTTGAATCGCATGGTTGCGTTTCATCGGGAGCGTCGCGCGCTCGCTACGTTGGCAGTGCAGGAGCGGGAGACTTCGCGGTACTTGCTTTTTGACGAGGGTGGGAGGCTGTGCGGGCGTCGAGCGGGACAGGATGGCAGGCTTGAGATTGTGCGGGGAGCGGAGGATGGATCTTTGCTGAGCGCTCTCGCTTTTTCCGGCGTACACGTTATTTCTCCGCAATTTTTTTCTTTGCTGACGGAAGAAGGAGTGTTCTCCATCATGGCAGCATATCTGCGACTCGCAGGTCAGGGAGAGAAAATCTGCGCCTTTCGCGCCGACGAATGCTACTGGCGCGATTTGGGGCGATCGGAGAATATTGCGCAAGCGTCGCGAGATTTTCAGGCTAAAATTCTGTCCTTTTGAGCAAGGCGGCCCGGCTAGTTTTCAGTTGTTAAATCCTACCTTTTTCAACAGGTCGTTGAATCTTGGGTCTCCGCGTAGAATGTCGAAGCCGGGATCAACTTTCAGGTTGGCTAGAGCAGGATCGTGTTGCTGATAGGCCTTCTCCAGGAACGCGAACGATTTTTCCTTTTCTCCGACCATGGCGTAGGCCCAGGCCAGATAGCCGGGCGGGATATAGCCATGGCTTGTGCCGGCCATTCGCTGATTGCTTTCCAACTCCGCCAGTATTTTTAAGGCCGCCGGATGATCGCCGGAACGGTCTAGCGCTGCCGCCTCAGTAATGAATCCATTCAGATCGTCCGGATTCACGACCTTGGGCATTTTCAGCGCCTCAGCATACCGTCCTTTGAAGATGTAGGCGTGGGCGAGGATGATCCAGCCGACTTTTTGATCCGGCATGTTAAGAACTGTAGAAATCGCATCATCGTAGCGGTGCGCATCATAGAAGTTCTCCGCCAGGCCCTCGGTGATCATCGGAGAGAGAGGATCGAGCACTTGGGCTCGCCGGAACTCGGTATCTGCGGCCGCGAACTGGCCGAGTTCCATGTAGTTGAGTCCGGCCCAGTGGTGGGCGGGGGCATAGTTGGGATCGAGTTCGGTGGCTTTGCGAAAATCCTGCTCGGCCTCCTGCCATTTCCACTCGCATTGGGACTCGAGCAGGCCTTCGGTTGCATAGGCCCGCGCGAGATTGGGATCGAGTTCGAGCGCATGCTGCAATGCGGCTTTGGCGCGGGGGACGGCTTCCGCAGGCGGCATTTGCGAGTTGATGGTCATCACCGTGTAGCTGTCGGCCAGCCCGGAGTACGCCAGGGCGTAGTCGGGATCATCTTTTATGGCGCGCTCAAACAAACGGATGCTTTCCTGCATGTCCGGGAGTTGGCGGGTATTCCATAAGTATCTGCCGTGCAAGTACAGGACGTGGGCTTCGGAGTTATCCGTATCGCGCTTGAGGGGGCGAAGGCCGGCGTTAACGGGAATGCGAAGGACTGTGGCGGTTTCCTGAAGAATATTCTGCTCGGAACCTGCCAGGTCGGCAGGCTGAATGTCATAGGCCTTCGACCAGAGATGAAAGCCGTTTCTGGTGTCGATGAGCTGGGCGTCGATGCGCAGGTTTCCGTTGGACTGGCTGATGCTGCCTTCGAGCAGGGCTTCTGCGTTCAAGGCCTGGCCGATCTTGCGGACGTCTTCGGCTTTGCCTCGGAACTGAAAAGCGGACGTGGCGGCTACTACGCGGAGACCTTTCAACTGGGCGAGGCCGGTGGTTAATTCTTCGGCGACTCCGTCGGTTAGGTACGCTTCGCCGGGCTCAGAGGTTAGATTCAGGAACGGCAGTACCGCGATTGACGTGGGCGTGCCGCGGCTCGGATGACGGTATCGAATGTAGTAAATCGCACCTATGGCGAGTACGGTGGCGAGAGCTACAACTGGTACTTTTCCGAGCAACCAAGTTTTTGGTTGGTCGGATTTCTCGTTTCTGGAGCTCGCGATCTCCAGTTGCGAAGTCTTGCGCCCGAAGGTAGGAACATAGCCGCCTCTGGGCACCTCGATAACGAGAGGATCATTTCGTCCGGGTCCACCGTAGTATTCTCCGAGCTTTTTCCGAAGGCGTCCCGCTTCGATCCGCACCACTGGGTCGTCTTTCGGATCGTAAGCTTGGGGACGGCCGAAGACCTCGACCCCCAAAACATATTCCTTGATCTGACGGTCTTTGCCTGCAAGTGATGTCTCTACAATGAAACGGAGGAACTGGCTTGGGCGCTGGGCGTTGAGGAATGGGTCCGATGCGAGGATGCGTTGCAGCTGGGCACGGATAGATTCCGATGACAGGCCGTCATCAGTTTCGACTTCGTAGCCCGCGGCGAGGTTGCGCCTCTGGCTCATGCTCATACTCTGCTCTAGACAACGATTTCGGGGGACGAATGCTAGATTGCCAGATGTCAGGGGACCAACGACCTCGGCAAAGTGCAAGATACCACAGATTGATACCGTAACAATACCCCATGATTCTTGCACCCTCTTTCCGACCAAGGCATTCTTTCATGCCGACCGGCTCGTGGAGTGGGGCCCTGTAGGGGGCGCGACTAGCTATATGTGCAGTTTGTTGCGCACTCTCCCTGTTTCTACGCGGTTCGAACTTTGCAAAATCGACCGGGCTTCGAAGCACACCCTCTCAGGAGAATGAAAATGAGAACGTTACAAATCATGCTATTACTCGGAACGATTTCGGTGGGAGTGGCACAGGCACAGTCGATAACTTACTCGACCTTTTTGGTCCCTGAAGCCGCGCCGAACACGCTGAACGTACAGGGCATCAGCCGCTCCGGTGAGGTTGATGGATACTTGACCGACACTTCTGGCAATCTGGAGGGATGGATTCGGGACAAGAACGGCGACATCACCCTGCTAGTCGATCCGCTGGATACGGGCACGCCGTCAGCGACCGTGGCTTATGGTTTGAGTCCGTCGGGGATTGCAATCGGCTATTTCTTCGACACTTCGGCGAATCTCTACTATGGGTACTTTTACAGTGGAGGCAACTACCAGACTTACAGTGTGCCTGATCAGCCATCGGGGACGGACACGACTGTGGGAGGGATCAGCAGCCCGGGAATGTTCTGCGGGTCTTTGCTTCAGCCTCCCTACACCACGTACTTGAACTATGTGAGCATTAAGGGTCAAGTAACGGTTTTCCAGGTGGAAGGATCGAATGACGAAGATTGCCTCGGCATCAACAGCGCCGGCACCTCCGTCGGATCCTACGTCGACGATGCCGGGGTCGATCACGGATGGATACGTGACGTATCGGGGAAGGTCACGACGGTCAATGTGCCGGCTGCATCCATGACTGCGGGTACGGCTCCGTGCATATCTGGCATTGTCGGCGGCACGACGATAAATGGCATCAACGATCAGGGATTTATTTCAGGCCATTATTGGGACAGGAAGTATAACGAGCATGGGTTCATCCGCACTCCGAGCGGGAAATTTATCACACTGAATGTCCCCGGGGCATACCAGACGGGAGGCGGCAGCATTAACGCCAACGGGGAGATGGTCGGTCATTGGGCCACCGATACTTCCTGCGACGACCAAGGTTTTATCGCTACCATCCAACAGTAGATCGCGGCATTAGTTTGGTTCGGCGAAAGGCTTGGGCTGGCTTGTTCGGGGGGGTTAGCCCGAGTCTCTTTCTGATTCCTTTATCCCCGCTTTCTCAGTAGGGGCCGATGATTCCGGCGATGGCGCGGGAAGCTTGCGAGGGCGGCCGCTCCGCATTACTCGTATCAAGCACAT
>Ga0070735_10002666_pt1 | contig 16024 bp, 11 predicted proteins | sample Coa_R1_FD_66443 | JGI IMG/M metagenome (GOLD analysis project Ga0070735, IMG submission 66443) | Surface soil microbial communities from Centralia Pennsylvania, which are recovering from an underground coalmine fire - Coalmine... | ecosystem: Environmental > Terrestrial > Soil > Unclassified ... | reverse complement strand
ACCACCGAGGGGCAGACCGGGATGCGGGCGTACCTTCGGTCGCTCACGCCCCAGGAGCAGGTCGGGTGCTTCGAGCTCTTCAACGCTCAGAAGTGCGCCGACGGGGGCTGAGCACTCTAGTCCGCGCGTCCGCCCTATCCCCCGCGGGACGCGTCGAGACCGACGTTGCACTCGCCGTTGTCGGAGCAGCCGGCGTCGGCGGCGCACGCCGTGCACGAGCCCACGCACCGGCTCGTGCAGCTTTGCGCCTGCGAGTTGCATCGAGTGCAGGCGTTGTTTCCGCCGCAGATCCGCAAACACTGCTGCAGCGTCTGTTCGCAGCTCGACCCGCACGAGTGGGCGGTCATGACGCAGGCGGAAGGAGCGCCGCACGCGTTCGACGCGTCCTGCGCGTCTGCCCCGGCGTCCTGGCCCCCGCCGTCCTGGCCCGTGCGCGGTCGGGAGTCGAAGTCGAGGTTCGCGTCGGCCTCGCTCGGCGCGCCCCCGTCGAAGGACGCGGCGGCGGCGTCGTGCCCGGAGGGCGGCGGCGTCGTCGTGCTCGACGCGTCGCTCCCGTGCGCCTCGCGCCCGCCCTCGGCCGGGTCGAAGCGATCGAAGTCCATCGCGCAGGCGGAGGCGCTCACCCACGCGGCGGCGACGCCGAGCGCGATCGTCCACCCGCGAGCCGTCACAGCTGCCCCCGCACCCCGAGCCAGCCGGGGGAGACGACCAAGGCGGTCCCCGTCTGCGCCGTCCTTCCGCGCGGCGAGAGCACGAACAGCGTGACACCCGATACGGCCCCCAGGATACCGACGGCCAGACCCACGTTGGCGACGAGCTGCTTCGTCTTTCCGGAGGAGATCTCGTCGGCTTTGCTGGAGGGGCAGGGGTTCGCGCCGCAGCTCGACTGCAGGTCGTCGTACGTCGACTTGGCCATCGCGCCGAAGACGCCGAACGCGACGAGACCCGCCGCGCCCACCCCTGCGGCGACGTACGCGGAGGTTCTCATCCAGGCATGGTCGGCCGGCGCTTCTGGGGGCGCGGGGGTCGCGGTATCGGCGGGCTCGGGCGGCGGCGGCGATGGCTCGATGGCCGCGCCCGATTGGGCGTCGAGGGTCAGCACGCCCCTCTGCCCCGCGGCCAGCGTCACCGTTTGGCGGACGGGCGAGCGCCCGGGCGTCTCGACGACGACCTCGGTGAGCCCGGGAGCCACGGGCGCCGGTTCGCCCCACGCCGCGCGGCGCAGCTCCTCGCCCCCGACGGTGACGCGCGTGCTTTCGGCGGCGTTTTGGATCGCCAGCGACACGAATCCGAGCTTGAACTCGAGCTCGGAGCGCTCGAGCGACGCGGCGGCCGAGGCGCGCGAGTAGCGCCTGTCCTCTCCCGCGAGCTCCTTGGCCTCGGTCACGGTTCGTCCGAACTCGGCGTAGGCTTCGACGAGCCTCCCCAGGCCCTCCAGGCTCCGCGCCACCTCGAGGCGGGTGTTCGGGCTCGCCACGATCTCGTACGACGCGCGAAGCTCGGTGAGCGCCTGCTCGTACTGATGGCCGTCGAGCAGCGCCTTTCCCTTCAAGAAGCGCGACTGCGCCTGCTCTCGCTGCACCGGCGTCGCCGACGAGGGGAGCACGCCGTCCGCGCGGGCGGTGGATGGGGTGAGTCCGATTGCAAGCAAAGTGAGAGGGACCAGAACGCGCATCAGATCCCCTCTGGTTGGTAGTGGCGCCGCGGGCCGGGGCGCAGCTTCGGTGCGGCCGGGACCGGGACCGCGCCGGATGGCAGCGGTCCGCCGGGCGTCGCAGCGGTCGTCGACGGCGACGTCGTCGTCGAAGGCGCGGCGGCCGTAGGGGGCGCGGCCACCGGCGCGGGCGTCGGCGCGATCGGCTTCGGCTCAGCCGGGGGCCCCGTCTCGGCCGCGGGAGTCGACGCGGCCTGGGCGGGGGGCCGCGTTCGCAACCACCACCCGAGGGCGCTCGTCGCGACGAGCATCGAGGCCACCGCCGCCAGGACGACGAGGGTTCGACTTCGACCTCGCCGGCGTCCCTCCTCCCGCGGTCTGGCGCTGTGCGACGATCCGGTCAGGGTCGTGCGAGCGGGCTCCTCGGGCGGGGACCAGTGAATGACCGGCGGTCGGATCGCCGCGGGAGTCTCGGTGAGGACGGAAGGGATCGGGGCGGCCGCCGCGGAGAGACGCTCCGGGTCCTCTTCCTTGTCGATGAGAATCGCGATGTCGAGCGTCTGGCCCGAGGGGTCGCCGGCATCGATAGGCTTCACCTCGCCGCGCTCGAGGCGCGCCCTTCGCTCGGCGATGACCTCGCCCTCCGCGATCTGAACGATCGAGAGGACCTGCGCCGGGGTGGCCAGGCGCGCCCCCGCGATCCGCCGAAGCTCGGCGGCCATCACCGCCGCCGACTCGAAGCGCCTGTCGGGGTCGGGAGCCATCGCTCGCGTGACCATGTCGACGAGCGGTACCGTCCATTCCGCGCCCGGGCGGGGCGTGGGGGGCGGGACGCGCCCACTCAGCAATTGAGTGACGATCGCGCTCGCGCCGAGTCCCGGGAAGAGCGAGTGCCCCGACAGCGCCTCCCAGAGGATCGCGCCGACGCTGTAGGTGTCCGCTCGAGAATCCGCCGAGTCGTCCTCGAGAAGCACCTCGGGCGCCAAGTACGCGTTGGCCAGGCGGCCGCCCCCCGGTCCCCTCGGAGGCGCGCGCAGCACGCGCGAGACCCCGTCGGAGCCCACGAGGACTCGGTCGGGGGTGAGGCCGCCATGGACGAGCTTGAGCGGCGTCCTCTTCTCGTCGCGCAGGTTGTGCATCGCCGCGAGGCCGCTCAAGACGTCCACGAGGATCCGCAGCGTGGCTTCGAACGGGGGACCGGGCGCGCCGCTGCCGAGCCGCGCCCAGGGCACGCCGTCGATGAAGTCGCCCACGACGAGGATCTCGTCGCTCCGGATCACGACGTCGCGCACACGCGCGACGTTCGGGTGCTCGAGCTTCGCAAGGTGCTTGGCGTCGCGCACCCTGCCCGCGATGTCGGGATCGGCGAGCGCGCCTCCGCGGCGAGTGCGCTCGACGACGACGAGTTGCGTCTGCCCTCCTTCCGAGAGCTCGAGCGCGGCCCATGTCGAAGCGCCCCGCGGCCCAATGGCTCGCAGCATGCGAAACCGTTCCGCAGCCGTCCCCCCGCGGGCTTCGGGCGACGAAGAAGCCACCGTTCCCCCAGAATACCAAGATTGCTCGACTCGAAGCCAGGTGCGCAGCGGCCGCGCGGTCAGCGAGAGCGCTCCAATGTAGACAAACCGGCGTCGCGAGGCGAGCGCGCGGGATGAACGGGAGGCCACCCGGCGGAGCAGGTCAACGAACGCGCGCCGGAAGCCATTGTCGACCGTCCCGCAGACTGTCAGGCGGCGGACGGCGCGCGTTCGCTTACGACCCAGGTTTGGGGGGAGATCTACTCCTCCCAAGTCCCCCAACTTCGAAGAGCGGTCACCCACTCCATTGGTCGTGCATGCTGTTTCGAATTCCGCCGCCCATGCTGCAGGCTGCTAGAACGGGTCGTCGTGAGAGGTGCCAGCCTGGCGTCGTTGACCGTCGCCTGCGCGCTGGCCCTCCCGATGCGCCTCGGTCCGGCAGCCGCCTCCGAGGAGCGCCCGTGCGTCCACTTGATGGTGGCGGACGGCCTTTCGGCGTCGTGGACGCGGACGCTCGGCGAGTTGCGCCAGGAGCTCGCCCGGCTCTCGACGACGGATTGCGTGCCGGCGACCTTGTCGATTGCGCCCGTAGCGGGCGGCGTCCGGCTGGAGGTGACGACCGAGGACGGCCGCCGGGCGCAGCGGTTCGTCGCCCACGAGGCGAGCCTCGTCTCGGTGGCCGTGGGCCTCGTCACGCCGATCCCCCGCGACGACGGGCCGTCGGCGCCGCGCGAAGAGCCCGCGCCATCCCCGCCGGGCGGGGCGACACCTGCGGCGGGGTCGAGGACGCTTCCGCCGCTGTCCCAGGCCGTCCCCCCGGCCCCCCCGGCGGTTCCTCCGCGCGTCGAATCGTGGCCGCGCGCGATGGCGCTCTGGACGGGCTTGTCTGCGGGCATCCGCTTCATCGCGCCGACGTCGGCCAGCGTCCTGGACGTCGAGGCGCGGGCGGACGTCGTCCTCCGATCGTGGCTGCTTCTCCTGTCGATTCGGTCGGCGCTCCTGTCTTGCATGGGGCAGCAGGGACTGGATTGCGACGTTTACACGGACGTGAGCTTTGGCTTGGGGGTCGGGCGTCGCTTCGCCGCCGGCGGCCCGGCCATCGATCTTGCCTTTGCCCCTTCGATCGCCGTCATGAACATGGAGTACGATTACGGTCCGGAGGACTCGGCCATTCGCGAAACCCAGGTTGTCTTGCGGCTCGACGCCTCGGCGCGTCTTGCGGTTCCACTCGGCCGCGGCTGGGCGCTGACCGTCACGCTCGATGGAGGCATGGCCCCCTCGCTGGTGGCGAGCCCGTTGCGTCTCTCCCTTCCGGCTCCGGCGGGCGGGAACGCCGCGCCGCCGCCCGCGTTCCCCGCGTGGACGGGAGGCCTTCGCCTCGGCGCGACGGCGGCGCTGCTATGAAGCCCGGGTCGCGTCGCAACGCGCCGGTCCGCGACGTCGGCGACGCCGACTTGATCCGCGCCATCGCCGGGGGCGACGTCGCCGCTCTCGGGGAGCTTTACGATCGCTACGCCGGTGCCGTGTGGCGCGCCGCGCGTCGCACGCTCGCCAACCCGGCCGACGCGGAGGACATCGTCCACGCCACGTTCCTGGGCCTTTCGCGCATCGCCCCGTCCTACGACGGTCGGGCGAGCTGCCGAAACTGGCTCTGCGGAATCGCCGTTCACCTCTCGCTGCGTCATCGCCGCGGCGCCGGCCGGCTCCGCCGCGTCCTCGGGGCATTCGCGCAAACGCTCACGGGCCGATCCGTGGGCGAACGAGAGGTGGAGGACCGCGCGATTGGACAAGAGCACCTCGCGCTCATCGAACGCGCGCTCGCCGGCCTCAGCGAGAAGAAGCGCGCCGTTTTCGTCCTAGTGGAGCTCGAGGGGCTTTCCCCCGAGGAGGCGGCTCGGTCGCTCGGCATTCCACCGGCGACGGCGCGCACGCGGCTGTTCCACGCGCGCCGCGAGCTGCAGGTCGCGCTGCGGATGGAGGGGGTCTGAGATGGACCCGTGCGCGCGCTCCTGGGAGATCGACGCGTATCGTACGGGGAAGCTCGGCGAACGGGGCGCCCGTTCGTTCGCGAGTCATCTGCGGGTGTGCGCCGATTGTCGCCGGCAGCTGCGCCTGGACCAGCAACTGCGCGATCGGATGCGCGGATGGCGTGACGAGGAGCCCGACGAGCTCACTGTGCGCAGGCTCCGCGCGCGCGTTTGCCATGACGCTGCGACGGGGCCGAAGAGGTCGTCCTTCCGGCTCCGAGCGGCGATGGGCCTTGCGGCGGCGTGGCTCGTCGCCTGGGGCATCGGGGCGTCCGTGAAAAGGTACGAGGAGCGCCCGCAGGCTCGGGTCGCCGCGGTGGCTGCGTCTTCGCCCGCGTCCGGCGCGGGGCCGCTGGCCCCGCCGCAGACACTCGAGGCGTGGGCCGGCGTCGTTCTCTCGTCGCAGGCGGGCCGATGGTCCCAGTCGCGCGAGGCCGGGGTCGAACGAGTGCGCCTCGAGGACGGATCGATCCGCGTTCATGTGCGCCCACAAGAGCCCGGAGAGCGGTTCCTCGTCACCCTGCCCGACGGAGAGCTCGAGGTGCGGGGAACCACGTTCGAGGTGCGCGTCGAGCAGGGGTCGACCCGTCAGGTCTCTGTGGACGAGGGCGTCGTCGCGCTGCGGCTGAACGGGAGGGGGGAGTTGAGGCTCGGGGCGCGAGAGGAGTGGACCGCTCCGCCGGCCCTCGCCCGGGATGCGCCGCCGGCGACGTCGCGACCGTCTCGCGGCGCTTTCCCCCCCGCCTCGGCGCACTACACGGCGGCCCCCGTGGACCCCGAGACAGCGTACGCGGCGGCGGTTCGGTTGCTGAGCGAGGGCAGCCACGACGAGGCCGCGTCCGCGTTCCGCGCGTTCGTCCGATCCGATCCGAGCGGCGAGTTCGCGGAGGATGCCTCGTTCCTCGAGGCCGTCGCCCTCGCGCGGGCCGGCCGCACGGACGCGGCCGCGGTCGTCGCCGAGGGGCACCTCGCCGGCTACCCCAGGTCGTTTCATCGCAAGGAGGCGGCCGTCCTGGTTGCTCGGGCGGCGGTCCTGCGCGGCGACTGTCCGGCCGCGCGCGCCGTGCTCGCGCCCTGGGGGGGCGACGCGGGCCTGCGGGACGTGATGAGCCCCTGCGATGCCGCCGAAGGCGCCCGGCTCACTGGGTCCTCAGCAGGGAGGCGCTGACGATGCACTTGTTGTCGGAGGCTGCGCGGCGCGCCCGCGACGACGAGATGGTCAGTAGCTGACGGCGGCTGCGATGCGGAGAAACGGGCCGCTCAGGCTCAGGTCGCCGAGGTCGACCCCCGCCACGGGCGGTGTGGTCTGCGTGCTCGGTTGCAACGTCAGCCGCTCGCTGGCGACAAAGCCGTAGCCAAACTCGGCCTGCAGCCAGAACCATGGCTTGGCGCCGGGCCACACGAGCCACGAGTATCCGGCGCTCAGATCCGTGGCGTAAAGCCACCGCGACTTGGTGAGCGGCTGGGGCGAGTTCGAGTCCTGCACCTGGGCGCTCAGGACGGCCGCCCCGGGGGCGACGCGCAGGAATGCGTAGCCCCATCGTCCGAAATGCAGGCGACCCTCGAGCGGCACCTCTACGCGCTGCATCGAGAGGGACGTGTCGTCCCCGCGCGCGGTCGCGCTCGTGCCGCCGACGTCCAGGGCCAGCCCGGGCGCGAACGAGAATGCCCCACGCTGGAAGATTGTGCGCGAGCCTTCGAGCGAGAACTGGGGCAAGTAGTCGTTGTCCGAGAAGGGGTCGAACCCCGAGCTGCCGACGAAGGACCCCCGGTACCCGAGCTCCAGCCGGCCGATCAGCTCTTGCCTTCCGTCCGCAGGCGCAGGCGCAGGCGCGTCGGACGGCGGGGACGTTTGCGCTCGGGCGCCCCGCGCGCCGAGGACGGCGAGACCGAAGGCGAGAGCCAAGGCAAGGGGGCGAGCGAGCGTTTTCACGGACCCTCCAGGAGTAGCGCGGGGTACGTTCGGGCCTCCGCGGCGTCGGGAGCCAACGCGTCGAACACGGTGAGCCCGTACGCGTCGGCGTCGTGCAGCGCGATGAGGGCTCGAGAATTCGAATCGGCGCTCCCGGCGTGCACGTCGTAGACGGCGCGGATCGACCGCGTCGTCGTCAGCGGGATGGGGTTGAGGCTGTCCGCTGCGTCGAGCGGGATCGCGGCCAGCTCGGTCCCGCCCTGAGCGAAGTCCCACACGCGCCCGCCGTCGGGGGCGATCGAGATGGTGGGGTTGCTCGTCGTCAACAACGGCGCGGCGGTCTGCTGGGCGAGGTCCAGCACGAAGAAGCTGCCGCCGCTCGTCGTCGTGGCGGTCTCCAGGACCTTGAGCCGGTCGTTGGGGAAGGGAACGTCGTCGACGGCGCGGACGGCGTTGGCCACGGAGAGGACCTCGACGCTCCGGTACGGCGTCCGGCCGCTCGTCCCGAGCGACCAGAGCGCGACCCCCGACGAGCCCCCCGTGCTGTCCCACAGCAAGGCCGTGTCGGTCGTAGCCTGCATGCCTGCGCCGGCGCTCACCGCCTGCGTCACGATCGAGAGACTCGAATACGCGGCGCTGAAGGCGACCGGCGTGGTCACGAAGTTGTTCTTACTGAGCTCGATCAGCACGCCATCGGATTTCGAGGGAACGAGGGCGGCGAGCTCGAGGCCGGCGTCGGTCTGCACGAAGGCGAGATCGGACGGAACGCCGCCGACCTCGATGAGGTCGATGCTCGGATTGAAATCGTTCTCCAGCCCGGGCTTGGCCGCGATGAGCTGCAAGAGATAGACGTTCGTGTCGGTCGTCGTCCGCAGCGCGATGAAGCCGTCGTTCGCATCGACGGCGAGACCGGCAGGCGAGAGCTGCTGCACGCTCGTCCCGTTCGACAGGGGCACCGTGATCTCGTGTCTGGGGTTCGTGTCGAAGACGTGGCTCATGTCGAGGATGGACAGGTCGAGTGTCGTCTCGACCAGGAGCAGTCGCCGCGGCGAGCCGGTCGGCGCCCCGGCGGGAAGGCTCATCGGGGGGGTGAACGTGAACCGCTGGGGCGCGCCGCCGTAGCTCCGGAGCGTATAGTCCACCGGGTTGTTCGGGAGCGCCTCCCCCGCCGGGCTCACGTCGAAGATCACGAGCTCGTTAGGATTCTGCGTGAACGGCACGGCGGCGGATGTGGCGGTGGCGTTCCCGTAGAAAGCCACGACGTACTGCCCCGTCTTGTCGACTGCGAGGTTCGAGAGGGGCTCCGACATCTGGAACCTGTGACTCGAGGTCTGACCGTTCGCAACGATCGAGACCCTCGTCAGGCTGGGGAACTCGTCGTCCTTCGTCTGACGAGGCCAGTCCCCGGCTGAGAGCATGTAGAGCGTCTTGCCGTCGGCCGACGGCGCCGCGTTCAAGAAGTGATGGCCGATCGGCATCGTCGTCCGCCGGACGTCGAGGCCCGGGCCGACCGTCAGGATCACCGCCCGATGGTCGGGCTCGTCGATGACGACGACGCCGTTGGCGAGGCCGAAAGACTTGAACTCCGGAACCCCTTGGTCCCAGTAGGCCGGGCGACCGCCGCACGCGCCCAGCGCGCACACCGCGGCGAGGCCGAACCACATGCTCGAGCGAAGCGAGAGTTCGGACGAGGCACCAACCTGAGCCTTCATGGCATGCTCCCGTTGCCGTTCACCACCCGCGCGCCGAGCTCGAAGCCCGTGATCGTGCGCGCCGAGACGCACTCGGTCGATCCATCGCAGCCGGACTGCGCGAGGTTCACGAACGTGACGCGGCCCTCCGAGTAGTCCTGCGCGGCGTATCCGCGTGCCGCCCCTGCGACGATCCCCACGGCGATCGGCGGGCTCGCGAGGGGCACCGGGATGACCCGGAGCGAGGGCATCAGACCCATGTAGATCCCGAACTGTCCGGACGCGTCGTTCCGGATGGATACGAGCGCGTAGTCGCTCGTCGGCGCGATGGCGACGGCGGTCGGCGACGCGGGCAGGCTGCTGAGCACGGCCGGCAGGTCGAGGGAGAGCGGCACCATGCTGAACGCGCCCACGACTCCGGAGGCCGGGTCCGGGGTCACGTCGTGCAAGACGATCGCGTTGGCCTCGTCGTCCGTGGGGAACACCGCCAACACCGGCGCGTAGAGCGTGACCGTTCGGTAGCTCGGCGTCGGCTTGAGGGTCAGAACGGTGAGCGCCCCCTTCAGGCCCTGCCCGACGGTCGTGAAGAGGAGCGCCGTGTTCCCCTTCTTCGTGACGATGGCGCGACCGATCACCTGTCCGGCGACCGTCGTGACCGTCATCGAGGCCGGGTTGGACACGATGCCGGGCAGCGGCAGAGTGACCACCGCGGACTGGTCGCGCAGGACCGCCATGGCGAAGTCGCCGGTCGGCGAGATGGTCAAATCGGTCGGGGGCGAAGGCAGGGGGATCGTCGTCGACGTCCCGGTGGCCAGCGCGATCACGGTCACCGACGACAGTCCGTCGATCCTCACGAGCGCGTAGGCGCCGTCGGGGGTGAACGAGACGTCCGGCGTCGAGCCCGCCGCGGAGGCGTCCGGCGTCGCCTGTGCGGGGGTGGTGACGGGCTGCGGCGCGTCCTCGCCGGCGTCGGAGGGAGCCTGCGCGGCGTCCGACATGGAAGCGTCGACCGCGACCTGGCGTGCCGCGTCGGCGCCCGCCTCGGCGGCGTCCGCTCCCGCCTCGGGTCCCGCGTCGTACGTCGTGGGCGGCGCGGCCGCGGGCAGGGGGAGGTTCTTGGTCACCGCCGGCTGCGCGCCGGTCAGATCGATGACGGTGATCCCGTCCTGGGTGACGGCGTAGGCGGCGGAGTCGCCCGAGAACGCGATCTGCGAGGGTCGGTACCCGACGTTCAAGAAGGACGTCGTCGCCGTGGCCAGGTTCATGACCGCGATGTCCTGGAAGCTCTGCGTCGGTGCCGCCGTGGGGACCTGGGTCGCGTCGGTCCACGCGACCGCCCATTTTCCGTTCGAGGACACCGACCACGCGTTCGCGTCGGGCGTGGACGGCAGGGTCGTCGTCGAGAGGGTGCCCTGGTGGTCGCGCAGGAGCGTCGCGTCCTGCGAGAGCACGTTGAGGACGATGGCCACGTCGTCCGTCGGATCGGGCACCGCGGCGAGGTAGGTCGGGCCGTTGCCTGCTCCGACGGTCTGCACCGCGAACGTCGTCGCGTCGATGTACGCGACGCGGCCGCTCGTGGGGTTCGCGATCCACACGACGTTGCCCGTGGCGACCGGCGAGCGGAACGTGCTCTCCGTCTTCATCTCGGGCGGCAAGGTGGGCGCGGCGCTGCCGCTGCCGCCGGCGACCTCGGGCCCGGTGCTGTTCCCGCCGCCGTTCGCCGACCCCGAGCTCGCGCCGTTGTTGTCTGCTGCGCCGCCGGGGAGCCCGGGAGACGCGTTGCTCGCGAAGCCGCCGTTGCCGTTGGCTCCGCACCCCGCCGCGCCGGCCGCCGTGGCCCCAGCCATCGCGCAGAGGCACAAGACCGACATGCGTGTCACGAATGGCCCACTCTGGCTCGTCCGCCGTCCGCCGGCCCGCTTCCTTCTGGCGCCCATGATTCCCTCTCCCGCAGCTTCGGAGAGCCGTTGAGCAACGGGGATGCCAGGCGCGCCAGAGTGAGACTCGGGCCACTTCCGAGCCGTAGGCGTGCCAAGGGGATGACTTCGGCGTCCGGGTCGCCGTGAAGAAACGGCTACTCGCGCGGACTCAAGTCCGCACGACCCGCCCAAGTCCGCACGCTCGAGCGAAGCGGGAGATCGGACGAAGGACCCCCCTAGGCGCCCTGCAGCAACCGGTGCACGGGGGCGACGATGGTCCGCACGCGCTCGCGGTGGCCGCTCGATCGGCCGAATGCCTCGTTCAACGCCGATCGGGGGATCCGGTAGGCCCGGGTCAGGCGGGGCTGCGGCCGTAGCATCATTCGTTCGCCCTGTTCGAGGATGACGGGCAAGAACGCCGCGATCTGCCACCTTCGCCAGAAGGGGAGGCGGGATACGCGATCGCGCAAGTAGGCCTGGGCGAAGCGGACGTGGCGCGCCTCCTCCGTGACGTGAATCTGCATCATACGGCGCACGAGGGGGTGCTCTTGCGCGCGACGGGCCAGGCGTGCGCGGTTGTCGTCGTCGATGAAGACCTCGCCCGAGAGCACGTGGAAGAAGAAGAGCTCCGGGAACGACGTGGCCCACCGGACGATCTGCCGGTTGTAAAGGACCCGGAAGGCGGGGAGCGGCGCCGACGGGCGCCCGCTCCGGTCGATGAACTCGCGGAACATCATCGAGTGGTTGGACTCCTCGATCACCTCGTGCATCACGTAGCGGTATGCGGGCGATCGGTCCGGGAGCTTGCCCGCGAGCTCGAGGAGCCCGCGCGTCAGGCAAGACTCGAACGCGATGCCGTAGCGCAGCTGTTGGCACATCCAGTCGAGGCCGAAGGAGCTCTGCTTCGCCTCGGGGAGCGACCGATACCAGTCGGTCGCGCCGAGAGGGTGGTCGGGCGCGAGGCGGAAGCGGGGGTCGGCGGGATCGATCCGGGCGTCGGGGCCGTCCCAATCGACGTCCGCATAGGGGTCGTGGCGCTTGGCGACGGAGGCCGTGTTCAGGCGACGGGTGAGGTCCTCGAACTCTTCGCGGCGCGGTCTGCGGGTGAGGGCGCTGCCAGCCATGGTGTGCATGCGCCGAGGATGCCCACGACTGGGGCGAGCCGCCCTGGCGTTCGCGGCCAACGTCATGGACGGCGCGGCCAAGGTGTGGCCATTCGTGGCGCAAGGCCTCCGGTCCCACTGCGCGGGGCTAAAGTGGTGCGCGACCCACCGAGCCGATGGCCCCCCGCGTCCCCGGAACCGTGTCGAACCTCATCGTGGCGCAGAAGGTCGCCGCGATGGAGGCGCTCGGGTTGGATACGAAACGAATTCTCGGCCTCGCGGGTCTGTGCGCCGAGCGGCTCGAGGACCCGCGGGGCCGCCAGGCCACCGCCGATTGCATTCCGCTGTGGGCCGCGGCCGTCCGCGTGAGCGAAGACCCGGCCATCGCGCTTCGCGTCGGCGCAGTGCTGCGCGCCGGGGCGCTCGGCAGCTACGAGTACCTCCTTCGCAACAGCGAGAGCCTGCGTCAGACGGTGGAGCGCGCGGATCGTTTCATGAAGTTGATGGACGACATGGCGCGCATCCGCGTGGTCGAGGAGGGGCCCATCGCGGCGCTCCGCGTGCACCGGATCGGCGGCCACCCGTTCCCTCCGGAAGACATCGAGTGCTGGTTCGCCGCGGTCTTCTCCTTCGGCAAGAGAGAGGTCGGCTCCCTGCGGCTCTGCGCCGTGCACTTCACGCACGCGGCGCCCGCGGAGGTGGCGCTCTACGAGCGCCATTTCGGATGCACCGTACGCTTCGCCGCCGAGCACAACGAGCTTCGCCTGCCGGCGTCGCTCCTCGACGAGCCCGCGCCGCGTGCGGACCCGAACCTCGGCCGCGTCCTGCAGGAGCACACCGAGTACCTGCTTTCCTGCCTGCCGACGGTCGACCCGCTCGTTTACCGGGTCCGCACCAAGTTGCTCGAGGCGCTGGCCACCGGTTCGCCGGACCCGTCGTCGGTCGCGCGCCAGCTTCACGTGAGCGAGCGCACGCTGCGCCGGCGGCTGCGGGCGGAGGGCACCGGCTTCAGCGCGCTGCTCGACGACGTGCGCTCTCAGCTCGCCCGCCGCTACGTGGGCGAGACGGCGGAGTCGTTCGACGCGGTCGCCAAGCGCCTCGCGTTCGCGGACGCCAGCGCGTTCTTTCGAGCATTCAAGCGCTGGACCGGGACGACGCCGGCGCAATTTCGCAGGGACGCGGCCGACGCCCGGCCAAAGCCATGAGGCTCACGCCGAGGGCGTCTTGATGCCGAGGCGCTTGATCATCTTCTGCAGCCCGAACCGCGAGAGGCCCAGGATCTGCGCGGCCCGGGTCTGGTTGCCCCGCGTCTTGGCCAGCGCCTCGGTCACCATCTCGGTCTCGAGCGCGTCGACCCGCGCGCGCATGTCCGTCCCCGACCCCCGCGCCGCGCTGGGACCGCCTCGCACGACGTCGGCGGAGAGCTCGGAGACGTCGATCGCCCCGTCGCCGAGCACCAGCGCGCGCCTCACCTCGTTTTCGAGCTGTCGCACGTTTCCAGGCCATGGAAAGGCCATCAACTTCGCCATGGCCGCGCGGGTCACCTTCACCGCGCGGCCCGCCCCGTGCTTGGCGACGAAGTGGTCGACCAGGATCGGGATGTCTTCCGTTCGTTCGCGCAACGGGGGGACGCGCAGCGAGATGACGTCCAGCCGATAGAACAGATCTTCACGGAAGCCCCCGGCCGCGACCATCGCCCCCAGGTCGCGGTGCGTCGCGCCGATCACCCGCACGTCGACTTTGCGCGAGCGCTCGCCGCCGACCGCGCGAACCTCACCGTCTTGAAGGACCCGCAGGAGCTTGGCCTGCATCGTGAGGGGCATTTCGCCGATCTCGTCGAGGAAGAGGGTGCCCCCGTCGGCGACGTCGAAGAGACCGGATCGCGTCGCGGAAGCGCCGGTGAAGGCCCCGCGCACGTGGCCGAAGAGCGTCGACTCGAGGAGCGTCTCCGGCACGCTCGCGCAGTTCTCGCTGACGAAGTGCCGTCGCGCGCGAGGTCCGTTGTTGTGCATCGCGCGTGCGACGAGCTCCTTGCCCGTCCCGCTCTCGCCGACGATGAGGACGGGGACGTCGCTGCTCGTCACGCGGTCCACCAGCCGCAGCAGATCCCGCATCGCGTCGCTGCGACCGGCGATCTCGTCGTACGAGTAGCGTGTCTCGCGCCCATCGCGAGCGAGCTCGAGCTGCGTGCGGGTGAGATCGAGCTCCGCCTCGCGCTCGCGCAGGATCGTCTCGACGCGCGTGCGGGCACGCTCCGCACGGCGCACCGCTCGTCGCAGCAGGACCGCGTCGCGCGCATCCGCGATGGCCATCGCCGCTTGCGACGCCACGACGCGCACCCACGCGAGCTCGCCCGGGCCGAAGGCACCTTTTCTCACCCGGTCGTCCAGGTACACCACGCCGAGGGCTTCGCCGCGGGCCAGCAGCGGGACGGCCAGCACACTTCGCAAACGGAGGGCGTGGACGCTCGCGTGCATGTCGCCGAGCGTGGAGAAGGCGTCCGTGGCTACGACCGCGTCCCCCGTCTCCACCGCGCGTCGGGCGATGGTCTGCGACAGGGCGAGCTGCTCGCCTCCGAGGTCCCGCCGCGCCAGGTTTCGTGCGGCGCGCGGGACGAGGCGCCCGTCGGGGGCCCGCAGGAGCAGCAGTCCGCGCTCGACCCCGGTCCAGAGGACCATGGTATCGAGGACCTGCTCGAGAAGCGGGCGAAGTCGATCTCGAGTCGAGAGAGCGCGCACGATCGACTCGAGCTGCGCGACCTGCCCCGGGGCGAACGTCACGTCGGTCGCCGCCAGAGCGGGCGCCCGCGCCCACGGGACCGACGCCAGGCCGCCGCGCAGATCCGCCGGCGTCCCGTCGCGAAGAGCGCGAGCTGCGGCGATCCGAGCGACCTCGAGGCGTCGGGCGGCGTCGCCGTCTCCGCGCGCCGTCGCCAAGCGCACGGCGGCGTCGAGGGCGGGTCCCCGCGATCCCAGCGGGGCCGGGACCTCGACCAGCGCGAGCAGCGCGTCGAGCACGCGGTCCTGCGAGCCCGGGTGTCGTCCGTCGAGCAGGCCCTGCGCTCGCGCGCCCCACCACTCCCATCGCGCTGCGGCGCTGACGCGCGGCGCCGCGTCGTCCGACGCTGCGACGCGGGCGTCGTCGATCGCATCGGGCGCCCAGACGAGCAGTCGCGCGTCGGCCCGCAGGCGGTCTTCGAGCGAGCCTCCCCCGGCGGGAGCCTCGCGCAATCGCTCCGCTGCTTCGAGCGCCCACGCCTTGGCCGACGGGTCGCCCGGTGGGCGGACCTCGACTCGCGCCCAGCGTGCGTACGCAACGGCCTGTTCGTCCCCGGCCTCCAGCGCGCGCGCTCGCGCTTCCTCCGCCGCTTCGTCCGTCGCGTGCTGCGCGCCGACCATGGCCAGCGCCCCCGCCCGCGCGAGCCATGCCCTCGCGGCGCGCTCGCGACGACCCAGGCGTTCCCAAAGGAGCGCCGCCCGGGTCGCGCTCGCGAGAGCGCGCGCGAGGTCTCCGGCGTCGGACGCGGCGGCCGCGTCGGTCGTCAGGTACGTGGCCTCGTCGACGACCGCGCCCGCACGCGTCGCGAGCTCGATCGCGCGACCGAGCGGAACGAGGGCGGCCGCCGAAGCCCCCCGCGCGAGCTCGAGCAATCCGCGCGTCCCTTCGAGACGGGCTTGCGCGTCGCCTTCGAGCGGCTCGGTCAGCGCCCGCTCGACCTCGCGGATGCCCGCGTCGTACGCTCCGCGACGCCACGCGACCAGCGCGCGCACCTCGGCGGCAGCGGCGCCTCGCGCGCCCCGAACCGCTCCTTCGGCCCCGTCGAGGTCCCCGGCGTCCCACGCGAGCCGGGCCAGCGTCGCTTGCGCGCTCCACTGCGCGCTCGCGTGCCCGGACGCAGCAGCGCGATCCGCGGCCGAGCGCGCCGCGACCAAATCACCCCGACGCCGTGCCACCTCGGCTCGAAGGGCGTCCGCGTCGGGACCGGCGGCGCGTGCAAGCGCCGCCCATGCCCGCCCTGTTTCGCCCGCGCGCGCCAACGACGACGCGAGCTGCATCACGAGGGTAGGGGGCGGGTCGGCGCGCGACGCCTCGTCCTCGGCGAGGAGCACCGCCTGCGGGCTCGGCGAGGGCTTCGCGAGCTCGCGCACGAGGCGCGCGACCCGTTCTGCGGCCTCCCCCGGTTCCCAGCGGAGATCCCGGGCGG